>ERZ1673722.110-NODE-110-length-111596-cov-31.845716_pt1 | contig 111596 bp, 100 predicted proteins | sample MGYA00580222_ERZ1673722 | MGnify/ENA primary metagenome ERZ1673722 (study PRJEB41218, sample SAMN15661750) | gut metagenome | host: Homo sapiens | place: Canada: London | collected 2015-08-20/2019-03-30 | study: EMG produced TPA metagenomics assembly of... | reverse complement strand
TAAAAGAAAAATGGTGCTGGGCATAATACCCAACACCAAGTTTGTCTACAGTCTGCGGCATATTTCCCCGGGGGGAAATATGCCTATGAAAAAGATTTTAATATACCAGAGGAAACGGAATGCGTACAGTTATATTTCGACGGGATTTATCAGAAGGCAAAAATTAAATTAAACGGAAAACAGATCGCGGAACAGATGAATGGATACACGGGATTTTTTGTGGATCTAACGGAACACATGATCCGCGGAAAAACAAACCGGCTGCGTGTCACTGTGGACAATACGCAGGTCCCAAATTCGCGGTGGTATACGGGAAGCGGCATATACCGGGATGTTACATTATATGCGGGAAACAGACTGCATATCAAACCCAAAGGGATTGAGGTTTGTACGGTTGATGAAAAAAAGGCGGAATTTGAAATCTATATCTGTGTGGAGGGAATGTCAGAAGAAGATAAAGAGAAGATTTCATTTGAATTTAAAATCTTGGATATGGATAACGGGGCGCAGGATTTTCAGATTCTGGATAAGAGGTGGACAGACAATGTTTATACGGTCCGCATGAAGCAGGAGTCAGCACAGGAGTGGAGTAGCGAAACACCTGTCTGTTATATGCTTGAGGCAAAAATGAAAAAAGACAATGCAGCAGATGTGCAGACGACGCGGTATGGTTTAAGGAAACTGGCATGGGATCCAGAAAACGGACTCTCAGTCAACGGAGCTGAGACGAAATTACGCGGGGCATGTATCCACCACGATAATGGGATCTTAGGTGCGAAAGAATATGAAGAAGCAGAACTCCGGAGGGTCCGGATCCTGAAAGAATGTGGATATAATGCGGTCAGAATGGCACACAATGAGCCCTCGGAAGCCCTGCTGGATGCATGCGATCGGCTGGGAATGTATGTGATGGCCGAGTTTTCCGATGTGTGGAAGGTGGCCAAAAATCCATATGATTATTCTCTGTATTTCAGAGAACATGCAGAACAGGATCTTTCGGCCATGATACAGAAGTGTAAGAGGCATCCTTCTGTGGTAATGTATTCCATCGGCAATGAAGTGTATGACACAAAATGGACGGACAGCATCTGCACATGTGAGAAACTGGCGCATGTGATTCGCTCCATCGATGATACAAGGCCGGTCACTATGGGATTCAACATTTTAGGTGCATTGTCTCCGCCGAAAAATAAGGAAATCCCACAGGCAAAAGAGTCAGAAAAGGATGTGGTGGATCCGAGGAGGAAGGGGAAAGAATCCTCCCTTGTGAGCAGTAAACTGATGAACACGGTAGTGATGTATCTGCCGAAAATCATGCAGCTGGTGAAACCGAAAGTACTGGAGAAAAACACAGCGCCGCTCTTTGACAGTCTAGATATCGTGGGATTGAATTACGGGACGCATCTGTATGGGATCCATGAGATCAATCCGGACAGGCTGATTGTCAATACGGAAACATTTCCAAGTCAGATCGGAAAGACCTGGCGGGTTACAGAAAAAACAAAATATGTTGTGGGAGACTTTATGTGGACCGGCTGGGATCATCTGGGTGAATGCGGCGTCGGCGTCGTGGAATACGGGAAAACATCGCGGCGTCTGAACAAACCGTATCCCTGCATTGCCGGAGGGGTAGGATCTGTGAATCTTGTAGGAGAGATTGAGGCGCAGGGCTGGTATACAAAAGCTGTGTTCGGGATGCTCGATCGGCCCTATATCGGCGTCCGGCCACTGCCCCATGCGGGAGAAAAAAGGAAAATGAGCAACTGGCGCGGGACAGATGCGGTAAACAGCTGGGCATGGGGGAAACAATATTACGGGCGACAGGCGAAGGTTGAGATTTACAGTTCCGGATATCAGGTTGAACTCATACAGAACGGGAAAAGCTTGGGAAGATCATTGCTTAAAGAATGTAAAGCAGAATTTGATGTACCGTATGAGGCCGGAGAATTAGAGGCTGTTTCGTATGATGAACAGGGGACAGAGCTGGGACGCAGCTGCCTAAAAAGCGCCGGAGACCAGTCACGGCTGACTTTAAGGACTGAAAAGCAGCAGATCCCGTCAGGCGAAATCGTGTATGTTTTTGCTGAGCTCACGGATGAACATGGGATACGAAAAGGAAATGAGGACACAGAGGTTGTCTTTACGGTGAACGGTGACGGAGAATTACTGGCTACAGGCTCCGGATCGCCGTGGGCAGAGTATCCGTATACAGGAAATAAGGCAAAAACATGGTACGGAACAGCAGCCGCAGTGATCCGGGCAAAAAAGAAAGGAACTGTAAAGATCACTGCCGCGGCAGGAGATATGAAAGCGGCTGAAATCATTCTGTCCGTAGTTTAAATTAAAGGAGTAAGAGAGATTATGGAATCAAAAATGAAGTTCGGGAAAAAATTTGCATTTGGCTTAGGCGATTTTGGAGGTAACTTCTGCTTCTCATTCATTTCATCTTTTGCCCTGATCTATTTTACGGATATTGCGGGAGCAAATGTTCTGGCAATATCGACATTATTGCTGATTTCAAAGGCGTTAGATGGTATTACAGATCTGATAACAGGACATCTGATCGACAAGACCCACTCAAAAATGGGAAAGGCGAGACCGTGGCTGTTCTGGAGTGCATTCCCTCTGACGATCGCGATGATCCTGTTGTTCAGTGTGCCGGCTGACCTTGGGCAGACAGCTAAAAGCGCATATATTTTTATATTTTATGTTCTTGTGTGTGCATTCTTTTATACTGCAAATAATATCTCGTATAATGCTCTGACAGCTCTTATTACAAATAATGAGGAAGACAGAGTATCTATGGGAAGCATCCGGTTTATGTTAACTGCGGTAGCCGGGATTATTATCGGGACACTGACCACTGTCCTGGTACAGGTTTTCGGGACTGGTCAGAAAGGTTGGACAGCTGTTGCTGTATTGTATGCGGTCATTTTCCTCATCTGCACAATGATCACAGTATTTTCTGTGAAGGAAGTAAATAATTCGTCTGGTGAAGGACAGCGTAAGGATGAAGTTAGGTGGGTACAGAGCGTTAAGATCCTGCTGACAAACCGATATTTCATACTTGTATTTATTATTTTCCTGGTAATGTATATTTTTACAGGTCTTATCGGAACTGCAGGTACATATTATGCAAAATATATTCTGGGCAATGAGAATATGTACGGATTACTGAGCATTGCTATGATGATCCCTATGTTTCTATCATTATTATTTACTCCTGCATTAACAAAGAAGTTTGGAATGCAGAGAACAGGTATTGGCGCAGGCGCTCTATTTATCATTGGTTCACTGGTAGGAGTTATTGGTGGCAGTTCGCTTCCGATCCTGCTGAGCGGGATTGTGATCCGTTCATTTGGAATGGGACCGATCAGTGCGATTATTGTAACACTTTCGGCATCTGTTTCAGATAACATTATTCTGAAAAAGAAAGTCAATATTGAAGGAATGACATTCAGCTGCTCTTCTGTCGGAATTAAAATCGGATCGGGTGTCGGGACAGCCCTTGTCGGATGGCTGTTAGCGGCTGTCGGCTATAATGGAAAAGATATTACGGACGGTGCTCTGACAATGATACAGATATCTTATATATTTATTCCTGTAATACTGGGAATTTTAGTAATTGTATGCTTCCTGTTTATGAATATTGAGGAAGAGAATAAAAGATTAAGGGGTGAATCGAAATGAAAAGATTAGAAATATGGGGAGATATGATCCCGGGCAATTCCTCCAGAAAGAAAAGTTTAGATATGGATATCGGGAAAAATCCTTTTTATTTACTGCAGATGTTTCGGATGTTGGCAGCGCTTAACGGAAGTAACTATAAAAAATGTAAGAAGGAATTAGATACGTTTACCTATCTTGCGGGAATAAAAAAAGGAATAACGAAGGAGACATATGAAGACGTTCCGACTCTGACTTATTATCCTGCTCAGGGAGCTAAACAGGCTGTGATCGTTGTGCCGGGTGGCGCATATGCATATCAGTGTGTTGAGATGGAAGGGACCAATGTGGCAAATGCATTAAATAAGCAGGGCATCGCGGCATTTGTACTGGATTACCGGTTAAATCCGTACCGGATGCCCATCCCGCTCATGGACATGCAGAGAGCAGTCCGGTATGTCCGTGCGCACAGTGAAGAATTCGGGATCGATGAGAAAAAGATTAGTCTGCTGGGATTCAGCGCCGGAGGATATCAGGTGGGCGGCTTTGCAAATCTCCTGCAGGGGAAAAACAAGTTCCCGGCCGGCTATGAGATGGACGAGATCGACAAATTGGATGACTCGGTGGACACAGTGAGCCTACTCTATCCCTGCCTGACATGGAGATATAATCTGCCTATCCTGTACATTCTGTTCCCGGAGGAAACGGTTCAGAATGAGAAAACAAAAAACCAGCTGTTAAAAGAATACGACTGCATAGAAAATCTGAACAGTGCAGGTGTGAGACAGTTCGTATGTTATGGGAAAAAAGACCATGTGGTGAACCATGAGCAGTCTCGGATGTACGTTGAAACACTGCGGAAAGCGAATGGAGATGTAACGCTCATGGAGCTGGAGGACGCCGACCACGGGTTTGGCGTATCCAAAGATATGAATCGGAAAACCGACCGCTGGTTCCAGTCTTATGTGAAGTGGCTTAAGTCAGATAATACAGGAAAGAGTGTGCGGTGAAAATAGTTTCAAAATAATGGGAGATAGCTTAGCTCTGATAAGAATTCTGGGCAGAAAAGTATTTACTGCCCGGAGATCTACGAAAAAGCGAAACACATTTTCCTGATGCAGGCTTATGTGGTATTTGCGCTTACCGGAAAGGCTCAGATCGCGGCGAGACGCTGGAATATGTATGCAGGGCCCTCACTCTTGGAGTTACATCTGTCATGTATGACGGTTCTGTGCTCTCGTTTGAAGAAAACCTTGCCAATACTCAGATGGTTGTCTCCTTTGCAAAACAGACCGGCGCTTCAGTGGAAGCTGAGATTGGATGCATGGGTAAGCGTGAGACAGAAAGCCAATATCCCGGTTGTCATGCACGGAGGTTCCGGCGTCAGCGACGGGGATTTCAGAAAAGCCATTCTCAGCGGTGTGCGCAAGGTGAACTATTATACATATATGGCCATGGCAGGAGACAAGGAGATTGCTAGCCAGTTCCAGATGGGATGCATCCCAGTAGAAAGAGATGGAAAGAAATACAAATACTGTTATTCGCTTGTGGAGAGTGATAAAGAAACGCCGATTATGTACCATGAGATTGTACGGTGGGGTACAAAGGCGATGAAAGAGAACTGTAAGAAAGCAATGAAAGTATTCTTTATGCAGTAATATATATTAAGAAAGCCCCTTTTTTGTGCCTCTTTTTCAGATGTAGTAAATTGATTTGCATCTGGGAAGGAGGCGTTTTTATGTGAACAAACCTTCCCTTAGTTACAATGAACACATCAGGGAGACTCATTGTTGGAAACTTATATCAGCAACGTAGGGAATGTGGGACGTTCTGTCATTTGTGTTGGAAGCGGAAATAATGGGAATGACAGAATCCATACGGCGGGACAGCTGCGTCAGGGACAGACAGAGACGATAGAAATGAGCATTGGGACTTATGAGACAACTCTGAATCTACAGCTGTGGAAAGCATATGCAGACGAGATTGAAATTTCCATAGAAACGCCATCCGGTGAACGACTGCCGACGCTTTCTGAAAAAATCGGTACACAGAGATATCGTGCGGGGGAGACGAATCTGTTGATTTATTATGGTAAACCAGGGCCTTTTCAGGTGACACAGGAGATTTATTTTGATTTTATTCCTGTGGGGACATATCTTACCAGCGGAATCTGGAAGATTCATCTGCAGGGAAAACGAATCCGGGAGGGTAACTATAACCTGTGGCTCCCGGGAGGAAACGTCCTGAACCCGGTGACTGGATTTTACCGACCGGTGGCATCGGAGACATTGACGATTCCCTCCACGGCAGCGAAGGTGATCACGGTAGGAGCCTACGACTCCAGATTAAATGCCTATGCAGACTTTTCCGGTCGCGGTGGAGAGAGACTTTCTTATCCAAAACCAGATCTCGTCGCACCAGGTGTCAATATCACTGCACCCGTACCGGGCGGCGGATATGCTAACGTAACCGGGACATCATTTGCCACACCATTTGTGACCGGATCGGCAGCACTTATGATGGAGTGGGGAATTGTAAGGAGAAATGACCCATTTCTATGGGGAGAGAAGGTAAAGGCATATCTGAGACGAGGCGCCCAGCCACTGCCTGGTTTTGAGAAGTATCCGAACGAAAGTGTGGGGTGGGGAGCCTTATGTACGGCACAAAGTCTCTTTCATATGTGAAAGTTAAATGTTGTGGTAGAGAGTGAAGATTTTCATTCACCCGGGTCTGTTACATTCATCCCGGAATCAATATACATGCACAATACCCCGGATGCGGCTGAAAGCAATAAATAGTCAGGTCTTTCCCGATTTCCGGACTGTAATCGTGTAAAATGACCTTTGTACCGTTTAAAGCTACGTCGGCATAAGAAACCAGCCATTTTTTATCTCCGTTTTTAAACACCTCATAAAACGAATTATTCAGCATTTCTGAAACCGGAACTCCCTCTACAACAGCCATTTCCTCATTACAATAACGAAATACAAAATCTACTCCCCTGCCGTTCACATCAAATACAAGTTCAATAACACAAAAAGCAAGCGGCATGTCATTGAGAATACTACATTTTTCCAACAATTCAAGGGGAATCATCTTCTCTGCTTTTTCATCCTGTTCTTTGGACAATCCTAGCGCCTGTCTAAGCTGTTTATGTTGACTGATATTCCTTTTTCGTCCCTGAAATACACTTCCATCTGTCATGGTATATAATCCATCATCTGAAATATTTACAATCTGTGATTTTCGAAGAAGAATACCTTTTGTAATATTCACAAATTCTTCCTCCGGAAGATAAATTGCAATCTCTTTCACCGGGATTGCAGTCAGGATCTCTTTCCCATCAAAAAATGTAATTTTTGTATCTGGATTTTGACGTGTAAGATAAAGAATATTAGCTATATCAATATTCTTACGTTCAAAAAAATGAAGTACATTATATCTCATGTAAAAGTACCTGCTTTCTGTTCATTAATAATTTTCTGACTTTAATGTTACTATAACTTTCGTCAAAATACAATAAAACTTTTTATAATTTCATTTTAAACTCTTGATAATTGTTCGCTTTTTTTGAACTTAAATCAATATTTTAAAAATCTTCTAAAATTTACATGCATTTACTTGTTTTAAATTCATAAAATCATTGCTGTTTAAATGTGTTTGTGTTAAAATGAAAACAGTGAGGATAACGATACAAAGAAAGGAGGAAAAGAAAACGAAAGCTAATTCAGGTTTGAAAAAGAACAGAACAAAGATCCAGATGGTGCTTACCGCTCTGGTAATCTTATCCGTTGTACGTCAGTTTTTTCTGGGAAATTACCACAATATGTTTCTGGGAATCTTAACATTGATCCTTTTTATGGTTCCACAGTTTCTGGACAGGAAACTGAGCGTCACAATACCACCGGGATTGGAGACAGTTATTCTGATTTTTATCTTTTCAGCAGAAATTCTTGGCGAGATCAATGCCTTTTATGTAAAAATTCCCATCTGGGATACTATTTTACATACTACTAACGGTTTTCTGATGGCCGCCATCGGATTTGCATTGATCGATCTTTTTAACCGCAGTGACAGGTTTTCCATTAAAATGTCACCGTATTTTGTAGCTTTTTTTGCATTCTGTTTTTCAATGACTGTTGGTGTTATGTGGGAATTCTTTGAATTCAGCATGGACTGGTTCTTTGGAATGGATATGCAGAAGGACTGGATCGTACCGGCCATCAACTCTGTGAAGCTGAATCCTACCGGTGCAAATGTTCCGATCCATGTAGATGTTCAGTCCCTGGCCGTTAACGGCGAGACCTGGAATCTGGGAGGCTATCTTGATATTGGTATTGTTGATACCATGAAAGATTTGATCGTAAACTTTATCGGCGCAGTCGTATTTTCTATCATCGGTATTCTGTATCTGCGAAACCGCGGAAAAGGAAAGCTGGCAGCTTCTCTGATCCCGCAGGTACGCAGCAAACAGGAAGAAGAACATTCTTCCAAAGATCAGTAAGATCCACAGCTACCGAAACTGGCGCACTTTTCTGGAAATATTCTCCAGTTCTTCTCTGGAAAGCTCAGGAAGTCTTTCCAGCTGATCCATAAACATGGCAAGTGTCTCTTTTCGCTGCATTTCCACCATCTGGGTGTAGAAATTAACCACTACCCCGGTGGCAATGGCAACTACAAAAAGCGAATAGATCGTCAGAAGAACGGAACACATTTTTCCAATAAAAGTAACCGCAACCACATCGCCAAATCCGGCAGTGGAGATCACCGCATAGCAATACCACAGTGCATCTCCGTATCGGTTAATGTCCGGTTCAACCAGCTGGATCACTGCTGCGATAGCAAAAATAAACACAATAAAACCAATGATAATTTTATCTGCGCGAGTCCGTTTTAAAACACTGCCTAATACTTTAATTCTTTTCATGCCCCTGTCCTCCGATGAAATAATCTGTTGCCTGAAATTAATTGAAGTATAGTATAGAATGGTTTTACTTGCAATATGATATGAAAGGAACTTAGCAGTATGAAAGATAATAAAACACTAAAATACATCACTTTAGTCACCGGAGTTTTAACACTGTTATTAGGAATCTACACTCTTGTAAGGCCAATGAGGACTTTTCTCACGATCGGCTGGATCCTGGGAATCCTTCTGTTTGTAAATGGTATTGAACTTGTAATCCTTTCTTTATCCAAAGAAAAGAAAGAAATCGGAGCATGTATTCTCGGTGTTCTGGAAGGACTTGCAGGTATTATCTTATTATTCAGTGGCATCCAGCGTTTTATTACAGATGTAATGGCTGCTTACCTGGTTGGCGCAAGTATTCTGATTTATGGTATTTTCCAGATTGTCAGCGGCACAAAGGTATATAAAACTTCTAAAGGAAAAGGTATCCTGAGCATTGTGTGCGGTGTTTTATCCGTGATTGTCAGCATCATTTCATTTACCCATCCTGTGCTTACCATGATCTCTGCAGGATATATGATCGCTTTTTCTGTGTTGATGCAGGGTATCAATATGATTGTACTTGGAATCAATTTCGGAAAGACAGAAAGCTGACAAAAAGGTTATAACTGTATGAATAACACAAAAAGCCCCAAAAACGTATCTTTAAAAAATCAGCTTGAATTGTGGCTGTTCTGTGCACTCATTGGTGCTGTTGCCGGTGCATTGGTATGGATCCTGCTGAAAATAATGGCAGTCGGAACTGAATTTCTATGGAAATGGCTTCCCGAAAAAATCTCTGTTCCTTATTATACGATTTTTATCTGTGCAGCCGGTGCGGCAATTATCGGTATTTTCCGAAAAATTTTCGGAGACTATCCCGAAGATCTGGAAACCGTTATGGGAAAAGTCGGAACAGAAAAAAGATACGAATATAAAAACATGCTTGTAATGATGGTGGCAGCACTTCTGCCATTACTCATAGGAAGCAGTGTAGGTCCCGAAGCCGGACTTACCGGAATCATCGTAGGTTTATGTTACTGGGCCGGAGACAACCTGAAGTTTGCCGGACAGAATACCAGAAATTATTCAAAGATCGGTGCCGCAGTCTCCATGAGTGTGCTGTTTCATGCACCTCTGTTCGGCATTTTCGAAGTAGAAGAAAACTCTGAGGAAGATCTTGCAGTCTTAACAAAGGGTTCTAAATTATTTATTTACGGAATCGCGCTGGCTGCAGGCACTGGTATTTATGCAGGTTTATCTGCACTTTTTGGTGCAGGGCTTTCCGGATTTCCATCCTTTGATATGGTGGAAATCCAGAGAAAAGACTATCTGCTTATGATTCTGTATATTTTGTGTGGTCTTATCCTGGCATATTTCTATCAGGCAACACACAAACTGACCGGAAATATTTCCAACAGATTCCCGGCAGTTGCCAAAGAGATTTTTGCAGGTTTATGCCTTGGAATCACGGGTTCATTCTTACCTGTACTTATGTTTTCCGGAGAAGAACAGATGGGAACACTCATGAAAACCTATACCTCTTATCTGCCACTGGCACTTATTGGCATTGCGTTTTTTAAACTCCTGCTGACAAATCTGTGTATTCAGTTCGGTTTAAAGGGAGGACATTTTTTCCCTGTCATCTTTGCCGGAGTATGTATGGGATACGGCATGGCAATGCTGACCTGCGGGCCAGACGGGGGACATGTGGTATTTGGAGCTGCAATCGTTACTGCGTCACTTCTTGGCGGAATTATGAAAAAGCCACTGGCAGTAACCATGCTTCTCTTCCTCTGCTTTCCGGTTAAAATGTTTATCTGGATTTTCATTGCGGCAGCAGTTGGAAGCAAACTCACCACACTAAAACCAGAGCAGTTAAGCTCTGCTGTTTAACAGGCTCAGAAAGCAGTATTATGAAAAATAGAACAAAGGGGGAAATATATCATGAAAAGAAAAAAAGTAAATACTTTGATTGCCGCTGCATTGGCATTTACCATGACTGTCTGTGGCAGTTCAACCGCAATTGCAGCATCTGCTGACAGTGAGACAGGTGAAAATATATGGGAGACAGTGGAAGATGCCTATGTTTATGCATTCCCGCTGGTGCTCATGGATGCGACTAAGATTTCGGCAACGAACACAGAGGAAGCTTTTACCGAAAAAGCACCTGTAAATCAGTTTATACACAGTGTTGCACTGGCAGATGCACAATTCAGGACTGTGGTGACTCCTAATGTGGATACAATCTATTCACAGGTCTGGTATGATCTGAGCGAGGAGCCGATGGTCTATGAACTTCCGGAAACAGATCGTTTTTGTAAGGTTCAGGTACTGGATGGATGGACAAATACTGCCGCGGTTCTTGATAAGGCTGGTGCATATGCAATTACTCTTTCTACGTGGGACGGGAAACTGCCTGAGGGAGTTACCCGTATCGATGTTCCTACATCCATGGCATGGTCCATCACCAGAATCGTTTTATCAGGAGAAGAGGATCTTCCAAATGTGCATGCCATCCAGGAAAAAATGAAACTTATGCCGCTTTCCGATTATATATCCGGAGACACTTATGAACCTCCGAAGGGAAGCTACAGCGAAGAGAATGATTATATTCCTGTTGATAAGGTCCTTTCCATGGATCCGGTCACATTTTTTAATAAGGCCAATGAGTTGATGGTAAAGAATTCTCCGGCAGCTGCAGATAAGGAAATGCTTGAAAAAATAGCAGCTGTGAATGTAGGTCCTGGTATGGAATTTGACACTTCTGTTCTTACCGGTGATGTTTCAGAAAACTGGAAGACAATGCTGACAGAAGTTCGGCTAAAGCTTATTAAAGAGGGTCAGAAATTCTCAAAAAAGCTTGGTCAGTGGGAATATTTTGGTGAACCGATCGGAGATTTCAATACAGAATATGCTTATCGCGCACTGGTAGCTCTTGCTGGGCTTGGTGCCAATACAGTTGAAGTTGCGCTGTATCCAAAGCTAGAGCAGGATGCGGATGGAAATACTCTCACAGGAGAAAAATCATATCTTCTCCATTTCGAAAGCTATCCGCAGGTTCTTGAAGGAGGATTCTGGTCTGTGACTGCATATGGGGACGATGATTTCCTGATCGATAATCCTATTGATCGTTACTGCATAAATGACCGTTCCAATCTGAAAGCGAATGATGATGGTTCGGTTGATATTATTCTGTCTGAGGATGCACCGGAGAATACCACAAACTGGCTTCCTGTAGGTGATGGAGGCTTCCATCTGTATATGCGTATCTATACGCCTGATATGGATGCCCTGGATACGTGGACGGCACCGACCATTACAGAGATTGCTCCATCAAATGTGAACTAAATATTTTCACATTTATAGAGAAAGGAAAGATAATATATGAAAAATAAATTATGGAAAATAATGATCGTGAACAGTATCCTGATTTCAGCAATTACACTGTCAGGTAAAACAACGGTAAGCGTTCATGCAGGAGAAACAGATATTTCAGCAGAAAGCGAAGAGGATCAGCAGATTCTTTTCGACGATGCGGTTGAAGATGCAATGATTATTGACAAGGATGAAATTCTTCCCGTAGTAAGTCTGGAGGAGGGACAGCCATATGCCGTTTACGATGAGGAGGGCAGGATTCTTCTTTATACCTTCCATAAATATCCGGACAGTTATCCGGATGGTGCAGATGTAAAGCTGGAATGGGGAAATGTATGGACGTTTACAGGCGGCGAACTGGAAGACTGGTACCAGAAAAATAAAGAGAATGTGACAGACTGGCAGACAAGAATAAAAGAACTTATCGGTCTGCGCCCGGATAACGAATCCGATCATTTTACGGCTATGTGGGTAAAACCGGAAGACCTTTTCCGCCCGGCATATGTCTCAGATATCGGAACAATAGAAATGACAGATACATTTTCGGAGGATGTTGATGAGGACTATAAAGAATGGTTTGATTCAAATATTATTTCCAGTTATTTTGACGGGGAATATCCATGGACGAGACTGGGATATACATATGACTGGGCAGACAACGGCTCAGCATACGGGCTCTCTGAATTTATCGTCAAAAAAGACAGCGATGTAAAGGTGGCATATACAGTTGAGCTGAAGGAGATGCTGAATAAACTGGATAATAATTCCTGGAATCCTGCGGACTGTAAATAAAATAAATGCTGAGGAAAAAGTACGAAAGCAGTGTGAGATAGACAAAGAACAGCTTGTAGAAATACAGGCTGTTTTTTGTTAAGTTTCCTCATTCCGAGGCCCTTACAGACTGAGACTGCAAAGGCATCCATGGAAAGTCCGACACCCAGCAGAAATAATTCAATGAAAACTGCCATAATAGAATGTTTCCCTTCCTTTAAGTTCAGTTTTGAATTCTTCCAGCTATAACAAATGTAAGGACGCCTGTCAATAATTTTTTTCATTAACAGCTTTTCATGAAATGCTTTTCTTTTGGCAGAAACACGCTATAATCTTAAGTAATAAAATAATTTTTTGAAAAAATTGTGTAACGTTTCACATAGATATATCGTCATATATGTGAAGGAGGATTACAGAAAATGAACTTTTGTCACTTAAACAATTTCAGGAAGCATATGATCGGGATGCTGACGTAGTTACAGATGAAACTACACTTCTGTACGGCATTGAAAATGTTTACTATGTGGATCCTGAAAATGTAAAAGAAGCATTCCAGCTCTGGAATTATGAGAATGAGCCAGAAAAGGCACAGCGGAAAGCAGAAGAGGCCGCAACTGGTGCAGCAATCAGCGATTGCTTATAATAATTCTATCAAAACAATTTGATGATTCCTGTATTTGTAGTAATATATAGTTAAAATGATGAAAGCAAAGTGAGGGAACAAAATGCCAGGATATTTGATTAAAGATACAACCGTTGAGGAACGTAAAAAGATCGTAGAGGAGTCACTGGGTAATATTTCAGCAGACTGTGACGGATGCATGTCAGGTCTTGCGGAGATGTACCAGGATTATATCGAGGGAAAAAGAGAGATCCGCGATATCAATATGGAATTCAATGCTCGTTATGTCAGAGAAGACATGGACAAAGAGGAGCGAAGAAGCTGTCCGATGTGATTTGAGCCGTATAGGCAGAATTCTTATTCTAAAATGTGGACTGTGGGGAAATCGTAATGAAGAAAAAATTAATTAAGCCGTTTGCAATACTGCTGGCAGTCTTTCTGGGATTACTGGAGGTGGGATGGCGTTTTTTTAACATGGTGGTCTGCTGCAAAAGAGGAGAGCACAAAAAGGAAAGAAAGAAATGGTTTGAACTATCTCATATCAGGGAAAATCATCCCAGGAATGGTTATGCAAGAGTATATAATGAGAGTAAGGCCTGGTGTCTTGAACAGAAGATGCAGGACTGTTATATCAAAAGCATTGACGGATTAAAACTGCATGCATTATATCTGCCGGCAGAAGATGCAAAACGGATTGTTATATTAAGCCATGGATATCGCGGCAACCGGTTTGGCACATTGTCATTTATGGCAAAATATCTGCATGAGCATCAGTGTGATGTCCTGTTTATAGAACATCGCTGCTGCGGTGACAGCGAGGGAAAATATATCACCTTTGGAGCAAAGGAACAATGGGATGTGCAGCAATGGGCAGTCTATGTATCTGAACGAAACAAAGAGAAGCTTCCGATTTATCTGTACGGACAGTCCATGGGGGCAGCTGCTGTACTGATGGCATCAGGACATACGCTCCCGGCGGAGGTAAAAGGCCTGATCGCGGACTGCGGTTTTCAGTCTATGGAAGGACAGATGCGAGATATGGCAGCTAACTGGTTCCACCTGCATCATATCCCACTGCTTCTGATAGAACTGGACTGGTTCTGTTCTTTTCTGGCAGGATTTCATATGAAAGATGCAGACACTGCCGAAGCCATGAAAAAAAATACAAGACCGGTTCTCTTTTTCCATGGAGAGAAGGACACCTATGTGTATCCAAATAACTCTTTTCAGAATTATATGCTCTGCAGGGCAGAGAAGGAACTGGTGATCATACCGGGAGCACGGCACCTGTGCTGCGCTTATGTAGATCCGGAACTGTATCAGCACAAGATGATGGAATTCTTTGAAAAATACGATTAAACTGAGATAAAAAATCCTGACCGGGATTTATCAGACATAGTACATAACAGGAAAAATACCTTTAATCTGTTATGTTAAATGCATGATAAGTCCCGGTCAATTTTTTGTAAAGTGTTCATTAAGTCTTTGGGGTACTGGTATTTCCTGCGAAGGTATGATATTTTTGCACCTGAAGCATATATACAATGTTTCCTGTCTCGGATAAAGAGGAAAACCGGGACAATGGAGGTTATCTATTATATGAGAAATTATTATCCTTTGACGGCAGCTCAGAAGATGCATCATAACTGGATCATGGATTATGGTACACAGCAGGTATCTGGCGTAAGTGTTGTGGCTTCTGTACAGGCAGAACTGGATTTTGGATTATTAAAAAAATGTATTCAGATGGAAACAGAGCGTTCAGGCTGTACCAGAGTCCGTTTTACAAAGCCGGATAAAGATGGAAATGTAAAACAGTATATAGAGAAGCAGGATTCGCGAGATATTGAGCTGAAGGATCTGTCGGGAATGGAAAGTCTGGCAAAGGCAGATGAGCTGATGCAGCAGTGGGCTTATGAAACATTTAACGGAGATAATATCCCGATGTGTGAATTTATTATGCTGAAGCTTCCGGAAGGATACAATGGTTTCTTTTTACATATGGATCACAGACTGATCGATTCCTGTGGGCTTGTAGTTATGATTGAAGACCTGTTCCAATTATATACGCATTATAGATATGGAACAGCCTGCCCGCAGGAGCTGGTAGATTTTGAAACAGTTCTGAAAAAAGATCTGGCAAAAGCGGGCAATGAAAAGCGTTTTGCAAAAGACAAAAAATTCTGGGATGACCAGCTGGATGCATTGGGCGAGCCGTTATATTCTGATATACAGGGACCAGCCGTATTAGAGGAAGCAAGAAAACGTCATGGAAATCCGAAACTTCGTGCTTCTGATATTGAGATGAATGAGCTGTTTGTTGCAGTAAAGGATTATCATCTGGAACCTTATGCAACACAGAACCTGATGGATTTCTGTATGAATCATCAGCTCTCTATGACGAATCTGCTTCTGCTTGGTATTCGTACTTATCTGTCAAAAGTAAATAATGGACAGGAAGATATTACGATCCAGAATTTTATATCCAGACGTTCTACCCATGAAGAATGGACTTCTGGAGGAAGTCGAACCATTATGTTCCCGTGCAGAACAGTGATCTCACCGGAAACAGATTTTCTTTCGGCAGCTTATGAAATCCAGAATATGCAGAATCGAATTTATATGCACAGCAATTATGATCCGGCATTTATTGTGGATGAGATGAGAAAAAGATATCATACACCGGAGCATACCAGTTATGAAAGCTGCTATCTGACCTATCAGCCAATGCCGGTGAAGGTGGAGAATGAAATGCTTGGAACCATACGCCAGCATGCCAAATGGTTTGCAAACGGTGCCGCAACCAAAAAAATGTATCTGACCGTATCGCATACTGAGGATGGTGGCATGAACTTCTCCTATCATTATCAGACTGCTCATCTGGAAGAGCATGACATGGAACTGCTTTATTATTATATGATGCGTATTCTTTTTAAGGGAATCGCAGAGCCGGATATGAGCATCGGCGAGATTATGGAACAGGTATAGAAATCAAAAATAACAGGAGGATATGAGATGAATCAGGAAATGGAATTTAAAAATATTGTAGCGCAGTACAGCAAAGTGAAACCGGAAGAGATGACGGGTGAAATGAGATTCCGTGAAGATCTGGGATTTACTTCTCTGGATTTCATGTCTTTTCTGGGAGAGCTTGAGGATACCTTTGACATTGAACTTGAGGAAACCGAAGTGACCCAAATTACAACTCTTGAGGAGGCGCTTAAGCTTCTGGAGGAGCTTCAGTAAGAATGAAGCTGTTGTCCGCAGAAAAGTGAAGGAGGAGAAAGACATGCTGATCAGGGAGATATTAGAAGAAAGTGTACAGAAATTTGGCGAAGTCAAAGCAGTAAAATGGCTTAACAGGAAAGAAGTTCTGGAGAGAAGTTACAGCGAAATGTTGAGAAACGTGATTTCCATCAGAAAAGGACTTCTTGCAGAAGACTTTGCGGGAAAGCATATTGCATTGATCGGAACCAGCTCTGTAGAATGGATCGAAAGTTATCTGGGAATTATTACAGGATGTACTACAGCGGTGCCGCTGGATGCAGCACTCCCATGTGAAGAACTGATCGATCTGATAAACCGATCCGATTCCGAAGCACTCTTCTTAAGTCCGAAATACAGACCATATCTGGAAGCGTTCCTTGCAAACTGTCCGAAACTCCAGAAAGTATGGATGCTCCAGGAAGAGGTGGAGGATGTACCTTCAGGTGTATACAGCATCAATGAGCTGAGAAACACGGGAATTAGTGCATCGGCAGATGCTTCCTGTCCGGCAGCAGAAGATATTGCGACGATTATCTTTACTTCCGGAACGACAGGAAAGAGCAAAGGGGTTATGCTGACACAGAATAATCTGGCATCCAATGTTGAGGCAGTTAAGATTTCAGCAGAACCCGGAACTGCCATGCTCAGTGTACTTCCAATCCATCATGCATTCTGTCTTGTCATGGACTGGCTGAAAGGTTTCTCTCAGGGAGCAACTATCTGTATTAATGACTCTCTGCTTCATATGGTCAGAAATATGAGTATTTTTAAACCCGATATCATGCTCATGGTTCCGATGATGATTGAAACAATTTATAAGAGACTGTCAGCAGCTGATCCACAAATCCCGAAGGCAGTTCTTTCAGAAAAAGTTTTCGGTGGAAAACTGCAGACGATTTTTACCGGTGGCGCACATCTGGATCCGTACTATATTGACCGTTTTGCAGAGTATGGTGTTCAGATTCTGGAAGGATATGGCATGTCAGAATGTTCTCCTGTTATCAGTAATAATACACCGGAAAATCATAAGCCGGGTTCTATTGGAAGACCACTTGAGAATGTGGAGATAAGATTTGAAAACGGTGAGATTCTGGTAAAAGGCACAAGTGTTATGAAAGGGTATTATCAGATGCCGGACGAGACAGCTGAAACACTGAAAGATGGCTGGCTGCATACTGGCGACAAGGGTTATATGGATGAAGATGGATACCTCTTTATTAATGGCCGTGTAAAAAATCTGATCATTCTCTCCAATGGAGAAAATATATCTCCTGAGGAAATCGAGAACAAGCTTGCATTGAATCCGCTTGTGGGTGAGGTTATTGTAACAGGTGAGGACAATGGTCTTACAGCCCGAATTTATCCGGAACAGGCAGTTGTGGAGGCAAAGGCACTGGATACGGAGATGATTCGTTCACAGCTTCAGGAATTTCTGGATGAATACAATAAAAATCAGCCGACCTATCGTCGTATTACAGGCCTGGTGATCCGGAAAAATCCGTTTATACGCAGCACGACAAAGAAAATCAGGAGACAGGATGTCCTGATCGACGAGCCACAGGCATAATAAAAACCCGTTTGAGTGAATTTCTCAGACGGGTTTTTATTATGTCTGTTTATATGCAGGGCATTCAGGATAAAAGAGGCAGCATGCCAGACAGGAAAATCTGCGTCAGAATCCCTGCAATGACTTCTGGTGCAAGATCAAAATTATCCCTTGTCCATTTGTGAAGGACACCGATCGTACTGCCGATCGCACAGGTGATCACGTAAGATATTTCCTCTTTTGTATGCCTGCCGGGTCTGGCACTGGAGGTAGTAGCGGTGACATAGTGATGAAGCATAGTCAGCATTTTTTCAAAGAGATCATTTCCATGAGGCGTACTCAGAAGACTGGAAAGAAAAGGATTTTCCATTGTATAACGGCAGATCGTCAGAAAATAGGACTGACAGATATCGTGGTCATTTTCAGGATGAAATTTTTCCATTATGGAGAAAACATCATGGATCGTCTTTTCTTCAACAGCAGATACAAGAGAGGGGATGTCCTGATAATGATTATAAAAAGTGCTTCTCGCGATACCGGCTGTTTTTGTGATATCGGATACAGTGATCTGGTCAGTAGTTTTTTTCTTTACAAGTTTAAAAAAAGCACCCAGAATAGCTTCATCCGCTACAGAATATCTTTCATCAGAAACTGGATTTTGCATAGTCACGATTCCCTCCCACATCTTATCAATAAATATAATAAAGTATAACACAAATCCAATAGTAAATAGTATAAGAACAAGAAAAAACAGTAACAAGCAGTTTACGCTTCTGGTAAAAAAATAACGATAATGTTTAGAAAATAACAAGATTTTGGGGTCTGTAGAAATTAAAATTTATAAAAAAAGCCAATCTTTTTGATAAAAATATACAATAATATCTGGATAAAATGAGTGCTTTGTGCTACATTTATATAGACAGTAATTATAGAACCAGATTATCAGATTTTTATTGTTTTTTTCTTAACAGTGCAGAGGAGGAAAAGAAGGATAAAAGGCGATAAGTATACAGGTTCAAATATTTCATAAGGAAGGTGAGCAATTGGAAAACTATACTAAGTACAAGCTGAAAAGCAGTGATGAACTTACATCAGTGCTGAACGGCAGGGACAACCTGTTTGTGATTGCCTGCAACAAGTGTTTCAAAGAGTTTGAAACTGTTGACGAACCAGATTGCGGAGAGTTCCTGAAATTTGCTGCGGAGCAGGGAAAAAACGTCACGGGCAGTGCAAAGTTTGATTTCTTATGCAATAAAATGCACACAGAAAGAAAATTACAGGATCTGATTCCAGAAGGTACAGAGAATGTAGTAGTAATTTCCTGTGGTCTTGGTATTCAGACTGTTGCGGATCTGGCTGGCAAACCGGTCATTGCCGCAAGCAATACCCTTAACTACAGAGGCCATCATGGTATGGCACTTACAAAGAAGAGCTGTGATGCTTGTGCACAGTGCTATCTGAACATTACCGGAGGCGTCTGTCCTATCGTTGACTGTTCAAAAAGTCTTGTAAATGGACAGTGCGGCGGAGCAAAGAACGGAAAATGCGAAGTGGATCCGAACAAGGATTGTGCATGGGAAAAAATCTATCAGAGACTGGCAAAACAGGGACGTCTGGAAGAATTTCTCAATCAGCCGGTACAGGTTCGTGATTTCTCCAAAGTTAATTTCAAGGTCATCAATGACTATGTGAAATCTATCAGAGAAGACAGACTGAACGGATATTATGGCGGTGTTCATCCATCAGAACACAAGGAATTCAGTGAACATGTTGATCTGAAGAAATTCCCGGATCCGAAGACTGTTGTAATTTCCATGTCACAGCATCTGGGAGCTCCGGCTAACCCGATCGTTCAGGTTGGCGATACCGTAAAAGTTGGTCAGAAGATTGGTGAAGCTGCCGGATTCATCAGTGCTCCGGTACACTCCAGTGTAAGCGGAACTGTAGTTGCCGTTGAACCTCGTATGCATGGTACAAGAGGCAGTGAAGTAATGGCTGTTGTTATTGAATCGGATGGAAAAAATACTCTGCATGAATCCGTACAGCCACATAAATCATTAGATGAACTGACCCCAGATGAAATCATTGACATTGTAAAAGAAGCAGGAATCGTTGGTATGGGTGGTGCAGGTTTCCCAACCTGTGTCAAACTGAAACCAGCCAAACCAGTTGATACGATTCTTCTCAATGGATGCGAATGTGAACCATATTTAACAGCAGACCACAAGGTTCTTCTTGAGTTCGCAGATGATATCATTTTTGGTCTGAAAGCAATCCTCAAGACGACAGGTGCCGAGAAGGGTATCATCGTTATCGAAGATAATAAACCAGATGCTATCGAATTAATGAAAGAAAAAGTTGCTGATATTGGAAATATGGAAGTCTTTGTTGCACGGACCAAATATCCACAGGGTGCTGAAAAAACTCTCATTAAACGTGTCATGGGCAGAAAGGTTCCAAGTGGCGGTCTCCCGGCTGATGTTGGAGTTATCGTAGATAATATCAGTACGGTAAAGGCAATTTCCGATGCAATCCAGAAAGGCATGCCTTTGATCGAGCGTGTTACAACAATAACAGGTGAAAAGATCAAGAATCCTGGCAACTTTATCATCAAGATTGGTACAAGTGTAAAAGATCTGATCGATTATTGCGGTGGATTTACAGATGATGATGTACTGGTTAAGATGGGCGGACCAATGATGGGATTCCCTCTGAACACGCTGGATGTTCCTATGATGAAGGGCTCCAACGGTATCATCGCTATTGATACAGATGAGACAAAAGAGCAGCCATGTATCAAATGCGGACGTTGCGTAGATGTCTGTCCGATGGAACTCTCTCCGCTGTATTTCGTGAAATATGCAAAAGAAGAGAACTGGCAGGGCATGAAAGACATGAACGTTATGGATTGTGTTGAGTGTAGATGCTGCCAGTATATCTGTTCTTCCAAGATTCCGATCATTAACAGTATCAAAGCCGGAAAAAATGCAGTAAGGGGGATGAAGTGATATGTTGATTACCCAGTTAAAAGCAAAAGAAACCATCACATCACTGACAGCTGGAAAGAAAGTTTTTATCATTAACTGCCACGGATGTAAAGAAGTTCGTTTTCCGGAAAAAGAAGCTGTTGAACTTCAGAAAGAGCTTGCTGCTGAGGGAACGGTAACAGGAATCATGACAACGGATTACATTTGTAATCCGGAAAATCTGGAACTTCGCCTTAAGAAACATATGAGTAAGATCCAGGAAGCAGATCTGGTTCTGGTATTCTCCTGTGGTGTTGGTGTACAGACAGTTGCCGAATATCTGGATGACAAGATGGTCTGCGCAGCCTGTGATACATACCCGGTACCAGGTTTCCAGGGTGTGACACCATTAGAGTACAAATGTGACCAGTGTGGCGAATGTTATCTGAACCTGACAGGTGGAATCTGTCCGATCACAGCATGTTCAAAGAGCCTTGTTAACGGCCAGTGCGGTGGTTCCAAGAATGGAAAATGTGAAGTAGACAGTGAGATGGAATGTGGATGGGAACGCATCTACAGACGCCTGAAAGAAATCGGACGCCTTGACGCACTGAAATGCCCGACACAGATTCATAATTTTGCGACAGATGATGAAGTAAAATAATTAAAATGTCTGGTAACTATTTAGTTACGAAGCCTGATAAATTATAATATTATAATGATTGGAGCAATGTACAATGAAAATGAAAGAATTATTCGACCGTGGTGAATTTGTAGTTTCAGCAGAAGTAGGACCGCCGAAAGGAATTCATGTAGATGAACTGGTAGAGGAAGCCAAAACATATCTCAAAGATGTCCATGCAGTTAACGTAACAGATAACCAGTCTTCTGTTATGCGTCTTGGCTCTCTTGCAATGTGTAAAGTTCTTAAAGATGCAGGAATGGATCCGATCTTCCAGCTTGCATGCCGTGACAGAAACCGTATTGCTCTGGAATCTGATCTTTTAAGTGCTGCAATGTTTGGTATTGAGAACATTCTCTGCCTGACAGGTGACCATACAAAGATGGGTGACCATCCGCAGGCAAAACCGGTATTCGACCTTGATTCCGTATCTCTTCTTCATACAGTAAAACTTCTGGAGTCAGGTGTAGACCTTGGTGGAAACGAACTGGTTGGTGAACCACCGAAATTCTCCAAAGGTGCTGTAGTATCTCCATGCAGTGATTCCGTTGATGCACAGCTTGCAAAAATGGAAAGAAAAGTTGCTGCAGGTGCAGATTACTTCCAGACACAGGCTGTATTTGAGCCGGAGAAATTCATCAAATTCATGGAAAAAGCAAAACAGTTCGGTAAACCGGTACAGGTTGGTATCATCATTCCGAAGTCAGTTGGAATGGTAAGATTCATGAACAATAACGTTGCCGGTATTCATGTTCCGGACGAAATGATCGAAGAACTGAAAGCAGACAAAGAAAAGACAAAAGCAGGTATCACAGGTGTTGAGATCGCTGCACGTATCATCAAAGAGTGCAAGCCATACTGTCAGGGTGTACATATCATGGCACTTGGCTGGGAATCCAAGATTCCGGATCTGCTGAAACTGGCTGAGATCTAAAAAAGTATATATAGTCTGAAATAAAATGACAGGTGTCTGTCTTTGGTGAGAACCAGAGGCAGGCACCTGTTTTTTGATTCTGTATATGAGTAAAAAACAAAAATATCCATTAAATAATAGACATAAAGCTTGAGTAATGATGACAATTGCATGCTATTTTGTTATAATATTTTTTATGCAATATAGAGGAATATGAAACAGTTAATCATATCAGACAAAGTACAAAAAGAGATGCTTACAGATTTTATGATTATGAGGGAAACAAAGGGACTGAATGAACAGAAAGATAGAAAAGCAGATAAGAAAAAAAGGTAAGAAAAAAAGATTCTATTTGAGCATTTTTGCATTTATCATGTTGCTTTTTGTACCGGTTTTTGTTTATGCGTCGGAAATGAAAAGTGACGGGAAAACAACTCAGGTAATAGAGGAAGAAAATAAAACCGTGAGAGTTGGCTATTTTCCATATTCCAATTTTCAGGAAGGAAGTTATGGGGAACACAAGCAGGGAGCAGGCTATGAATATCTTCAGAAAATTTCTTATATAACCGGCTGGAAGTATGAATATGTCTATGGTTCATTTAAAGAGTGTCTGGATATGCTGGCAGATGGAAAAATAGACATACTTGGAAGTGTCAGTTATACACCAGAAAGAGCGGAATCTATCGATTTTTCAACCTACGCTGAGGGGACAGAAAAATATTGGATCTATACCCGGGAAGATCATACGGATCTTACGGATGGTGATCTGAAGCAGATGAATGGCTGTCGTATCGGTGTTGCAGATGGAAGTTATCAGAAAGATCTTTTGGAAAAATGGCTGGACAGCAATCAGATCCATGCAGAGGTTGTTGTCTGTAAAGGCTATGATGAAATGATAGAAAAACTGGATGCAGATGAACTGGATGCACTTGTGATCCCGGCACTGTCTGTCAACAGCGATTTTATTGCCATTGCTAATATCGGTGCAGGTGACTGCTATTTCGGTGTATCAAAATCCAGACCGGATCTGTTAAAGGAATTAAATGCTACCCTGGAAGAAATCAACAATACAGAAACGGACTACAGCAGCAAGCTGTATGCCCGTTATGAAGGAAAAGCGGTCATAAATTATGCACTCAACAAGGAAGAAAAACAATGGCTGGATGCACATGAAAATACAATCCGTGTGGGATATCTAAAGGATAATCTTCCTTTCTGCGGTGAAGAAAATGGGAAACTGACAGGAATCCTTGGAACCGTTCTGGATACGGTTCAGGAAAAATATGAAATCACGATCAAGGCGGTTCTCTGTTCCACGGGAGTACAGATGAATGAGGCATTGCAATCTGGTGAAATAGATATTGCCGGTCCTATCATTCAGGATTTTTATATACAGGAACAGTTTCAGGTGGTGTTGACAGATGCAATCTTTGATATTACGCCAGTTGTTATTTACAAAGGAAAAGAATATAGCAGCTGCCTCTCTACGATTGCAGTGGCAGAGACATCACTGTATTCTGAATTGATGGTGTCCATTCTTTTTCCGGATGCAGAGATTAAACAATATGACACACAGGAAGAATGCCTGGAGGCAGTAGCAAATGGAAAAGTAGGAGCAACTGTTATTCCATCTTCGAAGATTAATCTTCTTAATGAAAGTCCACTGACCAAAAGCCTGTCATTTGCAGAAATGGCAAAACGGCAGGAATTAGCGATGTTTACGACGAGAGAAAACAGAAGAGCAGCTACCATTATCAATAAAGCAATCGATCAGTCCTCCAATATTTTAAATGGCGTTGTCCTTGCACAGAATTCTGTTTCAGAAAAGAAAATGACCTTGCAGGATGTACTTACAGAGTATGCCGGTTTCGTTATCGGAGTTTCATTTGTGATTATTTTTGTATTACTTCTTCTGGTTTATTCCCTTTCCGTAAGCAGGAAAAAACAGATGGAAGCATTGAAAGAAGCACAGGATGCAAATGCGGCGAATATTGCAAAAACAACTTTCCTGAACCATATGTCCCATGATATCAGGACACCAATGAATGCAATTGTTGGATTTACAGATATTGCCATGAAGAGGAAACCGGACAAAGAAGTGGAGGATTGTCTGAAAAAGATCAGGCAGAGTTCAGAATATCTGATGACACTCATTAACGATGTGCTGGATATCAGCCGCATCGAAAGCGGTAAACTGGAATATAAACCGGTACCGGTGGATCTCAGGGATATGACAGATACTGTTTTGTCGATTGCAAGGGGATATATGGAAAACCGTGACCTTAATTTTTATGTTTCAGGAGAAGAACTTAAAAATCCTTATGTGATGGCAGATGAACTCAGAATCAGGGAAGTATTGCTCAACATTATCAGCAATGCAGTCAAATTTACAAAAGACGGAGGTACCATTTCATTTGTAGCAGAAAACTGTCCGGGCAAGGATGAGCATCATTTAATCGTACGCTATCATATATCAGATACCGGAATTGGTATGAGTGAGGAGTTCCAGACCAGAATATTTGATGAGTTCAGTCAGGAAAATAATGGGGCAAGAACCAGTTATAAGGGAACCGGACTGGGAATGGCGATTGCCAAACGGTATGTAGATCTTATGGGTGGGAAAATTGAAGTCAGCAGCAGACAGGGCGTTGGCTCAGCATTTACTGTAGAAATCCCGCTGCTTATAGCAGAACATGTACTAACTGAAGAGAAAGAAAAGTTAAGGAAAGATATTGATTTACATGGTATACGTGTTCTTTTGGCAGAGGACAATGATTTAAACGCAGAAATAGCAATCGCTCTATTGGAAGAAAAAGGGATGATTGTAACCAGAACCACTGATGGTAAATCTGCCCTGACACAGTTTTGCAATACAGTTCCGGGGACTTTTGATCTGATTTTGATGGACATCATGATGCCGGAAATGAATGGGTATGAAACGACAAAAGCTATAAGAAATCTGCCGGATCGTCCGGACGGAAAGGAAATCCCTATTATTGCAATGACAGCAAATGCATTTGCAGAGGATGTACAGGCTGCTTTGAAGGCTGGAATGGATGATCATGTGGCAAAGCCGATTGATATGAGCATTTTAATATCTGTCATCACAAAATATATAGAGCAATGAGTTAGTGGAGATCAAAGCGCCGAATGATGCCAATGACCTGTTTGTTTCCAAAATCGAGCAGCTTCTTCAGGAACACTCTGGTAAATAACTTCAGGAAACAGTAAATAACGATAAAATTTTATACAAAAAATGCGGAAGAGCATTGCGAAGAAATCTATTCGATGACTTTGCAGTGCTCTTTTTTCGTTTTATAGGAGATTATTTTCGTGTGAGAGCGGGAGAAGTTAGTAATAGTATACAAAAAAAGCAAAATAACATTGTAGCAATTGTCAATAGATTTTTAGAGAACTTAGATATACACTTAACTTACAGTTAAGATATAAACATAAGTAAAAGACATAAGAAAAATATATAAGTGAATTAAAGGAGGATTCAAAAATGAAATTAACAATGTATGGAATCAAAGATCGTGCTGCATGGGAAGAAGCAGGAATTGCGCTTCCGGGATATGATGTAGAAGCTGTTTCTGCAAGAGCAAAAGAAGCTCCGGTGTGGGTGCACTTCGGAATTGGAAATATTTTCCGTATATTTATCGGCGGCATTGCAGACGGACTTCTGGAAGAAGGGGTACTCGACAGAGGCATTACCTGTGTAGAAACATTTGACTATGATGTAGTGGATAAGATTTATGAACCATATGATAACCTTGGATTAAGCGTTATCCTTCATGGCGATGGAACACGTGAATGCAAAGTACTTGGTTCCCTGGCAGAAGCAGTTAAGGCGCAGTCCTCAAATGAAGCACAGTGGAAACGCCTGAAAGAGATCTTCAGCAGCAGTTCCCTGCAGATGGTTTCCTTTACGATTACAGAAAAAGGTTATGCTCTGCAGAAAGCAGATGGCACATGGTTCCCATTTGTTGAGGCTGATATTAAGAATGGACCGGATAAAGCAGCCGGGGCAATGGCAGTTCTGGTCGCAATGCTTTATGAGAGATACAAAGCAGGCAAATATCCAATCGCACTGGTTTCCATGGATAACTGCTCCCAGAATGGCGCAAAACTTCGTGAATCTGTATTGACTATGACTGAGGAATGGAAGAAAGCTGGATTCGTGGATGAAGGATTTGTAAATTATGTAAGCAATGAAAAAGTAGTTGCATTTCCATGGACAATGATCGATAAGATTACACCTCGTCCGAGTGAACAGATTGCAGCAGATCTGGAAAAACTGGGTGTGGAAGATATGCAGCCAGTCATCACTGGAAAGAAAACCTACATTGCACCATTTGTAAATGCAGAGAAACCACAGTACCTCGTAATTGAAGACAGTTTCCCGAACGGACGTCCGGCACTGGAAAAAGGTTTTGGCGTATACATGGCAGACAGAAATACTGTAAATCTGTCTGAACGAATGAAAGTAACCGTTTGCCTGAATCCGGTACATTCAGCAACAGGACCGCTTGGTGTAGTTCTTGGATATGATCTGTTTGCTCATATGCTGAATACAAACGAAGATATGATGAAGATGGCGCGTATGGTAGCTTACGATGAGGGGCTTCCGGTAGTTGCAGATCCGGGAATCCTTTCGCCACAGGCATTTGTAGATGAACTATTTAATGATCGTTTCCCGAATGAATACCTTGGAGATACCAACCTTCGTCTGGCAGTTGATGTATCTCAGATGGTAGGAATTCGCTTTGGAGAAACTGTAAAAGCGTATGTTGCAAAATTTGGAGATGCTTCCGGACTGACTGCAATTCCGTTGGGAATCGCAGGATGGCTCAGATATATGCTTGGTGTTGATGATGAAGGAAACAAATTTGAACTTGCACCGGACCCGATGAATGAAGAACTTCAGGAACAGTTCAAAGACATTGTAGTCGGAAAGCCGGAAACCTTTAAGGACCAGCTGAAACCAATTCTTTCCAATGAGCGTCTGTTCTTTACAGATTTGTACAAAGACGGCGTAGGAGAAAAAATTGAGCATATGTTCCGTGAAATGATTGCAGGGCCGGGGGCTGTTAAAGCAACCATCCACAAATATGTGCATTAAGACAAATTGGATATTAGATAAAAACGCGTAGGAAAAGAAAAATGACAGAAGCGGTATTTGCAGCAGAGCCAACAAGACTTCTGATCGCGGCACTGATTCGTGCATCGGTAGGAGCTGCTGTCGTAGCAATGACAATGGCTGCAGGAATCATGGCTGCAATGCCGGGAGTAGCTGAATTATCTCCTGTTTATCTTGCTGCAATGGTATGCGCGATCAATGGCGGTGCGACTGCATTCAGCCATGTAAATGATTCAGGATTCTGGCTGGTAGGTTCTTTGCTGGAAATTGATGAGAAAACAACTCTGAAGTCCTGGACCATGATGGAAACAATTATTGGATTCACAGGTCTGATCTGTGCAATTGTGATCAGCCTGTTCGCTTAGGAGAGAAACAGATGATTGCAAAAGTAGTTTTGGGAACCATGCAGAATGCAAGAAATCCCGGCGGTGCACCGGCGAATGTTGCAGTGGCAGCCAGCCTCCTCTTTTATATAATTCATAGGGAAATATCTTCGCCTTTGCCATCTTCACTGTATGGCGATACCAGGATAATACATAAAATGCAAAAAGCTGTATGAGGGAATAAATCAAGAGATATATGCAAAAGTAAAAATGCATTATACGTTCGAAATAAAAGAATATCAAATACCTATTAACTATGATAAAATATAGATAAAAAGCATGAAGGAAAACAGAAGAAGGAGCGTAGCGTTTATGAAAGAATTACTCTACGGAGCAGCCTACTACGATGAATACATGCCATATGAACGTCTTGCGAAGGATGTTTCCATGATGCAAAAAGCCGGGATTAATACGGTGCGGATCGCAGAATCCACATGGAGTACCTGCGAGCCTCAGGAAGGAGTTTTTGATTTTTCTCATGTGATCCGTGTGATGGATGCAATGGAAAAAGCAGGGATTAATGTTATCATAGGGACTCCGACCTACGCTGTGCCGACCTGGATGGTAGAAGCATATCCTGACGTATTGGCAGAAACGGTCAGGGGAAGAGGCATTTATGGGACAAGACAGAACATGGACATTACACATCCGGTTTACCGTTATCATGCAGAAAAAGTAATCCGTAAACTGATGGAGGTTTCTGCACATCGTAAGTGTGTGATTGGATTTCAGTTGGATAATGAAACAAAATATTATGGAACAGCAGGCAGGAACAGATATTTATCATCCGACCCAGGATCATCTGACCGGTGCAGAAATTGCCTTTGGCGGAGACCTGATCCGATGTCTTAAAAATGACAACTATCTGGTTCTGGAAACAGAAGCACAGGGTTATCCGGGCTGGACACCGTATGATGGGCAGCTTCGTCTGCAGGCATACAGCCATCTGGCATCCGGTGCGCTTGGCGTGATGTACTGGCACTGGCATTCAATCCATAACTCCTTTGAGACTTATTGGAAAGGTCTTCTTAGCCATGACATGGAAGAAAATGCTGTATACCGAGAGGCATGTATCGTAGGTGATGAATTTAAGAAACTTTCTCCTGTTTTATCAGGCTTGAAGAAGGATAACAAAGTTGCAATCATGGTGAGCAACGAGGCTCTGACTGCACTCAAATGGTTTGGAATCGAAGCAACTGCAGCAGGAAACAGTGGAATTGGATACAACGATGTTGTTCGCCGGATCTACGATGCACTTTATAAAATAAATATAGAGTGTGACATTATCTGGGAAGAGAGCGAAAATATTGAGAAATACCAGGCAATCATCCTTCCGGCTATGTACACTGCAGATGAAAAAGTTCTCACACGTCTGAAAGATTATACCGCGCAAGGAGGCACACTGATCGCGACGTTCAAGACTGCATTTGCCAACGAGAATGTGAAGGTATATTCTGACAGACAGCCACATATTCTGAGTGAAGTCTTCGGGATGTATTATCAGCAGTTTACATTCCCGGAAAAAGTTACTCTGACAGGTTTTGAAGGTGGTGAACCAGAGGCAGAGACTTTCATGGAACTTCTAATTCCGGATGGTGCAGAAATCATTTCTGCATATCAGCATCCAAACTGGAAAAAGTATGCCGCAGTTACGCATCATACTTATGAAAGCGGAAATGCCTGGTATATCGGATGTATGTTTGAAGAATGCTACCTGCAGCAGTTGTTGATAAAGATTCTGGCTAAGGCTAGTGTAAATGCTGCAGTGCCGGAAAAATTCCCGGTGATCGTGCGAGAGGGAGTCAATGAACAGGGCGAAAAAATTCGTTTCTATCTGAATTATTCCTGGGAAGAGCAAAGAGTTGAGGTGGCGGATGATTTTGAGGTAGTACTTGGGAATGGTGATAGTACGAAGCATGAGATTTACCTGTCGGCATGGGATGTATGTATTATAAAATTTGAAAAATAAAAAGCTTTGTAACAAGCAAACCCCGAGGCAGCAAGCCTCGGGGTTCTTTTATCTCTTTTCTTTTTTCAGAATGGAATTAAACAGTGTGAAGAAGGTGATCGTTGTCACCGCAGCAGCTATGATATCGCTGACTGGTTCTGCGAGGAATACTGCAAATACTTTATTGTCGAAGAAATTCGGCAGGATAAAGATCAGAGGTATCAGCAGGACAATCTTACGAAGGCAGGCAAGCAGCAGGCTGACCTTTGCCTGTCCGAGAGCCATAAAGCTCTGCTGGCAGCTTACCTGGAAACCAAGAGAGAAGATTCCGGCCATGTAGATGCGGAGCGCCCAGGCAGAGTATGTTACTAGTTCCTTATCGGAAGTAAAGATTGTTGCAAATGCTTTCGGGAAAATCATTACAACAAGCCAGAAGAGTGTTGTATAGATGACGCAGGTGCAGAACTGTGTGAAGAATGCCTTCTTTACACGGTCTGGTTTGTTTGCACCAAAGTTGTAACTGATGATCGGCTGTCCGCCTTGACAGATTCCCTGAAGCGGCAAGGTAACGAGCTGACTGATACTTGTGATGATCGTCATTGCTCCAACGGCCACGTCACCGCCAAATCTGGAAAGGCTGCTTGTAAAACTGATTGACAGAAGGCTCTCTGTTGACAGCATAACAAAGGTAGAAATACCAAGAGCAAGGCACGGACCAAATACCTTAGGATCCAGATGCATGTTGCTCCGTTTCAGGCGGAGGATGGTTTTCTTTCCGGTCAGGAAGCGGAGAATCCATACAGCACCCACGGTCTGGCTGAGAACAGTGGCAAGTGCGGCACCTTTTACGCCCATGCCAAGGGCAAAAATAAAGATCGGATCCAGGATAATGTTGATAACAGCACCGATAATTGTAGTCATCATACTGATCTTGGCAAATCCCTGAGTTGTAATGAAGGTATTCATGCCCAGTACGATCAGTACAAAAAAGCTTCCGAGGATATAGATTCTGGCATAATCTGTTGCATAAGTTAAGGTGACATCACTGGCACCAAAGAGTCTGAGCAGAGTTGGTGCACTTACATAAAATACGATGGTCAGCACGATTGCAAGACCGACTAACAAAGTAAAACAGTTGCCGAGGATCTTTTCAGCCAGATCATTGTCTTTCTTTCCCATTGCAATGGCTGCGCGTGGAGCACCACCGGAGCCAACAAGCATGGCGAAGGCATTCAGTAGCATCAGAATCGGAGTAAAAAGTCCGACACCCGTCAGCGCGGCGGCTCCGATTCCCGGAATATGACCAATGTAGATTCGGTCTACAATGTTATAAAGCAGGTTAATAACCTGCGCCACAACTGCCGGAATTGCCAGCTGTGCAAGGAGTCTGGGGATACTTCCCGTCTCCATATTGGTTGTTTTGGTTTGCGTTTTCATAATATTCATCTCCATATTTATATTGGAATTTTGAGTATCAAAATATAAGTATCAAGTAGCATAGCACAAAACACAGAAATTGAAAAGCTATTATACAAAGAAGAGGTTTTGTTCAGATTTAGGACAGAACCTCTTTTTTGTTACATGACAGTAAAAAGACGAGAATGATATAATACTAACAAAAAGATTTTGAGAATACCAAAAATATTTGAATAAATTGTACAAATGCGTTGTGAAAAATAAACAAATGTGTTAAAATTTGACTATGCGTAATGGAAATAATAGATAAAAATTAGTGAAAAAGGAGAGAGATATTGAAACAGTGGTCAGAGATCTTGCGGAATGTCACAATGCTTTCGCAGCTTGGGTTGTCATTTATAACACCGCTTCTTCTGTGCCTGGCGCTCTGCTGGTTCATTATATCGAAGACCGGTGTTGGCGGATGGATCTATATTCCGGGATTTTTCTTTGGAATGGGAGGTTCGGCAACCGTGGCATATAAGTTTTATCTTTCTGTAAACAAACAGGAAAAGAAAAAGCATAAAAAAAATAAAATATATTTTAACAGACATTCATAAACATCAACATGAAGGACAGAATAAAGGAAAGGAAGTAACTGTTTGGCATTTTTTTGATTGAGCGAAACGGTTACGAAAGGAATGAACAATATGAGCAGTATACTGGATAATGTGCAGCCGGCGGTAAAGAAGGAAACAAAAAGAATCATTAAGATCACAATAGTTGGTCTGATTCTGATGTGGATTCTTTTTGCAGTACTTCATTTTGCAATGCCGGATAAGGTGCCGTTAGATTATACAGTATTTTTAGGAGGCATTGGAGGCGGAGCAGTTGCAGTTCTGAATTTTTTCCTGATGGGGCTGGCAGTACAGAAGGCTGCATCAGCTTCTGACGAGGGAACTGCAAGAATGAAACTCAAAGCCAGTTATTCACAGCGTTTTTTGATGCAGATCCTGTGGGTGATCCTGGCAATCGTCGCACCGTGCTTCCATTTTGTTGCAGGAATTGCTCCACTTTTATTTCCGGGAACGGGAATAAAGATCATGGGGATATTTCATAATAAAATATAAGACGGAAAACTGATATAGATGGGAGGTGAATGAATGTATGGAACTGGATATTAATGGGGCGAAGATATTATTTACTTTACCCATTGACCTGCCGGTTCTGGGACCTTTAAGAATCAGCGAGACCATGGTCGTAAGCTGGATTGTTATGATACTGATTACAGGATTCTGTATCTGGCTGACGCATGATCTCAAGGAAGAAAACATCTCTAAACGGCAGGCCTTGGCAGAAATGCTGGTAGAGATGGCAAACAAATTTGTTGTCGGCAATATGGGCGAGAAGTTCAGATATATGATTCCGTTCGTTGCAGCACTTTTTGCAACAAGTGTGGTATCGAACCTGATCAGTCTTGTGGGACTTCGAAGTCCGACTTCAGACCTGTCGACAGAGGCAGCATGGGCAGTCGTGGTATTTATCATGATCACCGCGCAGAAGATCAAGACCAGTGGTTTCGGTGGATATCTCAAAGGATTTACACAGCCGATTCCGGTCATGACACCATTTAATGTTCTTTCTGAACTGGCAACACCAGTCAGTATGGCGTGTCGTCACTTCGGAAATATTCTTTCCGGTGTTGTAATCAATGGTCTGATCTATGGAGCGCTGGCAGTGGCAAGTTCTGCACTTCTCGGACTGATTCCGGGACTTGTAGGAGATGTATTGTCACAGATACCTGTTCTTGATGTAGGTATCCCGGCTATTTTATCTGTATATTTTGACTGGTTCTCAGGAATTATGCAGGCATTTATTTTTTGTATGCTGACTGTTATGTACATCGCAAACGCAGCAGAGGAGTAACAAAACAGCGGATATGGGGAATCCGCAGGATTAGAAAAACAAACATACTACAGGAGGTTTTTACTATGGATTTTCAGTTATTAGCAAAAGGTATCGCATTAGCAGGTTGTGCAATTGGAGCAGGATGTGCACTGATCGCAGGTATCGGCCCTGGTATTGGTGAAGGTAATGCTGTTGCAAGTGCTCTGGAAGCAATCGGACGTCAGCCGGAATGCAAAGGTGATGTTACATCTACCATGCTTCTTGGTTGTGCTATCGCAGAGACAACTGGTATTTATGGTTTCGTAACCGGTCTGCTCCTTATTTTTGTAGCACCTGGTATGTTTATGAATTTCCTTGGTTAAGCAGGGAAAATCAGACAGCAGGAGACAGGAAAGTAAAGCAGGATCTGTTCGTCGTGAAGAGTATGAAGCGAACAGTGACAACAGGAGGTTACAAACATGCAGGTACAGGAATTAGTAGGAATTGTGCCGTGGAATTTTATAGCGACGATTTGCAACCTTTTTATTCAGGTGTATCTCATCAAACGTTTTCTTTTCAAGCCGGTCAATGAAATGCTTGAAAAACGCAGGGCCAAAGCCGATGCCGAGATTCAGGACGCTGTAAAGGCTAAAGAAGAGGCAGAGGTTATGAAAGCCGAATACGAAAAGAATATGCAGGAAGCAAAAGAAAAGGCAAATGACATCGTACTGACAGCTCAGAAAACAGCAGCTGTTCAGAGTGAGGAAATGCTCAAAGAGGCTTCCAGTCAGGTAACTGCCATGAAAGAAAAGGCAGAAAAAGACATTGCACAGGAAAGACGTAAAGCCGTCAACGAGATCAAAGGTGAGATCGGAGGTATGGCTGTTGAGATCGCCGGTAAGGTAATCGAGCGCGAGATTAATGAAGAGGATCACACGAAACTGATTAATGATTTTATTGAGAATGTAGGTGAGGTATCATGACACAGGCTGCCAGAGTTTATGGTGGCAGTCTCTATGATCTTGCCACTGAAGAAAAGCTCGATGGACAGATCATGGAGCAGATGAATGAAATCAGACAGATTTTTCGGAAAAATCCAGGATATCTGAAATTATTGGGAGAACCGGCAATTCCGCAGGAAGAGAGAATAAAGCTTCTCGATGAAGCCTTTGGTGGACAGGTAGAACCGTATCTCCTTAATTTTCTCAAACTTTTATGCGAGAAGAAGATTCTGAGAGAGTTTTCCGGCTGCTGTGAGGAGTTTACACGTAGATATAATGCCGATCATGGTATTGTGGAAGCTCTGGTCACAAGTGCAGTGAAACTCAAAGATGATCAGATGGAAGCTTTACGTATCAAACTGGAGAAGATCAGTGGTAAAAAGATCCATCTCATACAGAAAACAGACCCGACGGTTCTTGCTGGACTCCGTGTAGAAATGGAGGGCATACAGCTTGATGGAACCGTACAGGGACGAATTTCAGATATCACGAAGAAACTGAATGAAGTTGTTGTTTGATGAAAAGTAAAATTTAGTAACTATTCAGCAGGTAGTAACTGAGAAGGTACTGAACAGTTACAAAAGCTATAAAATGTTAAAGGATGGAATGGACACATGCAATTAAAACCTGAGGAAATATCCAAAGTCATCCGAAGCCAGATAAAATATTATGAAAATGCGATCCAGCAGAATGAAACGGGAACGATTCTTATGGTTGGTGACGGAATTGCCCGTGCCAGCGGACTCGTAAACTGTATGGCGGGTGAACTGCTGGAATTTGAAGACGGAAATTTCGGAATGGCACAGAACCTGGAAGAAAACAGCGTTTCTATCGTAATATTTGGCTCCGATGAAAATATTGGTGAAGGTCAGACTGTAAAACGTACAGGCAAGGTCGTGTCTGTACCAGTAGGTGAAGCGATGATCGGACGAGTAGTCAATGCTCTTGGACAGCCGATTGACGGTGCAGGTCCGATCGACACAAAAGAATTTCGCCCGGTAGAGACCAAGGCACCTGGGATCTGTGAGAGACGTTCCGTATACCAGCCTCTGCAGACTGGTATCAAGGCAATTGACTCCATGATTCCGATCGGTCGTGGACAGCGTGAGCTGATCATCGGCGACCGTCAGACAGGAAAGACAACCATTGCAACAGATACGATCATTAACCAGAAGGGAAAAGATGTTCTCTGTATCTATGTCGCAATCGGACAGAAACGTTCAACAGTAGCATCTCTGGTAGAGAATCTTACCAGAAACGGTGCTATGGACTATACAATCGTAGTTGCTGCGACGGCTTCGGAATCCAGCCCGATGCAGTATATTGCACCTTATGCAGGCTGTGCAATGGGCGAGTACTTTATGAACCAGGGAAAAGACGTGCTCATCATTTATGATGATCTGAGTAAGCATGCGGTTGCTTACCGTGCACTTTCTCTTCTGATCCGTCGTCCACCTGGACGTGAGGCATATCCTGGAGATGTTTTTTATCTGCACTCCAGACTGCTCGAGCGAGCAGCGAAACTTGACGATGAGCATGGTGGTGGTTCTCTTACTGCACTGCCGATCATTGAGACACAGGCGGGTGACGTATCTGCTTATATCCCGACAAACGTAATTTCCATTACAGATGGACAGATATTCCTTGAGACAGAGCTTTTCCACTCCGGTATCATGCCGGCGGTTAACCCTGGTATCTCTGTATCACGAGTTGGTGGAGATGCACAGATCAAGGCTATGAAGAAAGTAGCCGGAACTCTGAAACTGATCTATTCGCAGTACCGCGAACTTCAGAGTTTTGCCCAGTTCGGTTCAGATCTGGATGCGGATACCAAGGCTCGTCTGGAACAGGGTGCACGTATCGTAGAAGTTCTGAAACAGAGCCAGAATGCTCCGGTACCGGTAGAAAAACAGGTAGCGATCCTGTATGCCGTAACCAAGGGCATCCTCGAAAAAGTTAAAGTGGAAGATGTAAATGCATATGAAGCAGGACTGTATACCTACCTTGATGCAGATGCAGCCGGTTTGGAAGTAATGCAGCTGATCAGTACCACAGGCAAGCTGGAACCGGAAACAGAAGAAAAACTGCGTCATGTACTGGAAGCGTATACAGAAAATTTCCTGAATACAAGACCTGACAAATAATGTGATTAGGAGGGTATGATCATATGGCTGGAAATATGAAAGCGGTAAAGCTGCGTATCAAAAGCGTACAGAGTACGATGCAGATTACCAAGGCCATGGAGCTTGTTGCATCCTCCAAACTGCGTAAGGCAAAGGAACGTGCAGAAACCTGCCGTCCTTACTTCACAGAGCTGCATGAGACACTGAAGGACATTGCCAGAGAAAACATTGATTTTTCTTCTGTATACGCCAGAGAATCATCCAATCCGCGTTACTGCTATGTAGCGATTGCCGGTGACAGAGGTCTGGCTGGTGGATATAATGCCAATCTTTTCAAATGTCTGGAAGCTGCAGCTGAAGGCAAGGATTATGTGGTTCTGCCGATAGGAAAAAAAGCAGTTGAGTATTTCAGACAGAGAGGCATTGAATGTCTGACAGATAAGTTTGCGGAGATCGCAGATATTTCTGTCGCAGACTGTTTTGAGATCGCAAATCTGCTTTGTGAAGAATTCCGCAAAGGAACATTCGGGCATATTGAATTATGTTATACCATTTTTGCATCCATGCTTTCTCAGCAGCCGGAGGTATTTTCTGTACTTCCTATGACTGACATCCGAGAGGAAAGCGGTGGCAGAGTAGCTACAAGAAATCTCATCCTCTATGAGCCGAATGCAGAAGTTGTGTTTGATGCTGTTGTTCCGGAATATCTGGCGGGACTGGTTTATGGTGGTGTATGTGAAAGTACAGCCAGTGAACTTGCAGCCAGAAGAATGGCTATGGACGCTGCGACAAGTAATGCAGAAGAGATGATTGATAAACTGAATCTGTATTACAACAGAGCGCGACAGGCCAGCATCACGCAGGAGATCACGGAGATTGTTGCAGGTGCGGAAGGGCTTTAAAATATCATAGGAGACTTAAAACATGAGTGAAAAACACATTGGCGAAGTAGTACAGGTCATCGGTCCGGTTCTGGATATCCGCTTTGCGCACGATGAACTCCCGGCTCTTCTCAATGCCATAGAAATAGAATCAAACGGCGCAAAGCTGACGGCCGAAGTAGCACAGCAGATTGGTGATGATGTCGTAAGGTGTATTGCCATGAACTCTACCGATGGTCTTGTCCGGGGCACGAAGGCAGTAGATACCGGTGGTTCGATCACAGTTCCGGTAGGAGATGCCTGCCTGGGACGAGTATTTAACCTTCTTGGAGATCCGGTAGATAACAAACCAGCTCCGGAGGCGAAGGAGCGCTGGTCTATCCATCGTCCGGCTCCTTCTTATGAGGAACAGATGCCGGCTACAGAAATTCTGGAAACCGGTATCAAAGTCGTAGACCTGATCTGCCCATACGCAAAGGGTGGTAAGATTGGTCTGTTCGGTGGCGCAGGTGTAGGAAAAACAGTTCTGATCATGGAATTGATCCACAACGTAGCTACCGCTCACGGCGGTCTGTCTGTATTCACAGGTGTTGGAGAACGTACCCGTGAGGGAAATGACCTTTATAATGAAATGAAAGAAAGTGGAGTTATCGATAAGACGGCTCTGGTTTATGGTCAGATGAATGAGCCACCAGGAGCACGTATGCGTGTCGGACTTTCCGGGCTTACCATGGCGGAGTACTTCCGTGATGAGAAGAACCAGGATGTGCTTCTCTTTATCGACAATATCTTCCGTTTTACACAGGCTGGTTCTGAGGTATCTGCACTTCTTGGACGTATGCCGTCTGCAGTAGGATATCAGCCGACACTGGCAACTGAAATGGGTAACTTGCAGGAGCGAATCACTTCTACACGTAAGGGTTCCATTACATCCGTACAGGCTGTTTATGTGCCTGCCGATGACCTTACAGACCCTGCTCCGGCAACAACTTTCTCACATCTGGATGCTACGACTGTACTTTCCCGTGAAATCTCCAGTCAGGGTATTTATCCGGCAGTAGATCCGCTGGATTCCACAAGCCGTATCCTTTCACCGGAGATCGTTGGTAAAGAGCACTATGAGATTGCAAGATCTGTACAGCGTGTGCTTCAGCGTTACAAAGAACTTCAGGATATCATTGCCATCATGGGTATGGATGAGCTTTCAGAAGAAGACAAGCGCACAGTAAACCGTGCACGTAAGGTACAGAGATATCTGTCTCAGAGCTTCTCTGTAGCAGAACAGTTCACAGGTATGCCTGGTAAATATGTTCCTCTCAAAGAAACCTTAAGAGGATTCAAGATGATTCTCGACGGTGAATGTGATGATATTCCGGAGAGTTACTTCCTGTTTGCCGGTACCATTGATGAAGTATTCGAAAAAGCTAAGAAGCAGTAAAGGAGGTGTCTTATGAGTACCTTCTCTTTACGGATCGGAACACCGGACGGGCTGCTTTTTGAGGGTGATGTGGAACGTGTGGTCTGCAGAAGTATCGGCGGTGATATCGCGATTCTTGCAAGACACTGTAACTTTTGTACTGCTCTTGGAATGGGGGAAGCCAGTGTCGTCATGGCAGATGGAAACAGACGAACTGCGGCCTGTATTGGAGGGATGCTTTCTGTTATGAACGGCACCTGTCGTCTTCTCGCGACCACCTGGGAGTGGAAGGAAGATATTGACGTAGAACGTGCGCAGGCAGCTAAGAAACGTGCTGAAGAAATGATTGCCAAAGGCGGTCTTACTGACCAGGAATACAAAATGGCATCTGCAAAACTGCAGAGAGCACTGGTGCGTCTGAGTGTAAAAAAATAAAGATGATTTTTGTGAAATTGTCTTGACAAAAATGTTAATAAAAGTGTATAATGCAGAAAATTTATATATTCATTAAGAGAAGGAGCGATGTTGCTACAACATCGCTCCTTTCTGCATTTTTGAGGAGGGAAATCAATATGGAACAGCTGAATGAAATTATTACAAAAATTGATGATTTTGTCTGGGGACCGGTCATGCCATCGCTTCTTCGGGAGTACTGGGAATGACAGATGCGGCAGGAGAAATGCTGACCGGTTCTGATATCACGATTGCAGCATTTGAGACGATCCTTGGTTCGGCAGGTGGATGGCTGGTAACAATTGGTATCACGCTGTTTGCTTTTTCTACAATTCTGGGATGGGAATATCATGGAGAAAAGGCATTTGAATATCTTCTTGGAACACATAAGTACAACATGATCTACCGTGTAGTATTTTCACTCGTTGTATATTTTGGATGTACACAGACGCTGAGTCTTGTTTGGAACTTCTCAGATATTGCCAATGCACTTATGGCAATTCCGAACCTTATCTGTATGCTTCTTCTGAGTGGAGAGATTGCAAAGGATATCAAAGAATTCCAGTCTGAGATCAAAAAATAGAGTATTGAAAAATGTGCGTATGAAAAAGTAACATTCAGGAAAAACATCTGAACGGGAGATTTCTCGCTCAGGTGTTTTTTTATATCATATATTTACGGATATGATAGAAAGTGCTATGATGTGTATCACAATCAGAACAAAGAGAAAAGAATCGGGAAGAGGGATTTTATGAAAAATACGACACTGGAAGGCAGGGCAAAGACAAAAAATGGTGTTACCAGGCTTGTTTTTTCTGTTATATGTATTTTGTTGGAGGTAATATTCATTTTATTGTTGTTTACGGGACTTAACCGATATGCAGAGGCAATCAACCTGTTTACAAGAATACTGGGACTGATCATTATTCTAAATATGTATGCATCGCCTGTGACCTCGACAATTAAGATGCCGTGGATCTTTCTGATCATGGTATTTCCGATCATGGGCCTGACTTTGTATCTGCTGGTTGGATTGAATGGCGGTACCAGTAAAATGCGGAAACGTTACCAGAAGATTGACGAACAGCTTTTGCCATTGCTGCCGGAGAATCACGAAATCCTGGAAAAACTGCAGCAGAGCATTCCAAAGGCCGGAAATATATCTTCGTATATTTATAGAAATGCATTTTATCCGGTGTATCAGAATACAGATGCAGTTTATTACGATGAGGCGGCAAAAGGGCTGGAGGCACAGCTTGAAGATCTGGCAAAAGCAGAACATTTTATATTTATGGAATATCATGCGATAGAGGATGCCGAGGCCTGGCAGAGGATCCAGCAGGTGCTGGAAGAGCGGGTGAATGCCGGAGTTGAGGTCAGAGTATTTTATGATGATATGGGTTCTATTGGATTTATCAATACGGACTTTATTAAAAAACTGGATGCGGTTGGAATTCAGTGTCGTGTTTTTAATCCGTTTATGCCTGGCCTGAATGTTTTTCTGAATAATCGGGATCATCGTAAAATCACAGTTATCGATGGCAAAGTCGGATTTACAGGTGGCTATAATCTGGCAAATGAGTATTTTAATCTGACGCATCCGTATGGGCAGTGGAAAGATACAGGTATCCGTCTCGAGGGAGAGGCTGTTCGTTCTCTTACTGTGACATTTCTGGAAATGTGGAATGCAGTCAGTGATAAAGATAAGAATGACAGCGATTTCAATAAGTTCCTTCCAGATTATAAATATGTATCGAGTCAGACCGGATTTATCCAGCCATATGCGGACAGTCCGCTGGATAATGAGCAGGTAGGCGAAGAAGTCTATATCAGTATGGTAAATAAATCAGAAAAATATTGTTGGTTTATGACACCATATCTGATCATTACTGATGAAATGGCACATGCGATAACACTTGCCGCAAAGCGTGGCGTAGATGTCAGAATCATTACGCCGGGAATCCCGGATAAAAAGATGATCTACAGTGTCACCAGATCGTTCTACCATGAACTGGTCAAAGACGGAGTCCGTATTTATGAATGGACACCAGGGTTCTGCCATGCAAAAATGAGTGTTGCAGATGATTGCATGGCAACCTGCGGAACCATCAATCTGGACTACCGTAGCCTTTATCATCATTTTGAAAATGGCTGTTTTATGGCGGATTGTGAAGTGGTTTCGGAAATCAGAAATGACCTTCAGGAGACAATGAAAGAGTGTCGTGAAGTTACTGAAAAGTACCACACAGGACGCAGTGCATATTTGCGTCTGAGTCAGCTGTTTATGAGATTGTTTGCGGGATTATTATAGAAAAAGGCGCGGGCATTCTTGAACTGTTAGCATTGACTCACTATGCCTGAATAAAGTAATATAAAAACATATAAAATGTATGATATAAAATAAAAACAAAACAGACTCTGACGGCAAGGAACTTCATCCGAGCGGGAATAGTTGTTAATGTGAAATCTACAGATTACTGTGCATGGAATAAACAGTAATATTTACAGGACTTCTCTACCCTGACGGTGGAGGAGTCTTTTTGATGTAATAGGAAATTACTCCGTAATGTTCCTATTACATCAAAACGCTCCGCGAGGATGCGACCAGATGCATGAGGAATATGTCTGCTGAAGCAGACTGCATCTGGCGCGCAAAGCGTAACAAGTCCCTCAAAGATTGAGGGATTCAGGGAGTTTGAAGCGGACTTGTCCGCTTTGTTCTTTACGGAATATTACTTTATACAGATATGGAGGGTATTTACAAATGCTGAAAGTAGCAATTTATGGAAAAGGTGGTATTGGGAAATCGACGGTGACTTCCAATCTGGCAGCAGCTTTTGCATCCATGGGAAAGAAGGTCATTCAGATAGGCTGTGATCCGAAGGCAGATTCTACGATCAATCTGCTTGGTGGCGAGCCGCTTCGCCCGGTGATGAATTATATGAGGGAAGAGGATGAAGAACCAGAGAGACTGGAGGATATTTCCAAAGAGGGGTTTGGTGGAGTTCTCTGTATTGAGACAGGCGGTCCGACACCGGGACTTGGATGTGCAGGAAGAGGAATCATAGCGACTTTCCAGTTGCTGGAAGATCTGAGATTATTTGAAACTTATCAGCCGGATGTTGTGCTTTATGATGTGCTGGGGGATGTAGTATGCGGCGGTTTTGCAGCACCGATCCGTGAGGGATATGCAGAAAAAGTTCTGATCGTAACTTCAGGAGAAAAGATGGCGCTGTATGCAGCAAACAATATTTCCAGTGCTGTGCGGAACTTTGAGGACAGAAGTTATGCGAGAGTTTTTGGCATCGTATTGAATCATCGAAATGTTGAAAACGAAACCGAAAAAGTACAGGCGTTTGCACAGAAAAGTAACATTCCAATTGTGGGTGAAATACCGAGAAGTGATGAGATTATCCGCTGGGAAGACCAGGGCAAGACTGTAATCGAGGGAAATGCAAAGTCCGAAATCAGCAGACGTTTTTTTGACCTGGCAGAAATGCTTTTGAAAGCAGAGGAAGAAGAATGAGCAGAGCTTATTATTGTACAGTAGGAGAATTAAATAAGTGTGGAAGAGATAACATTCCGGATCAGTTTAAATCCAATATGCATCTGATCTACAGCTCCCCGGCGACACTTGCCTTTAATTCTCCAGGAGCAGAAGGATTCGGGGTAAAGAGAGCCGGGCTCGCCGTTCCGGATTCGATCATGCTGATCGTGGCACCGGGATGCTGCGGACGAAATACATCCCTGATCAGTTCCATGCGTGAATATGACAATCGATTTTTTTATCTGATGATGGACGAGACAGATATTGTGACAGGTCGTCATCTGAAGAAAATCCCAAAGGCAGTGGAAGAAATCTGTAATAGTCTGGATAAGAAACCATCTGTCGTGATGGTCTGTATTACTTGTGTGGATGCACTTCTTGGCACAGATATGGAGCGTGTCTGCCGTAAGGCAGAAGAACGGACCGGACTTCCGGTACGCCCGTGCTATATGTATGCATTGACCAGAGAAGGTAGAAAACCACCAATGGTGCATGTACGACAGTCCTTATATTCTATGCTTGAGCCGACAAAAAAGAAGGGAAATGTCGTTAATCTTCTGGGATTTTTCTCACCGCTTGTGGATGACTGTGAGCTGTATGATCTCCTTCACAGTGCAGGAATTAAGACAATCCACGAGATATCCAGATGCAGAGATTTTGAAGAATATAAGACGATGGCGGAGGCGAATTTCAATCTGGTTTTGCATCAGGAATCACGTTATGCGGCGGAGGATTTTAATGACAGATTGAAGATTCCATTTATTGAGTTACGACGTTTATATCAGACGGATAAGATACAGAATCAGTATCAGGCACTTGCGTCTGTACTGGGCATTTCCTTCGAGCTGGACGAGTATCGAGAAGCAGCAGAACAGGGAATCGAGGATTTCCGAAAAGTCTGTCCGGATGCATCATTTGCAGTCGGGGAATGCATGAACGGGGATCCGTTTGAACTGGCACTGGCTCTTCTGAAATATGGATTCAAAGTACCTGAGATTTATGGAACGATTACGGCAGAGAACTTTGTGTATATGAAACAGCTTGCACTCTTAAGCCCGGAAACGAGGGTGTTTTCCAATATGGAACCAACCATGATCTATTACGATCCGGCACAGAGCGGAGTGAATATCACCATAGGCAAGGATGCCCTTTATTACCATCAGGACTGTCCTGGACTGATGTGGAACCAGGACGAACAGCCGTATGGATTCGCCGGGGTGAGAAGGCTGTTTGAGGCGTTAAAGGAGGTGGCTGGATGAGAGGACTTCGGAAATATCTGACGCCGTTCGCACCAGATCAGTCAGGTGCGGTGTCAGTACTTTTTGAACTGGGAGGTATTGTGGTGATCTGCGATGCCGGAGGATGCACCGGCAATGTCTGTGGATTTGATGAGCCACGGTGGTTTGAACAGAAAAGTGCAATTTTCAGCGCCGGACTTCGAGATATGGATGCAATCCTGGGACGTGATGACCGCCTGGTGGCGAAGCTTGCTGATGTGGTGCAGAAGATAGATGCAACGTTTGTAGCAGTGATTGGGACTCCGGTTCCAGCAGTTATCGCAACAGACTATCTTGCGCTTAAACGCATGAGTGAAAAAAAGATAAAACTGCCAATCCTGACAGTAGATACAGACGGAATGGAACTCTATGACAAAGGCGAAGAGAAAGCTTTTCTGGAGCTTTTTAAGATTTTTGCGATAGAAAAATATCAGGCGGAAGAAGACAGAATTGGTATTCTGGGGATGACACCGCAGGATGTCAGTGACCTTGACGCGGCAGACAAAATACGTGATCTATATCAGCAGAAATATGGCAAACAGGCAGTCTGTTACTGCATGGGAGACGGACTGGAAGAGATAAGAGAAGCCTCCTCAGTAAGTAGAAATATCGTTGTTTCGCCGGCGGCACTAATGACAGCAAAGTATCTGGAAAAGACATTTGGGACACCGTATGAAATTCACTATCCGCTGGTGGATGAACTAATTCCAGATGTAGATTATACCGGTAAAGAAGTTCTCATTGTACACCAGCAGGTAATTGCAAATTCTATTCGAAAAGAACTGTTGAAGAAGGGTGCAAAAAGGGTTCAGATCGCAAGCTGGTTTATGATGAAAAAAGAGCTTTTGGCAGATGGTGATGTGCTTCTCCGAGATGAGGATGCTTACATAGAACTTGTGCAAAATGGAGATTTTGATATCATTTTTGCAGATGGATGTATGGAGCGGATGATACCAGAATTTAAGGGAATATTTGTAGACACACGGCATTTTGCGGTGTCTGGAAAGTTGATTGGAAAATAAAAATCCTGCTGTATTTATGAAGTGATACAGTAGATTGGAGAAACTTATGAGTGAAGAGATTACCAGACAGATCCGTGTCTATGGAATCGTGCAGGGGGTAGGATTCCGGCCAACAGTCAGCCGTCATGCAGCTGCTCGTGGAATACATGGAAATGTTTGTAACAAGGGGCCTTATGTGGAAATCTATGCACAGGGACCAGAGGAAGCTGTCAGCGGATTTATTTCAGATATCGAGAATCGACCGCCGAAGCGTGCGGCAATCCTTAAAATAAATGTAGAAAATATAGAGAATTCGGAGAGATATACACAGTTTGATATCATCGAGAGCGAGAAGACAAAGGGTGAAATTTTTGTTTCTCCGGATATCGCAATCTGTGAGGAATGCAAAGAGGAAATGTTTGATCCGAAGAATCGGAGATATCTGCATCCGTTTATCAACTGCACCTGTTGCGGACCGAGACTGACGATTCTGGATTCGCTTCCTTATGATCGTGAGCGGACCAGTATGAAAGAGTTTCCGATGTGTCCGGACTGTGCGAAAGAATACAATGCTCCTGCGACCAGAAGATACGATGCACAGCCGGTATGCTGTAATGAATGTGGTCCGGAAGTGTATCTGATCGGCAGAGAAGAACGGGGCAGAGAAGCAATCACTTATGCGAGAAAAACGATTGCCGAGGGCGGAATTGTTGCAATCAAGGGAATCGGAGGATTTCATCTTTGCTGCGATGCTTCGAATGAAACAGCAGTTCGGAAACTTCGCCAGCTTAAACGTCGCCCGGTGAAGCCGTTTGCAGTGATGGCAAAAAATCTTGAAGCAGTCAGAAAAGAATGTGAAGTGAGTGCAGAACAGACCAGGATCCTAGATGGACATCAGAAACCGATCCTGCTTCTGGATAAGAAAAAAGAAGCAAAAATCCTCTGTCCGTCCGTAGCACCGGGCAATCCCAAAGTTGGTGTAATGCTGCCGTATGCACCAGTACAGCTTTTGATTTTTACATATGATGACGGAATTGAAATGCCGGAATTTCTGATAATGACCAGTGGAAATACTTCTGGTGCGCCAATCTGTCGTGATGATCAGGAAGCAGAGGCAGAATTGTCCGGATTTTGCGACTGCATGCTGTCCCATGACCGCAAGATCCGTATCCGTGCGGACGATTCGGTAATGGATTTTTATGAGGACAGACCATATATGATCCGACGTTCCAGAGGGTATGCACCTCTTCCGTTTATGGTTTCCACACCATATCGAGGACAGGTGCTTGCCATTGGTGGAGAACTCAAGAATTCTTTTTGCATTGGTGTGGATAACCGATTTTATCCGTCTCCATATGTCGGAGATCTGGAAGATCTGCGAACGGTAAAAGCACTTCGGGAGACTGTAGGAAGGATGGAAACACTGCTGGAAGTAGAACCGGAGATTGTATGCTGTGATATGCATCCAAAGTACAATTCTGTGATGGTCGCGGAAGAACTGGGACTTCCGGTGGTGAAAGTGCAGCATCATTATGCACATATCCTTTCCTGCATGGCAGAAAATGACTGCGCAGAGCAGGTGATCGGTGTATCTTTTGATGGAACCGGATATGGAACTGACGGTACGATCTGGGGAGGAGAAATCCTGTTATCAGATTTAGATGGATTCACGAGAGTGGGAAGTGTGATGCCGTTTCTTCAGGTTGGTGGAGACGCTTCTTCGAAAGAAGGATGGAGAATTGCAGTTTCTCTGATCTATGGAATGACAGGTGACAGAAAAAAAGCAGCTGAAATCACAGAAAAATTAGAACTTTGTACGAAACAGGAGGCAAACGTGCAGTTTACCATGGCAGATCGTAAGATCAATGCCGTGATATCAACCAGTGCAGGACGATTGTTTGACGGTGTGAGTGCGATGCTTGGAATCCGAAGGAAGTCTACATTTGAAGGTGAGGCTTCTATGGCACTGGAATTTGCAGCAGAAGAGTACCGGGAAACTATGCTTGAAAAGAGTAAACAACAAATTCAGGAAACTGAAAAATATGGTTACGATAAAGAGGATACAGATACTCTTAGTAGAAATGAAAATCTGTCAGAGACAGAAGAAATAAAGAGAATGGATGACAAGTTGATTTCTGCAGGTGATCGCTTGCTGCTCAACACAGAATCCCTGATAAAAGAAATCCTGAATCGTCAATTAAATGGAGAAGATCCGGGCAAGTTGGCATACTTTTTCCATCGGGAGCTTGCCTGCCAGATCACGGCAGCCTGTGTGAAGATCAGAGAACTGAGCGGCTGTAATAAAGCAGCCTTAAGTGGCGGGGTTTTTCAAAACAGACTGCTTCTGGAGCTGACTGATCATATGCTTCTGGAACAGGGATTTGAAGTGTTGAAACATCAGCTGCTGCCGCCAAATGATGGTGGGATTGCGCTGGGACAGGCTGTGTATGCGATGGCATATCTGGAAAAAAGCATAGAGACAAAGACTATATAAAATAATACAAGTTACATAGTAAAAGGGAGGCATTACCATGTGTGTAGGGTTATCAGCAAAAGTAGTAAAAATCAGTGAAGGAACAGCAGTTGTAGATGCTGGTGGAGCTAAGAGAGAAGTTTCCGCACAGCTTCTGGAAGACCTGGAGCCAGGCGATTATGTGATGGTTCACGCAGGCGTTGCAATTGCAAAGATCACCGATGAAGATGATGACGAAACAGATCAGTTAATGGAGGAACTGCTGTAATGGGAGAAGAGAAAAAAAGAACAGCGCGGGAGATCATAGAGAACTATGATGGTGCGGCAGTCCGTATCATGGAAGTCTGTGGAACACATACACACGAGATTTTTCGCCTGGGAATCCGTAAACTCCTTCCGCCACAGGTCGAACTGATCTCGGGTCCGGGATGCCCGGTCTGCGTAACACCAGTTGGATTTATTGATGAGGCGGTGTGGCTGGCACTGGAAAAAAATGTGACGATCTGCACTTTTGGAGACCTGGTGCGTGTTCCGGGAACAGAGATGAGCCTTGCAGGAGCAAGAGAAAAAGGAGCAAAGATCAGAATCGTTTATTCTCCGGCAGATGCGGAAAAATATGCTCTTGAACATTCAAATGAGCAGGTTGTTTTCCTTTCAGTCGGCTTTGAAACAACGACACCGGCAGAGTGTCTTTCTGTAAAGCAGGCGAAGAAAGATGAGCTTTCTAATTATTCTCTGTTAATGGCGAACAAAACCATGCCACAGGCATATGAAGCCTTAAAAGGAAGTGCAGATGTTTTTCTGTATCCCGGACATGTCAATGCAATCACAGGTACGGAACTCTGTGAAGATCTGACAGAGGAAGGGGTAAGTGGTGTTGTGGCCGGTTTTACAGCAAAAGAACTTCTCACAGCACTGGCGGTTGCACTGGTGAAATTTCAGGAGGGAAAACCGTTTTTTGTAAACTGCTATCCGCGAGTTGTGAAGCCGGAAGGAAGTCGTGAGGCACAGCAGCTTACCGAAGAAATGACAGAGGCCTGCGATAGTGAGTGGAGAGGTCTTGGAGTGATTCCAAAATCAGGAGTCTGTCTCAAAAAAGAGTGGAGTGCATTTGATGCAAGAAAGAAATACAACATTCCGCCGATTCAGGGCAAAGCGAATCCTGCCTGTCGGTGCGGAGATGTCCTGCAGGGAAAATGTAAACCATCCGATTGCAAAGTATTTGGGAAAGTCTGTACCCCGCAACATCCGGTAGGCGCGTGTATGGTTTCGAATGAAGGCGCATGTTCGGCTTATTATGCGTATGGAGACAATCAATAAATCAACGTATTCCGAATGATTGTAAGACTCCGAGAATTACGAAGTAATGAAGCAATCTGCAGGTATGATAATATTAAGAAAAAAGAGGATGATCCTATGAGCAGTTTAAAAGATAAAACAGTAACGATGGCACACGGTGCCGGAGGTCGCCAGACCTCTGAACTGATCGACCAGATTTTTGCAGCACATTTTGCAAATCCGGATCTGACTGCAGATGATGCAGCAGTATTGACTCCGCCGGCAGGAAAAATGGCAGTATCAACAGACGGATTTATCGTTTCACCGGCATTCTTTCCGGGAGGAAATATTGGTAAACTTTCTATCTGTGGAACAGTCAATGATCTTGCCTGCATGGGTGCAAAACCACTCTATCTGACCTGTGCATTTGTTATCGAAGAGGGATTTCCGATGGAAAAACTGGAAGAAATCGTTTCTGCGATGGAAAAAACGGCGGCAGAAGCAGGTGTACATATCGTGTCCGGAGACACCAAAGTAGCCGGAAAAGGACAGGTGGATGGTGTTTTTATCACAACGACCGGAATGGGACAGATTGAAGACGGAGTAAATGTTGGCGGAACACTTGCGCAGCCGGGAGATGCGATTATCGTGACCGGAGATGTCGGAAGACATGGATGCACGATCCTTCTTGCAAGAGAAGATTTCGGAATTGAAGCAAATGTTACCAGCGACTGCGCGCCTCTCTGGAAAACAGTAGAAGCTGTTATGAACACGACTCATGATCTCCATGTAATCCGCGATGCTACAAGAGGTGGTGTCGGAACTGTTCTCTATGAAATAGCCGGACAGAGCAATGTTGGGATTCGACTTGATGCCGCCTCCGTTCCGGTAGCACCGGAAGTCAAAGGAGTCTGTGGCATGCTCGGACTCGAACCACTTTATCTGGCATGCGAAGGCCGTATGGTCATCATGGCACCAAAAGCTGAAGCTGATAAGATCGTTGAAACTCTCCGTCAGTGTCCGTATTCGAAAGAAGCTGCCATTATCGGTGAAGTGACGTCAGACCAGCCTGGCAAGGTAGTTATGACCACTGAGATTGGAACGCAGGCGTTACTTCCGCAGCCGGGTGGAGAGTTATTGCCGCGTATATGTTAAGATATGAGTAATCATTAATTATGAGTAATCACGAATCTGCACAGAGATAGAAAAACTGGTTTCCTGACACACTGCGATTTCTGTTCGTTACGTGCGCTTGTTTGCTGTCAGTTCAATCCAGTTTTCTACTCGTGCAGAATTCTGTTGACTGGATGAATTTAATAATATATTGCTCTGTTCAGAAGAAATGTCCCATGAGGGCACTGAACAGCTATAATTATTGTATGTATAACACGGAGGACTAACATGGATACTAGAGTAGCAGTAATCTCCATCATTGTAGAGGACAACAATTCGATTGAAACTTTAAACCAGCTCCTCTATGACGCCCGCGACTACATCATCGGCCGCATGGGCATCCCATACCGTGAAAAAGGAATCAGCATCATCAGTATCGCCATTGATGCACCACAGGACATTATCAGTGCCCTTTCCGGCAAGATTGGCCGACTGAAAGGCGTATCCACGAAGACCGCTTATTCCAATGTTATCACACACATGGAGGAAAAACATGATTAAAATAGCAGTGTACGGCAAAGGTGGCATTGGCAAATCAACGACTGTATCCAATGTGGCAGCAGCACTTGCAGAAAAAGGTTTGACAGTTATGCAGATTGGCTGTGATCCAAAAGCAGATTCCACGATTCAGCTTCGCCACGGAAAAGAAATGAGAACGGTACTCGATCTTTATAATGAAAAAAAGCAGAACCTCAAACTCAAAGACATGACCATGGTCGGTTATCAGGGCGTGATCTGTGTAGAGGCAGGTGGTCCGACACCAGGGCTTGGCTGCGCAGGACGTGGAATCATTACGGCTCTTGAAAAATTAAAGGAAACCGGAGCGTATGAAACCTATAAACCGGATATTGTCCTTTATGATGTACTGGGGGATGTTGTTTGCGGGGGTTTTTCCATGCCAATGCGAAAAGGATATGCGGACAAAGTTTTTATTATCACATCCGGGGAAAATATGGCAATCCATGCCGGGGCCAATATTGCCATGGCGGTACAGAATTTCAGAAACCGTGGTTATGCTGCCCTTGGAGGAATTATCCTGAATCGCCGCAATGTAAAACGGGAAGAAGAAAAAGTACAGGAACTTGCGGAAGATTTTGAAACAAAGGTAATCGGAAAACTTACCCACAGTGATCTGGTTACAGACGCAGAAGAACAGGGAAAGACTTTGATGGAATGTTATCCGGAAAGCGAAATGGCAACAGAATACCGCATACTGGCAGAGCAGATTCTGAACCTCTGCAGAGAGGATGGTTTATGCTGAAACGAGTTGGTGGTGAGATAGATCCGGAAGGTGCGGTTATAACGATTGGAGAGGCTGATTTTCCTGTTCCATTTCCAACAGGTCTGGAATTTAATTCTCCCGCACATGGTAACTGGAACATTGTTCATACCGGAATGCTGATGCCAGAGGCAATCCAGATTTATGTCTGTGCAGACAACTGCATGCGGGGAGTTGTCCTGACTGCGGCAGAGATGAATGCAGCAGAACGTTTTTCCTTTGTGATTGTAGAAGAAGAAAATCTTCTCAATGGAAATCTGGAGGATGTGACGATCGAAGGAGTGACCGATGTTCTGAAGAAACTTGAAAAAAAACCGAAAGCAGTGCTTCTTTTTACAGTATGTCTGCATCATTTTCTGGGATGCGACCTGGAACTGGTGTATGGAGAACTGGAAGCACGCTTTCCGGAGATTGTGTTCGTACGCTGTTATATGGATCCGATCATGCAGAAACATGGTGCTACGCCGGATCAGAAACTTCGAAAAGCAATGTATGAACCGCTCAGAATACAGGCGGCGGATGAAAAAACAGTCGCTCTTGTCGGGAGTGATTTTGCATTGGATGAAGATAGTGATATCAAACAACTGCTTCAAAGAAATGGATATATTCTGCGCGAACTTCCAGCGTGTAAAACCTGGGAAGAATATCAGAAGCTTGGTGAAGCAGAAACGTTTATTTCCTGCTATCCGCCGGCAAAATATGGTGCAGATATTCTTGCAGAGCGCTTTAAAAGAGAACATTTATATCTGCCGGGAAGCTTTGATTATGACGAGATCAAAGAGGAGCTTCGGACGCTTATAAATAAACTTAAAATTAATATGCAGGCAGAAGAACTTGAGGTATATTTTAAACGAGAAACCGTCCGCTGTGAAGAGTCTCTTTCCAATGCAAAAAACGTTATTGGAGATACTCCGGTCATGCTGGATTATATGTTCCATCCAAGACCGCTGGGCCTTGCAAAAGTCCTTTTAGAACATGGATTTCAGGTGAAGATGATCTGCCTTGACAGCATCAGTCCGGAAGAAAAATCTGCTTTTGACTGGCTGAAAATCCACTATCCGGAACTGGAACTGCGCGCTACAATACATGCAAAAATGAGAGTTCTTCCGCGCAAAACAGAGAATAAAGTTTTGGCGATCGGACAAAAAGCAGCCTGGTTCAGTGAAAGCAGGAACTTTGTCAATATGGTTCAGGGCGGAGGTCTCTGGGGCTTTGAAGGAATAAGAAGGACAGCACAGCTGATGACAGAGGCTTTTCTTGAGGAAAAAGATCCGGAGGATCTGATCGTCCGTAAAGGATGGGGGTGCGAGAGCTGCATATGAGACAGTCGTATAAGATCATACCGGTTTATACAGCGGATGTTTCAGGTGTCTGTTCAGCTTTGTATGAGCTTGGCGGAATGGTGGTCATGCATGATCCGTCTGGATGTAATTCTACCTATAATACGCATGATGAGATCCGCTGGTATGACCAGGACAGCCTGATTTTCATATCCGGTCTGAGCGAAATTGATGCGGTTATGGGGAATGATGCAAAGTTTATTCATGATATTGAAGAAGCTGCACGGGAACTGAAACCAAAGTTCATTGCACTGGCAGGTTCGCCGATTCCCTTTATGAATGGAACTGATTTTCCGGCAATCGCGCAGGTGATCGAAACGGAAACAGGAATTCCTGCGTTTGCAGTGCCAACCAATGGAATGCATGATTATACCTATGGAGCAGGTCTTGCGCTGGCAAAGATTGCGGAACGATTTGTCGAAGAAAGACAAATTCGCCCCCACACGCTTAACATTCTCGGGGCAACTCCACTGGATTTTGGACCGCAGGAAAATGTGGATGCCATGAAACAGAAGATTGCGCAGTATGGATGGGAAGTACTTTCCACCTGGGCAATGGGAGATTCGCTCGAAACACTGAGCCTGGCGGGTGCGGCAGAAGTAAATCTGGTTGTTTCATCCGTGGGAATTCCTGCTGCAAAAGTCCTTGAAGAAAAATTTGGTACACCGTATATTATTGGCACACCAATTGGAGAATTTGCAGAAGAGCTTGTGCAGGAATTAAGAGGATCAGAGGAGATCACATTGATCGGCGAAGCAGTGACTATGAGATCGCTGGCGTCAGAAATTGAGAAAAAATATCATTGTGCAGTCAGAGTGATCTGTCCTTTGGAAACGCATGAAGGGCTTCTTGGAGAGAATGACAGGGTGAGCCGGGGTGAGGAAGAAATGGAGGAACTTTTAAAGGATTCCAGAATCATTGTGGCGGATCCGCTATATCGTCCAATTTGTCCAAAAGGCAGTCAGTTTTACGAACTACCGCACGTTGCTTTTTCAGGCCGTATCTTCCTGAAAAAATACAAAAAAATATATTGATAAACAAAATTTTTGGTGTTATGATGAGAAAAAGAGAGAACGGAGGTTTTTAGAGATGAAAACACTTGAAACAAAAAAGGCACCAGCAGCTATCGGACCATATTCCCAGGCTAAAATGGTAGGAAACTTTTTATTCGCATCCGGACAGATTCCGGTAGATCCGGCAACAGGTGAAGGTGCAGGTGACAAGATCGAAACTCAGGCAGAGCAGTCCTGCAAAAACGTAGGTGCAATCCTTGAGGAAGCTGGACTTGGATATGACAATGTTGTAAAAACAACATGTTTCCTTGCTGATATGGCTGACTTCGCTGCATTCAACGCAGTATACGAAAAATATTTCACAAGCAAACCGGCTCGTTCCTGTGTTGCTGTTAAACAGCTTCCAAAGAACGTACTGTGCGAAGTAGAAGTGATCGCAGTAGCTGAATAATTTCATAAGAGCAAATTCGGAGCTGTCCTTGTTAAGAGGGTAGCTCTTTTTTTACCTTGAATGAATCTGTTCAGATTTTACAAGAATTTTATATAGAAATGATGTGAATTGGATAGAAACGCAATTTTGAAAGTGTTACGATGATTTCCGAAAATAATATTGATTTTGGAAAAGGAGTGCATGAATTTATGATAAAAACCTATGTGATAGATACCAATGTACTTATCCAGGCACCATACGCATTAGAATGTTTTGAGGATAATGATCTTGTTATTCCATTAGTTGTCCTTGAAGAATTGGATGGCTTAAAGAAAGCGGATGGAGAAAAAGGTGCCAACGCAAGAACTGCTGTGCGGAAACTGGAAGGATACAGACATAAAGGTGATTTATTGCAGGGTGTGGAGCTCCCCGGAGGAGGCGTCCTTAAAATTGAAAAGAACTTTGTTCATGTGGAACTGCCGCCGGATCTCCCGGATGACAAACCGGATAACAGAATCCTGAAAGTATGCAAAGGGCTCACAGAAACCAAAAAGGATAAGCAGGTTATTCTTGTAACAAAAGATATCGTTCTGCGTCTGAAAGCACAGATTCTGGGAATCAAAGCAGAAGATTTTGAAAAAGAGCAGATTTCGGACGATGATGCCCAGTATACCGGAAGGACAGAGGTATATATTCCGGAAGATAAGGTCAAAGAATTTAAAAAGAAAGGAATTTCACTTTCTGAAGCTTATCAGAGTGACGAAGAGGGAAATCATATCATTCCGGTATTTCATGAGAATGAGTTTGTTATTCTGAAACCAGATCAGTCCACAAAGAAGACACTTCTTGGCAGAGTATCCGGGAATAAAATTGTTGCGCTGGTTTATAAAAAAAGCAAACCATATGGAATATCACCGAGAAACGTCGGACAGTATTTTATGCAGGAAGCCCTCATGACGGATGCAAAGGAAGCTCCTCTTGTTATTATCAAAGGAATGGCCGGCACTGCGAAAACCTTTTATTCACTTGCAGTCGGCATGGAAAAGGTTTACAACAATCCGTCTCAGGAATATCGCCGGGTGCTCGTGTGCAGACCAAATGCACAGTTTGATGATGATATCGGATTTCTGCCAGGTGATGAAAAAGAAAAAATAGCGCCTCTGATGCGTCCGGTCATTGACAATCTGGAACAGATCCTTGACTCAGATGAAAAGAAACGATATGAGGATGAAGAGGAGTTGAGTGATAAGATAACAGAGGTTTTTGAGCGAGGAATCATTCAGACAGAAGCGCTGAATTTTATCAGAGGAAGATCGATCGCAAAGACCTATCTGATCATCGATGAAGCACAGAATATGACGCCAAATCAGGTAAAAGGTATTATCACAAGAGCCGGTGAGGGAACCAAGATCATATTGCTGGGGGATCCACAGCAGATTGACAAACCATTTCTGGATGAAAGAACCAATGGCCTGAGTTATGCGGCAAAGCATATGATGGACAGTCCGCTTTGCTGGCAGATCACATTGTCAGCGGAAGAATGTGAGCGTTCTGTACTCGCAATGGATGCAATACAGAGACTCTGATCATAAGTCATGAGTGGGTACAAAGAAAGAGGAATTATTTTGAAATATAAGGAAATTGCGAATAATAAAGAAATTAATGCATATTTAAAGAAAGGAAATGAAAATCTGGGACAGCTTGGTTTTACAGATCATTCACAGGCGCACTGTGTACAGGTGGCACATCAGGCCGGAAAGATTCTCAAGCGTCTGGGATATTCAGAACATGAGATTGAACTTGCAAAAATTGCCGGATATATGCACGATATTGGAAATGCGATCAATCGGAATCATCATGCTGAATATGGAGCACTTCTTGCAAATGATCTTCTGAAAGACACAAACATGTCACTGGAAGACCGGGTAACAGTTATAGCAGCAATTGGAAATCACGATGAATCCACTGGAAGTCCGGAAGATGTTGTATCAGCGGCGCTGATCATTGCGGATAAGACGGATGTACGGAGAAGTCGGGTCCGCCAGAAAGAAAGAGCAGCCTTTGATATCCATGATCGTGTAAACTATGCAGTTACCGATTCGAAGTTAAAGATAGACGAGGAAAAATCAGTGATCGCATTAAATCTTCAGATTGATGAAAATATCTGTTCTATGTATGATTATTTTGAAATCTTTCTTGAGCGAATGATGTTCTGCAGAAAATCAGCAGAGATATTGGGAAGCACCTTCAAATTAACGGTAAATGGACGTAAGGTATTGTGATTACTTCACCCTGGACCTGAATTGGTTCAGGGATTTTTTTTGTCTTGTTTTTTTCAGATTCTCAGGTATATTATAAGAAGAAATAAACATTTAGCAAGTCAGGAGGCAGCATGGCAAAAAAGAAATTTTATGCAGTAAGACAGGGAAGAAAGATAGGGATGTTCCTTACCTGGGATGAGTGTAAGAAGCAGGTAATGGGGTATCCGGGCGCGATATATAAGAGCTTTGGGACGGAAGAGGAAGCAAAGGAATATCTGGGAATTGCTGTGGCTGCAGATGACATGCAGGGAGGTGATCCGTCAGCAGGTGCGGTGGAAATCTACGTTGATGGAAGCTATCATGCAGGCACGAAAGAATTTTCCTACGGGATGGTGGTTCTGATCAATGGAAAAGAAGAGAAATTTTCGCAGAAAATGTCTGATCCAGAGTTGGCGCAGATGCGAAATGTGGCTGGTGAGATCAAAGGAAGTGAAGCAGCGATGCAATACGCTCTGGACCACAAAATCCCTTCTATTATAATTTATCACGATTATCAGGGTATCGCGAGCTGGTGCAATGGTGACTGGAAAGCAAACAAAGCCGGAACGATTGCATATCGTGATTTTTATCGTAAGGCGAAAGAACGGGTTCACATTGAATTTCGAAAAGTCAAAGGACATTCTAATGATAAGTACAATGATATGGTCGATGAACTTGCAAAAGAAGCACTTGGAATCCATTGACAAAATCTGCCCAAAAGACTTATACTATCACTGTCTCTGGCATGACCGGAGCAAAACTTTTTGAGGAGGATACTATCATGAAAAACAACAGCAGTATCAAAACCGTGGTTGCTGTCGGAATTGGCGCAGCACTGTTCTTTGTACTTGGACGTTTTGTTGCAATACCGAGCCCGGTACCGAACACAAATATCAGTCTTCAGTATGCAGTACTTGCACTTCTGGCTACTATGTATGGACCGGTTGCAGGCGGACTGATCGGGTTTATCGGCCACGCACTGATCGATCTTTCCTGGGGTGGAAGTCCGTGGTGGAGCTGGGTAATCACATCAGCATTTGTCGGCGTGGTTATCGGACTGTTTGCCAAGAAACTTGATGTTCAGGAAGGTGAATTCGGAAAAGGCAAAGTTGCTGTATTTGTAGTTGCAAATGTGATCGCGCATGTGATCGGATGGGTAGTTGTAGCACCTGTACTTGACATTCTGATCTATGCAGAACCTGCAAACAAAGTATTTGCACAGGGTGTATTTGCAGCGGTTTCTAATACAGTCACCGGTGTGATCGTAGGTGGACTTCTTATTCTGGCATATACAAAGACGATTGCCAAGAAGGGTTCCCTGGATCAGGAATAAGATATGGAGTTGCTGTTCACAGGTGTTCGTGCAGAAGTGGATGGCGTCGGAAAAGCCTTTTCATGTAGCTTATATGGCTTGTGAAAAGGCTTTTTCTATTGTTGATCAGATAGTATTCTTGAATTATTTTTGTAGTTATTGAATGGTTAATATAAATTTTGAGGTGTTTGAATGGCTGAGAAAAAATCCCCTGTTATTTCATTTAAAGATTTTTCATTCCAGTACCGGGCGCAAAAAAAACCTACACTGACTGGAATCAATCTGGATATTTATCCAGGTGAAAAAGTGCTGATCGCGGGACCTTCCGGAAGTGGAAAAAGTACCCTGGCAGGATGTATCAACGGACTGAATCCTTTTTCAAATCCGGGAGAATGTAAGGGAACATTGACGGTGGATGGTGTGGATGCACCACACAGCAGTATTTTTGAATTATCTGCGCATGTAGGAACGGTTCTTCAGGATCCGGATGGACAGTTTATCGGACTGACGGTTGGTGAGGATATTGCATTTGCTCTGGAAAACAGTTGTACTCCTCAGGATGAAATGCATGCGATCACCAGACATGCGGCAGAACTGGTAGGAATCGAGAAGCATCTGGATTATGCACCGCATGAACTCTCTGGTGGGCAGAAGCAGAGAGTCAGCCTTGCGGGTGTCATGGTAGATCAGGTAAAAATCCTCCTGTTCGATGAGCCTCTGGCAAATCTTGATCCGGCAGCAGGAAAACAGGCGATTGAGCTGATCGATGAGATCCAGAAAAAAACGGATACGACAGTTCTGATCATTGAGCACCGTCTGGAAGACGTTCTCTGGAGAAACGTAGACCGTATCATATTGGTAAATGAAGGAACGATCCTTGCAGATATGACTCCGGATGAATTGCTTTCTACCAGCCTGCTGGCAGACAATGGCATTCGTGAGCCTCTTTATGTGACTGCGATGCGCTATGCAGGAATCGACATTACAAAAGAAAAGAGGCCGGCACACGTGGACTCTGTTGTGCTGAATGAAGGAGACCGTAAGAGATTACAGGAATGGTTTGAGGCACAGCCGTTTAAAGAAGAGGCCGGAGAACGGGAAAAGCTTCTGGAAGTGAAGAATCTCAGTTTTGGATATACGAAAGAGCATCAGACACTTCATAATGTCAGCTTGTCAATTGACAAAGGAGAGATGGTCAGTATCGTGGGAAGGAATGGCGCCGGAAAATCAACGTTTTCCAAACTTGTATGTGGATTTGAGGATCCGGATTCCGGAGAGATTCTGTTCCATGGAAAAGATCTGTTAAAGGAGAATATCCGTCACCGTGCGAAATATATCGGATATGTTATGCAGAATCCAAATCAGATGATTTCGAAGACGATGATCTATGAGGAAGTAGCACTGAGTCTCCAGAAGGCAGGAATGCCGGAGGAGAAAGTTCGGCAGAAGGTAGAAGATACATTGAAGATCTGCGGACTTTATCCGTTTCGTAACTGGCCGGTTTCAGCTTTGAGTTTTGGACAGAAGAAACGTGTGACGATTGCAAGTGTACTGGTGCAGGATCCGGAACTGATCATTCTGGATGAGCCGACTGCCGGGCAGGATTTTAAACATTATACAGAGATCATGGAGTTTTTGCGTAAACTCAATGAACGTGGTGTGACAGTCGTGATGATCACACACGATATGCATCTGATGTTGGAATATACACCAAGAGCACTGGTATTTTCCGATGGACAGCTGATCGCAGACCGCAGAGCATCCGAAGTACTCTGTGATCCGGAACTGATCGAACGTGCGGCACTGAAAGAAACAAGTCTTTTTACTTTGGCAAATCATTGTGCGATCACACCGCCGGAAGCATTTGTGGAACGATTTATCGGAGAGGACAGGGAGGTGAGAAGCCATGGCTGCTAAAACGGTATTAAATTATCTGGACCGCGACAGCGTGGTACACAAAATGACAGGAACAACCAAACTGGCATTTTTCCTGTTGTTCACGTTCGCAAGTATGATTACTTATAATACCTGGGTGCTGTTGGGATTGTTTGCAGTCAGCCTTGCTACATTTAAACTCAGTAAGATCAAATACCGTGAAGTCCGCTTTATGATGATCTTTATGCTTGTTTTTCTGCTTTTGAACAACCTGTTTATTTTTCTGTTTGATCCGAATCAGGGAACGAATCTGTATGGAACAAGGCATGTATTGTGTCATTTGTTTTGGAGATATGATGTGACCGCAGAGCAGCTGTTTTATATGTTGAATATTTCGCTGAAATATTTTGTAGCCCTTCCAGTTGCGATCCTGTTTATTTCTGCGACAAATCCGAGCGAGTTTGCCGCCAGTCTGAACAGTATTGGAATTTCCTATAAAGTAGGATATTCTGTGGCAATCGCACTTCGTTATATTCCGGATATTCAGAGAGATTATCACAGTATCAGCCAGGCACAGCAGGCAAGAGGTGTGGAACTTGGAAAAAATGAACACTTCTTTTCCAGATTAAAGAATTCTGTTAATATTCTATTACCGTTGATTCTGACGAGTCTGAACCGTATTGATACGATCTCTAATGCGATGGAACTGCGTGGATTTGGGAAGAATAAGAAACGGACGTGGTATACCAGACGGCCGTTTGAGCGGAGAGATTTTGCAGCGCTTGGACTGGGCGTAGTGCTGCTGGTTGTAAGTCTGACGGTGACAATTAAGTTTGGAAGGTTCTACAATCCTTTTATATAAATAGAATGAAAAAACAGCGGGATATCTTCTCCATACGACAGAAGAAGAATCCCGCTATTTTTACATATTGCGATATCATTTATACGAAAGCTTATCGGTTTGAAATATCAGGAGAAGTTTTCTAAGGCCTCTCCATACGATAAAATTACATATTAATATTCCGCCCAGGGGTTGCAAGGGGACTGGCGTAAAGTCCCTTTGCGTTTGTTTTGCATTCCAATGCAAGAACAGGTCTCAGGGCGCATGCCATGGGAAATTGTTAATACAAATTAACGGGTTACAGGGAAGTACCCAGTGCTGCCTTCTTAACCTGTACCAGTGCTTTTGATACTGCCGGAATGGAAATCACGATCACTGTGATGATTCCTTCTGCAAGCAGATAGCTGTAGTTATATACGATCGGATAAATTGCAGTCAGGGACTTCGGGAAGTTATCCGGCATGTAGCTCATCCAGTACAGATATCCGCCAAGTGCATGAAATGCACCTCTGGCAATAACTGCCACAATGTATCCTTTAAGCAGACCATGGCTTTGCTTTGCGAAGAATCCGGCAACTCCAAGGGCAGCGAATGCAAGGATATAATCACAGCAAACCTGGAAGAAGGAAAGTACATATGGTTCCTGGATAAACTGCAGGATTCCATAAGCAAGGCCAACTGTGATACCGGTGCCTACACCATACCAGTTAGCAGCCAGTACAATAAACAGCATACTGCAAAGAGTAACGCTTCCACCCCACGGCAGAGTAAAAATCTTCAGGTAAGAAGTGACAAAAGCGAGTGCCATAGCTACAGCACAGAATACAAGCTGTCTTGTAGTCAGTTTGTGTTTTTCTGAGTGTTTTCCTGCAAAACAGATTGCAGCCAGGAACAGAATGATTCCTGCGATGATTGCGATGGCGTATCCGGCTGTTGTCAGGCCGCCTTCATTTGTAACCATAAAATTAAACATAAAATAAGACCACCTTCATCTTGATATGTAAGTTAATATTATCTGGATTTTCCAGACATACTTATTATAAACAAAGGAGTGGATAACGTCAAGACTGCCGATTTTTGACTTTAAACCTCAAAAGTGCTTGTGTTTAAAGGTTATTATGAGCTATACTAGAATAGTATCTGCCTGAGGGAAATGTTCTTTCAGGTGTGTGAAAATGAGAAGAGGGTTAAAGTTATGATGGTTGATCTGATTGAGAAAATATACAGCTTTCTGTGGGGAGATTTGGTGTATATTCCGCTGCCGGGTGGCAGTACACTTGGAATTTCGCTGTTGATCATTTTACTGATTCCGGCGGGAATTTATTTTACGATCCGGACGCGTTTTCTGCCGATTCGTCTGTTTCCGGATATGGTAAGAGCACTGGTTGAAAAGAAAAAGGATAAAAACAGTCTTTCATCTTTTCAGGCATTGGTCGTATCAACGGCGACCAGGGTTGGTATGGGAAACCTGGTCGGTGTGGTTGCGGCGATTTCAGCAGGTGGTGCCGGGGCTGTGTTCTGGATGTGGGTAACAGCGCTGATCGGTTCATCTACAGCATTTATTGAAGCAACACTGGCACAGCTCTATAAAGAAAAAGATCCACTGTATGGCGGTTATCGTGGCGGGCCGGCATACTATATCCATGCCTATGTGGAAGAAAAACAAAAGAAAAAAAGAAACAAAGTTGTGATTTCTGTGTTATTTGCAATCTCAGGCCTGATCTGCTGGTGTGGTATCAGCCAGGTGATCAGTAATTCCGTTGTTTCTTCATTTAAGAATGCATTTTCCATTCCACCGATCTATACGACGGTTGTGCTTGTTGCAGTTGCAGCAGTGATCGTACTCCGTAAGAATGCGACAGTTAAGGTCCTGGATATGATCGTGCCGATAATGGCGGTTGTTTATTTTGCAATCACGATTCTGATCATTGTGATGAATATCGGCAGTCTTCCGGGTGTATTTGCAAGAATCTTTCAGGAGGCATTTGGATTTCGACAGGTGGCAGCCGGTGGTTTCGGGGCGGTACTGATGAATGGAATCAAAAGAGGACTTTTTTCCAATGAGGCAGGCTCTGGTTCTGCTCCGTGTGCGGCAGCTGCGGCAGAATGTGATCAGCCGGTCAAAGCAGGACTGGTACAGGCACTTGGAGTATTTATTGATACGATCGTGATCTGCAGCTGTACTGCAATGATCATGCTTCTTGCCCCAGAAGAAAAAGTTGCAGGACTTTCCGGAATGGATCTTCTGCAGACGGCGATGGAACATCATCTCGGAAGATTTGGTGTGGTTTTTATTGCGGCGACATTATTTTTGTTCAGCTTCTCGACATTCCTTGGAATTCTATTCTATGCAAGAAGCAATGTGGCATATCTTTTCGGAGATAACTGGATATCACAGACGGCATACAAGATCATAGCACTGTTTATGTTGTTTATAGGTGGCCTTGCAGCTTATACTTTTGTATGGGACCTTGGAGATGTGGGAATCGGTCTGATGACAATATTCAATATCATTATTCTGTATCCGCAGGGTGAGAAGGCGTTGAAAGAGCTGAAAAAATACGAAGAATCCAAAAAACATCGAAAAGAACGACCTGAAAAATAAAGAAAGACATACATAAAAAATACCCTGGCAGGAATTCCCTGACAGGGTATTTGTCATGTGCGGCTTATTATGATCAATAATAATCAACAGCTTCGACAGTTTCGCTTCCGGAAGTGAAATCTGTTGTGATGGAGAAATCGTTGAATGAGTAAACACCACCAACTTCGTTGCCATTTGCATCGTATGCAGGTTCATAATCAACTGGTGTTCCATAGATATTCATGAATTCATTCAGTGTAGAACCAACATAAGATGATGCATCACCGGAAGATGCACTTGCTGTGGAAGAAGCAGAGTCAGAACTGGTATCTGTGGATGCTGCATCAGAAGATGTGCTGCTGTCTGTAGAAGCAGTTCCGTCTGTTGTTGTACCATCTGCCGGAGTTGTGGAAGAAGCATCTGTTCCGGCCGGTGCAGGTGTAGTTGTCAGGTTGGCTGCCGGGGTAACAGTAGGTGCTGGTGTAGCAGTAGGTGCCGGTGTAGCAGTAGCCTCAGTTGGTTCTGGAGTTATAGTTACAGCTTGACTGTCAGCCGGATCATCTGCGGTGAAACCGCATCCAGTCATGAGGATCGATGCTGCAGCAATTGCTGATAATAGCATAAGATTTCTTTTTTTCATGAGTATAATCTCCCTTACTATAATAATCTCTTACATTTATTATGCGTTCTTTTTTGAACTTGTCAATAGGATATGAGAAAAGTTTAGAATAAAAACACAAATTATATCGATATTTTTAATAAATTAGAAAAAGCTGTATGAAAAAGAATGCAGGCAGAATGCAAAGGGAATGCTTGCCAACAGGGTTCATAAATGATACATTAATAGGGAAATGTAGGAGGCAGATATATGTTTAAAGAAATTAAAAATGAGAAAGCTTTTGATGGAATACTGAATCAGATCATAGAAAATATTCAAAATGGACATCTGAAAGCAGGTGATGCGCTTCCGGCAGAAAGAACGATGGCAGAGACGATGGGAGTATCCAGACCGGCGGTACGGGAAGTCTTAAGAGCACTTGAATTGCTTGGAATCATAAAGACCGTGCCCGGTGGTGGAAACTATATAGCAGATGACCTGGATTCCTGGCTGATTGGCCCATTGTCTATACTGTTTAAACTGAATAACGGATATATCCGGCAGACACAGCAGCTTAGGGCTGCACTGGAACGAGAGATGGCAATTCTGGCTGCGAGAAAGTGTACACCACTGGATGCGGCAGAACTGTGGAGGATACTTTCGAGCATAGATAAAGCGGAAGATGAGAAGACCAGAGGAGAACTGGATAAAGAACTGCATACGCAGATCGCAAAGATTGCAGACAATCCGATGATCTACAGTGTGCTTGCTGCAGCGGATCAGCTGACTGAAAATATAATTGCGGGAACCAGAGATTATATTATGAAGAAAAACCGTCCGGAATTTAAAGTGGATGAACAGCATCGTCTTCTTGTTGAGGCTATTATCAATAACGATGAGAAGGGTGCCGAGCAGTACATGTCCGAGCATATGGAGATAATCGAAAAATGCATGGATGAGATGCAGAAGAACAGCAACAACAAAAGACCAGCAAATGGAATTGTAATAGGAGGAGAATGAGATGGATTATGCGAAAGAATCCCTGAGATTACACGGAGAATGGAAAGGTAAGATTGAAGTCGTTACACGAGTACCGGCAGAGAATAAAGATGACCTGTCACTTGCATATACACCGGGTGTTGCACAGCCATGTCTGGAGATCCAGAAGGATGTGAACAAATCTTATGACCTGACAAGAAGATGGAATATGTGCCTTGTTGTTACAGACGGATCAGCGATCCTTGGCCTTGGAAATATCGGACCGGAGGCGGGGATGCCGGTAATGGAAGGAAAATGTGCACTTTTTAAAGCGTTTGGTGATGTAGATGCATTTCCGCTCTGTATCAAGAGCAATGATGTAGATGAGATCGTAAATACCATTTATCTGATCTCAGGATCTTTCGGTGGAGTCAATCTGGAAGATATTTCCGCACCGAGATGTTTTGAGATAGAGAAAAAACTGAAAGAAAAATGTGATATTCCGATCTTTCATGATGACCAGCATGGAACCGCAATCGTCGTATCAGCAGGACTGACCAATGCTCTGAGACTGGTAGGAAAGAAATTCTCAGAAGCAAAAGTAGTCATCAACGGAGCCGGATCAGCAGGTATCTCCATCTGCAAACTTCTTCTGGAACTTGGAATCGGTGATGTAGTCATGGTTGACCGTAAGGGAATCCTGGCGCCTGGTGAGGAATGGATGAATCCGGCACAGAGGGAAATCGCAGAAAAAACAAATAAAGAACAGCTGCATGGGGACCTTAAGGCAGCCATGAAGGGCAGAGATATTTTTGTCGGTGTATCTGCACCGAATATTGTAACAGCAGAGATGGTAAGCACAATGGCAGATGATGCGATTGTATTTGCAATGGCAAACCCGACACCTGAGATCATGCCGGATGAAGCAAGAAAAGGTGGCGCAAGAGTCATCGCAACAGGACGTTCTGATTTCCCGAATCAGATCAACAATGTACTTGTATTCCCTGGTGTGTTCAGAGGTGCGTTTGATGTGAGAGCAAGTGATATCAATGAAGAGATGAAGATTGCAGCAGCAAAAGCAATTGCAGAACTGATCTCTGATGAAGAACTTTCTGAAGATAATATCATTCCAAAGGCATTTGACAAGAGAGTTGGACCGGCAGTAGCCAAAGCAGTTGCAGAAGCAGCAAGAAAGACCGGTGTGGCTCGGAAGTAGGATTGTGAGAGTGCGTAGCACGGAACAATCCGTATGTATCCTCGTAAAAAAGCAGATAAAAAAGTAGATAAAAAAGAAAGAAGACATGAAGATGGGCAACTGGGAAAACAATATCCGCAAGGTGGTTCCGTATACACCGGGAGAACAGCCAAATCAGACGGATATGATCAAATTAAATACAAATGAAAATCCTTATCCGCCGGCACCGGGGGTTACGGAGGTACTTCGGAATACAGATACAGATGCACTGAGACTTTATCCGGATCCGGCAGCGAAAGATCTTGTGCATGCCATTGCAGGGGAGTATGGGCTTCAGGACGATCAGGTATTTGTCGGCGTGGGATCTGATGATGTACTGGCAATGAGTTTCCTTACTTTTTTTAACAGTGAGAAACCAATTCTGTTTCCTGACATCACCTATTCTTTTTATGATGTATGGGCAGAACTGTTCCGTATTCCATATGAGAGACCGGCACTGGATGAACACTTTCATATAAAGAAGGAAGATTATTTCAGAGAGAATGGTGGAATTATCTTTCCGAACCCGAATGCTCCGACAGGTGTTTCTCTTCCGCTGAGTGATATTGAAGATATCGTGGAACATAATCAGGATGTGATCGTGATCGTGGATGAGGCATATGTTGACTTTGGTACACAGTCAGCATTACCTCTGATCGAGAAATACGAGAATCTTCTGGTGGTACAGACATTTTCCAAGTCCCGATCCATGGCAGGCATGCGTATCGGATTTGCGCTTGCATGCCCGAAACTGATCAAATATCTGAATGATGTCAAATATTCGTTTAATTCTTATACAATGAATCGTACGTCGATCGCAGCTGGTGTTGCGGCGATAAAGGATCAGGAATATTTCCTGGAAACTTGCGGTAAGATTATAGAGACGCGGGAATGGACAAAAAAGGAACTCAGGAAACTTGGATTTTACTTTGAAGAATCAAAAGCAAATTTTATTTTTGCGGCTCATAAAAACTGCCCGGCAGAAAAACTGTTTCAGGCATTGAGAGAGCAGCATATTTACGTGCGCTATTTTCCGGGTGGAAGAACCGGTAACCATCTGCGTATTACGATTGGAACAAGGAATGAGATGGAAGTCTTCATTAATTTTGTAGGAGAATATCTAAAAAAGGAGAATTTATGGAAGTTTTAGTACAGTGGTTCACAGATAACCTGTCTCAGCATATTTCCAGAGAACTTATCATTTTTATCATTTCCATGATACCGATTCTGGAACTTAGAGGAGGTCTGCTGGCGGCATCTCTTTTGAAAGTGTCTGCGGCGAAAGCAATTCCGATCTGCATTATCGGAAATATTATTCCTATACCATTTATATTACTGTTTATTCGTCAGATTTTTAAAGTTCTGAAGAAAACAAAACTGTTTCATGGCCTGATCGTTAAGATGGAAGACCGTGCCATGGGCAAGAGTGACCAGATCAAACGGTATGAATTCTTTGGATTGCTGCTGTTTGTAGGAATTCCTCTTCCGGGTACGGGGGCATGGACAGGATCTCTGATCGCATCCCTTCTTGAAGTGGATATCAAGAAATCTTCTATTGCTATTTTCTGTGGACTGATCATGGCAACTGTGATCATGTATGTGGTATCCTATGGAATCGTAGGAAATCTGATTCATTAATTTTATTACTTATATTACTTATCAGTTTTACCGGTGACACCTTCTGTATGGTGTCTGCTGGTATTCTGATTCATGTCATTTCAGACAAATATTCCGTAAATAATTTTATTATCAAGTAAACAGGTTTTGAGAAGACAGAGAGGATTTTTTTATGAGAGAAAAATACGAATCATTGTCGCTTGCAACATTAAAAGATCTGGCAAAAGCGAGAGGATTGAAAGGGATTTCTACATTGAGGAAACCTGAACTGATAGAGCGTATGCTCCAGGAAGATGAAAAAGAGTCCATCGGTGGAGAGGCAGAAATGAAAAAAACTGAAATCCTGCAGGAGGAACCGGGCAGACAGGAAAATAGAGTAAGAGAAAACAGAACATCTTATGAGGCGAATGAGAGAAAAACATATCAGGATAAAAATTATCAGGACCGGAACTATCAGGAACGAAATTATCAGGACAGAAATTATACAGAACGGACGGAATATGCACATAAGAATCCGACCGATACGGCACAGCTTGACAGTGGAGAAAAAGCAAATGGTATTCTGGAGGTCCTTCCGGACGGATATGGATTTATTCGCTGTGCAAATTATCTCCCAGGTGAAAATGATATTTATGTATCACCGTCTCAGATACGCCGGTTCAATCTGAAAACCGGTGATATCCTGAAAGGAAGCATCCGTATTAAAACACAGGGAGAGAAATTCAGTGCCCTTCTTTATGTGGATTCCATCAATGGTTTTCCACCGAGTGAGGGACAGAGACGATATAATTTTGAAGATATGACGCCAATCTTTCCGAATGAGCGTCTGCGTATGGAAAGAACAGGTGGAACCGTGGCAATGAGGATCATGGATCTTCTAAGTCCGATCGGCAAGGGACAGCGAGGCATGATCGTATCACCACCGAAAGCCGGCAAGACAACCCTTCTGAAAGATGTTGCCAAATCGATTCTCAAGAATAATCCGGATATGCATCTGATCATTCTTCTGATCGATGAACGTCCAGAGGAAGTTACGGATATTAAAGAAGAGATTCGTGGAAGCAATGTAGAGGTTATTTATTCTACTTTTGATGAACTTCCGGATCATCACAGACGTGTTTCAGAGATGGTCGTAGAGCGTGCTCGCCGCCTGGTTGAGCATAAACAGGATGTAACGATCCTTCTGGATTCGATCACAAGACTTGCGAGAGCGTATAATCTCTGTGTGACACCAAGTGGCCGGACGCTGTCCGGTGGTCTGGATCCGGCAGCACTTCACATGCCGAAGCGATTTTTCGGAGCAGCACGTAATATGAGAGAAGGTGGAAGCCTGACGATCCTTGCTACTGCACTGGTAGACACCGGAAGCAAAATGGATGATGTTATTTATGAAGAATTTAAAGGAACCGGTAATATGGAACTGGTTCTTGACCGTAAACTGCAGGAAAAGAGAGTATTTCCGGCAATCGATATCCAGAAATCAGGTACCAGACGAGAGGATCTGCTCCTGACTCCGGATGAACAGGAAGCAGTTTATAATATGCGCCGTGCACTGAACAGTCTGAAGGCCGAAGATGCTGTGGAACAGATACTGAATATGTTCTCCAGAACGAAGAATAATGAGGAATTTGTGCAGACGGTAAAAAAACAGAAATTTTTATAAACGACTTGCATTTGAGAAATCAGTGTGTTATAATCAGAAAGCTGCGAAATAAATTAGCGATTTCGTTAAGTTAATACGAATAGAAAAATAGAGAAATATAGAGAGGTGAAAATCATGCGCGAAGGAATCCATCCGAACTACTATCAGGCAACTGTAACCTGCAACTGTGGAAACACATTCGTAACAGGATCTACTAAGAAAGATATCCATGTTGAAATCTGTTCTAAATGCCATCCATTCTACACTGGACAGCAGAAAGCAGCTCAGGCTCGTGGACGTATCGATAAGTTCAACAAGAAATACGGCTTAAACAAATAATTCAGACTGAATAATGAAAGAAGAGACAGGTTGAGGTTGGGAAATCTCAACCTTTCTTTGCTTTTATCAGTGATAATGGAGTGATATATGAAATCATCGAATATTGGTGGTCAGGCAGTAATGGAAGGCATCATGATGCGTCACAAGGACAAATATGCCATTGCAGTACGCCGTCCGGATAAAGAAATAGAATTAAAGGTAGAAGATTACAAATGTACATTTGGAAAGGCTGCATTTTTGAAATGGCCGATCATCCGCGGAGTGGTAAGCTTTGTTGACGGACTGGTAGTAGGAACCAAATGTCTGATGTATTCTGCTGAGATTGCAGGCGATGAAGAGGACGAGAAGGAAGCTGCAAAGAATGCGACACTGACAGAGGAAGAACTTTCTGCAAAGAAAGCGAAAGAAGCAAAGCAGTTTCAGTGGCTTCTTTACATAACGGTTGCTATTTCCATAGTTGTTTCTGTTGCAGCTTTTATGCTGCTTCCGTATGCACTGGCAAGCCTTCTGCGCAAGGTTGGTGCTTCTGAAGTAGGGGTAACAGTTGCAGAAGCATTTGTGAAACTGGCACTGTTTATGGGATATATGCTGCTGATATCAAGAATGAAGGATATTCAGCGTACGTTTATGTATCATGGTGCAGAACATAAATGTATCAACTGTGTGGAACATGGACTTCCACTTACTGTGGAAAATGTCCTGGCAAGCTCCAGACAGCACAAAAGATGTGGGACAAGTTTCCTTTTTCTGGTAATGATCGTCAGTATATTCCTGCATTTTATTTTTGTGCTGGTACCGGGCTACTGGGTTCGTCTGTTTGGGCGTCTTCTGATGGTTCCAATCGTGTCAGGTGTTTCTTTTGAACTTATTCAGTGGGCTGGCAGAACAGACAGCAGACTTGCTGATATTTTGAGCAAACCGGGACTTGCAATGCAGAAGCTGACAACCAAAGAGCCGACAGCAGATATGGCTGAAGTAGCGATTGCAGCAGTAGAGGCTGTTTTTGACTGGAGAGAATATCTGAAAGAAGAATTCGGCTGGAAGCCAGAAGAAAATGAGGAAAAAAATGCGGACATATAAAGAAGTTCTGGAAGATGGAATCCAGCTTCTGGAAACTGCCGCAATCGAAGAAGCCAGGTTAGATGCCTGGCTCCTTCTGGAGTATACGGCAGATATTACAAGAGCATGGTATTATGCACATATGGATGATGGGCTGGATGCTAAAACAGAAGAACGTTATCGAACGCTGTGTACAAAACGTGCTCAGCATATCCCACTGCAGCATATTACCGGGCGTGCATATTTTATGGGATACGAATTTTGTGTGGATGAACGTGTACTTGTACCGAGACAGGATACAGAGGTGCTTGTGGAAGAAGCGATTTCCCGCATGAGGAATCTGGAGAAACCGCAGATCCTGGATATGTGTACCGGTTCCGGATGTATTCTTCTGAGTCTTCTTCTGGAATTGCCACAGGCATTAGGAACAGGTGTGGATGTTTCAGAAGGAGCACTTTGTGTGGCAAAGGAGAATCGAAAACGTCTGGGACTGGAACAGAGAGCTGAGCTGATACAGAGTGATCTGTTTTCGGCAGATTATTTTCAGAAAAACAGTGGAAATGACCACATGGAATATGATATGCTTATTTCAAATCCGCCATATATCCGGACTGAAGATATTGAAGGTCTGATGGAGGAAGTGCGTTTTCATGATCCGGTGCTTGCACTGGATGGCAAAGAAAATGGTCTGTATTTTTATGAAAAGATCACAGAACAGGCGGGCACATATCTGAAACCCGGCGGATGGCTGATGTACGAGATCGGTTGTGATCAGGGTATGGATGTGTTGGAAATTATGAAAAAAAATGGTTTTGAACAGATAGAAATAAAAAAAGACCTTGCCGGGCTGGACAGGGTTGTTACAGGAAGAAAAATGCAGGAGGAACAGAATGTTTGATAAATTAGAGGATCTGCTTGTGCGCTTTGAGGAAGTTCTGAATGAGCTTGGTGAGCCGGGAGTAACGGACAACCAGGAACGTTTTCAGAAGCTGATGAAAGAGCAGAGTGAGCTGCAGCCGATCGTAGATGCCTATAAAGAATATAAAGACAATAAAGAAACGATTCAGGACAGTCTTTCCATGCTGGAAGAAGAAAAGGATGAAGAAATGCGTGAAATGCTGAAAGAAGAACTTTCTGATGCAAAGAAGCGTGTGGAAGAACTTGAAAAGGAACTGAAGATCCTTCTTTTACCAAAAGATCCGAATGACAGCAAAAACGTTATCGTAGAGATCCGTGCAGGTGCGGGCGGTGATGAGGCTGCTCTGTTTGCAGCAGAGATTTATCGTATGTATGTGAAATACGCAGAATCCCGCAGATGGAAGACGGAGATGATGAGTCTGAATGAGAATGGGATCGGCGGATTCAAAGAAGTTACATTTATGATCCAGGGACAGGGAGCATATTCCCGTCTGAAGTATGAGAGTGGGGTACATCGTGTACAGCGAGTCCCGGAGACAGAATCCGGCGGACGTATCCATACGTCTACCTGTACTGTGGCAATTATGCCGGAAGCCGAAGAAATTGATTTCCATCTGGATATGAATGACTGTAAGTTTGATGTGTTCCGAGCATCCGGAAACGGTGGACAGTGCGTCAATACAACAGACTCTGCAGTACGTCTTACACATATCCCGACAGGAATCGTTATTTCCTGCCAGGATGAAAAATCACAGCTCAAGAATAAAGATAAGGCATTGAAAGTGCTTCGTTCCCGTCTGTATGAGATGGAACTGGCCAAACAGCATGATGCGGAGGCGGAAGCCAGAAGAAGCCAGATCGGAACAGGAGATCGTTCCGAAAAGATCCGTACTTACAATTTCCCTCAGGGACGTGTGACAGATCATAGGATCAAGCTGACACTTCACCGTCTGGACGCTGTTCTCGGAGGAGATCTGGATGAAATTCTGGACAGCCTGATAGCAGCAGACCAGGCCGCAAAACTGAGTTCATTAAATGAGGAAGATGCATAAACAAATGTAGAATGCCAGTGTGCATAAGGAGGATATTTTTATGAAAAAGACAGCACTTGTTATTATGGCTGCCGGAATTGGAAGCCGTTTTGGAAAAGGAATCAAACAGCTTGCACCAGTAGGACCAAATGGTGAGATCATTATGGATTATTCCATTCATGATGCTCTGGAGGCAGGGTTTAATAAAGTTGTATTTATCATTCGTAAAGATCTGGAAGAGGAGTTCCGCCGTGTAATCGGGGAGAGGATCGAAAAGATCACGGAGGTAGAATATGCATTTCAGGCGTTGGAAGATCTTCCGGCTGGATTTGAGAAACCGGCAGACCGTACCAAACCGTGGGGAACCGGTCAGGCTGTACTTGCAGCAAAAGCTGTTCTGAATGAGCCTTTTATGGTAATTAATGCGGATGATTATTATGGTAAGGAAGCCTATGTGAAAGTCCATGATTATCTGATCCAGGAACAGCCGGACGATGGAATTCTCCATATCTGTATGGCTGGTTTCCGTCTTGGAAATACTCTGAGTGACAATGGAAGTGTTACCAGAGGAGTATGCCATATTGAAGAGGGCGCGCTGACAGGTGTTACGGAGACACACAACATTTTTAAGACAGCAGACGGTGCGGAAGCACGTAATGATGATAAAGTCGAGAAACTGGATGTGAAGAGCCTTGTTTCCATGAATATGTGGGGGCTGACACCGGTATTTATGGATACACTGGAAAAGGGATTTGTAGATTTTCTTTCTGAGATCAAAGAGGGGGATATTAAGAAAGAGTATCTTCTTCCGGAGATGATTGACTGTCTGATCAAAGAAGGCAAAGCAAAAGTAGATGTTCTTGAGACAAAAGATACCTGGTTTGGTGTAACATATCAGGAAGATAAAGCGGCTGTTACAGAGGCATTTGCGAATCTTGTAAAATCAGGAGTATATCCTTCAAATCTTTATAAATAATCAATGTGATCAATCATGTGCAGAAGGGTGCACAGTAAGGAGTTAAAAATGGGTAAATATTTTGGAACAGATGGTTTTCGTGGAGAAGCAAACATTCAGCTGACAGTAGATCATGCATTTAAAGTGGGCAGATATGTGGGATGGTATTATGGCCGTGATCATAAAGCCAAAATCGTCATCGGTAAAGATACAAGACGCAGCAGTTATATGTTTGAGTATGCACTGGTTGCCGGCCTGACTGCATCAGGTGCAGATGCATATCTGCTTCATGTAACGACTACACCGAGTGTTTCCTATGCAGTACGTACAGAAGATTTTGACTGTGGAATCATGATCTCTGCAAGTCACAACCCATTCTACGATAATGGAATCAAACTTCTGAACGGAAACGGACAGAAGATCGAGGCTGAAGTTGAGGCAAGAATCGAAGCATATCTGGATGGCAAGATTGAAGAACTTCCATATGCAACAAGAGAAGATATTGGACGTACCGTAGATTTTGCTTCCGGACGCAATCGTTATATTGGATACCTGATTTCCATTCCATGCCGCGATTTCAAAAATATCAAAGTTGGTCTGGACTGCTCCAATGGAAGTTCTTCTGCGATCGCAAAGAGTGTTTTTGACGCTCTGCGTGCAAAAACTTACGTCATTAACAATGATCCGGATGGAACAAACATCAACAGAGCATGTGGATCCACGCATATTGAAGTACTTCAGAAATATGTGGTGGATAACGGACTGGATATTGGTTTTGCATATGATGGAGATGCCGACCGTTGCATTGCAGTAGACCATAAGGGAAATATCATCGATGGAGACAAGATTCTGTATGTCTGCGGTAAATTCCTGAAATCTCAGGGAAAACTGAATGGAAATACCGTAGTTACAACTGTTATGTCAAATATGGGACTTTACAAGGCATTTGAGGCAGAAGGCATCAACTATGAACAGACGGCAGTTGGTGATAAATATGTTGCCGAAAATATGCTTGAGAATAACTACAGTATTGGTGGAGAACAGTCCGGACATGTTATTTTCAGTCGCTATGCAGCCACCGGGGATGGAATCCTGACTTCTCTTATGATCATGGAAGCTTGTGTGGAGCAGAAGGCAACGCTCTGTGATCTGGCAAAAGAAATGAAGGTTTATCCGCAGATTCTCCGCAATGTTCGTGTTGCAGACAAGAAGACTGCAAGAGAAAATCCGAAGGTTGTTGAAGCGGTAGAGGCTGCTGCAAGAGCACTCAGCACAGATGGACGTATTCTTGTAAGAGAAAGTGGTACAGAGCCGCTGATTCGTGTCATGGTAGAGGCCGGAACAGAGGAAATCTGTGCAGAACACGTAAATAACGTTGTTCGTGTAATGGAAGAAGAAGGACTCGTAGTAGAATAGGATATCAATGAAAAATAAAAGAATCATATGGATGCTGACAGCCGGACTGACATTTGGAATGCTGACCGGCTGTGGAGGGGAAGAAAAGAAAACTTATGACCAGGCCTGTGCAGATCTTGCACAGGGCAGTTATGATTATGCCCTTCAGGGGTATCAGTCATCGATCACTGCCGGATATAAAACAGCAGAGGCATATCGTGGGGCCGGAATCGCAAATATTCATCTTGGAAATTATCAGGATGCCATTGACAGCCTGACCAATGGTCTGAACGATGAAAAAGCAGGAAAAGCACTTAAGAAAGATATGCTTGCTTACAGAGCAACCGCAGAATTAAAATCCGGACAGAATGATGCTGCGATGGCGGATTGTCAGACACTGGCTGAAAGCTACAGCATGGATGCGGAGACTTATTATTTGACAGGATGTGTGGCACTGGCAATGGATTCTTATGATGAGGCTTCTTCGAACTTTACAGAAGCCTATGGAGAAGATGCCACTTATGACAGAGCAATCCAGATCTATGAGGCATATCTGGAAAAAGATATGGAAGCGGATGGTACACGATATCTTGAAGCAGCGTTGAAGACGGAAGCGAAAAATGCAGAGGATTATTGTAACAGAGGCAAAGTCTATTACTACATGGAAGATTATTCCAATGCGCAGAAGGAACTTACGGAGGCTGTGAATCAGAAGAGTACAGAAGGAATGCTTCTTCTGGGAATGGTCTACCGCGCACAGGGAGATACTTCCAATGCCAGAAGTATGTATCAGCAGTATGTGTCAGCGGATGACAGTGATCCGGCCAAAGGCTACAATGGACTGGCACTTTGTGACATGGATGATGGCTCCTATGACAGCGCACTGGAGAATATCAGCAAAGGCCTGGAAGATGCATCTACAGAAGAAATGCAGGATCTGTTGTTCAATGAGATTGTGGTATATGAGAAAAAGCTGGATTTTACAACTGCTCTGAGCAAAATGCAGGAATATATCAAGATGTTCCCGGATGATGAAAATGCAGCGAAGGAACTGACCTTCCTGCAGTCACGTAATGGTGAACTGAGTAATGATACAGCTTCTGATACAACGGAGAATACCGATGCAGAGGCGGCTTCCGATGCAGGGGATACTACAGATACTTCTGATGGCTCTGATGAATCCGGTGAAGAGGAGTACTGATCTATGCAGTTTTATGATTTCAAGGAAATTGAAGAGCGTGTCATCCTGATCGGTGTACAAACAGAACAGGACGAGGATGTTGCTGCATCGCTTGACGAACTGGAAGAACTGGCGGCCACTGCAGGCGCTGTAACCGTTGGGAAAGTGATCCAGAACCGTGAAGCAGTACACCCTGGAACTTATATCGGCAAAGGCAAGATAGAAGAGGTTGCGGCACTTCTGGCAGCTTATGATGCCAATGGGGTGATCTGCGATGATGAGCTTTCACCGGCACAGATGAATAATCTGGAGAGAGAACTGGACTGCAAGGTTATGGATCGGACACTTCTGATCCTGGATATCTTTGCCGGTCGTGCGACCACAAGCGAAGGTAAGATCCAGGTAGAACTGGCGCAGCTTCGTTATCGGTCGGCGCGTCTGGTCGGACTGCGCGAATCTCTTTCCAGACTTGGCGGTGGTATCGGAACAAGAGGACCGGGTGAGAAAAAACTGGAAACAGACAGACGTCTGATCCGTACCAGAATATCTGCTCTGAAAGCAGAACTTGCGCAGGTAGAGAAACACCGTGAACTGATCAGAGGCAAGAGAACCAGAGGAAATCTGAAGACAGCAGCGATCGTAGGCTATACAAATGCAGGAAAATCAACGCTTTTGAATACACTGACAGGAGCCGGCATTCTGGCAGAAGATAAGCTGTTCGCAACATTGGATCCGACGACGCGTGTATTGGAACTCAAAGATGGGCAGCAGATCCTTCTGACAGATACTGTAGGATTTATCCGCAAGCTGCCACATCATCTGGTAGAAGCGTTTAAAAGTACGCTGGAAGAGGCTAAGTATGCAGATTATATCATTCATGTGGTAGATGCTTCCAATCCGCAGGCAGAGCTTCAGATGCATACGGTGTATGAGACACTTCGAGAGCTGGGAGCGACGGGTAAAAAGATCATTACACTCCTGAATAAGCAGGATCAGGTGCAGGGAGAAGCGCTTCGGGATTTTCGGGCGGATTATACAGTCAAATGTTCTGCCCGTACCGGAGAGGGCCTGGAGGAACTTAAAGATGTTCTGGCAAAACTCCTCGCAGAGAGCCAGATTTATCTGGAAGAATTATATACTTACAAAGAGGCTGGTAAGATTCAGATCATCCGGGAGTACGGGAGTCTGCTTTCAGAAGAATATCGGGAAGATGGAATTTTTGTAAAGGCGAGAGTACCTGCAGAAATCTTTGTTTCAGTAATGCCAAAGTCCCATAAATAAAGGAAAAACGTGAATATTGGACAACACCATATAGTTGTGCACTTGTATTATCAGCACAATATATGGTGTTTTTGTCTATTGACGTATAGATAAGAGTCTGCTACAATAGGTTCTACACGGTTGCTGTGAACGGAGAAAACAGCAATCTGCAGCATGTAATTCACGGTATGAATATGACCGTATATAATACAGGTGCAAGCAGTAGAGGGAGGAATGTATAACATGTTTCAGGTAGTAAAACGTGATGGTGAAATTGCTGAATTTCAGATGGCAAAGATTACATCAGCTATTGATAAAGCATTTGATGCAAAAGAAAAAAACTACAGTAAAGATATGATCGACCTTTTGGCCCTTCGTGTTACTGCAGATTTCCAGAATAAGATCCAGGATGGGAAGGTAACCGTAGAAGATATTCAGGACAGTGTGGAGAATGTTCTGATCCAGGCCGGATACAGTGATGTTGCCAAGGCATATATCCTCTATCGTAAACAGAGAGAAAAGATACGTAATATGAAATCCACGATTCTGGATTACAAAGAGATCGTGGACAGTTATGTGAAGGTCGAGGATTGGCGAGTAAAAGAGAACTCTACTGTCACATATTCGGTAGGTGGTCTGATCTTGAGCAATTCCGGTGCAGTTACAGCCAATTACTGGTTATCCGAGATTTATGACAATGAGATCGCAGATGCACACAGAAATGCGGATATCCATATTCATGATCTGTCCATGCTGACCGGTTACTGTGCAGGATGGTCATTGAAACAGCTTATCAAAGAAGGGCTGGGTGGCATCGAAGGCAAGATTACATCCGCGCCGGCAAAGCACCTGAGTGTCCTTTGTAATCAGATGGTGAATTTCCTTGGAATCATGCAGAATGAATGGGCTGGTGCGCAGGCATTTTCTTCTTTTGATACGTATCTGGCACCTTTTGTCAAGGTGGACAACCTGAGTTATCCGGAAGTTAAGAAATGTATTGAATCTTTCATTTATGGCGTGAATACACCAAGCCGTTGGGGAACACAGGCACCGTTTTCCAATATCACACTGGACTGGACGGTTCCGGATGATCTTGCAGAGCTTCCTGCGATCGTTGGCGGCAAAGATATGGATTTCAAATACAAAGACTGCAAAAAAGAAATGGACATGGTCAATAAGGCTTTTATTGAGACGATGATCGAGGGAGATGCCAATGGACGTGGGTTCCAGTATCCAATCCCGACATATTCTATCACAAAAGAGTTCGACTGGTCCGATACAGAGAACAATCGTCTGCTGTTTGAGATGACTTCCAAATATGGAACTCCATATTTTTCAAATTATATCAACAGTGATATGAAACCAAGTGATATTCGAAGCATGTGCTGCCGTCTGCGTCTGGATCTTCGTGAACTGCGTAAGAAGAGTGGCGGATTCTTCGGATCCGGTGAAAGTACCGGTTCGGTAGGTGTTGTTACGATCAACATGCCACGTATCGCATATCAGTCCAAGACACCGGAAGAATTCTACAGAAGACTGGATCGTCTGATGGATATTTCTGCAAGATCACTGCATATCAAGAGAGAGGTTATTACAAAACTTCTGAATGAAGGTCTTTATCCGTACACGAAGAGATACCTTGGAAGCTTTGACAATCATTTTTCGACCATTGGTCTGGTAGGCATGAATGAAGCCGGTCTGAATGCGAAATGGCTTGGCTGTGACATGAGCGATCCGCGTACACAGAAATTTACAAAAGAGGTTCTTACACACATGCGCAACCGTCTTTCTGATTATCAGGAAGAATATCCGGGTGAACTGTTTAATCTGGAGGCGACTCCGGCAGAATCTACGGCATATCGTCTTGCAAAACATGACCGTAAGCGCTGGCCGGATATCCGTACAGCCGGAAGCAAAGGAGATACTCCGTATTATACCAACAGTTCCCATCTGCCGGTAGAATACAGCTCAGATATTTTTGATGCACTGGATATTCAGGATGAACTGCAGACTCTTTATACATCTGGTACCGTATTCCATGCATTCCTCGGTGAAAAACTTCCGGACTGGAAGGCTGCTGCATCTCTGGTACGCAAGATTGCCGAGAACTATAAACTTCCATACTATACGATCTCACCTACTTACTCCGTATGTAAGGAACATGGATATTTAAGTGGTGAGCACTTTACCTGTCCGAAATGTGGAAAGAAAGCAGAGGTTTACAGTCGAATTACCGGATATTACCGTCCGGTACAGAACTGGAATGATGGAAAAGCGCAGGAGTACAAGAACCGTACACTGTATGATGTGCTTCACTCCAAACTTAAGAAAGTCCATACCAGTATGGTTACAGTGACAGATGATGATGTCAAGATCGAGCCGGTAGAAACACATAAATATCTGTTTACAACCAACACCTGTCCAAACTGCCGCATGGCAAAGAAGATGCTGGAAGGTGAAGATCTGGAGATCATTGATGCAGAGAAGAATCCGGATATGGCACGTCAGTTTGGCATTATGCAGGCACCGACACTGGTCATTACGGATGGAGAACATCTGAAGAAATATGTAAATGCATCCAATATTCAGAAATATGTGGATGAAGAGTTAGATTAAAAGAATACAGGTGGATAAGTTCTACTGAAAAGAGTCCTGTGGAAGGGTTTTGTGTACAGAAAGAAAACGTACAGAACATTTCCGCAGGATTTTTTTGTCCACTGCAAAGGTTTACATTTGAAAGAAACGTGAGTATAATGGATAAAGTTGGTATAATATGCAAGTTTTAATTTATTTATGCACAGGACGAGGAGAGAGAAAATGATCAAACAGAACATTGTATTTATTGAAAATAAAGCAGGAAGTCTTCAGAAAGTCACCGAACTTCTGGCAGAAGCAGGAATTGATATTTATGGATTTGCATGCTTTGATGCACCGGAGTTTGCTCTTTTTCGTATGATAACAAACCAGGCAGATGAAGCAGAGAAACTTCTGAGTGAGAATGGATATATGAATCGTGTGACAGAGGTCATTGCTGTAGACCTGAAAGATGAAGTGGGCGGACTGAATACCGTACTGCAGGTCCTTGGCAACTGTAATGTGAATCTGGATTATATTTATACATCCTATCATAGAGAAAACAGCCTTCCGATCATGATCCTTCAGACAGATGATGTATTTGTGACAGAGAATGTACTGAGCAATAATGGATTCCGTGTACTGAATTCACTGGAGGACTGATACAGGCATGAATAAAACAAGCTTTGGGAAAGGCCTTCAGGATGGAATTCCGATTGGCCTGGGATACTTTGCGGTATCCTTTACCTTTGGGATCATGGCTATTCAGTCAGGTCTGACTGCATGGCAGGCAGTTCTGATCTCACTGACAAATCTTACCTCGGCAGGACAGTTTGCAGGTATTGGAATCATTGCAGCCGGTGGTTCGCTGTGGGAGATGGCACTGACGCAGCTGGTTATCAACTTAAGATACTGTCTGATGTCTTTTTCTCTGTCACAGAAACTGGAAAAAGGTGTTTCCAATGGACACAGACTTGCGGTTGCGTTTGGTGTGACAGATGAGATTTTTGGTGTCAGTGCAAGTCAGGAGGGAAGGATCAGTCCGTGGTATAATTATGGTGTAATGTGTGTCGCGATTCCGGGATGGACACTGGGAACACTGGCAGGAGCTGTTTCTGGAAGCCTGCTTCCGGATTTCTTGGTAAGTGCACTGAGTGTGGCAATCTATGGAATGTTTCTTGCGGTGATCATTCCACCGGCAAAGAAAAATCGAGCCGTTCTTGGTGTAGTGATCGGAGCGATGGCTGTGAGTACGTTATTTGCAGTGGTTCCGGTACTGAATAAAGTTTCTACCGGATTTGTGATCATTATCACGACATTGCTGGTGGCAGGGTTGGCAGCACATTTCTGCCCGGTTGAGGAAAAAGAAACAGAGGAAAAGGAGGCAGCAAACTGATATGAAACCGAATGTATATCTGTATATTCTGGTGATGGCAGGCGTAACATATCTGATTCGTATGCTTCCACTGGTCCTTTTCAAAAGGGAAATCACCAGTCCGTTTGTAAAATCCTTTCTGTACTATGTGCCATATGCATGTCTTGCTGCTATGACATTTCCGGCAATCCTGACAGCAACGGCAGGCGGAATCATTTCCGGTGCAGCGGGACTCATTGTAGCACTGATCATGGCATATCGTGAAAAGAGTCTTCTTACGGTTGCGTTGTTCGCGTGCGCGGCGGTATTTATTGTAGAGAGAATAATGGAATTTATAATGTAGAAAAAGTTCTGGCTTTGCTTTGTGCAGGGCCGGATTTTTTTTTCGAAAATAGTTAGATGAAGCAAATTTTCTTGACAAAACGGATAGCCTAAACTAACATAAGTATAGATACAACTAACCGATAAGGTTGGCAAAGGTATGAAAAGGAGAAACTTATGTTTTTGGAAATTCGGGATATTAAGAAATCATTTGGTACCGGGGACAGCAAAGTAGATGTTCTGAAAGGGCTGGACCTGGATATTGAAAAAGGGGAATTCTGTGTACTTCTGGGGCCGTCGGGCTCCGGTAAATCCACCTTGCTGAATATTATCGGTGGAATCGAGAGTGCAGATGGTGGAAGTATTTCTATCGAAGGCGAAAAACTGGCTGATATGAAAGAAAAGAAACTTTCTCAGTACAGACGGAAACATCTTGGCTATATCTTTCAGATGTACAACCTGATTCCGAATCTGACTGTGAGGGAGAATATTGAGGTGGGTGCTTATTTAAGTGACCGGGCACTGGATGTGGATGAGCTTCTGCATACACTTGGTCTTTTTGAGCATCAGAGGAAACTTCCGAATCAGCTTTCCGGTGGACAGCAGCAGAGAACCGCGATTGGGCGTGCAATTGTAAAAAATCCGGATATTCTGCTCTGTGATGAGCCGACCGGTGCCTTGGATTACAATACTTCCAAGGAAATTCTGAAATTGATCGAAACAGTAAACCAGAAATACGGAAATACTGTGATTATGGTAACACATAATGATGCGATCAAGGACATGGCAGATCGTGTGGTAAAACTTCGAGATGGAATGATCCGTAAAAACTATCAGAACGAGCATAAGATTCCTGCGATGGATCTTGACTGGTAAGGGGGCGGTGCTATGAAAAGTCCTCTGAGAAAAAGAATTCCCCGTGAACTGAAAGGGGAGATTGGAAAATATCTGGTTGTATTCATCTTGATGGTTGCGACGATCGGTATGGTGTCCGGATTTCTGGTTGCAGATGGGAGCATGATCCAGGCATACGATGAAGGATTTGAAAAATACAATATTGAAGATGGAAATTTTCGTACCGGAGAGCGTCTGTATCGAGGTCAGCGCGAGGCAATTGAAGAGGAAGGTGTCAAAATCTATGAAAACTATTATATAGAAGATTCTCTTTCAAATGGAAGCACAATGCGCTTTTTCAAGAATCGTACAGAGGTGGATAAAGTATGCCTGATGGACGGAGAATTACCGTCAGAAACCGGTGAGATCGCAATTGACCGTATGTACGCAGATAATAATTCACTGAAGACTGGCGATACTCTGGATGATGGGAAAAAGTCCTGGACGATCACCGGGCTGGTTGCATTATCAGATTACAGCTGTTTGTTTCAGAATAATAACGATTCTATGTTTGATGCTGTAAAGTTTGGAGTAGGCGTAGTGACGGATGAAGAATTTGATTCTCTGGATCAGGATAAGCTGCAATATAATTATGCATGGACCTACAATGAAAAACCGCAGACAGAACTTGAGGAAAAGAATGTTTCGGAAGATCTGATGAAGGCAATGGGAAAAGTTGTCACTTTGGAAAATTTTGTGCCGCAATATCAGAATCAGGCGATTATATTTACTGGAGATGATATGGGAAGTGACAAGGCAATGATGATCATGCTTCTCTATATCATCATCGTGATCATGGCTTTTGTATTTGGCATCACGACCAGTAATACGATTGTAAAAGAAGCTGGTGTCATCGGAACGCTTCGGGCATCCGGCTATACAAAAAATGAGCTGATCCGGCATTATATGACTCTTCCGGTGATCGTAACGCTGGTGGGCGCGCTGATCGGTAATATTTTAGGTTATACGGCATTTAAGGATGTATGTGCCGGTATGTATTATGGAAGCTACAGTCTGCCGACTTATGTGACAATCTGGAATGCAGAAGCTTTTCTTATGACGACAATAGTTCCGGTAATAATTATGTTTGTAGTTAACTATGCGGTCTTGCATCATAAGCTGAAGCTGTCGCCGCTTAAATTTCTGCGAAGAGATCTTTCTTCCAGAAAGCAGAGACGTGCGGTTTATCTCAGCCCGCGAATGAAAATTTTTCACAGATTCCGCCTGCGCGTGATCTTTCAGAATATCAGCAATTATCTTGTCCTTTTTGTGGGGATCATATTTGCAAATCTGCTTCTGATGTTTGGCCTTCTGCTCCCGTCCGCACTGGATCATTACCAGCTGGAGATCCAGAACAATATGCTGGCAAAATATCAGTATATGCTTTCAATGCCGGTAAGTGTGATGGGTGGCAGTAATAAGCTTGAAAGTATGCTGGATATGCTGTTGTTTGCACATGACGCAGAAACAGATAATGAAGACGCAGAAGAATTCAGTGCTTACTCACTGAACACACTTCCGACCAAATACAAAAGTGAAGAAGTAACACTCTATGGCATACACGATGACAGCAAGTACATTGATGTGGATTTTTCAGATGGCGTGTATATTTCGAAAGCATATGCAGATAAATTTCTGCTGAAACCGGGAGATTCGATCACACTCAAAGAAAAATATGAGGATGACGAGTATACTTTTAAAATCAGCGGAATTTATGATTATAATGGTAGTCTTTGTATTTTCATGCCACAGGAGGAATTGAACCGGACCTTTGATCTGGGAGATGATTATTTCAGCGGATATTTCAGCAATTCAGAGATTACAGATATCGACAGCAGCTACATCGGTTCTGTGATTGATCTGGATGCACTGACCAAGATCAGCAGACAGCTGAATGTTTCCATGGGAAGTATGATGGGGATGGTAAATTTATTTGCAGTTGCAATCTATATGATCCTGATATATCTTCTCTCTAAGATCATAATTGAAAAAAATGCACAGTCGATTTCGATGACGAAGATTCTTGGTTATACCAATGGTGAGATCAGCAGGCTATACATCTTGTCCACGTCGATCGTGGTTGTTTTGTGCCTTCTGATCAGCCTTCCAATTGAGACTACGATCATGGAAGTTCTATTCAGGGAAATGATGCTGCAGAGTATCTCCGGATGGATCGCGCTCTGGATCGACCCTATGATCTATGTACAGATGTTTGTGATCGGACTTGTGACATATGCAGTGGTTGCACTTCTGGAATACAAAAAAATCCGGAAAGTACCGATGGGTGAGGCACTTAAAAATGCGGAGTAATAAAAAAAGTTCCCACTTTATATTGTTAACGTGCTAAATAACTGTTATAATGAGCAAATAGTGATGCAGTGAACAAAGGGAATATAAAGTGTTCACAGCGATAAATTTGTTTATAAGAGAGGGAACGATACATATGAATCAGTTGGAAGTACTTCGAGAGAGCCTTGGACAGTGTGATGAGATCGTGCTGGATGCATTACTTATGCGTAACAGAATCGTAGAAGATATCATGGCTTACAAAGAAGCAAATGATATTCCGATCCTTCAGCCGGAGCAGGAAGCAAAACAGAGAGAATGGCTGAACCGCAGAATGGAAGGCAGACGCCATAAAGATGAAGTGACTGCTGTTTTTGAAGAAATTACCAGAAACAGTAAGAGAATCCAGGCACGTAAATTGTTTGATTACAATATTGTACTGATCGGTTTCATGGGTGCAGGTAAATCTACGATTTCTGATTTCCTGAAGACAGTATTCGCAATGGAAGTTGTAGAGATGGACCAGATCATTGCCGAGAGAGAGGGAATGTCCATTTCTGATATCTTTGAGACATATGGAGAAGAGTATTTCCGTAATCTGGAGACAGAACTTCTTATAGAAATGCAGTCCAAGACCAATGTAGTTATTTCCTGTGGCGGTGGTGTGCCGATGAGAGAACGCAATGTAGTCGAAATGAAGAAGAATGGACGCGTTGTCCTTCTGACAGCTAAACCGGAGACAATCTTAAGCCGTGTCAAAGATAATCACGACAGACCACTTCTGGAAGGCAACAAGAACGTTGACTTTATTGCAGACCTGATGGAAAAACGTCGTGAGAAATACCAGGCGGCAGCTGATATTGTGATCGAGACAGATGGTAAGGATAAACTGGAAATCTGTGAAGAACTTGTTCAGAGAATCCGTGCACTTGACGCAGAAGAGTAAACAGGGGTAACATACAGCAGATTGTTGTCTGAGAATATCCCGAGACATACAGGTTGATACGAACGTAGTGAGTGACAACCTGTCAATAGCACAAAATTATTGTTTTTTTAATGAACATATCGAAAATGTCCAGATGCATGCCATCTGGATGTTTTTTTATCACAAAAATTGAAAGATATATCAAAAAACAGTCCATTTTGTTTAATATATCCATATGGTATTATAATTTCATCAAAAAGCTATACGAAATAGCTAAAGAGCAAACAAAAATGGGAGGTTTCTTTTATGAAGAAAAAATTAGTTTTAGCGATGGCAGCAACAATGGCAATCACATCTTGTGCAGTTCCGGTACTTGCAGATGATGCAGCAGCTGAAGGCGGAAAGATTGGTATCTCAATGCCAACACAGTCTCTGGAACGTTGGAACAGAGATGGTTCTTATCTGGAAGAACAGTTTAAAGCAGCTGGATATGATGTAGAGCTGACATACTCCGATAACGAAACAGACCGTCAGGTAAATGATATCCAGAACCTGATCTCCGATGGAGTTAACCTCCTGGTAATTGCAGCTATCGATGGTGAAGCACTTAATACAGTTATGGATGAAGCAGCAGATGCAGGAATCCCGGTTATCGCTTATGACCGTCTGATCAAATCCGATGCAGTTTCCTATTATATCTCCTTCGATAACTATACAGTAGGTACTCTGCAGGGCCAGTACGTAATCGATACTCTGGATCTTGACAATGCAGGTGATAAAACATATAACATCGAGTTCACAGCAGGTGACCCGGCAGATAACAATGCAGGATACTTCTTCAACGGTGCTTATGACACTCTGAAACCGTATCTGGATGCAGGCACACTGAATGTAGTTTCCGGACAGACTGATTTCGATTCCGTAGCAACAGCAGCATGGGATACACAGACAGCACTCGAGAGAATGCAGAACATCCTCGCTTCTTACTATGCAGACGGAACACAGCTTGATGTAGCTCTTTGCTCCAATGACTCTACAGCACTTGGTGTTACACAGGCTATCGAATCTGACTATGCAGGCAAAAACGACGTTCTGATCACAGGACAGGATGGTGACGAAGCTAACCTTGCAAACATCGTAGATGGAAAACAGTCCATGACAGTTTACAAAGCAGTTGCAAACGAAGCAGTTGTTACTCTTGACCTTGCAGAAGCAATGCTGAAAGGTGACACAATTGATGATTCTCTGATCACAAACTCCAAATGGGATTTCGACTGTGCATATGATACAGAATCCTATGAAACATCTGAAGGACATAAATGCCCATCATTCCTTCTGGTTCCTACAGTTGTAACAAAAGACAACATGAAAGAAGAACTGGTTGACACAGGATACTATACACAGGACGATGACGGATATCTTCATCCAGCACAGTAAGCAGAAAAAATTGCTTAAGTAACCAATAAAACATGTAATTTGAAATTTTAGGGCGGGGTGAAGAGCCCCGCCCGGTTTTTTGAAAGGGGGCGCCATTTTGGCAGACAATATTTTAGTAATGGATCACATTACAAAAGAGTTCCCCGGTGTCAAAGCTCTGGACAATGTAAATCTTGAAGTCCAGCGAGGAGAGATTCACGCGCTGATCGGTGAAAACGGTGCGGGAAAATCCACACTGATGAACGTTTTAAGTGGTCAGTATCCATATGGAAGTTATACAGGTACAGTTACCTATGAAGGTGAGGAATGCAAGTTTAAAAACCTGAACGACAGTGAAGCGAAAGGAATCGTTATCATTCATCAGGAACTTGCGCTGATTCCGTTACTTTCTATTGGCGAGAATATGTTTCTCGGAAACGAGATTAAGAATAAAAGCGGCAGCATTGACTGGGACAGAACATACAGTGAAGCAGAAAAACACATGGCACAGGTTGGACTCCATGAATCTGCACAGACACTGATCAAAGATATCGGAACAGGTAAACAGCAGCTGGTAGAGATCGCAAAGGCATTCTCTAAGAAGGTTAAACTTCTGATCCTGGATGAGCCTACTTCATCTCTGAATGATGAAGATGCAAAGATGCTTCTGGATCTTCTGATGGAATTCAAGAAGAACGGACTGACCTCTATCATCATCACTCATAAACTGAATGAGATCATCTACTGTGCAGACCGCTGTACGATCATCCGAGATGGTACAACGATCGAGACACTGACCAAGGGTGTAGATGATTTAAGTGAAGACCGTATCATCAAAGGTATGGTTGGCCGTTCTATGGATGACCGTTATCCTACCAGAAAACATAATGTCAGCAAAGAGGTTATGCTGGAAGTAAAAGACTGGACCGTTCATCATCCACTCTATCCCGAGAAGATCGTAGATAATAAAATTAACTGTAAGGTACATAAAGGTGAGGTTGTCGGTTTCTCAGGACTGCAGGGTGCAGGACGTACCGAGTTTGCAATGTCTGTATTTGGTAAGAGCTATGGAAGCAATATTTCCGGTGAACTTTATATCAAGGGAGAAAAAGTAAATCTCAAGAATCCGCACGATGCGATCCGTCATGGTCTTGCATATGTAACAGAAGACCGTAAGACAAACGGACTGATTCTCGGAGAATCCATTCGATTTAATACAACACTTGCCAGACTTTCCAAAGTCTGTGAGAAAGGTGTCGTCAATACAGATATGGAAGTTCATCTGGCAGATGAGATGACAAAGGAAATGGGAACCAAGACTCCTTCCAATGAGCAGAAAATCGGTAACCTTTCCGGTGGTAACCAGCAGAAAGCTCTGCTTGGTAAGTGGATGTTTACAGAACCGGATATCCTGATTCTGGATGAACCTACACGAGGTATCGATGTAGGTGCAAAATATGATATCTACTGCCTGATCAACAAGATGGTAGAAGATGGAAAATCAGTCATTATGATTTCTTCTGAAATGCCGGAACTTCTCGGTATGTGTGACCGAATCTATGTTATGAGTGAAGGCCGTCTGGCTGGTGAATTTACAGCGGAAGAGGCAACTCAGGAACGTATCATGGCTTCGATCATGCAGGAACAGAATAAAAAATAAGAAATAGTGACTGAACAGTTACTGGGAAAGGGGTAAAAAAATGAAATTTAATGTAAAAGATTTCTTAAGAAAATATACAATGGTCATTGCACTGGTGATCGTATTTATCCTGTTCTGTGGATTGACAAACGGAAGACTCCTGTATGCACAGAACATGTCAAACTTAATGCTTCAGAATGGTTATGTTCTCGTTCTTGCCTGTGGTATGTTATTATGTATCCTGACAGGTGGTAACATCGACCTTTCTGTTGGTGCTGTAATCTGCCTGGTTGGCGGTCTTGCAGCAGTACTTATCAGCAACAAGGGAATGAACCCATATCTGACCATCATCATCTGCCTGGTTGTTGGTCTTCTGGTAGGTATCTGGCAGGGTTACTGGATCGGTTACAAACGTATCCCTCCATTCATCACAACGCTTGCTGGTATGTTCATCTTCCGTGGATTTGGACGTCTGATTCTGGACAACAAAACTGTTTCTATCCAGAACAAAGATTTCCTGAAAGTATTTACTTCTTATATTAATATTCCTGGACTGGATGACACTGCAAACTATTCAGCACTGATTGTTGGTATTGTTGTTGCTGTATATGTAATCTTCAATGTAGTTCGTTCCAGAGCAAACAAAGCAAAAAGAGGATATCGTCAGAATACAGCATTTTCTGATTACAGCAAAGCTGTTATCATCGCAGCAGTTATCCTCTGGTACTGCTATAAACTGTTCCAGTACAAAGGTATCTCCGTAATGTTCATCTGGGTAGTTGCAATCTGCCTGATCTACAACTTTATTACATCCAAAACAGCATTTGGACGTTACTTCTACGCAATTGGTGGTAATGAGAAAGCTACACAGCTTTCCGGTATTGATACAAACAAAGTTTACTTCATTGCATATGTAAACATGGGACTTCTTGCAGGTCTTGCAGGTCTTCTCTGTGCAGCACGTGTAGGTTCTGTAAATGGTAGCACAGGTACTTCCTTCGAGATGGATGCGATCGGCTCCTGTTTCATCGGTGGTGCTTCCGCATACGGCGGCAGCGGTACTGTAGGTGGTGTTGTAATCGGTGCACTTCTCCTTGGTGTTATCAACATGGGTATGTCAATCATGGGTATCGGTGATTCCTGGCAGTATGTAGTAAAAGGTGCCGTACTTCTGATCGCAGTAGTATTCGATGTATTATCCAACAGAAAGAATGGATGATAGAAGCAGATAACAAATCAATAAAATGAATGATGAGGGTCATTGCGTGTAACGCAATGGCCCTTTTTATAACTGGATATGAAATGGACAACAACACTTTTGCACTATGGAGTGGAATATGTTACACTGATATCTGATAAAAATAAACAGAAAGAATGAAAGCTATGAAGAAATTTACACTGACAGTTTTTTGTATCCTGGCAGGCTGCATCTTTTTTCTTTCCGGTATCTGGATTTATTTTCAGAAAAGTCTGGACAGAGTAGAGCTTGGAGAAGGAGAGCATGCGGCAAGCTATCAGAGACATTATCTGATGATCTCCAATGATAAAGATACTGGTATGTGGCAATCGGTTTATGAGAGTGCATCCAAGGAAGCAGAAGAGAAAGATGCGTATGTAGAACTTCTTTCTCCTGAACAGATGAACGGCTATTCTCAGGCAGACTGTCTGAAAATCGGAATTGCTTCCCAGGTGGATGGAATCATTCTGGAAGCGGATGGAAGTAAAGAAGAGCAGCATCTGATCAATGAAGCATTGAAGGAAAAAATCCCTGTAGTAACGGTTATGACGGATGATACTGCAACAGGCAGGATCAGTTTTGTCGGCTTAAACAGTTATCAGACGGGAAGTGCTTACACAGAGCAGATTAGCGGCATGCTGAAAGCGCAGGGAACTACCAGTGTCATGTTTCTTTCTACATCCAGTTCCAAGACACAGGAGACGAATCTTGTCTATTCGCAGGTCAAAAAGGAACTGGAGGCACAGAAAAAAACAGGCCAGTCTGTAGACCTGACGGAATACTGTGTAGACAGCAGTGCAGATTTTGATACAGAAGAATTTGTACGTGACATGTTTGTAAATGATGAAAATCTACCTGACGTTCTGGTATGTATGGACGAAGTTGTGACAGAGTGTGTTTATCAGGCACTGATCGATTATAACCAGGTAGGTAATGTCAAAGTGATCGGATTCTACTATTCAGATGTGATTCTGGATGCCATCGATAAGGAAATCATTTCTTCTGCGATTGCTCTGGATATGGACGAGATTGGCCGATACAGCGTCAATGCACTGGATGAGTATCTGTCACTTGGACATAGTAATAACTATTATAGTGTAAACCAGCATGTGATCACAAAGGAGAATACAAAGGATTACAGGACGGAGGATGAGAAATGAGACAGGGAAAAGAGATATCTTCCGTAAAAAACTCTATACAGACCCGACTGAGCGGAGTTATGCTTCTGGTTCTTGTGTTTGCGCTGGGAATCAATGTGTTTATCTTTAAGCAGATTCATACAGCGGTTACAAGAATTGATGCAGTCTTTTCCAGTAATACGGCTGTGAATGAACTCTCGGAATCGCTGGAGCAGGTAGAGAGTACGGTTTATGAATATTTAAATACCAAGAGCACACAGGCTCTGGAAAATTATTATCGTTATGAACAGAATTACAAGAATCTGATCGAAGAACTGAATGACCGAAATCTGGATAATGAAGTGAAAATGCTGGAAAAAAATATCCGGAGAATGTCAGAAAGTTATCTGGAACAGACAAATGAGACGGTTCAGGCAAAACGAGGAAGAAATGTAGAAAAATACAAAACTTCCTACGAAGATGAAAATGAGCTTTATGAATATATCAATGTCTATATTTATAAGCTGAATAATTTACGATTTAAAACGAACTCGGCAAATTACCAGCTGCTGCTCTCAGCAATGAATGTACTCTATAAACTCTGTATTTTCGTTATGCTGGTTGTATATGCACTTGGTCTTGCAGTCACAACGCTTCTTGTCCGTAATATGATCCGTCCACTTACAGCATTGTCCAATACAGCGCATGAAGTTGCAAAGGGTAACTTAAATGTACCTCAGCTTCCGGTAGTTGTTGAAGATGAGGTTGGTGTTGTAACACGAAGTTTTAACCAGATGCTGGAAAGTATCCGGCAGAATATTGAGCAGCTTAAGGAAAGCATGGAACGTCAGGCACAGATGAAGGAACGGGAGCTTCTTATGGAAACCCATCTGAAGGAGGCTCAGCTGAAATACCTTCAGGCGCAGATCAATCCGCATTTTTTGTTTAACAGTCTGAATGCAGGTGCACAGCTTGCCATGATGGGGGATGCGGATAATACAGGAATTTTTCTTGAAAAGATGGCAGATTTTTTCCGTTATAATGTACGTAAGATGGAAGAAGACGCCATGCTCTGGGAGGAGATTGGGGCGGTAGATAACTACATTTATATCCTGAATGTCCGTTTTGCCGGAGATATCACCTATATTAAGGAAGTGGATGAAGGTATTGATAATATTCGTATTCCGAGTATGATTCTGCAGCCACTGGTTGAAAATGCAGTGCAGCATGGAATTCATGACTGTATGGAAACGGGATGGATCCGTATGGAAATTCACCGAAATGGTGAGATGTTGGATGTTACAGTAAGCGACAATGGTGCGGGAATGACAGAAGAAATGATAGCCAGGGTTATGGCCGGACGCGCAGATCAGAATGAAGAAGACCGTTTTTCCACGGGAATTGCTGTTCGGAATGTAATTGACAGACTACAGCTGTATTATAAAGAAGAAAATCTGTTTACGATTGAAAGTGACGGACCAGGGAAAGGGACCAGAGTTCATATCATCCTTCCTGTGTATAAAGATGAACTGGAATGAGAATAATGTGGAAATATTGCATAACAAAGGGGAGACAGAAGAATGTATCGAATTTTAGTTGCAGATGATGAAGGAATCATGCTGGAAGCCTTTAAGAATGTTATATCCAGTACATTTGGGGATTCATGTATCGTAGAAACTGCCAAAACAGGAAGAGCCGTAACAGAGATCGCGGAGACTTTTCATCCGGATATCGTATTTATGGATATTCATATGCCTGGTATTAATGGAATACAGGCTATGCGAGAAATAAGAAAATTTAATACAACAGCTCTGTTTTATGTTGTATCGGCCTATGACAAATTCGATTATGCAAAAGAAGCAATTGATCTGGGAGTCGAGCGATATCTGACAAAGCCAATCTCAAAGGCCAAGATCATTGCAGCAGTGGAAGAGGCCACAGCAAAAGTTGATACAAAAAGAAATCAGCGAAGTAACCTTCTGAGAATACAGGAAAAACTGGAAACAGTCATTCCGGTCGTAGAAAACAGTTTTGTTGGAAGCCTTCTTTTCCAACAGGAGATGCAGGTGGCAGACTATTACCAACAGCTTCTGGATATTGAGGAAAAACAGGGCTATGTTATGATCATTCAGTTTGGACAGTCTTATGAGAATGGAAGGCTGGTAAGCCCGGTTGGAATGAATGTTAAGGCACAGGACTTTTATGCGGAATTGAGAGATATCGTAAAATCTTCTTTTTCCTGTGCAGTGGGATCGATCATGTCCAATCGTATTCCAATCGTGGTTCCGTGTGCACTGTCTGAGAATCCATATGAAGAAAGAATCGATCTGGTTGAACAGGCACGAAGCCTGATTACCCGATTAGAAGATCGTATCGAAGCGAAATTTCGTGTCGGAATCGGAAGAGTACGGGAAATGCAGGAGATGGAGCGCTCTTATCGTGAGGCACTGCGTGCATTGAATGGAAGCAAGAGCCGTGTGATACATATCGAAGATCTTTCCCAGAATGGTGTGTATGATGAGGAATTTCCGGTAGAGATGGAAAAAAATATTTTCCGTTATCTGGAAGAGGGAAAAGAAAAAGAATGTATCCAGGAGATAAATGTGTTTTTTGACTGGATGGTGGCACATTATGCAGACGACATGAATAACATCCGGCTGAAGACCCTGGAATATATTATCTGGGGTGAGAAAAAAGCATTTGAAGCAGGCGCGATCAATTATGGATTTAGCTATCGACGCGATTATCTTGATGCAGCCATGGCATGTACAGGGTATGAAGAACTGCGAAAATGGTTTCTGGACAAGATGGTGAATGCCTGCCGCGCAATCCGGGATCAGAAGGAAGACCAGTCCAATTCTGCTGCAAAGAAAGCGATGCTGTATATCCAGGAGAATTATAATAAAGACATCTCATTGGATGATGTATCTGGCATTGTAAATATCAGCCCTTATTACTTCAGCAAGATCTTTAAAGAAGAGACCGGAGAAAACTTTATTGAATATGTGACGAAGGTGCGGATAGAAAAAGCTAAGGAATTTTTGGCTCAGCCGGATATCAGTATTAAAGAAGCCGGGATCCGGAGTGGTTATACAGATCCGAATTATTTCAGCAGGATTTTTAAGAAACAGACAGATATGACACCAAGTGAATATAAAACGAGGTATGGAAAATGAAAAAGAAAACAGGCATTTTTCTTATAATCGGGATAGTGCTTGCACTGATGCTTACAGGATGTGGAAAGCAGAGTGTGGAGACGGAAACAGCACATACAACAGAAGAGGATAAACTGCAGATTGGACTTAGCTTTGATTCTTTTGTAATTGAACGATGGCTGCGTGACCGTGATATGTTTGTGTCTACAGCGCAGAGTCTTGGGGCAGAAGTAAATGTGCAGGTGGCCGGAGGAGAAGTGGAGGAACAGATTTCTCAGATTGAGTACTTCATCCAGAAAAAAATGGACGTGATCATTATTATACCAATTGATGGCGATGCATTATATGATGTGGTAAAAGAAGCAAAAAGCAAAGGAATCTGTGTAATCTGCTATGACCGTATCATTCCCAATGTAAATGCGGATCTGTATATTACGATCGACAATGAGATGGTTGGAACACTGATGGGTGAAGCCCTGAAAAAAGCTTGCCCGGATGGCGGAAATATCTTTGCGATTTATGGATCACCGACAGATAAAAATGTTGAGGAAGTTGAGAAGGGATTTAAAGATGCACTGGTGGATAGTAAGCTTAATATCGTTTACTCCGGTTATTGTGATAACTGGCTTGCAGAAATAGCGGAAACTCATGTAAACAAGGGGCTGGAAGTGACGGATGATATTGTTGGTGTTATGTGTGGTAATGACGATCTGGCAAGTCAGGTAGTTAAAGTTTTGTCCGAAAACCGCCTTGCCGGACAGGTCGCTGTTGTCGCACAGGATGCAGAACTGGCTGCATGCCAGCGTATTGTAGAAGGAACCCAGACCATGACGGTGTATAAGCCGATCGAGCAGGAGGCATCTACGGCGGCGACACTGGCAGTGATGCTTGGAAATGGGGAGGATATCGGGTCAGCTGACTGTGAATACCCTGTTACCGAGACGACCAATGATGGAGAATATGAGATTCCGTATTATAAGATCACGCCGGTGGCTGTGACGAAAGAGAATATGGATGAAGTGGTCATAGATGGAGGGTTCCATACACATGAGGATGTATACCTGAATGTAAAATAATGAGAAAGTCACAGTATAAAATATAAACTAATAACGTCTCATAGCTGTTCTTACAGGCTGGTTCAAAGATCTGGAAGTACTAAGAGAAGATAATTCTACAAAAACCACTTCGAAAAATGTCAAACTCGCTGTCGCTCAGACAGTGCCATTTTTCGAAGCAAAGTAGAATTCTCTTCACTAAGTACTTCTGACAGATCTTTTCAGGCCTGATGAACATCTATGAGACGTTTTTTACTTTACATTTGAAATACTGTTTAAAGGGGAAAAAAGCGTGCCTGCGCCTCCAGTCTATGGCTAACGGCGCAGCCGCTGTCCGGTTCCCCATAAGAATAACTACCACGAATGAGGGATAAAAAACGTATCCTGTCTGGGTTGTACAGGCCTTGAAAAGATTCGTAGATATACTTAGGAAATAAAATACTACTTTGCCCCACAAAATGACACTGTTTGAGCGACAGCGAGTTTGTCATTTTGTGGGGCGTTTTTTGTAGGATTTTCTTTTCTTAGTATATCCGGATTTTTTCAACAGCCTGTATAAAACAGATAGGATACGTAATTTTACATCTCATCGCTGGTATTATTCTTTATCCATATATGTTTCATAAATCTCCGGCTTGATCACTTTCTTAATCGAATCATACACGCCTTTGGATGCCTCGCGGATCTCTTTACGTGTCTCATCGGACAGGGTAATGATCTGTGTGCCACTTTCTTCAATCGTTGCGATCTTGTCTGCGATACGTGCATCGGACTGTTCTCTTGCGTATTCTGTTGCAAGTTGTGCGGCTTCTGTCATGATCTCCTGTTCATCTTCCGGGAGATCTTTGAAGAAATCATCGTTGACGATCAGAGAGATCAGATGCGGAAGATGATTGGTCTCGACCACATAATCCTGCTGTTCATATAAGTTGTTGGAAACGATAACTTCATATGGATTTTCCTGCGCATCGATCGTATGCTGTTGAAGACCGATATAAACCTCACTGAAACTCATTGGAGTCGGGTTTGCACCGAGTGCCTTCCAGAATGCCAGATGATAACTGTTTTCCATAGTACGGATCTTCTGACCTTTAAAGTCTGCAAAGCTATTGACTGGTTTGTTTGTGCTCATGACACGGAAGCCCTGGTCAGCCATACCGAGAAGATGATAGCCGCCGTTTGTATAAACATCACTGATCAGGCTGTAGAATTCCGGGTCATCGATCTTCTTACGACAGTCGTCGAGAGAATCAAAAACACATGGAAGATCAAAGACTGCCAGATCACTCATGAAAGAAACCTGAGGTGCAGTATTCTGTACGACAAATGGGATATCTCCATCTGAGCAGGTTTCAAGCAGGTCGCGGTCACCACCGAGTGTGGAGTTCGCGTATACCTGGATCTTCATTTTGCCATCGCTTAAATCTGCGACTTCCTCGGCAAACTTTTCTGCAAAGATCTGTGTAACAGTGTCTTCCGGGCTGGCGGTTGCCAGTGGCCAGGAATAACGCTGTACTTCATCTTCAGAAGAAGTACCACATCCTGTAAGGGCAATGCTCAAAGCACCAGCCACAGTCAGCACCGGGAGCATACGGAGGATGTAACGATTTTTCTTATCGGATGTATTGCATGTAGTAAATTTTTTCATGTCTTTCCTCCTATAAGATTCCGATAGAGATTGCCGGTATGAAAGTGATCAGGAGTAGCGCTGCCAGGAAAAATGCGATCATTGGCAGGGCTTTTTTTGCAATCTGCATAACCGGCACATCTGTCAGTGAACTTGCAACGAACAGATTGACTCCGATTGGTGGAGTTACAAATCCGATGGCAAGGTTGACAACCATGATTACACCAAATTGGATTGGATTCATACCGATAGCCTGCACGATCGGAAGTAGGATCGGTGTCAGAATCAGGATTGCCGGTGTGGTATCCATGACCATTCCTACAATCAGCAGGAAGAGATTAATGATCAGCAGGATTGCAACCGGACTGTGGAAATTGTTCAGGATAAATTCGCTGACGGTCTGCGGTACCTGCATCAGAGTCAGTACTCTGGAGAAGGCAGTAGAGGCTGCCAGGATGAACAGGATCGGTGTAAAAGTACGGATCGCTTCTACAAGGATCGGCCAGATATCACGGAGCTTAATGCTCTTGTATACGAACAGACTGATGATCAGGGCATAAAATACGGAGATAACAGCAGCTTCTGTCGGAGAAGCAACACCTGTGTAGATACATCCGAGAATGATGACCGGGCTTAACAGTGCAAAGAAGCTTTCTTTGAGCACTTTCAGAAGCCCTTTGTCATGAAGCATCTGTACCTCTGCATGGATTTTTTCTTTGTCTTCACCGTAGCGTTTGCAGTGATAGATCGCATAGAGCATGAGCAGGGCTCCGATCATGAGTCCTGGGATAATTCCGGCAAGAAACAGATCACTGACAGATGCACCCGATGCCATGCCGTACATGATGAATGGAATACTAGGCGGAATGATAACACCGAGTCCACCAGCCACTGCAACGATTGCAGTAGAAAATGTCAGATCATAACCAAGATTGGACAGGATTGGAATCGTCATACTTCCAACAGCAGCAACCGTTGCCGGAGCAGAACCGGAGATCGCACCGTAAAAAAGGCAGGTGACGATTACGGCACATGGCATACCAGCAGTGAATTTGCCAAGAAAATAGGCAAAAACATCAAACAGCTTTTTGGAAATACCGCCCTTGGCCATGATGATACCGGAAAGGACAAACATTGGAACTGCCAGGAGCGGGAAGGAGTCCAGACCGCCAAACATGGCACGAATCAGATATTTGGCACCAACAGTAAAGGACGGATCAAACACAGACGGAAGAACAGATGTGATTCCAAGGGTGATGGATACCGGAACTGCGATGACCAGTAAGACAACAAAGATAATAAATAAAACTACAACTGGCATTTAGTGTTCCTCCTCATTTGAATTTTTGATCGTGTTGATGCGGTTATCGATTCCTGATTCCAGAGCAGGTTCGTTGTGGGATTCTGCATTTGCCTGGATAAAGGATTCTGGGGTATTGCGTTCCGGATGTGCCGGGTCAAATACATTTTCACCTCTTGCAACACGGAACTCAATGATCCAGCGCTGCAGGACACGGAATGCGACCAGTACAAAAGAAACCAGAGGTGCGGCCTGTACATAGTACATCGGAATGCCGCATGCCGGTGAAAGCTGTCCGCTGTGAACAGAAGACATCATATAAGAATAAGCAAACGGAATCATGTAAATAAAAAAGATCAGCTCGAAGGTGTGATTCACTACTTTGAAGATTGCTTTTCCGCGGCGTGGAAAAATTGCGACAAATTGCTCGATCTTAATAGAAAGGCATTTTTTGCTGCAGTAGCTTACACTCAAGAATCCACACCAGATGAAGAGATATCTGGTAAGTTCTTCGGACCAGGACAGGGACATTCCAAGAACATATCTGCAGAATATCTGAATCCCCATGATCAGTGTCATGGCAATCAGGAAGATGACCAGGATAAATTCTTCGAGATTCTCGTCCAGCCAGTGAAGTATTTTTTTCATGAAGGACCTCCCTTAAAATAAGTATAGATGGTAATGTGACTGTAACAGTTCAACGCTTTGCAGTTATAAAAACACCGATATTTCTATTTTAAATAAAAATACCGGTGTTTTCAAGAAGTAAATATATCAGATGTGAGATGACTCCCACCTCTGTAGGTGGCGAGCAACAAATCAGTATCAGTGGTGGGAGTCAATCCCCCATCTGATATAGCCTCCGGCAGGATTGCAGAGATGCGCAGAAGAAGTATGTCATGCATTGCATGACGCGCATCTCGCAGCAAGAATGCAGAGGCATTCTTGTATGTTACATTGCATTGTGAAGAAGTCCAAGGACTGTATTCAGATCATTTACTCCCATCTGTCCCGGTGCAGATGCTTTCTTAGCGGCACCAAATGTCATGGAAGAACCAAATACTTCACCGCAGAGACGACTGATCACGCCAGTACCTGCCATAGACATGGTAATGATCGGTCTGTCAGCATAATTTGTTGCCATTTCCTCTGTTGCAGCCAGAAGAGTCAGAACATCCTTTTTGTTCTGTGGCATAACGGCAATCTTTGGAATATCTGCATTCATGTCCTGCATCTTACGGAGGCGATAGATGATATCGGCCTTTGCAGGAGTCTTGAAGAAGTCATGGTTGGAAGCAATAACCTTAACACCTGCGGCATGAGCTCCGTCGATGATTTTCTTAACAATATCATCGCCTGTGAAAATCTCAACGTCAATGAGATCTACATATCCGGTCTGAGCTGCTTTGATGTTGAGTTCTGCATAAGCATCCGGGTCGATTGTTTTTTCTCCACCTTCTTTGGAAGTACGGAAAGTCATGAGAAGTGGGATGTTACCAAGAACTGTACGAAGGTCTTTCAATACATCTTCAACCTTTGCAAAATCAAAAACACCTTCAAACCAGTCTACACGCCACTCAACAACATCAACTGGGATAGAATCAAAAGTTTTGGCTTCCTCAATGATGTCTTCTTTTGTAATACCAACGATCGGAACGATGATTTTCGGTGCACCTGCACCGATTTCGATATCACGGATTTTAACTGTATTCATGATGAGTTTCCTTTCTATTATATAATGATTACGACGGGTTCCAAGTCCAGATGCCTTATCGTGCAAGCACGAACAGCTATTGGACTTTTCGCCCCTGGTTCTCATTTTAGTTCTCAGCTTCTGCGAGTTCAACCATTTTTTTGTAACGGATGTTTACAAACAGACCAAGTACAACACCAACTGCTGTAAGTACGATGTTCATGATCATAACCTGAGATGGCTGCATTTTGGATGCTGCTGTCAGGATCGTGTAGTTACACAGAGAGGATGCGATCATAACCAGAGCAGTTACCGTACCTTTGATCTTAGGGAAGAGCATGTTACATACAGAGGTAGCAATCTGGAGCAGTCCACCTGCGCCTGCCCATCCGATGATGAATGCACCTGCGATCATCAGTGTCTGGTTCTGACCTGTCAGAACAACGATCAGAGTTGCAAGACAGATAACCGGATAGATTACAATAAAACGAACATCTTTGATCTTTCTTGTGAGGAGTGCTGTCACAACAAGTGCGATCAGTGTTCCTGCGGAATAATAAGTCTGCATGATAGACGGGTCAGCCCAGCCTACATTTTCTTTTGCAAAGTTCTGTGCACAGTTCAGCCACAGCTGGAAAGTACCTGTGCATGTGAAACCGATCAGGATCATTGCGATGGATTCGAAGGAGAAGTGTGTGTGTTTTAGGCTGTCGATAAGTCCTTCTTTCTTACCAGCAGCTTTCTGGTCTGCATCTGGAAGTGGGAACAGGAATACCAGTACGAAGAGTACGAGGTAGATGATTCCACATCCATAGAACAGACGGTTGTAGGAAGTAAGTCCTGCAGCTGTTGTAGCTACGGTTGCACCGAGCACGAATGGAAGCAGCATCTGGGCGATTGCGATGAAGAATTTGATTCCCATGGTTGCAACGCCAGGAGCTTTGTAGATGATCTCGGCAACTGCCGGATAGATACCAGTGTCAAGGAATGAGTTTGCGATACCGCCGATGATTGCACATACATAAGCAATTGTGTAACCGCCGCTTGTGCCTGCATTAAATGCAAGGGCAAGACCGATCAGGTAGATTGCATAGGAAGCACTACCGATTGCTGTGGAAATGCGACGGCCAAGTTTGTCTGAAAGAGGACCGGCAAATGGAAGGGCAATCAGTCGTCCAAGTCCAAGAGCAGCAGAGATTGCTGTGATCGCCATTGCTTCTACGCCCCATGCAGTAGCGAGAGCTTCCTTAATAACAGCCTGTCCCAAAATAGAACATCCAACGCCGTGGATGAAGTAGTTCAAGTACAAAATTAATGCACTTGGCAGGTATTTCTTGTTCATGTTATTCTCCTTTTCCTAAAGTGATTGTGCTGTTACTGTTCACGTGTAACTGTGAACGGAGTGAACAGTAGTTTTCTTCGGTTTTCTTTTTGTTCTGTCACAAACATCAGAAATGCCGGGTTACATTGTGTTAAAAAAATAACATTTGATTGTATTGTAACAGGAACAATGCATGTAGTCTAATGCTTTTAAAGTGGAAAACTAATGCATTGAATGCATTAATATGGTATAATAACTGACAAATTTTAGCTATTTATATAAGGAAGAAAAATAGGAAAGATCAGGTTGCTGTGGATGGTACAAACAGTAACGGGTAATACTGCAGAATAAGAGGTATATTATACAGGAGGAGAAGGTAATGACACTAAATCAGATTCTGTATTTTCAGAAAGTGGCAAGACTGGAAAATTATCACCAGGCAGCAGAGGAACTTTATATATCACAACCGTCTCTGAGCCGCTCGATGGCAGTACTGGAAAGCGAACTTGGGGTAGCTTTATTTGAAAAAAAAGGCAGGGGAGTGACACTGACCAAGGCAGGACAGCTTTTTCTGGAGCATGCAGACCGGATCGCAGCAGACTGCGATGTGGCAGTGGGTAAAATGCAGGAGCTTTCTGCGGATGGCGGCAAAATTGATATCGGTTATATTTTTCCGCTTGCGGGCCATTATATTCCACATAAGGTAAGAGAATTTCTGGATAAAGAAGAAAATAAAAACGTAGTTTTTAATTTCTGGCAGAATCATACACCGGCAATCGCTGCGAAAGTGCGTACTGGAGAACTGGATATCGGATTTGGGGGTTATCTGAAAAAAGAGGATATGGAATTTTTTCCACTCAGTGCACAGGAGCTGGTGATCATTACACCAAAGAAGCATCCGCTTGCCGGAATCCGGGAAGTGCCACTTTCAGAGATGAATCATTATCCCGTGATTGGTTATGAGAAAGAATCCTGGATGGGAACGTATGCAAAATATTTATACAGAAAATACCAGATCGAACCAAATACGATCGTAGAATGTCCGGATGAATATTCTATCGTGTCTTTGGTAAGAGAGAACTTCGGAATTGCCCTAATGCCACAGACAGATATTCTTTTGGATGCAGATGGTATCAATATCCACAAATTAAAGGGTTTGCAGATCTATCGTCAGGTGTTTATGTTCTGGATGAAAGACCGTTATCGTCTGCCGGCTGTAGAGCGTTTTATCAATTATATGAAGGAGCAGCAGGCAGAAGATGCGAATGATACCGAAAACGTATCAAAAGTTTATCTGAAAGATATTGTTAATTTTTAATACAAAGAGTTATGATAATTGTGTCACAAACAAAGGATTGCCACTCATGTGAATATCATATTTTATTGAATAGGAGATTATTTCATGAAGAGTGATTACCCAAAGATTTTTGAACCAATTACGATTAAAAGAACGACTATTAAAAACCGTATTGCAATGACTCCGATGGGAACCAACTACGGTGAAACAAGCGGTGAGATGAGTAACCGTCATATGAATTACTACTCACTTCGTGCAAAAGGCGGCACAGGTCTTATCATTCTGGAGAATGCCAACATCGAGTATCCGGCAGGCTCTAATGGTACAAGTCAGATCCGTATCGACCATGACAGTTTTATGCCACGTTATTATCAGCTCGTAGAAAACCTTCATAAAAATGGTGCGACTGTAGCAATTCAGGTAAACCATGCCGGAGCATCTGCTTCTTCCGCAAGAACCGGAATGGAAACCGTTTCTTCTTCAAACATCCCGACAAAGGCCGGCGGAGAAGTTCCGCGTCCGATGACAAAAGAAGAAATCCTTACAACTGTAAAAAAATACGGAGAGGCTGCAAAGCGTGTCCAGGCAATTGGTTTTGATGCAATCGAGATCCATTGTGGACATTCCTATCTGATGAGCCAGTTCATCTCCCCTTATTATAATAAGAGAACAGACGAGTTCGGAGGTTCTGTAGAAAACCGTCTTCGTTTTCCACGTATGGTACTCGAAGAGGTTCGTAAAAATGTAGGACCATGGTTCCCGATCATCGTTCGTATCTCTGCTGAAGAAAGAGTACCGGATGGAAACACTCTGGAAGATACACTGGAATATCTGGAATATCTGGATGAGTTCGTAGATATGTATGATGTTTCCTGTGGCCTGAATCCATCTCTTCAGTACCAGATCGACTCCAACTTCCTTCCGGATGGCTGGAGATCCTATATGGCAAGAGCCGTAAAAGACAAATTTAAGAAACCGGTCATCAATGCCGGTAACTATCGTGATCCGAAGATCGTTGAGAAAGTTCTCGAAAGTGGGGATGTGGACATCGTCGGAATGGGACGTGGTCTGATCGCAGAGCCGAATTGGGTTAAGAAAGTCGAGAACGGAGAAGAAGATATTCTTCGTAAATGTATTTCATGTAATGTTGGATGTGCAGGAAACCGTATCGGCGTAAACCGTCCGATCCGTTGTACCGTCAACCCGGCTGTACCGGAAGGCGATATTTATAAAGCACTCAAAATTAACAAAAACTGCAATGTTGTAGTAGTAGGTGGCGGAACAGCCGGACTGGAAGCTGCATGTACAGCAGCTGAAGTTGGCTGTAATGTATTTGTACTGGAAAAGAAAGATCACCTTGGAGGTCTCTCCACATTTATTTCGGATCTTCCGAGCAAGACTCGTATGAAAGATTTCCCGAAATATCTGGAAGCTCGTGCAGCCAGACTGAAAAATCTTTATGTTTTCCTGAATACAGAAGCAACTGTTGAGAAAGTAAAACAATTCAAACCGGACATCGTTGTAAATGCAACTGGTTCCGTACCGCTTGTACCTCCGATCAAAGGCCTTAAAGAAAACATCGAAGCCGGAAATGTGGCTACGATCTTTGATATGATCAACAACCTGAATGCAGGAAAATACCCGGATGAAGCCTGTCAGGGCAAAAAAGTCGTTGTAGTCGGCGGTGGATCTGTCGGACTTGACGTGATTGAATATTTTGCACCTCGCGGAGCAGAGTGTACGATCATCGATATGCTTCCTCAGATCGGTATGCTTGCAGATCCGATCACCAAATGTTCCATGCGTGAGACACACGATAAGTATGGTGTTAAGGAATATGTAAACACAGCACTTCAGGAAGTAAAAGAAAATGCATTCACAGTAAAACTTCCGGATGGTCAGATCAAGGATATGGAATTCGATCTTGGCTTCAACTGCCTTGGAATGCGTTCTAATAATCCGGTACTTCCGGGACTTGAAGAGGCATTTAAAGATACAGAAACTTATGTATATACAATTGGTGATTCTGTACGTGCCCGCCGTATTATGGAAGGTACCATGGAAGGGCGTGCGATCCTGAACGTACTTGAATCTCAGGGTTATCTGCACTTAGAGCCACTTGAATAACCAAGGCTTTAAAAGTACAAATGCTGAACCATGCTTGCATGGGGAAGCATTTGAATTTGAAAGCCGCTCAAACATGAGAAAGTAGCGATTTGCATAGCGAATCTGCGGATTTAATTCAGAAAGAAAAGAGGAAAAAATCATGCCAAACATTACAGGACATACAGAATTAGTAGGATTAATGGCTTATCCAATCCGTCATACACAGTCACCGACAACTCACAACCTCGCATATGACAAAAACGGCGATGATGTTATTCAGCTTGCATTTGAAGTAGATAATGATTCCCTGAAAGATGCTGTTCAGAGTATCCGTGCGCTCAAAATGCTTGGCTCCAACATCTCTATGCCAAACAAAACAGTTGTTCACAAATATCTGGACGAAGTTGACGAGGCTGCCAAGTTATGTGGTGCGATCAACACAGTTGTAAACATGCGTGATGAAAACGGACAGGTTACAGGAAAACTCAAAGGCTACAACACTGACGGTATGGGATTCTGGCAGGGACTTACCGAAGAAGGCATTGATTTCAAAGGAATGAAGATGGTTCTGATCGGAACCGGTGGAGCTGCAACTGCAATCGCTGTACGCGGAGCACTTGACGGAATCGCTGAGATTGAAATCTTCAACATCAAAGATAAATTCTATAGCCGTGGAGAAGAAATCGTTGACCTGATCAACAAGAACACAAACTGCAAAGCTACAATGAACGATCTTGCAGATCATGATCTCCTCAAAGAAAAAATGCATGCAGCAGATCTGTTCTGTGATGCAACAGGTGTAGGAATGCATCCACTCGAAGACCTTTCCAATATCCCGGATCCTTCTTTCTTCAAGAAAGACCTGATCGTAACAGATACAGTTTATGCACCACGCGAAACAGTTATGATGAAACAGGCCAAAGAAGCAGGATGTGAAAGAGTTTACAATGGTATGAGCATGATGCTGTTCCAGGCTCTGATTGCAATAAAACTTTACACTGGAAAAGATACTCCGGTAGACTACATGAAAGAAAAACTTGGAATCTGATCCTGATTCCACAGCTCCCCCGAAGAATGATACATATTCTTCGGGGGATTTTTCTATGCAAATTTACGTAAGGTATTGAAATTCGTCCTGAAAAATGTGATGATAGCCCTGAAAGAATAAATGTATAGGATATGAGGAGAATTCATATGATAAAACTTATTGTGACAGATATAGATGGAACACTTGTAAAAGATGGGACTCTGGATATCAATCCGGAATATATGGATGTGATAAAGAAGCTCACGGAAAAGGGGATACACTTTGTGGCATGTTCCGGCAGACAGTACTGCAGTGAAAGACAGTTGTTTGTACCGGTAAAAGACCGGATCTTTTTTATTTCGGATGGCGGTACTCTGATCCGTACATCGGAGGAAATATTAAAAGTTCATACATTGTCTGCTGAAATCTGGAAAAATATGGCGAGAATGGCAAAGAAAGAAATGCCGGGATGTGATTATTTTATTTCCAGCCCAGATGTCAGTTATGCGGAGAATGCGAAAACACCAATGTTTCGCTGGTTACATGACTCTTATGGATATGATATAAGAGAAGTGCCTGATTTATTGGAACCTTCCTTTGAAAATGAACAGATTATGAAGATTGCTATCTACAATACAGATCATTGTGAAGAAAAATGTGCTCCGGTTTTTACGCCTTACTGGAAAGATAAAGTCAACATGGCATGTGCGGGAAAGGAATGGATGGACTGTACACCACATGGCGCAGATAAGAAGTCAGCGGTTGCCTTTTTGCAGGAGTATCTGGGAATTTCACCGGAAGAAACCTGTACTTTTGGCGACAATATCAACGATATTGAAATGTTAAAAAATGCCGGATACAGTTATGCAGTTGCAAATGCCAGAGAGGAAGTACAGGCAGCAGCCAAAGCAGTCTGTCCGTCTTATCTGGAAGACGGTGTGCTGCAAGTGTTGAAGAGTTTACTGTAAGGTGGTTTAAGACAAATGCCAAAAATGACAGGAGGTTTTGCGATAGTTAGGAGTTGACTTTTTATCAGCAATAGCATATGATAATAACAGCTAAGGAATGTGACGAGATTCCATGAAGCAAAAAACGAAAGCCCCCAGAGCTGCAACTCTGAGGGCTTTCTTGCTCGTTAAGGTGAGCTATTCCGTTTAGGCTGTTGCTGCCTATCGTCTACCGCTCAGCCATTTGCATATGTAGTAGCTAACTACGTTTGCTATCACGGAGACAAGAAGTGTGACGAGTATTTCTTCCATGAAACGTGCACCTCCTTTCTGCTGGAGGTTCGACAGCTATTTTAGTATAGCATAGGTTAGAACAAATTGGAACATAGAGGAAATAAACAGAAAATAATCTTTGCTTTATCACTTTAAATCGTGTATAATATTTTTTATATTCAGGCGAGAGTGAAATCGTCAAATTTTGATACGCGGAAAGGAAAATGGATTATGTCGAAACATATCACAGGACACACCGGATTATTATGTTTACTTGGAAGCCCGGTCGCACACAGTGTTTCTCCGGAAATGCATAATGAAGCATGCGATCAGCTTGGACTGGATTATACATACCTTGCATTTGATGTACCGGAAGATAAAATGCCGGAGGCAGTACAGGGACTTCGTACGATGGGAGCAAGAGGATGGAATATCACCATGCCAGGCAAGAATATTATGTGTAAGCTTGCAGATAAAGTATCCCCTGCATCTGAGATTTCAGGAGCATGTAATACTATCGTTAATGACAATGGGGTTCTGACTGCATACACAACAGACGGTGTCGGATTTATGAGAGCTGTCAAAGAAGACGGCGTTGATATTATCGGAAAGAAGATGACTCTTCTCGGTGCTGGTGGAGCTGCAACTGCGATTCTGGTACAGGCCGCACTGGATGGAGTTGCTGAGATCAATGTATTCAACGTAAGAGATAACTTCTTCGCAAGAGCAGAAGAGATCGTTGCAAAACTGAATGAGCGCACAGAGTGCAAAGTAACACTGCATGATTTTTCCGATCCGGAGGTTCTGCGTGCATCCATCGCTGATAGTGCGATTCTTGTAAATGGTACTTCAGTAGGTATGGCACCGAATGTAGACAGAACGATCATTACAGATACAAGTATGTTCCATAAAGATCTGTTTGTATTTGATGTAATCTATAATCCGCAGGAGACAAGACTTCTTCGTGAAGCAAAAGAAGCAGGATGCAAGACTGGTAATGGAATGTACATGCTGCTGTACCAGGGAGCTGCTTCCTTCAAACTATGGACAGGTGAGGAAATGCCTGTAGAGATCATTAAAGAGAAATATTTCTCTTGACAAGAGAAGTTATGGTTTTATAAAAAAACAAGGGGACTGGCTTACGAAGTCCCCTTGCTTTTTTTATAAAAAGATTTCCCCATCAAATACGGTTGTAGCAGGGCCGGTCATGTAAACGAGATTTTCCTGACGATTCCAGAGAATCTGCAGATCACCACCGAGCAGTTTGACAGTAACAGGTTTGTCTTCATCTACCAGACCGTTCAGGGTAGAAGCAACAGCAACTGCACATGCACCGGTACCGCAGGCAAGTGTCTCGCCGGAACCACGTTCCCATACGCGCATCTGCAGGGTGTGGCGGTCGATTACTTTGACAAATTCCGTATTGATACGGTCCGGGAAAGCGATGTGATTTTCGAATTTTGGTCCGATCTTTTCGATATCCAGATCTTTCAGATCATCCATATATACGATCGCATGTGGATTTCCCATAGAAACAGCAGTGATGTGGTAAGTAGTTCCATCAACATTCAGTGGCTCATCGATTACCTGCTCTTTTGTGGAAACCACCGGAATCTGTCTGGAAGTCAGAATTGGTGCGCCCATGTTAACCTTAACAAGAGCAACTTTTCCATCATCACCCAGAGTCAGGTCCAGATATTTAATACCGCTCTTAGTAGCAACAGAAATATTCGTTTTATTTACAATGCCGTAATCGTAGGCATATTTTGCCACACAGCGAATTCCGTTTCCGCACATGGCACCCTGAGAGCCGTCCAGGTTATACATATCCATTTCACAGTCTGCCACATCGGATGGCTTGATCAGAATCAGTCCGTCAGATCCGATTCCGAAGTGACGGTCGCTGACAAATTTTGCGACAGCAGACGGATTACTTACAGTTTCTTCAAAGCAGTTTACATATACATAATCGTTTCCGATTCCATGCATTTTGGTAAATTTCATAAAAATAAATCCTCCTCATTCAAATAAATATTCTCCCTGATAAAAGTACTTCCCTTTTTAATCGTATTTGGAAAATTCCAAAACAGATTCTATATTTCGAGGTTTTAGTATAACGAAAAAATGTTATAGTTTTGTGAAACCAGAGTAAAAAATTACAATTCAATTACAAATATAACATAAATATGCAGAGACTGTATAGCACAGAAACGTTAAAATTAAGAAATTAAATTGGTTATGAAGGCAGTCTCAGATCAATTTCTGCATCTCCGGGAAAGGCCCGAGGCTTCGTTTCAGAATACCTGTCACCTGTGCGATCAGGATTCCGTAATTGGTAATCGGTACACCCTGATCCTGGCAGCAGGCGATACGGTACTTCATTTCACGTTCGTTTAACATACAGCCACCACAGTGAACCACCATTTTATAGGAAGAGACATCATCCGGAAACTCTGTTCCGGAAGTGAATTCAAAAACAGGCTTCTTTCCGGTATAATTTCGAATCCATTCAGGCATCTTGCATGTTCCAATATCTCCGCACTGGCGATGGTGTGTACATCCTTCTGCAATCAGGATGCGGTCACCATCTTCAATAGAAGAAAGAGCAGCAATACCTTTCAGCTGAATTTCCAGTTCTCCTTTATATCTTGAAAAAAGAATCGAAAAAGAAGTCAGGGTGATGTTTTCCGGCACAGCTTTTGAAACACGTGCAAATGCCTGACTGTCTGTAACGACAAGTTTCGGACAGACACCTTGTGCAAGAAAATGATCCAGGGTACTTTTTAATTCTGTATCTCGTACAACAAGAGAGAGAGCACCACGTTCCAGAATATCGCGGATTGTCTGCTGCTGTGGCAGAATCAGACGGCCTTTTGGGGCAGCTTTATCGATTGGGACAACGAGAATGACCAGGTCGAGGGGGTCGATCAGATCCTGGATCAGTGGGTATTTGTGCGTGTCTTCCGGTTTCAGAGAGGCAATTTTTTCTTTCAGTTCCTGGATGTTCATGCCGTCGGAAGCACTGACCAGAACTTCTCCGGTACGGACGGACATGGCAAGATCCTTGATCTTTTCGGTAGAAAGCAGATCAATCTTATTATATATGATCAGATAAGGGATGCCTTTTTTATGAAAACGGTGAATCAGTTCAAGTTCTTCTTCGCCTTTTCCAGCCGTACTGTCGATAACAAGAATTGCGATATCTGTTTTGTTCAGAACCTGATAACTTTTGCGGACGCGGAGCGCACCAAGTTCACCTTCATCATCAATACCGGGAGTATCAATGACCATGACCGGGCCAAGTGGAAGCAATTCCATGGTCTTGTAGACGGGATCGGTGGTTGTTCCCATAACGGAAGAAACAATTGCGAGATCCTGTCCGGTTACAGCATTGATAACACTGGATTTACCGGCATTCCTTTTTCCGAAAAAACTGATATGTACCCGTTCAGAAGCGGGTGTCTGATTCATTCCCATAAAATTACCTCCTTCATGATGTCTGCTGGACAGACAGCAAAAAACGAAAAATTTATTGCTATAAATTGTAAAAGTGGATTGATTCTATTATATGAGATATCATTAGGATATTCAAGCAGACACCATGGGTTTTGTGTTAACAGAGCTATAAGAAGTGGACTATTAGAAGATAAAAAAGCCTTTAAAAATAAAAAATTATGCATTCTAACAAGGTAAATTGTGAATGTGTCAAAAATTTTGTATACTTATAAAAGAAAGTATTGCTTGTAATTTTGGGATAGTATGATACAATAAGAAAAATGAATAGGAATTATGCAATTTTATGCATAAATATTCCTGGATAAAACGAGGAGGAGAACAAAATGAACTTAAAGAAAATTACAGCACTTATGATTGGTGCAGTTATGGCAGTATCCATGGCAGTTCCGGCGATGGCTGATGATAAGGTAGAAACTGTTACAGATGGTAAACTTACAGTAGCAACAAGCCCGGACTTTGCACCATATGAATTTTATTCAATCGATGAAGATGGCAACCCGACACTTGCAGGATTTGATATGGATCTGGCTAAATACATCGCAGACAAGATGGGACTGGAACTGGAAGTAGTTCCGATGGACTTTGATGGTGTATTAAGCGAGCTGTCACAGAAGAACGTAGATCTTGGCATGGCTGGTCTTTCACCAGACCCGGCTCGTGCAGATGCAATGGAATTCTCTGATCTTTATTACAAAGGCGGACAGTCATTTGTATCAGTAAAAGACAAAGCAGACGAGTTCAAATCTCTTGAAGATGCAAACAACAAAGATTACTCTATTGGAGCACAGACAGGTTCTATCCAGCTTGATCTTGCAAACGAGAATACACCGGATGCAGATATCGTATCACTTCCAAAGGTTACAGACATTATCACAGAGCTTCTGACAGGTAAAATGGATGGCGCATTCATTGAGACAGACGTAGCAAAGAGCTATCAGAAAAACTATCCGGATCTTGAAATCCTCTTTGATGTACCATACGATGCTGAAGGATCTGCAATCGGTGTTTGCAAAGGAAACGATGCACTTCTCAAAGCTGTAAATGCAGCAATTGCAGATGCTCTTGAAGATGGTTCTATGGAGAAATATATCGCAGATGCAAATGAACTTGCTGCTGGTAACAAATATGAAGGAACACTGGACGAGAACGGTGCAGTTCCGGAAGCTGATGCAGCAGAT
>ERZ1673722.107-NODE-107-length-113138-cov-23.966670_pt1 | contig 113138 bp, 85 predicted proteins | sample MGYA00580222_ERZ1673722 | MGnify/ENA primary metagenome ERZ1673722 (study PRJEB41218, sample SAMN15661750) | gut metagenome | host: Homo sapiens | place: Canada: London | collected 2015-08-20/2019-03-30 | study: EMG produced TPA metagenomics assembly of... | reverse complement strand
AAAGCGGGTGATGGGAATCGAACCCACGTATCTAGCTTGGAAGGCTAGTGTTCTACCATTGAACTACACCCGCATGTGATGTACTGTCTCACAACGAAATTTATTTTAGCACAGTTTTTTTGAAAATGCAAGGGGTTTTTTGAAATTGTTCAGAAGATTATAGCTTTATAGAAAACGAAAGTTCATTAATTCACTTTTCTAAGTTTTTAACAGACTTGCCAGATTGGGAGTTTGTAGTTAGGAGGTTTAAGAATGGACAGCCCTCTTATCCTTTGTAATATACAAAAATGCGCCTTAGAGCAAGTTCAAGCTGCGGTTGAGCAGTTTGGACGCAGTGATACGAAGCATTTTGTATATTACAAAGGATAAGGGGCGTCAGTTTAGCCATTTAAACAACATTCCCCTGTTAAAAACAACCATCTCATGTTATACTGAAAAGGTTCGAATTAAAAGCAGCCTGCGGAGTACATTTCCGTAGGTTTTTTATTCAGACAGAGCCGGGAAGTTCTGTTTGAATCCCGTATTGAATAAAAGAACCTGCCTGGCAGGATTTATTTTTGTTGGAAGGAGTATGTAATGCGCTTTTTATTATGCGGAATTAATGCGAAATATATCCACTCAAATCTGGCGATTTTCAGCCTGAAGGCATATGCAGACAGGAAGAAGATTCCAGAAGCGGAGATTATTTTAAAAGAATATACAATTAATAATTATGTAGAGGATATTTTACAGGATTTATATGAGGAAAAGGCTGATGTTGTTATTTTTTCCTGCTATATATGGAATATTTCTTTTGTGCGAGAACTGGCGGCGGAGCTCAAAAAAGTGAGTCCTGATGTGAAAATCTGGGCTGGTGGTCCGGAAGTTTCTTATGCAGCGAATAAATTTTTGATGGAGAATCCAGCATTTGACCTGATTATGCAGGGAGAGGGAGAGGAAGTTTTCTCTGAACTGATTCGCTTAACAGTGGAGAAAAAATGTCGGATTAAAGATGTATACAAACAATCAGAAAGTAAAAAAGTCTTATCGTGGATTGTGGAAAAGAGATATTCCATAGAAAGGAAACAAGCTGTAAAAGAAGAAAAAGATATAGAAGATAAATATTTCGCAGGAGAAGATAATGTCTATCCAACGAATTATATAGATATGTCAAAGCTCCAAAAGTTACAGGGAATTGCAGTACGGGATTTTTCAGGAGAAGTAGCTTTAGGAAATGCTGAGAGCAATATAGGAAATAAAACGAAAATTATCAATACAGGTTTTGCCACATTGATGGATATGGATACGATTCCATTTGTGTACGAGGATTTTCATCTTTTTGAACATAAGATTTTATATTATGAGACGAGCAGAGGATGTCCGTTCTGTTGTAGTTACTGCCTTTCTTCTGTGGATAAGACGGTAAGATTCCGTTCTTTGCCGATTGTGAAAAAAGAGCTGGATGCTTTTCTTGAAGCAAAAGTTCCACAGGTTAAGTTTGTTGACAGGACATTTAACTGCAACAGGCAGAGGGCAATTGATATCTGGAGTTATCTGGTGGAACATGATAACGGCATTACGAATTTTCATTTTGAGATTTCATCTGATTTGCTTGGTGAGGAAGAGTTAGAGCTTTTTGCAAAGATGCGTCCGGGTCTGATTCAGCTTGAAATTGGAGTGCAGTCCACAAATGGGGAGACGGTTGATGCGATTCATCGGCATATGGATTTAGATAAGCTTTTTCATTATGTGGACAGAGTACATGAACTGGGAAATATTCATCAGCATTTGGATTTAATTGCCGGGCTGCCATATGAGAATTATGAGAGATTTGGATGCTCATTTGATGATTTATATGCACATGAGCCAGACCAGCTTCAGCTTGGATTCCTTAAAGTGTTAAAGGGAACGATGATGGAGGAAGAAGTCAAAAAGTATAGCATTCTATATCGTAATCAGCCGCCATACGAAGTACTTGGAACAAAATGGCTCTCTTATGACGAGATTATTTTATTAAAAGGTGTGGAGGAGCTTGTAGAACTCTATTACAACAGTGGTCAGTATACATTAACTTTAAAATATGCTGTTCCATTTTTTGAGAGTCCATTCCGCTTCTATGAAATGTTTTCAGCATGGTATCGGGGAAAAGGCTATCATAAGCTGAATCACAACCGACTCGAAAAGTATAATATTCTTCGGGAGTTTTTAAGAGAACATATAGATGAAAATGAATGGGATACTTTAGATGAGATTATGCTATATGATATGTATCTTCGAGAAAATGTAAAAGGAAGACCTGCATGGGCAAAAGATACCGCACAATACAAGAAAGAGTGGAAAGCATTATACAGAGAACAGGGAGAAAAACTTTTTCCAGAAGATGTGCAGGCAGGAATTTATGATTCAAAGAGGGCATCCAACCAAAGTCATATCGAAGTATTTGAAATTAATATAAAGAAGTTTGAGCAGAGTGGGCAGGTGGAGAAAAAACAGGTGTTTTGCTTATTTGATTATAGCAGAAGGAATCCGCTAAATCGGGCGGCTAGAACTGTAGAGTGGGAAATATTATAATAAGTGAACAGCAGGTTACGATGTTGTTGATAATGATATAGGATAGTAAATCCTGATAAAATAGAGACTTGAATGTACGACAGAAATGACTTAAAATAAAAAAGAATGTTCAGGAGAACAAAAAAAGTCTGTATGTTTATAACAATAAAAGTATTTTTCAAGTAAGCGCCATAGCAAGGTCAGAGTGAGAGATATAGTGATTTCTGTTCTGAAGTGCTGTATCTTTGAAAGATGCGAAATCACTATATGAAGTTAGAAAATGAAGACGGACGCATTTTATATAGTTTATTTTAGAAAGGAAGTTTTAGTATGAAGTCAGATGGCACAAAGAAAAGACAGAGAATTGCTACAGTTGTAGTTGTATTAGTAGTTATCGCGATGGTTATCACAACAGTCGTTCCAGCAATGATGATGTAGGATTCAAAAACACATCAGAGTTTTTGAATATGAATGAGAGAAATGAATTAAATAAATCATGATCTATAGGGTAGAATGATGTTTTATTTAATAGAATTTTAAGAAAGTAAAAGGGTGCAATATGAAAAAAAGAGTAGGGATTATCATACTTGTATTGCTTCTTCTTATTTTAGCAGGAGGCGGGGCGGCGTTTTATTATTATTATTCCAAGTATATTAATATTGACGCGATCTATCCGGGAATGACAATTCAGGGGATGTCTGTCGGCGGAATGACACAGGAAGAGGCAAAGGCAAAAGTACAGGAATATGTAGATAAGGTATCGCAGGAAACGGTTACATTGCAGGTGAAAAAGAAAGAGAGTACATTTGCTCTTTCCGATATTGGTCTGAAATGTACAAATATGGATGTGGTAGAGAAAGCATATGATTTTGGAAAGACAGGGAATGTCTTTAAGCGTGTCATTGAAGTAAGAAAGCTTGAAAAGGAAGGGATGGATTTTCCACTTACCTTTTCTGTAGATAAGGCAGAGACGAGGAAGGTTGTTAAGAAGAAGGCGAAGAAGTTCCTTGCAAAGAAAAAGGATGCCACTATTACAAGAAAAGATGGAAAGTTTGTTATCACAAAGCAGGTAGATGGTGTAGATATCGACTTTGAGGCAAATGCAGACAAGCTTGCAGAAGTCTTTAGCAAAAAAGACTGGAATCACAAGTCTGTTGTATTTCCGATGGATTATACGTTAGATAAAGCAAAGCATACGAAGAAGGAGCTTTCAGCAATTAAAGATGTGCTTGGAACATTTACAACATCTTATGCAGGCTCTGCTTCTGGAAGATGCGCTAATGTAGAGAATGGAGCAAGCCTGATTAACGGAACTTTACTGTATCCGGGAGATTCTTTCTCTGTTTATTCAAAAGTAGCACCATTTACAGCGGATAATGGATACCATCTTGCAGGTTCTTATTCGAATGGACAGACAGTGCAGACTTATGGTGGAGGAATCTGCCAGGTATCTACAACACTTTACAATGCGGTTTTAAGAGCAGAGTTAAATGTAACAGAGCGATCGAATCATTCAATGACGGTACATTATGTTTCATTATCTGCGGATGCGGCGATTTCCGGAACAGATAAGGATCTGAAGTTTACCAATAATCTTGATCATCCAGTATATATTCAGGGAGTAGCTGGAGGAAGCAGCATTACATTTACTATTTACGGTAAGGAATATCGTGCTTCAAACCGAAAGGTAGAGTATGTATCCGAGACTGTTTCTACAAGAGGTCCTTCCGAAAAAGTAATCAAGGATAACACGATGGAAGAGGGCAAGCGAGTTGTAGAATCCAATGGACGTACTGGTTACACAGCAAGACTGTGGAAGGTTGTATACATAGATGGAAAAGAGACGAAGAGAACGCAGGTGAATTCCAGTTCTTATATGTCCACTCCATCCGTTGTCCGTGTCGGAACAAAGAAAAAGGAAGTGCCAAAGCCAACGACGCAGAAGAAAGATGAGACAGCAAAAGCTGGTGAGAAGGCAGAAGGCAGCAAAGGTACGACAGGAAATAATAATCAGGGAGCAAATAAGGCGGAGTAGGCGGTGAGCCTGCTTCCGCTGTGGGAGTGTATATTATGCGGATAGGAAAGGTAAAAGAGAGTATTTTAAAACGCTCGGTACTAAGACAGTTGCATAACCACAGTGAAAAAGGCTCTCCGGCACCCGGTGAGGATGCCGGAGTTCTTTTTATGCCGGAATTTATGCCAGAGTTTACACAGGGATTTTCGGGAAAAAACGGTGTGGCAATGGCAGTAAATCCGGTGGAAGGCTGGACATTTGCAGCAAAAAGAGCAGTCTACGGTGCAGTAAATAGTATGCTGGCAGCGGGGGCAGCTCCAAAAGCGATTTCGCTCAGTATTCTTATGCCGGAAGAAGCAGAGGAAAAACAGTTAAAGGCATTGATAAAAGAAATCGACAGCCTTTGTATGCAGGAAAATATTTTAGTGCTTTCCGGGCATACAGCGGTGTCACCGTATGTCAGCACACTTATTTTATCGGTTACTGCAATGGGAAGTATTACAGAAAATAGGAAAGACATTACAGCAAACAAGGGGAGCATCACGAGAAATAAGGAGAGCATTCTAGTAAGCAAGGAGAGCATAGCGGATAGTAAGGGAAACACAAAGCAGGTAGCTGTAGTGAATGCGGATTTAGATTTAGTTGTTGCAGGAACGGTCGGCAGAGAAGGTGCGGCTATGCTTGCGGCCGAGTATGCGAAACGATTAGAAGAAAGATACGCACCGTCCTATGTTGAGGCGGCAAAGCATTTATTTGATGATGGCTCTATGACGGCAGTAGAGGATATTTTACAGGAAAAAGAAGTTGTTTCTGTACATGATGTGCGGGAAGGCGGTATTTTTGCCGCACTCTGGGAAATGGCAGCGGCAGCCAATGTCGGGCTGTCTATTGATCTTAAAAATATACCGATCAAGCAGCATACGATAGAAGTATGCGAATATTTTAATTTAAATCCATATATGCTTCGGTCCGGCGGAACATTGCTTCTTGCCTGTGCAAATGGAGCCAGAATTGTCGAGCAGTTGAAAAATGCCGGAGTGCAGGCGGCAGTGATCGGACAGACGACTGCAGGAAATGACAGACTGATTCGCTATGATGATGAGGCTCGTTTCTTAGAGCCGCCGAAGATGGATGAGTATTATAAAGTAAATTAGATAAAGGAGAAAAATTATGCGTCATGAAATTTTACGAATGCTGGAAAATAACAGCAGAATAGATTTACACGACCTGGCAATTATGCTTGGAACCGATGAGAGTGTTGTATTAGAAGAAATCGAAAAAATGGAGAATGAGGGAATCATCTGCGGATATCCTACCCTTATTAACTGGGATAAAACAGACACAGAGAAAGTAACAGCATTTATCGAAGTGCGTGTTACCCCACAGAGAGGACAGGGATTTGAAAAGCTGGCAGAGAGAATCACAAACTACCCGGAAGTAAAGTCCATTTATCTGATGTCTGGAGCTTTTGATTTTGCTATCTTTTTAGAGGGTAAAACTTTAAAAGAAGTCTCCATGTTTGTCTCCACAAAGCTTTCTACATTAGAAGCAGTTGCCGGTACAGCAACACATTTCGTCCTGAAAAAATATAAAGATCACGGTATGATTCTTATAGATAAAGAGCCGGCAAACAGAATGAAGGTGACACCATGAGAAACCCTTTATCCGATAAAGTAGTACAGATGAAACCTTCAGGAATCCGTAAATTTTTTGATTTAGTACAGGAAATGCCAGATGCTATTTCCCTTGGTGTAGGTGAGCCGGACTTTGATACTCCGTGGCATATCCGTGAGGAAGGTATCTATTCCTTAGAAAAAGGACGTACTTTCTATACATCCAATGCCGGATTGTTAGAACTTCGAAAAGCAATCGCACACTACATGTATCGTAAATATGAACTTACTTACAATCCTGCCCACGAAATCGTTGTGACTGTTGGTGGAAGTGAGGGAATTGATCTTGCTCTTCGTGCGATGCTGAATCCGGGAGACGAAGTTATTTTGCCAGAGCCAGCTTTCGTCTCTTATCTCCCATGTGTGAAGTTAGCGGACGGTGTGCCTGTAACAATTGACTTAAAAGAAGAGAATCACTTTAAGTTAAAGCCAGAAGAATTACTTGCAGCAATTACCGATAAGACAAAGATTCTGATTTTATCCTATCCAAACAATCCGACAGGTGCGATTATGACCCGTGAAGACTTAGAGCCGATCGCCGAAATCGTAAAAGAAAAAGATCTGTATGTCATTTCTGATGAAATTTATGCAGAACTTACTTATGGACAGAATCACTGTTCTATCGCTTCTCTTCCAGGAATGAGAGACAGAACGATTATCATCAATGGATTCAGTAAATCCTTTGCCATGACCGGATGGAGAATGGGATTTGCCACGGGTCCGGAACTTATCATGCAGCAAATATTAAAGATTCATCAGTTTGCGATTATGGCAGCACCGACAACAAGCCAGTACGCAGCAATCGAAGCAATGACAAACGGGGAGGAAGACGTTCAGATTATGCGAAATGCATATAATCAGCGCCGTCGATTTGTCTTAGAACTCTTCTCCGAAATGGGATTGAAATGTTTTGAGCCAGAAGGCGCATTTTACATGTTCCCATGCATCAAAGAATTTGGCATGACCTCCGATGAATTTGCAAACCGCTTCTTACGCGAAGAAAAAGTAGCCATCATTCCGGGAACAGCATTTGGAGACTGCGGAGAAGGATTCCTTCGAGTATCCTATGCTTATTCTATCGAAGAATTAAAAGAGGCATTAGGTCGTCTGGCTAACTTTGTGGAAAGATTACGTAAAGAGAAAAATCTGTAATAGTAGTAAATAAGAAATATCGAGGAATAAATTATGGTAAACATCGTATTACATGAGCCGGAAATGCCGGCCAACACTGGAAATATCGGAAGAACCTGTGTAGCAACAGGGAGTGTTCTTCATTTAATCGAGCCACTTGGCTTCAAAATCAACGACAAAATGCTCAAACGTGCCGGACTTGACTACTGGGATAAATTAGATGTTCGTACTTATGTGAACTTCGAGGACTTCCTTGCAAAGAATCCAGGAGCAAAAATCTATATGGCAACCACAAAGTCAAAACAAACTTACACAGATGTAGAATACGAAGACGGCTGCTACATCATGTTCGGAAAAGAAAGCGCCGGAATCCCGGAAGAAATTCTTCTTGAACATAAAGAAACCGCTGTTCGTATCCCAATGCTCGATCATATCCGTTCACTGAATCTTGGAAACTCTGTAGCAATTGTTTTGTATGAAGCACTGAGACAGCAGGGGTTCAAAGAATTAAAGCTTGAAGGACAACTCCACAAATACGAATGGTAAATCTGAGTTGCCGCAGGCAAGGGAGACGCTCCCCCCCAAGAGCCCATAGCCTATATTTGTGACTCTATCGCTGCGGTTTAAATATTCCTTAAAGGTTCGCATTCAATCTTCGCTAAGACCACAAATATAGGCTATGGGCTTTTTTGGGGAGCTGTCTTTCAACTGACTAGTAGGACTTGAAGTAGCCAGCCGCTACATATATATCCTTTATCGGATTGCTCAAAAGAAAGCAAAGAGAAGGAGTATTCTAAGATTGAATTTTGTGACTTTGCGCTGTGGAATCCTGACTGTAACCTTGCGAGCTCGTTTTCGAGCAAGGTTGTTTTATCAGGCAGGATGGAACGTTTAGCGCAACGGAACAAAATCAAGCTTAGAATACTCCTTCTCTTTGTTTTTTTGAGCAACTGCCTGCAATTTTCTTTGTAGCGGCGTCTGTTTAGTTCTAAAAACTAGTATTTACTTAAAAGTTACGATTGTTACCCCGGCATCCCCTTCGCCGAATTCTGCAAGCTTATAGGACTTCACAAACTTCAGTTTACGGAGATACTCGTGGATTCCCTTTCGTAAGGCGCCAGTTCCCTTTCCATGAACAACCCGGACAGAAGTAAGTCCGGCGATCATAGCATCGTCAAGGTATTTTTCAAGGCGGGCGATTGCCTCATCCACAGTATTTCCGAGAAGGTTGATTTCCGGATTGATTGTTGCAGCCTTATTGATACTGTAGCGGTCTTTTGGCTGATGCTGTGGTTTCGGTGCTTTTTCTGGAGCGAGAAGTTCTAAGTTTTTGTAGTTTACTACAGAACTTAAGAAGCCCATCTGGATTACAAGGTCTCCATCCTTGTTGGCAGCTTCTTTTACAGTTCCGTTTAGAGAAAGTGTAGTTACAAATACAGAATCGCCTACTTTGAAGTCAGAAGGATCGGAGATAGTGGAAGACTTCTTTGCCTTATAGGCGAGCTTTTTGTCAAGCTTACTCATGCGGCCTCGGAGATCACTTCTCTGTGCTTCCATTTTTTTCATGTTGTTCTGCTTTGGATGCTGTCCCCATGCGTGATATTTACGAATGGATTCATCAGCAACTTCCTTGGCTTCTTCGAGAATGTTTCGTGCTTCCTCGCGAGCATCACGGAGCATCTTGTCTCGTTTTTCTTTAATGTCATCCTGTTTTTCTTTCAGGCTGTTCTTTAAGTTCTCGATTTCCTGTTTTGTTTTGTAAAGTTCAGACTGTTCTTTTTCAATTTCAGCTTTGTTTTTCTCTAATTCAGAGAGCATGTTTTCAAAGTCAATGGCAGTCGCATCAATCTGGGAGCGTGCCTGTTCGATAATGTAGTCTGGCAGGCCAAGACGTTCACTGATGGAGAAGGCATTACTTTTTCCAGGAATACCGATTAAAAGGCGGTAAGTTGGAGAAAGAGTCTCAAGGTCGAATTCACAGCAGGCATTCTCTACGCCAGGTGTGTCCATTGCGTACATTTTTAGCTCAGCGTAATGTGTTGTTGCAACTGTACGAATCTTTCCTGTATGCAGGTCATCTAAGATGGCAATGGCAAGTGCCGCACCTTCTGTCGGGTCAGTTCCTCCACATAACTCATCGAGTAAAACGAGAGAATTGGGGTCAGCTTCGTCTAAAATGTGGACAAGGTTCGTCATATGAGATGAAAATGTGGATAAGTTCATCTCAATACTCTGCTCATCTCCGATATCTGCAAAAATATCAGAAAATACAGCAAGGCGGGAACCCTGAAATGCAGGAATGTGGAGTCCTGCCTGTCCCATAAGCTGGAAGAGACCGACTGTTTTTAAGGAAACGGTCTTACCACCAGTATTTGGTCCGGTGAGCAGAAGCATATTAAAGTCCTCGCCAATATAAATATGGATTGGAACGACTTTTTTCGGGTCAAGTAATGGATGACGGCCCTGCTTGATATCTACAATTCCGTCTGTATTGAAAATCGGTTCGGTTCCCTGATATTCTTTTGCATATTTTGCCTTTGCGAAAATGAAATCAAGCTTTGTCAGAATCTTCTGATTTTCCTCTAATTCACGGCTGCAGGAAGCGGCCTGTGCGCTTAAAGACTGGAGAATCTTTTCGATTTCCATTTTTTCTTTAATATCTAATTCTTTCAAATGGTTGTTTAACTGGACAACGGCCATCGGCTCGATGAAAAGTGTAGAACCGGAAGAAGACTGATCGTGAATCATACCCGGAAAGGCGTTACGATATTCTGTTTTTACAGGAACACAGTAACGGCCATTACGGACGGTAATCAGCGCATCCTGAAGCATTGTCTTGTTATTTTGTGAGTTGATAACAGAAGTCAGCTTATTGTGGATGGAAATATTTGTCTGTTTGATTTCGCGGCGAATGTCTTTTAATGCGGAAGAGGCATCATCACTGATCTCATCCTCAGATAAAATACACTGTGTAATTCTCTGGTAAAGGAATTCTAATGAATCAAGTTCTCCAAAATAGCTGTTTAAGGAGTCATATGCCATTATGTCATCTTCCGTATCGCCGTATTCTACAGCCTGTGCTGTAATAGAAAGAAGACGGGCAATATCGAGAAGCTCCTTTGTATTTAATGTGGAATCAATTTCTAATAATCTTAAATGTGGACGGATATCAGAAAGTCCCTGAAAAGAAAGATAACCCGTCTTATAAAGCCGGGTCAGTGCATCTTTTGTTTCTGTCTGTGCTGACAAGATTTCTTCGTAATCAGAGGAGGGAAGCAGGTCTTTACAGAGTGCCTTTCCCATGGTCGAAGAAGCAAAAGTCTCCAGCTTTTTAATGATTTTATCATATTCTAATGTGATTAGTGCCTTTGTATTCATAAATAAAATCCTCTCAAAAATTTAAGTTCAATCTTGATATGCATCTTAATTTGTGATGGATGCAGTATGCAGGAAAACGTATTGCAGAGCTATGTAAAGAGAAATAATCCAGATAGTATATAGTTTGTACATAGTTTTACTGCGTAAGTTATGATTGAATAAGATTTTCATATATTGATAATATTAGATTAACTTGTTAGTAGCGAGCCCGAAAGCCCTTTTCATCTGCTACATTTACAGAAGGAATATTTGTAATGTCCAATTTGTCAATGCGGATGAAGCGATTCCCACCTGGCCGATCAGAGGATAACTCCTGTAAAAAGAGTTCCACACGGTGGTCTAGTCCCTGGACTTCCATCTCTACCGTACCATCATAGAGATTGCGGACCCAACCCGTCACATTGTACTTTTTTGCAAAACCGGTTACTGTAAAGCGAAGACCAACGCCCTGTACGCGGCCGTGTGCAATAATGTGTTTTCTAATCATAATGCTTACCTACAGTCCGATACTGTGCCGGACTATTCCTTTCCTTAATTTAATGCAAAAGTAATTGTGACATGAAATACTTCATTTGTCAATGAAGACGGGGCGTAAAGCCTTTAAAAATGCGGAAAAATCTGCGAAATAGAGCATTTTCTTGGTTGTCAGCCTATTAAATTTAAGCTATAATATGTGAAGTAATTAAAGAGATGGATTAGAAAGGAAACGTATATGCGTTATATTAATGAACTCAGAGAAGGAGATAATGTCTCTGAAGTGTACCTTTGTAAAGTAAAAAATATTGCGAAGACAAAAGCGGGAAAGACTTATTATTCCATGATTTTGCAGGATAAGACTGGTGTCATTGACACAAAAATCTGGGATTTGAATAATGGAATCGAGAATTTTGAACAGATGGATTACATCCGTGTAGAGGGTAATGTCACAAGCTTTCAGGGCAGTCCGCAGCTCAATGTCAGAAGACTGCGTAAAGCCAGAGAGGGCGAATTTGCAATGGAGGATTATATCCCATGTTCCAGCAAGAGTATTGACGGAATGTTTAAGGAATTATCTTCTTATGTGAATCATGTACAGAACATTTATTTAAGACAGCTATTAGTTGCTTTCTTTGGAGATAAGGAATTTGCAGCCAAGTTCAAGGCACATTCCGCAGCGAAAAGAGTACATCATGGATTTATGGGCGGTCTTTTAGAGCATACATTAAGCGTAACGAAACTGTGTGATTTTTATTGTACGCAGTATCCGGTTTTGAATAAAGATTTACTTATTACAGCAGCAATCTGTCATGATATCGGAAAGATTGATGAGCTTTCTGATTTCCCGGAGAACGATTATACAGATGTCGGACAGCTGGTCGGCCATATCGTAATGGGAACGATGATGATTGATGAGAAGATTAGAAATATTAATGGTTTCCCAGCGAAGCTGGCGAATGAATTAAAGCACTGTATCTTAGCACATCACGGTGAGTTAGAATACGGTTCCCCTAAGAAGCCGGCATTAATTGAGGCATTAGCTCTTAATTTTGCAGATAATACTGATGCAAAGATGGAGACGTTTATTGAAGCACTTGCAGAAGAGAGTCGTCAGAGCGGTGAGTGGAAAGGTTACAATAAATTATTTGAAAGCAATATCAGAGCGACAAGTCATTTAGGAGAAAAGGATTGAATAATAAAGTGAAATCAGAACAGAAGTTGAATTTGAAAAAGAATCAGGAAATTTCACTTACAATCGAAGATTTTACAAAGGAAGGGGAAGGTCTTGGCAAGTACCAGGGCTTCCCTTTCTTTGTTAAAGACACGGTAATCGGTGATGAAGTGAGAGTTTCCATAACAAAATTAAAAAAGAATTACGGTTATGCCCGTCTGGTAGAAATTGTAACACCATCAAAAGACAGAGTAACCCCGCCATGTCCGGTCGCAAGACAGTGTGGAGGTTGTAAGTTACAGCAGATTTCTTATGAGAAACAGCTTTCTTTTAAAAAGAGTCTTGTGGAAGGCTGCCTGATGCGTATCGGCGGTTTTGGAAAAGAAGATATTGAGCAGAAGATAGAGCCAGTATACGGAATGGAAGAACCGTGGCATTACCGCAATAAGGCACAGTTTCCTGTCGGTTATGACAAAGAGGGGAACCTTGTTGCCGGATTTTATGCGGGCCGTACCCACTCCATCGTGGCCAATACAAATTGTGCGATTCAGGCAGAAGTAACCCACCCGATTGTTGAAAAAGTTCTTACTTATATGAAAGAAAATAAGATTTCTGCATATGATGAGAAAAATCACAGTGGTTTGGTGCGCCATATTTTAACCCGCATAGGATTTACTACTGGCGAGATTATGGTATGTCTTATTGTAAATGGTACGAAAAAGCAGTTGAAACATATTGATAAACTTGTAGATGACTTAAAAACAATCGAGGGAATGACAAGTATTATCGTAAACACGAATACTGATAAGACAAATAAAATTTTGGGACTTCGCTGTGAGACTGTATGGGGCCAGGATTATATTGAAGATTATATCGGTAATATTAAATACCAGATTGGGCCGCTTTCTTTCTATCAGGTAAACCCACAGCAGACAAAGGTTCTTTATTCTAAAGCATTAGAGTACGCTGAGCTGAAAGGGCAGGAACTTGTGTGGGATTTATACTGCGGAATCGGAACTATTTCCCTCTTTTTGGCGCAGAAAGCAAAGCAGGTTTACGGTGTAGAAATCATTAAAGAAGCCATTGATGATGCAAGGAGAAATGCCGCATTAAATCATATGGATAATGTTGAATTTTTCGTTGGAAAGGCAGAAGAAGTCGTACCTGCACAGTATGAAAAGACTGGGATTCATCCAGATGTCATCGTTGTTGATCCACCAAGAAAGGGCTGTGATGCGATACTCTTAAACACAATGCTCGATATGGCACCGAAGCGCATTGTCTATGTAAGCTGCGACCCGGCAACATTAGCAAGAGATTTAAAGATACTGTGTGAGGAAAAATATACCTTGGAGAAGGTATCCGTGGTAGATCAGTTCAGCCACTCGGTTCATGTGGAGAGTGTTTGTGCTTTGAAAAGAGTAGATGAATAATTTTGCTATATTTGCTATAATATAGAGAGTGTCTGCATTAAAAAAGACTGGAAAGCATTTTTTAAATATACTTTAGGTAAATAGTTTTTTATACTATATTATTAGGACCTTTATAGAGAAAATAAGATAAGAATGAAAAATTATCCAGAAACTATGATAGGATATATTGTTTTTTGTCTTTTTAATTATAGTAGTATTTTTAATTGCTATAGACACATCTTATGATAAAACAGAGGAATTGAACAAGAATATTCTTAAAAGATTTTCTGGCAGGCGTACCTAAGAAAAGATATATGTAGATCAAGAAAAAATATTTACAAAAGTATCATGGGAGGGGCGGAATATATGAAGTCAATCAAGAAATACGAAACAATTATTAATGAGGCACTGCGTTCAGCACTTGAATACGATACTCCCGAGGGACAAATTAATGAATTTATCAGTTTTTTTGGAAAACATATCGGGTCTGACAGAATTTATATTTTTGAGGATGACGAGGAGCATCATGTAACAAATAATACTTATGAATGGTGTGCAGAAGGAATTACTCCGCAGATTGAGCATTTGCAGGGTGTGAATATGGAAGTAATTGATTGGTGGTATGATACTTTTGATGAGGGAAAAAGTGTTATTATTTCTGATGTTGAAGAATTAAAAGGAGTACATCAGGTATCTTACAATATGCTTAAGTACCAGAATGTTTGTAAAGTAGTTGTCAGCCCATTACGCCATAAAGGGCAGATAAAGGGATTTTTCGGTGTAGATAATCCACCGGCTGTAGATTACAATGCATTAACAATGTTTTTAGATATGATCGGAACCATGCTGATTTCTCTTTTAAAAATAAGAAATACATTTCAAAAAGAGCAATATAACGCAAGTATGAGCAGCTACTCAGCACTTTCTGAGATTTATTTATGTATGCATTTAATTGATATAAAAACAGGAAAGTATGAGCAGATAAAAAATGTAAAACATGTAGAAAAAGAATGTGAAGAGCTTGATCAGGAGAATTTTTCAAAAAGAGTATATACAACTATGAAATACTTCTGTACAGAAATGTATTTATCAAGTGTACTGGAGTTTGTGGACTTATCAACATTAGACAGACGATTAATGGAAACAAACACAATCGTTCATGAATTTATAGGTACAGTTTCCGGATGGTGCCGCGAGCGCTTTATCAAAGTAGATAGCGATGAAAAAGGCCGTCTGTGGCATGTTCTTTACTGTGTGGAAGTGATTGACGAACAGAAACGCCGGGAGAAAAAGCTGCTGTATCTTTCTGAAACAGATTCCATGACCGGTATTAATAACCGTGGAAGCGGGGAGCGAAAGATTACAGAATTCCTCGAAAAAAAGAAAGGTGGCCTGTTCTGCCTTTTAGACTGTGATAAATTCAAAAAAATCAATGATACATATGGACATGCCGTTGGAGATACCGTTCTCATTAAGCTTGCAGCAGTCCTTCAGCGAGCCTGCCGTGAGAATGATATTGTCATGCGGCTTGGAGGTGATGAATTTGCGATGTATCTTCCAGGAATGCCAGATAAAGCACAAGCGGAATCATTTTTCAAACGTTTATTTACGCAAATAGATAAGATTTCCATATCGGAAATGCAGGGAGAGAAAATTAATGTGAGCTTGGGTGCTTCTTTATATTCGGATAAAGATAGAGCAACTTTTGATACGCTATATCATGAGGCGGATGCGGCAATGTATGAAAGTAAGAAAATTGTGGGGAATCATGCAATAATATATTCTGATTTGCCACAGGCAAGGCAGACGCCACTGTAGAAGAATTATCATTTCTTTAAAGAACAATAATTTTGCTATCACAGTGAAAAAGTTCAGAGTAAAAGTATGAGAAATACTTCTGTTCTCGGTGGAATGTAGCAGCACAGAATTAGGCTACAGACAGAACACATCGTATCGGGCAAAAAATGTAGTGAATGTCCTCAAATTAGTTACCAAGGATACGATAGAAGAAAAAATTATTCATTTGCAGGGAAAGAAGGCAAAACTGGCAGAGGATATTATAGAAGGCAAGGAGACAGCAGAACATTATTTAATCCGAGAGGAAATCATAGATTTGTTATCAGAAAAAGACAAATAATGGAAATATACTGTAAGTTCGCAATAAGTAATACTATCAAAGAAACTGCTGTGCAAAGAGTCAATATATTTCAGTAATAAGACAGCAATTTTCATATATCCTCTCTTTAGATTAGTGCTATAATAAAATAAATATGACTATTCAGAAATAATTCATGGAATCGCATTTGCGATGCTTATTTTTTGCTTTGAATAGCCGCAGTTTATATAACATAACACAACCGTGGGACAACACGGGGGTAGCTCGCTTATGCTTAGCACAACGGTGCTATCGAACGAGAACCGACCTCTATAGGTGGGGAGGATGTCACCATAACCAGAAAACCAAAGTATACATATTGGGAAAGGGGTAGAAAGACATGATAGATAACAAGAGACAGGAGCTGATTCATAGCCAGGTAATGGAGATTCTCAAAGAGAACCAGCTAGCATTTTCTAATGTTGCACGTCCAAAGCCAACAAAAGCTTCTACAGCAACTTCAGCATCCTGGTCAAAAGACATGGCTCCGAAAGCATCTGCAGCAACACAGGGAGCATGGGACAGCACAAATACACCGGGCGGTGTTTCTTCTTTAGCAAAGGAGAAATGGAATGTACAGGAAATCGCAGCACTTGTAACAAAGGCATTAGAAGCCAGCAACGTAAAAGTTGCATTTTCTAATAAGCCAATTCCTGCACCAACAACAATTTCCAGTTCTACACAGCCAGCATGGAAGAAAGACGAAGACGAAGCTCCTCGTAAACCGGCAGCAGGTACACAGGGCGCATGGGATGTGACAGATACACCAGGTGGACTTTCTGCTGAGACAAAGAAAGTATGGAATCTTGATGCAATCACAGCTCTGGTAAAGAAAGAATTAACAGAGAACCTTGAGTTCTATAACAAACCACTGCCAAAGCCAACAACAGTATCCAGTTCCACACAGCCAGCATGGAAAGATGACAGCGAAGAGTATAAACCAAAAGAATCTGCATCTGCTCAGGGAATCTGGGAGAGAGGCAATAAGATTTCTGCATCTACACAGCCAGCGTGGAAGGTGGATGAAATCGCTGCTTTGGTAACAAAGGCTCTGCAGAATAAATAATATTTACTACAGGCAAGGGGAGATGTCCTCTGAAAGATAAATAAAGCATATTTGTGACTTTAGTCGCTGTGGTTTGAATGTTCGCTTGGACGCGCGAATGTTCAAACCTTGTTCCGAGGCCACAAATATGCTTTATTTATCTTTCAGAAGACTGTCTTTGGCTGCGGCAAATTACTATTTAGAAAGGAATTATTATGCAAAGTAAAATGACACTTAAAGAATGGCTGCCACTGCTTGGTATCACAGTCTCAGCATTCATATTTAACACATCAGAGTTTATGCCGATTGGTTTGTTGACAGATATTGCCGACAGCTTTCATATTACAGAGGCACATGCGGGGGTACTGATTACAGTATATTCATGGATCGTTATGTTACTGTCTCTGCCGTTGATGCTTCTATTGAATAAGATTGATTTTAAAAGACTTTTGTTAGGAACGATTGCACTTTTTGGAATCTTCCAGATGCTGTCCGCTTTTTCTGCTTCATATGGAATGTTAATGATATCACGTATTGGCGTAGCGTGTACACATTCAGTATTCTGGTCGATCGCATCACCGGCAGCAGTCAGTGTTGTGTCAGAAAAGTTTCGTTCACTTGCACTTAGTATGGTAGTAACCGGAACCTCAATTGCGATGATTCTTGGACTTCCGCTAGGAAGAATTATCGGACTTCATATGGGCTGGAATATGGCATTTTTCTGTGTAGGAATCATTGCTTTTATCACAACCGCTTACCTGATTTTTGTATTCCCGAAAGTGCCGGGCGGAGAGTCTTTCTCCATAAAACAGATGCCGGAAATCTTTAAAAATAAAACGCTGATGGGAATTTTTCTTGTTACCTTTTTATTTGCCACATCGTATTATACGGGATATAGTTATATTGAACCATTCTTACAGAAGGTGGCTGGTCTTTCTGATAACTGGGTTACAACAACACTTACTATATTTGGTGCAGCAGGTCTTTTGGGAAGTTTTTTATTTTCCCATTATTATGACAAGAATAAATATCTTTTCGTAAAACTGGTAATGATCAGTGTGGCGGCAGCATTACTTTTATTATATCCGATATCAAAAGCACATATGGCGGTTGTTTTATTATGTGCATTCTGGGGTATGGCAGTTATGGCATTTAACGTGACATTTCAATCAGAAATTATTACTTATGCACCGGCAGCGGCTTCCTCTGTAGCAATGGCAATCTATTCCGGAATCTATAATCTTGGAATCGGAAGCGGGACATGGATTGGAGGAAGTATTTGTACCCATCTGTCCATTTCCTATATCGGAATTGCTGGTGGCATGATAGCAGTAGTGGCGGCATTGTTATGCATATTTGTTGTGATAAAGTATATGAAGGAATTTGATAGAGCAGCTTGATTTTAAAGCGGGTATTGATACTCGCTTTTTTTGCTTAAAATAGAAAAATTATGGGACGTAGAAGGATGTAATCTGAAATATGTAACAAAAATAAAAGATATACTTGCGAAAATGATGGTTTTATACGATAATAGGTACTGTTTGACCTGAAATAGAAAAATCAGGCAACATAGAGTAAAGAGAGATTGAAAATAGATAATTGGAAAATTAAATGGAGCTTCCGAGTAATTCAATTGCGGAATGCTTCAGGATAATAAAAGTTATCGTATAGGAGCATAAAAAACAAGGAGAGAAAAATGAGCAGAATAGATGAAATTAAAAAACGACGTACCTTTGCAATTATTTCGCACCCGGATGCCGGTAAGACTACATTAACAGAGAAGTTCCTTTTATATGGAGGTGCAATCAACCAGGCTGGTTCCGTTAAAGGAAAAGCAACCGCAAAACATGCGGTATCTGACTGGATGGATATTGAGAAGGAGAGAGGTATTTCCGTAACTTCTTCCGTATTACAGTTTGAGTACGGCGGATGCTGTATCAACATTCTGGATACTCCTGGACATCAGGACTTCTCAGAGGATACTTACCGTACATTAATGGCAGCGGATTCTGCCGTTATGGTAATTGATGCATCGAAAGGTGTAGAGGCACAGACAAGAAAGCTTTTTAAAGTTTGTGCCATGCGTCATATTCCAGTATTTACATTTATCAATAAAATGGACCGTGAGGCAAGGGATATTTTTGATCTCTTAGATGAAATCGAAAAAGAACTTGGAATCCCAACTTGTCCGGTAAACTGGCCAATCGGTTCCGGTAAACAGTTTGCAGGCGTTTACGACAGAAAAAGCCAGAAAATCGATTTATTTGAAGACACAATGAAGGGTACAAAGATGGGAACGATGAAAGAAATCGCCCTCGATGACCCGGAAATCAGCAACTATGTCACAGACGAAGCAAAAGAAGTATTAGAGGAAGAAATTGAGCTTTTAGATGGGGCCAGTGCAGAATTTGATCAGGAATTAGTTGATGCCGGAGAACTCTCTCCAGTATTCTTTGGTTCTGCCCTCATGAACTTTGGCGTAGAGAATTTCTTAAATTACTTCCTGAAAATGACTTCCTCCCCACTGCCAAGAACTTCTGATCAGGGAACAATCGACCCAATTGAGGAAAAAGATTTTTCTGCATTTGTATTTAAGATTCAGGCAAATATGAACAAAGCTCACCGTGACCGAATCGCCTTTATGAGAATCTGTTCCGGCGAATTTGAGGCGGGAATGGATGCTTTCCATGTACAGGGAGACAAAAAGGTACGTCTTTCTCAGCCACAGCAGATGATGGCAAGTGAGAGAAAGATGATTGATAAAGCCTACGCCGGAGACATTATCGGAATCTTTGACCCAGGCATTTTCTCTATCGGAGATACCATTACAACTTCACCAAAGAAATTTGCTTACGAAGGAATCCCTACCTTTGCGCCAGAACATTTCGCAAGAGTGCGTCAGGTAAATACGATGAAACGTAAACAGTTCATCAAGGGAATCAACGAAATCGCACAGGAAGGTGCTATCCAGATTTTCCAGGAATTTAATACTGGAATGGAAGAAGTAATCGTAGGTGTAGTAGGAACATTGCAGTTTGATGTATTAAATTACCGCCTGCAACATGAATACAATGTAGAAATCCGCCTTGAAAAACTTCCATATGAATATATCCGCTGGATTGAAAATACAGAGATTGACCTTGAAAATCTTCGTGGAACATCGGATATGAAGAAGATTAAGGATTTGAAAGGTCGTCCATTGTTACTGTTTATCAATAGCTGGAGTGTGGGAATGACTCTGGAGAGAAATGAAGGACTTGTACTCTCGGAATTCGGAAGAGCCTAAGAATTCTGATTTGTGGGACTGCGAAGCAGACGAACTCCTGAAGGTAAATAAAGCATATTTGTGACTTTAGTCGCTGCGGTTTGAATGCTCGCTTTAAGCGCTCGCATCCAAACCTTGCTCCGAGGCCACAAATATGCTTTATTTACCTTCGGGAGTTCTGTTTGCTGGCAGTTCATGAAATCAGTTGGAGGGATTTGAGGAAGAAGACAGGAGACATAGAATATCGTATTCCCTGTAGGCGTCTTTCTTGCCTGCGGCAAATCAAAATTTTTACCAAAAAGGAGAGGTATATGAAAGAGAAAGAATATCGTTTAAAAACACTATTTTGGGAGGCAACATTACGGTGCAACGCCTTTTGCGAATTTTGCGGAAGCCGTTGTGGGGAAGTGAGCTGTAATGAGATTTCAGGTGAGAAAATTGAAAAAGTGTTTGAGGATATTGCGGATGCATATAATCCAGGAAGCATTATGATTAATGTAACTGGAGGAGAACCGATTTTGAGAAAAGATTTGTTTGAAGTGATGACAAAAGCATCTGCTATGGGATTTCCCTGGGGAATGGTTTCTAATGGTTCGCTTATTGATAAATGCACTATACAGAAAATGAAGCAAAGTGGAATGAAGACAATATCTATAAGTTTAGATGGGATGGAAGAAACACATAATCGGTTAAGAAAGATAGAGAATGGATTTCAGAAAACTGTTCAGGCTATAAAAGATTTAAAGCAAGCTGCGTTTTTGAATCAGATAGAGGTTACGACAGTGGTAAATCATTATAATATTGAACAATTAGAAGAAATGTATTCTATGATAAAGTCATTCGGGATTGATTCCTGGAGAGTTGCAGTCGCAGATAGCATAGGAAGAGCCAAAGAAAACCAGGAATTACTTTTGGGAAAAAGAGAGTTTCAGCAATATTGCACCTTTCTTGACCGGCACAGATTTGATACAGAATTGCGGATAATTACTAGCTGTAGTCATTATCTTGGGAAAAATGATAATAAATATAGAGCAAATCCTTTTTCTTGTGAAACGGGCAAAAGTGTAGCATCAATATTAGCGAATGGAGATATTTTTGTTTGCCCGAATGTGGAGAGAAGGAAAGAATTAATTCAGGGAAATGTACAGAAAGATAATTTTGTAGAGGTATGGGAAAATAAATTTGAATTTTTCCGTTCAGAAACAAGATGTCAAAGTAAGAAATGTAAAACTTGTAAAGATTGGGAATCCTGTCGTGGAGATAGTTTGCATACATGGAATTTTGAGAAAAAAGAACCTTCTTTTTGTATAAAAGATTATATGGAGGATATTTTTTATTCAAAAGAGCTTCCGATGGAATTGATTAAAAAAATGAAAAGTCAGGTCAAAGACAGAATGATAGGAATAAAAATCAGTTCGAAATCACAAACAGATCAATGTGTGTATTTTTCTCCAAATGCATCCGAGGAACTTTTTTATTATTTTCATTTTGGAAAAAAGCATCCAAGAAATATGGATGAACTTATGGCGGGATTGGCAGGACATGTTATAAATGATAATATAGTATTAGTAGAATTTATTGTTCCGATAGAATTAGATACGAGATCTTCGGATAAAGCAGTATTTTCTAATAATTCTTATAATAAGCTTCAGGAAGAATTAAAAATAATGAACAAAGCAAGAGAAAATTGTGATGAGGAACTTCAGCTTTTTTCTTCAGAATTACAGTTAGTAGGAACAATACATAGTCATCCGGGTAATTTAAGGACGATAATGAGTATTCCAGATATGGGCCTGCATAAATATTTAAGCGAGCATATAGATACATACAAAACGACCACTATTTTAAATGCTCAAAAGCGACAGATTGCTTCTTATGGGGACACGGAATTTTGTTCAGCCGATATTATTTTTTTAGAGGCCGAACAACAAATAGCAAGATGGAATTTGGTAAAATAGTATTATAAAGTCAGGGAGTGCAATAATGGAAGAATATACACAAAGATTAACGGAATCTAGCTGGGATAATAAGGAATGGATATGTAGTATTTGTGGAAGACAAAACAAAGAAGAGTTTAAATATTGTCCTGAATGCGGGGAGAAAAAACCAGATCACGAAGAAACACAAACAGAGATAACTATAAAGAAATTAAAACGAAAAGGCTTTGAAAACTGTGAACAATTGTTTAGACTTCTTATTCATGTCGAAGATGAGGAGGGTAATCTATTAGGAAGTTATAACATGACGCTGCACGGATATGCCACAAAACAGGAATTGCTAAATTTGTTAGAGGATTATCTGGGATATAAAGAAAATCATCGTGCCCCTAAAAAATATCATTTAGAGATACAAGATTGGCCATATCATTCTTTAGATAGTGCATATGAGACAAAAGAAGATTTCCATGTATGTGAGCTCTACAGTGCTGAGTGGAATGCTGTCAGAAAAGAATATGGTGAGAAAAGAACAGACCATGAAGAAACATGGGAAGAAATAAGAATAAAACAAAAAGACTATGCAAACTGCGAACAAAAATATAAAGTGCTTGTTCATTTAGAAGATGAAGAAGGCAATCCACTGGGAAACTATAATGTAATGCTGTGTGAATATGATACGGAAAAAGAGTTAATAGATTTATTAGAAGATTATTGGGGATATAAAAAGAATATATATAAAGAGTATTATCTAAAAGTTATAGATTGGCCACATAATCCTGGTCCAAGTGAGTGGTGGCCGGGTAGTAGTTTACATGTATGTGAAATGGAAGAGAGAGAATTTCGTGTTATCAGGAAAAAATATAAAGAAGACGATGGTCCAATGCCTTGCCTTTATGGTTGTCCGAATTCAAGAGATATAGAAGAAAAGAAAGAAGTGGAAACAAAAGTAGAGATTGTTTATTTCTGATTTGTAGTGCTAAACAGACGCCGTTGTTTAGGGCAATGTAGCCGGCTTTTTAGAAGTGTTTAGATAGGAAACATAAAACAATAGCCTATTTTGTTCCGTTGTGCTAAATGCTCCATTTTGCCCAGTAAAGCAGGAACTTGGCCTCAAAACCTCCACTGGAGCTTTTTTCGATCTGCTAAGGCAGGAGAAGGGAGTCCCAAGTTCCTATGGTCAAAATTCCGCAGCACAAAGTCGCAAAATAGGCTATGTTTTATGTTTCTTTTTCCTATATTCTTTGTAAAATCCGGAAAAAAATTTTTGTAACGTCTGTTTCTCTAAATCTTGCAAAAAATCCTGCAAATTAATGGAACAAAATACAACCTTAGAAGAATCCCTCTGTTAGAAGTCATCGATGCAATCCGACCATAAATATCTCCACAGCTGCGTTTGTCATCAACTTTACAAATCAGAAATTGATAGATCAGATAGCAAGAATCTTCTTAGCGTTCTCCACTCGTTCTTTTGTTGGTGGCTCAATTCCCTCCAGTGGATACTCTAATCCAAGTTCTTTCCATTTATAAATTCCCATCGTATGATAAGGCAGGATTTCCACCTTTTCCACATTATCAAGAGAGTGAATGAAATCAGCTAATCTAGTCAGATATTCATCTTTATCGCTTCGTTCCGGAACAAGGACATGACGAATCCAAATTGGTTTTTTGATATCAGAAAGATAGCGAATCATGTCGAGAATATTTTCGTTGCTTCGACCAGTTAAAGTCTTGTGACATTCAGTATCAATATGTTTGATATCCACTAATAACAGGTCTGTATATTTCATCAATTCCTGAAATTTAGAAAAGAAAGGTTCCTCTCTTGTAAAAGGTCCTCCAGCAGTATCAATAACAGTGTGGATTCCTTTTTCTTTTGCCTTTTTAAAAAACTCTAGCATAAAATCAATCTGTAAAAGAGGCTCACCACCACTTACGGTAATACCGCCGCTATTTTTCCAGTAAGTACGATAACGGAGTGCCTGATTTAACAGCTCATCCGCACTTCTCCACACCGCACCATTTTCCTCTGTCATCTTCCATGTATCTGGATTGTGACAGAACTGACATCGCAAAGGACAACCCTGTAAAAAAACAATAAAACGAACTCCCGGCCCATCCACCGAACCAAAACTCTCCGTAGAATGAACAAGAACCATCGCATTTTTATTACATTCTGTCATGGCATGTTCTGGCAATTACATCTAACTGCTGTTCTTTTGTCAGAGAGATGAATTTAACTGCATAACCTGAAACACGGATCGTAAAGTTTGCGTATTCTTCTTTTTCCGGATGTTCCATAGCATCAATCAGTTTCTCAACACCAAATACATTTACGTTTAGGTGGTGAGCACCCTGTGCGAAGTAGCCGTCCATAACATTTACTAAGTTATTGATACGTTCTTCTTCGGAATGACCGAGTGCATCAGGGTTGATTGTCTGTGTATTGGAAATACCATCTAATGCCCATTCGTAAGGAAGTTTTGCTACAGAGTTTAAGGAAGCTAAAAGTCCGTTCTGCTCAGCACCATAACTTGGGTTTGCTCCTGGGGAAAGAGGTTCTCCGGCCTTTCTTCCGTCTGGAAGGGAACCAGTTGCCTTACCATATACTACGTTTGATGTGATAGTAAGGATGGAAGTTGTAGGTTCAGAATCACGGTAAGTATGGAATTTTTCAAGCTTCTTCATAAATGTCTGAAGTAACCATACAGCGATATCATCAGCGCGGTCATCATCATTTCCGTATTTAGGGAAGTCGCCAGTTGTCTCATAATCAACAACAAGTCCTTCTTCATTGCGGACTGTTTTTACTTTGGCATATTTAATCGCACTTAAGGAATCTACTACATGTGAGAATCCTGCGATACCTGTAGCGAATGTACGACGTACATTTGTATCGATTAAGGCCATCAAAGCATATTCATAGTAATATTTGTCATGCATGTACTGGATGAGATTTAATGTATTTACATATAAACCTGCTAACCAGTCCATCATGATATCATATTTGTGCATTACTTCATCATAGTCAAGATATTCGGAAGTAATCGGTTTATATTCCGGTCCAACCTGCTGTCCGGTCTTTTCATCCACACCACCATTGATAGCGTAAAGGAGACATTTTGCAAGGTTAGCGCGAGCACCGAAGAACTGCATTTCCTTACCAGTCTGTGTAGCAGAAACACAGCAGCAGATGGAGTAATCATCGCCCCATACTGGACGCATTACATCATCATTTTCATACTGGATTGAACTTGTTGTAATAGAAATATGAGCTGCGTAATCTCTAAATGCTTTTGGAAGACGCTCAGAGTAAAGTACTGTGAGGTTTGGCTCTGGGGATGGTCCCATATTTTCTAATGTGTGGAGGAAACGGTAGTCAGTTTTTGTAACCATGGAACGACCGTCCTGTCCAAGTCCGCCAACTTCAAGTGTTGCCCATACAGGGTCACCGGAGAAGAGCTGGTTGTAAGCTGGGATACGTCCGAACTTAACCATACGGAACTTCATAGTCATATGGTCGATTAATTCCTGCGCTTCTTTCTCTGTAAGGATTCCCTTATCCATATCACGTTTGATATAAATGTCAAGGAAAGTAGCGATACGTCCGATACTCATAGCAGCACCGTTCTGTGTCTTGATTGCTGCAAGGTATCCGAAATACGTCCATTGAACAGCTTCCTTTGCGTTAGAAGCAGGTTCGGAAATATCATAGCCATAGCTTTCAGCCATAACTTTCATATCTTTTAATGCTTTAATCTGCATGGAGATTTCTTCTCTTAAACGGATAACGTCATCTGTCATTGTTCCGTCACCGCAGTTTGCGAAATCTTTTTGCTTGTCAGCAACTAACAGGTCAATACCGTAAAGAGCTACACGACGGTAGTCACCAACGATACGTCCACGTCCGTAAGTATCTGGAAGACCAGTAATGATCTTATTGTGACGAGCTTTCTTCATTTCAGGAGTATAAGAATCAAATACTGCCTGGTTATGTGTCTTATGATAATCTGTAAAAATCTTGTGGAATTCTGGATTTGGTGTGTAACCATAAGTTGTACAAGCTTCTTCAGCAGTACGGATACCACCAAATGGCATAAATGCACGTTTTAAAGGTTTATCTGTCTGAAGACCTACGATCTGTTCTTTCTCTTTTAAAGACTCAGAAATGTAACCCGGTTTATGGGAAGTAAGGCTTGATACGATATCAGTATCCATATCAAGAACACCACCCTTTTCACGCTCTGCTTTCTGCAGCTTCTGCAGTTCGCCCCACAGTGTGTCAGTAGCTTCGGTAGGACCTTCGAGGAAAGAAGCATCTCCATCATATGGAGTGTAGTTATCCTGGATGAACTCTCTTAAATTAATTTCTTCTCTCCAGATTCGTCCATTAAATCCCTGCCATTGTTCTTTTTGTAACATCTTAATTGACCTCCCTGTTTGTTAAAAAAATCCTTAAGTCAAGGTTTTGAAATATGTTTGCTAAAAAATCAACAAAATTGTTCAGATGATTTACTATGATTAGTTTTGACTTATTTAAGTTTTAATCATCTAACAACATTATTAACATGATTTTTGGCAATCGTCAAACAATTTTTTGATATTATGTGTTCTTTTTTTTGAACATATACACAAAAATGCTTGTAGAGCCTTTAAAATAAAGGGTTTTAGAGCGTTGATAAAATATTATCAAATCGTACAAATATACTGATATAAGTACAATAATGACAAGCATACAACTATAATTTTATTTTTCGCTCTTTAGAGCATGTTTGGAAAAACATCTTCTTTAGCACATGACTTAATAACGATTTAAAGTTACTTCTTATCAGGGATATTGGATAGAATATTATCTTATCAGAAATAAAAAAGCCAGCATCCAGACAAGAATTGCCCAGACGGTCGGCTATAAGAGTCTTATACTTCATGTGGTTCATTCCACTTACTTCCGTCAGTCGTATAAGTATTCTAACTATAAACAAAATAGAACAAAATGTCAAGGGGTTACTATTTAATTCATTAAGCGAACTACAGACGAAGCCATTGCCCCGAATAAGGCATATTTGTGATTTTAGTCGCGGCGTGTTGAATGTTCGCTCTACTCGCTCGCATCCAACACTTGCTCCGAGACCACAAATATGCCTTATTGGGGGCAATGGCTTCTGTGCTATGGCTGGAGAAGATGAATTAAACAGAGGGAGGGGATTTGGGGACAGAAACTGATGTCTTCTGCTTACTCAAGAATGACTGGGAACAGGGGGATGATTTAGCTTTTTTAATGGTTATCTCAGCAATATTTCAATAATTTCAGAATAAAAAGCAGACTGTTGTTATCAATATCAATTCATTACCTCTTCTATTTAAATACAAAACATCTATTCACAATATTTTAAGAGCAAGCAGAAAACTTCTACCCTCTCCCCCAAATCCCCACAACCACTATTTAATTCAAACAAAATCCAGCCAAAGACAGCCCGGGAAGAGAACCGATACCCTATATTTGTGGCCTCGGAGCAAGGTTTAGATGCGAGCGCATAAAGCGAGCATTTAAACCGCAGCGACTAAAGTCACAAATATAGGGTATCGGTTCTCTTCCCGGGCGTCTGTCTCTTAATGAATTAAATAGTAAACCTTCCTTGCCATATCGTGGAATATCCAGATGAGGCTCATTCCAATGGCAAGTCCTAAAGCACACTGTAATGTTTGGGAGCCGTAAGCTGCTGCTTCTGCCCATTTTTTCTGAACAGCATAACTCATCGTGTAATAGAGAGAGCCGCCGGGAATTAGAACGACAACGGAAATGATTAAAAATAAGGTGGTAGGGGCTTTTCTTATTTTTGCGATGACTTCGGAGTAAATTGCGGCGAAAGCACTGGCAAATAGAGAAGAAATGAAAACATCAAATCCCCAGATAGTTGCGATGACATAGATAACCCAGGTCAGTACACCACCTAATGCGGCAGGGAAAATGTGCTTAAATTGCAAATGAAATAAGAAGCCGAAGCCGGCAGCTCCAATAAAGGCTGCAAAAAATTGTAATATCATAACACACCTCCAACAAACCAGATAGCGCACATAAATCCACAGGCAAGTGCTCCCGCCCAAAGAAGCGATTCTACAAGACGCATCACGCCTGAAATCGTGTCACCGATTAAAATGTCACGGATAGAGTTTGTCATAAGGATTCCAGGAATCAGCAGCATAATGTCACCGATCATAACTTTGTCTGCATGAATTACCGGAAAGAAATGTGCAGCTACACAAATGCCGGAGCCGACAAAAAGGGAGCAGAAAAACTGCAGGATTAAAGTGTTGCTGCATATAGAGTTTAAATGCCTTTGTAAAAAGCAAAGGAGAAAGGCAAAGATAACGGCAATGGCTCCGTCTAAAATTGTTCCTCCAAAAAAGACAGAAAAGCCACCTGCACCAAGCATACTTCCCAGGTAAATGGTATAAGGAGCAGGACTGATTTTTGAAATTTTATTTATCTCATATTTCAAATCTGCAAGGGAAAGAGGAGAAGAACAACAGCGCCTGCTGAGTGCATTTGCCTGTTCTAATTTAAAGAAATCTGTACCGACAGGGGTAGTGATTCTTCGGGTTTGTGTATATTCTTCGCCTTCTTCAAAGACCATAGTGACAACGATACTTGAAGTGATTGCAAATACATTCATCTGGGTGGCACCGTAGGCATGCCCCATTCGGTTTAGCGTTTCTTCCACACGGCTGACCTCGGCACCGTTGGTCAGCATAATTTCCGCAAGATTTAGTAATTCATGTAAAATAGCATTTGGTGGATTCACATACTTTCTCCTTTCACAAAAATATGATATAGTATATCACAAATTCAAAAAAAGGAGAAAAATTTTGAGCTATACCTGGTATGAAGTGTTCTGGTTTTTTCTGTTATATTCCTTTGCAGGATGGGTAATAGGAACTTCTGGAGAAGCATTAAAAGAAAAAAAGTTTATTGACGTAGGATTTTTATTTGGCCCGTGGTGTCCATCCTACGGATTTGGAGCCGTTGGTTTTGCATTATTTTTACCAGAATTAAAAGATCAGCCTGTATTTTTATTTGCAGGAGGAGTGATTCTTTCATTTATTATCACATCTTTTACAGGAGTGACCCTGGAACGTATTTTCCATCAGAAATGGAAAGATTATTCCAGACGGAGATTTAACTTTGGTGGCTATGTTAACTTACCTTATACGGTAGTATGGGGTGCGGCGGCACTGTTGTGTATTTGGATTGTAAATCCATTTTTAAGTAAAATTATTGGAATACTTCCATATGGATTAGGAAAAGTCATTTTGATTATTGCCTATGTAATAATCATTATTGATTTTATCGGAACTATTTCAGGAATTCTGAGTGTACATATCCGCCTGGCACGATTAGGAAAACTAGTCCTTGTAGAAGAAGTAGCTGATAACTTACAAAAAGCTGCAGATTACATGGGAAATGGTCTGACTGGCTGGGTGTTAAAACATCTTGAAAAAAGCCATGAGGGTCTCGAAATCAAGGAAATCATCCGAAGTAAACTGCAAAGACGAGAAAAAGCACAGGAAATGACTGGTGTATTTGCAGCAGGATGTGGATTTTACAAACTGTTCTGGCTGTTCTTTCTTGGCTCTTTTCTTGGCGATATTACAGAAACTATCTTTTGCTGGTGGAAGATGGGCACTATCACAAGCCGAAGCAGTGTAGTTTATGGCCCATTTAGCCTTGTCTGGGGAATTGGCTGTTTTTTCCTCACCTATATGCTTTACCAATATCGCGATAGAAGCGACAGCTTCATCTTTATATTCGGAACAGTCCTCGGCGGTGCTTACGAATATATATGTAGTGTCGTATTAGAGCTTGTCTTTGGAACCGTATTCTGGGATTACAGCAAAATTCCATTTAATCTGGGTGGAAGAATCAACTTATTGTACTGTTTCTTCTGGGGAATCGCAGCCGTAGTTTGGATGAAAATATTATACCCGAAACTATCAGATTTTATTGAGAAGATACCAAAGAAAATCGGAGTTCCTTTAACCTGGTTTTTAGTTGTATTTATGATATTCGATATGGCAGTATCAGGGCTTGCTTTAAACCGTTATCATGAAAGACACCAGAAGGCAGCAACACCGGAAAATGCTATAACGAAGATATTAGATACGAGATTTCCAGATAAGAGAATGGAGAGAATATATCCAAGTGCGAAACATGTGAAGTAGAAAACTTCTGATTTGTCAGGCTGCGGAGCAGACGAACTCCTGAAGCTAAATAAAGCATATTTGTGACTTTAGTCGCGGCGGTTTGAATGTTCGCTTAAAGCGCTCACATCCAAACCTTGCTCCGAGGCCACAAATATGCTTTATTTAGCTTCAGGAGTTCTGTGCGTTGACAGCTCAGAAAATCAGTCGGAGAGATTTGGGGAAGAGGACAGAATATGTAGAAGTTCCGGGAAATGAAATTCTATAGGATTGACACTTGAACCAGTGCCATAACCGTATAGTTATTTATGATCACTACTTTTTTCTATTAACTAGAATTTGTTTTTTGAAAAAACAAATTAATTTGTGGTAAAAATGCTAAAGAAAGCAAAAAAGTTATAAGGCAAATGGCTAAATCCCAGAAATCTTCCAAAGATAGTTATAATATCAAATAATTTAAAATGATAAGATAAGTGTCAGTCCTCCATTATTTCAATTCCTCAAAAGGTCACAACTGTCTGAAGCCTCCCTCAAATCTTTCTCAAAATAAATCCTGAATTTGCATGGGCAGCCAACAAACAGCTTCCAAAGAGAGCCGATACCCTATATTTGTGGCCTCGGAGCAAAGGTTGGATGCAAGCGGTTAAGCGAACATTCAACCTGCAGCGACTAAAGTCACAAATATAGGGTATCGGCTCTCTTTGAAAGCGTCTCCTTTGCTGCGCAAATCAGGAGTTAAAGATTTCTCTGATTGTTTCCAGTGGATTCTCCATCGGCGCATAAGAGAATTCCTGACAGAATTTTTTTTGTTCAGTAGACAATTCTAAAGTGCTGAAATCAACTGTAGGCAATTCATTCATGTCCTTTAAATACATTGATGGATAGAACTTCTTCATGTAGTTACCAAAAACCTTTGGCAAATATTCAAGGTAGTAGATTGGTTTTTTTGTAATGGCAAAGTTTCCAGCGTGCTTGCTGCTATTTGTAATTAACATATCAGAGAGATACATCATTTCATTTACTGGAATCTTATTTTTGATATAGCCAAATTTTGAGGCATATTTATAGGGTAACTGATAGGAAATTTCTACCATGTCCCAGTTGTTTGTGATTAAAAACCAGTCATCATCTAGAGAGTCCATCCAGTTCTTTAAGTCAAATCCTTCTAAAAGATTTACAGAATCTTCTCCCTCCTCTGGTTCCGGTTTTTGACCGAGTAAAAGAATGGATACGATCTTTTTGCCTTTTGCCTGTGGGTAGTAAAACTCTAATTGCTTTCTCACGGCAGCTCGTTTTTCTTCCTGCATAAGATCCCAGGAAATAGGTAAAGGGATATTATCTAAGAAGGTAATGTTATCTTCCCATTCATAGAAGGATTTGAAAAGTTTCGCTGTAAAAGGACTTCCAGGAATTACATGGGTGCATCGTATGAAAGTCTGTTTCTTTTTCTGCTTCGGATTCTCGAGATATTTCATGAAAATATTGAATTGATAATCAAAAGGAGAAGCTAAAAGTAAGCGGGTTTCATTTTCAGAGGCACTTGGTATTTTAATTGGGATAGAAGGATCCATGCAAATGATATTTTGCGCTTCGCTACAGAATGTTCTGCGGGCATCTTCCATCTTTGTGTTAATCAGAGGTATTTTTGTTGCAGTCTTGTTAAGATAATACTGAAATTCCATATCAGGAAGAGCAGTCATGAGATCATCTTTTACAATCTGTAAATCTGAATTTAAGTCTCTTCCACGAGTGCTTACAAATGAAATTATATTTTTACTCATCTTACTTTCCCTCCATGTATGAATTGATTAAAGCAGCAATTCTTTCACAGCTATGACCGTCACATGCAGACATATACTTTTCGACAAAAGAATTCATTTTATCGGTGAGAATATGCTTTTCAGGATGTGTTAAATAATCTGTAAGCTCATCCTGATTGGTGTATATATCTCCTGGCAGATCTTCTGGATAATTGAGATAGAATCCACGGTCGTAGGTTGGCAGGTCATAACAGAAAAAGGCAATCGGTTTGCGAAGTAAAGCATATTCAAATATAACGGAAGAATAATCGGTAATCAACATATCAGAGATTAACATATAATCATTTGTTGAAAAATCTCTCATTACACGAATATTCTTATATTTTTTTGGAAGAATATCATTCTTCATTACCGGATGAGGACAGATTAAAAGTATCTGATTTGGAAGCAGATCTTTAGAAAGACGATCAAAATCAAGCTCTGGATGGAATTCACTTCGGTCACATCCCACATCACGGAAGGTAGGTGCATAAACAATAACAGACTTTCCAATTAAACTAGGATGACGGAAATATATTTTCCGCTTTGTTTTGTTAATAAGACGTTTATTAAAATAATCATCTGTCCTTGGACAGCCCAATGCCTTTACTTTATTATAATTTACATCAAATGCATCTGCGTAAATAGAACGCAGATTTTCTCCACTTACGCATACAAGATTATACTGCGCATGTGTTGCTCTGTCTTCAGGAAGAGACATATTCGTTCCACGTTGTCCAAACTTTTTAAATGCGCCACAGGCATGCCATAACTGAATCACTCGCTGCTCTGGTCTTAAAGGAAAATATCTTAAATATTTCACATAATCATCAGTAACAATGACTTTACTTGTGAGAATTACTTCCGTCATTTCAAGAGCCGTTTCAGGGTCATGAGGTAAACGTTTTGCGCAAATTACTTTTTTACCTTTGATAAAAGGATATAAAGCTTTGGCATTTCCCTCAAGATGACCATCTGCACGAGGGGAGACAAACAAAACCTGATTTTTCAGTGGCTTCTTCTGGAAAGAGGCAGCCTTTTTATTCCATGCCTGATCTTCTTCGGTCTTATCAGGAAGAAGACGGAACTTCTTACCGGATTCTGCAGGTGCATAGAGAATTTCCGGGCTGTTTAAGGTGATTGGCTTGTCTTTTAAATACTCTTTAATAAAAGGTAAAGTTTTCTCAGTAGCAATGTAATCAATAAAGGTTGTCTCTCTGTTATTGTAAAGAAGCATACCATCTAAACGATAAAGATAGTAACCTTCCATATAACATAATTTTATTAATTCAGGAAGTTCTTTACCAAAATCAAGATGAAGCTTTCTGACAAAATCAACACAGAAAAATTTATTTGCCAGTGTGGCATCCATAGAAAGACATGGATTATTCTTTCGGCCATTTCTTAAAGAGGTATATGCTATTTTACTTAAAAGTAATGGCTGTGGCTGTTCGTATTCTTTGTGATAAATTCCCTCACTGATAAAGTCATACTGCTGTTTAATAAGCTGGCGGTAAGCAAAACGGAAAATGCCGGTGGCATAAGTGATTTCAGCGTCACAAAAAGTAATATATGGTGTCTGGGTGTTATTTAACGCAGAAACAAATAACTCCTCTTTGGAATTGCTGTCTTCAAAGAAAAGGTTTCCCTGCAACATCCCCTCTTTTTCTATGTCAGTCTTCATAGAAGAAGGTACAACGATTTTCATGAATATGAGATTCTGTTTTTCAAGAGAATCTAAAGACTTTATAAAGTTGTCTTTATTTTCCAAATCACCATAGAGAACGGCAGTAAAAAATGCGTTTTTAAGGACATCTTCCTGTGATGCCTTGATATCATATAAAGAAAATTCTGGAAAAGAAAGACTGAGAGTAGAAATTACTCTCATATCCAAAATCTTCAATTTATTATTTATTTCATCTACAAGTAATTGAACTGTGTCCGAATCTAATGACCAGAACTGAATATAGAACTGGTTCAGCATAATCTGTAATTGCTTTTGAATGATTGTATTCAAATAGTTGTGAATATCTGAATTCTGTTCGCGGGCTTCTTCGATTGTGTTATATTCTGGATAATCCCTTAAAAAGCTTTCTTCTGCAGAAGCAAGAATCATCTGATGGGCGGTAATATAATCCCTGATTTTAGATGGTGAAATAGAAGCTGTGATGGAATTCATATCATCATATCTTCGATAATGGAAAATAATATAATCCAATCCAACAATCTTAGAAGAGCGATATAGAAACTGAGTAAGAAAAGCACCGTCTTCTGAGTAAGATACAGGTGGAAGACGGAGATTGAACTTTTCAATTAAATCTCTACGGAAAAGCTTATTAGACAAAGAAAATGTCCATAAAATGTCGGTATTGTATTTATCGATTTCTTCTAGTTCAATTAAGTCATCAAGATTGTGAATTGCAATAGTTGTATGGCGATTAAAAATGTCATATTTTCCAATTAATAAATCTGCCTGTTTTTCGGATGCAGTCTCATACATAGTAGACAGAGCATCTCCCTCTAAAATATCATCGGCATCAAAAAAGAAGACGTATTCTCCTTTTGCAATATCTAAACCTGCATTTCTTGCCGAAGAAGGACCGCCGTTTTCTTTATCGATAATAATTAAGTTAGAATATGTTTGTTTGTAGGAATTCAATATATCCAATGTACTGTCAGAAGAACCATCATTAATTATGATAACTTCATATTCAGAATCATTCATCGTTTGTAAAAAAATGCTGTCTAATGTTTCTGAAAGATATTCTTCTGCATTGTAAGCAGCAATAATAACTGATATTTTTTTCATATAGTCCATCCTTATCATAAAATATTATTAGTTTATTATAAAAAATGAGGATTACAAGTAACGATTAGTAATTGACATATTTTCTTATTATATACCAGAAAAAATAATTTAGCAAGATTATACATTTTGAGGAAGTAAAAAGGAAAATAAAAAGAGAATGCTATAAAAATCTTGTTTCGATTGCGAAATAAAATGTTTAATGCTAATATAAGCTGTGGTTTTAGTAAATTAAGCAAGAATCTTTGAAAATTCAATCGCCAGATACCTTACAAATAGTCGTTAAGCTGTTCAACAGGATGAAAAAGAAAAGAGGGGAGAAAAATGATTTTATTTATACTTATATTACTTATGATTATCATATCTAATGCTGAGATTGCAAAATCAGATACATTTAACATGGAATATATCAGTATTAGACAGACAAATGTAATTAAAGGAATTTTTGTAATCTTAGTTTTATTAAGTCATGGAAGTTCTTATTTAAATCTTACAGGTGTGTTAGACACACCATATAAATCATTGCAATCACATTTAGGGCAAATGGTTGTATCTATGTTTTTATTTTATTCAGGATTTGGAATGATAAAGTCGATAATGAAAAAAAGATTTGGATATATAAAGACATTGCCGGTAAAGCGTTTTCTGATTGTAGTACTAAATTTTGATATAGCTGTTATATTATTTGAAATAATGAATATTTTTCTGAAGATACATTTTGACTGGAAGACAATATTACTTTCTTTTACAGGATGGGTTGGCATTGGAAATTCAAACTGGTATATGTTTGACATTTTTGTTTTATATATATTGTTATTTGTTTCTTTCTATTTTTTAAAATGGTTTGACAAGGAGTTTTCTTTATATATTGGAATGTTGATTTTTACGATATTATCGATAGCATTTGTATATTGGGAAATTAAAGTGGGACAACCGGCTTGGTTCTATAATACGATAATTTTGTTTGCTTTAGGAGGCTGGTTTGCATTATTTCAGGAACAGATTGAGTGCATTGTTATGAAGAATGATTATGTGTATATTGTACTGGGAGCAATAATGGCAGTTTTATATTGGATTAGCTTCAAAAATAGAAATTATGGAATAAAAGAGTATTCTGTCTGGGCTTGTCTGTTTACTTTAGCTGTTGTAATGATTACCATGAAGATTTCCATAAAAAGTACGGTCTTAGAGTGGATAGGAAAAAGAGTATTTAGTATTTATATATTGCAAAGGATCCCAATGATAATATTAACCAAAACGGGATTTACACAAAATTCTCCATATACATTCTTTGTTTTAGCATTTTTAATTACTTTAGGAATAGCAGTGATTTTTGATTATATGGTAGGAAAGTTAGATAATGTAATTGTAAAACATTTGGTAAAAGAATAAATATAATAAGGAATGCCAGGGATAATTAAAATGAGAATCCCTGGCGTTTCTTAACTTAAGGGTATTATTTGAATAAGTTTTTGATTTGCTCTAAGGGATTAATAAATGTATCATAAGCAAATTCCTGACAAAATCTTTCTTCTTCCTCAGATAAATCTGTCTGCTCATAATCGAGCGTTGTTAATTCGCCTGCTGTTTCTAAGTATAAATCTGGATAAAACTGCTTCATGTATATGCCGAAATGTTTTTTTCCATAATTTAAATAGTATACTGGCTTCTTTGCGGAAGCAAAAGTACAAGCATGTTTACTACTGTTTGTAATTAGCATATCGGAAAAATAAAGTAGGTTGTCGAATCCAAATATACCTTTCATATATCCAAAGCATTTTGCATAGGAAAGAGGAAGTCGGCCAGACATTTCAAGAAGGTTGATGTTATTGGTAAGTAAAAACCAGTTATCCCCGATTTCATCCAGAAATTTCTTTAAATTCAAATCAGAAAAGAGTTCTGTCATTTCCTCTGGAGTGGTCTGATTTACCGTAAGGATAGTCAGTATCTTTTTCCCTTTTGCTTCAGGGTAAAGGTATTCTAAACTGTTTCGTACATTTTCTTTTGATTCTTTAGCTGTGATATCCCAGGCAAGAGGGAGACACATATCGTCTAAAAAAGTAGCATTTTCAAATTCATAAAAGTTTTTAAGAAAATTACTGAAAAAAGGAGAACCTGGCAGTACATGAGTACAACGAAAGAAGGTCTTCTTATGTGCTAATTCAGGGTTTTCTGTAAACTTTAGGTATTCATTAAAAAGATAATCATAAGGGACTAGCGTTAAAAGTCGCCGTTCTTCCGGTAAGGCAGGAGAAAGCTTCACCGGAATAGAAGGATCCATACAGATAATATTGCTGGTGTTATTGCAGAAGGAGAGACGGGCTGTTTCTAACTGTTTGTTGGTGGCAGGAATTTTCGTAGCTGTATTTTTCAGATAGTATTCCAAAGTTATGTCAGAAAGGTTCGATGCCAGATAGTCCTGTATTAATTTTAAATCGATATTCATTGCTCTGCCACGAGTGCTGAGAAATGAAATGGTAGTTTTATTCATACTAGTTCTCCTCCATATAAGAATTAATTAATTGTGCGATTCGTTCGCAACTGTGACCATCGCAGGCAGACATATATTTTTTCACAAAAGTAGTATATTTGTCTGTGAGAACATGTTTTTCAGGATTTCTGAGATATTCCGTAAGCTCTTCCTGTGTTTTGAAGACATCTCCTGGCAGATCATCTGGATATTTCAGATAAAAGTCTCTGTCATATATTAAAAGGTCATAGCAGAAGAATGCGATTGGTTTGCCAAGTAAGGCGTACTCAAAGATGACGGAAGAGTAGTCAGTAATTAACATATCAGAAATCAGCATATAGTCATTTGTCGAAAAATCTCTTACTTCTAATATATTGCGATATTCATGTGGCAAAATAGGAGCATCCATTATTGGATGAGGGCAGATTAACAGAATCTGATTCGGAAGCAGGGATTTTGAGAGAAGATCAAAATCAATCTCCGGATGAAATTCGTTTCGATTGCCGTCTGTGTCCCGGAATGTAGGGGCATAGACAATTACAGATTTAAAAAGTAACTTTGGATGTTTTAAGTAAATCTGACGTTTCTTTTTAGAAATCAGTTTTTTATTAAAATAATCATCCGTTCTTGGTGTTCCTAAAGCCTGTACTTTCTGGTAATTGACGTCAAAGGCATCGGCATAAATAGAGCGCACGTTCTCTCCACTGACAGATACCAGATTGTATTGTGCATGGGTAGCGATATCAGTAGGAACAGGGATATTGGTTCCACGTTGTCCAAACTTTTTAAATGCACCACAGGCATGCCAAAGTTGAACTACACGTTGCTCTGGACGGAGTGGGAAGTATCGCAGGTACTTAACGTAATCGTCAGTTACAATAACTTTGCTTGTAAGTACAGCTTCGGACATTGCAAGAGCAGCCTCATTATCATGCGGTAACTTGTATGCACAGATTTCCTTTTCACCATTAATGTAAGGATAGAGTGCCAGAGCGTTTCCTTCAAGTTCACCATTGGAGCGGACGGAGACAAAAGTAACTTTGTTTTGCAATTTTTTCTTCTTTAATTTCTCGACTTCCTTTGTCCACGGTTCTTCCGCTTCCGTTTCTGGAATTGGACGAAATTTCTCCCCGGATTCCAAAGGATTATATAAAAGTTCAGGGCTGTTTAATGTGACAGGTTTTACTTTAAAATATTCTTTTAACAGAGGAAGTGTTTCTTTTGTTTCGGTATATTTCAGGAAAGACTCTTCCTTGTCATTATAGATGACAAGTTTGTTGAATTTATAAAGGTAGTAACCTGTGTGATAACATTTATTCAGAAATTCTATAATATCAAGGTTGAAATTGATATTATTATTTTTCAAAAATGAAACAGAGAAAAACTTATTGGCTAAAGTAGCCTCCATTCCAAGGCATAATGTATCACATTGATCAGAAGCTAAAAAGTCTGCGGCAATATGGCTGTAGATTAATGGCTGCAGGCTGCCATAATTTTTGTGATAGATAGCTTCTGTAATAAAGTCTATATATAATCTGCTGAATAGCTTGTTCACATGGCGGAATGCACCTGTGGAATAAACAATCTTTTCATCGCAGAAAATGATATATGGTGTGGATGCAGTAGATAACGCTTCATTGAATAATTCTTTCTTTGAATTACAGTCGGTAAAGATAATGTTTTTCTGTAATAAGTTCTTTGACTGAATTGCAGCCTTCATGGAAGAAGGAACAATAATCTTGATAAATATCATATTCTGTTCTGTTAAAGATTTCAGGCAGGAGAGGAAATCTTTCTGTGTGTTGTTATCTCCATAGAGAACGGCTGTCAGACGAGCATGTTTTAAAACTTCTTCAGAGTCGGCGCTTAAACTGGTTAATGGCAATTCTGGAAGAGCGGCTCGCAGTTCACAGAGTCCCTTCATATTTAATAGCTCTAATTTGCTGTTGATTTGAGTAAGAAGAAACTGTGCAGTAGAAGAATCTAAAGTCCAGAACTTAGCATAAAAACGATTTAATAAAATAAGTAGTTCTTTGTGGATGATTGTGTTTAAATAATTATTGATATCCTCATTATCTGCTATAGCTTCTTCGATTGTTGTATATTCAGGAAAATTTCGTAAAAAACTTTCCTTTGCACAGGTAAGAATCATTTCATGTGCAGTGAGATAGTCCTTGATTTTCGATTCAGAAACGGAGGCAGTAATGGACTGGGCATCTTCTTCATTATATCTTCTATAATGGAAGATGACCTGATTAAGACCGGTAATCTTAGAACAACGATATAAAAACTGAACAAGAAAAGCCCCATCTTCTGAATAGGAAATATCAGGAAAATGTAATGTGTACTTTTCAATTAATTCGCGTTTAAATAATTTGTTTGATAAAGAAAAAGTCCATAAAATATCAGTATTGTATTTATCAATATCATCAAGGGCGACCAGATCATCGAGTGTATGAACGGAAGAAAGCTTGTAAGTATTCAACACATCATAGGTTCCGATAACTAAGTCTGCGCTTTCAGTCACTGCCTTGGTAAACATAGCCTCAAGAGCATTGTTAATAAGAAGATCATCTGCGTCAAAAAAGTAAATATATTTGCCATTTGCAGTAGCAAGCCCGGTATTGCGGGCAGAAGAGGGACCGCCATTCTCCTTATTGATGACAGTTATATTTGAGTATAAATTTTTATATTTTTCCAAAATGTCTGCTGTGTGATCAGAAGAACCATCATTAACGATAATAATCTCATAATCAGAGTCAGACATGGTTTGTGAAACTACGCTGTCTAATGTTGCTGTAAGATACTTTTCCGCATTGTATGCGGGTATAATTACAGATATTTTTAAATCATTTTTCATAATATACTTCCTTTTAAATAAATAGTTATGGAGTCTTTCTTGACTATAGCATAGTTTGAGTATAGTGACAAGGAAAGAGAAATCAAAGTACTATAAAAAGAAAGTACGATATGGAGGAGTCTGGTTGAAAAGGGAGCAGTTCTATGTTAAAATAAAGAACAATTAGCTAGATTATGGAAATAAGATGGAAATTAAGGAAATGAGGGAAAGAAATTGGAAAAAATAGGAAGAAAATATTTGGGAGTATTTTCAATTATTTCATTTATAAGCTTTTTGTGGATTTTTTTGGTGGCAGCGTACCAAATATTTATTGTAAATAGTATAAGTGTTTTTATTAGTGTGGGCTGTTGTGCGGTGATTTTTCTGTATGGAAGAAAATCCTACTTATATTTAAATGAAGACAAACTGGAAAAGTTATATTTTATATTAAGAGTTCTTTCTTTTTTATTTATGTTATATATTGCTTGGAATTTGCGTGCTAGTATATATTCTACGTGGGATTATGGAGCAATTTTGAATGATTCTATACAGATTGCAAAAACAAATAATCTGGAGAGGTATGCTTACTATGCCAGGTATCCTAACAATTTATTATTATTATTTATTTTAGAAAAAGTTTTTAGAATAGTTCTTATCATTGTACCTGATATTTCAGTAGAAGGTTTACAATCATGTTCTATAATATTGAGTTTTGTCTGTGTTCAATTAGCAATAAGTATACTTTATATTACTTTAAGGCAATTATGGGGAAAGAAAAAAGCATCTTTAACGGGAATAGTACTTTTAGGAGCTGCCCCATTGTATCTATATGCAACGTTTGCATATACAGATACACTTTCTTTACCACTTGTTGTTGGGCAAGTATATTTGTATGCTAAATTTAAATCAGAAGGTAAGGGAAAAGAAAGATGGCTCTTTTTAATATTAGGAGCAATCCTGGGAGCAATTGGCTTTAAATTAAAAATGACAATTGCATTTGTATTAATTGCAATTATTATAAATATTTTTATTCAGGGAGATCTGAAAATATTTATAAAGAGTGTGGCATTAATTTGTGTGACAGGAGTTGTCACAATTTTTTTAATGAATAGTGTTTTGTTAAGGGAGTATAAAATTGGACCAGAATTGAAAGATCAGTACCAGTTTCCATATGCACATTGGGTAATGATGATGTTAAATGATTCAGGAGGATATAATCAGGAAGATGTAGATTATACAGAGTCGTTTGATTCATATAAAGAAAAAAATGAGGCAGATATTTACAAAATAAAAGAGCGTATTAAAAGTAGAGGAATTGCAGGAACTATAAAACATATCTTTGGTGTAAAAATATTAAGAACATGGGGACTAGGAAGCATGGGAGGCGATGACTATATCGCTCGATTACCGGCTTATAAAAATCCTTTACAATCAATTTTTTGTCAAGATGGAAAATATCATAACGTCTATTTGATATATGTCCAGTCTTACCATTTACTTATGCTGTTTTGGATTGCTTACTATTTATTGGTGAATATTCAGATTCAGGAAAAACAGATAGAGAATGTTGTAGTTACCTCAGTTTGGGGCTTGGCAGCATTTTTATGTATATGGGAGTGTAACTCGAGATACTTAGTTCAGATGTTGCCATTATTGGTGTTAGTGATGATGAGGGGAATATACAAATTTTTAGAAAAAAGTAAGGAAGAAGAGAAATGAAAAAATACGATTATTTAATTGTAGGAGCAGGTCTTTTTGGCGCTGTTTTTGCACATGAGATGACAAAGGCAGGAAAGAAATGTCTTGTGATAGACAAGAGAGAACATATTGCAGGAAATATTTACTGTGAAAATACAGAAGGAATTAATGTACATAAATATGGCGCACATATTTTCCATACATCAAATAAAGAAGTGTGGGATTATGTGAATCAGTTTGCAGAGTTTAATAATTATATTAATTCTCCTGTAGCAAGATATAAAGATGAGTTGTATAACCTGCCATTTAATATGAATACATTCAGTAAGATGTTCAATATTGTAACCCCTGCAGAAGCTAAGGCAAGGATTCAGGCAGAGATTGAAGAATTGGGGATTACAGAACCTAAGAATTTAGAAGAACAGGCACTTTCGTTGGTTGGATGTTCCGTATATGAGAAATTAGTGAAAGGCTATACAGAGAAACAATGGGGAAGAGATTGTAAGGAACTTCCGTCGTTTATTATTAAGCGTCTGCCACTTCGTTTTATTTATGATAATAATTATTTCAATGACCGTTTTCAGGGAATTCCTATGGGTGGATATACAGTTATCGTGGAGAAAATGTTAGAAGGTTCAGATATTTTGCTGAATACAGATTACTATGAGTTTAGAAAAGAAAATCCAGATATTGCTGCAAAGACAGTGTATACAGGTATGCTTGATCAGTATTTTGATTATAAATATGGTGTATTAGAATATAGAAGTGTTCGTTTTGAAACAGAGAAGCTGGATATGGAGAATTATCAGGGCAATGCAGTGGTAAACTATACAGAGCGTGAAGTTCCATATACCCGTATTATTGAGCACAAGCATTTTGAATATGGTACACAGCCAGTTACGGTAATTTCCAGAGAATATCCGAGCGAATGGAAGCTGGGAGAGGAGCCATATTATCCGGTCAATAATAAGAAAAATGAAGAAGTAGCAGAGAAATATCGTGCATTAGCAGCAGCAGAGCAGAATGTGATTTTTGGTGGCCGTTTAGGTGAATATCGCTATTATGATATGGATAAGGTGATTGAAGCGGCATTAAAGGCAGTTGGGAAAGAAATTGGAATATAATTCAATTACAAAGGGAAAAAGGAGAAAAGGAAGATATGAACGATGTGTCAAAAGAGGAAAAGCTAGATCCAGCAAAACCAATTTTATGGATAGTGATACCATGCTATAACGAAAAAGATGTTTTACCGATTACAGCACCTATGTTTTTGGAGCAGATTCAAACAATGATTTCAAAGGAGAAAATCAGTGCAAAAAGCAGAATTTTATTTGTAAATGATGGATCAAAGGATTCGACATGGGATATTATCTGTAAGCTGGCACAAGAGGATGAACATTATATTGGAATCAGTCAAAGTAGAAACAGAGGACATCAGAATGCCGTACTTGCAGGTTTAATGGAAGCTAAGGATGTTTGCGATATTACAATTTCTATTGACTGTGATGGTCAGGATGATATTACAGCAATGGAACAAATGGTGGATGAATATCTGGCAGGTGCAGAAGTAGTTTATGGCGTCAGAAGTAAGAGAGATACAGATACATTTTTCAAAAGATTTACAGCAGAAAGTTTTTATAAATTGCTTGATAAGATGGGAGTAGAAACCGTGTACAATCATGCAGATTACAGATTGATCAGTGTAAGAGTATTACAGGGGTTTGCAGATTTTCATGAAGTAAATATATTTTTACGGGGAATGGTTCCGCTTGTAGGATATAAAAATGCAACAGTATATTATGAACGCCATGAAAGAATTGCAGGAGAAAGTCACTATCCATTAAGCAAAATGCTGGCACTCGCTTTTGATGGAATAACTAGCTTATCCGTCAGACCTATTTCCATCATAACTGGAACAGGCTGTGTGGTGAGTCTTATTGGATTTATAGGTATTATCTGGGCGATTATAACAGCTATTATGGGAAATACGGTTGCTGGATGGGCATCTATTGTTTGTATTGTCTGTTTTCTTGGAGGAATTCAATTACTTTCACTTGGAGTTATTGGGGAATATATTGGCAAAATTTATCTGGAATCTAAACATCGTCCACGTTATATAATCAGTGATAAAACATGGGAACCATATGAGAGACATTATAAAGGGTAATTTGTAATAACCAAAATGTATATATAATGTTATTTTATATTTTAGTGAAATAAACCAGAGAGGAAGTAAGTGTGATGAGGAAAGTTATAACTAAAACATGTGCGTTGATTATGACAGTCAGTATGTTGTTTGGAATGATTTTTATGTCTGATTCGGCAACCACATATAGTATGGCAGCTACAAAGACGGTAGAAACACCAGAATCAAGTAAGAATGCATTAACAAAATATAAGAAAATTTCAGAAATAAATAATAATACAATACTGGGGACTGACTTTACATATTATCAACAATGCCTTACATGGGGAAAGCAATATAAAGATTATATGAGTCAGTCTGTAGATAACCTTTTTACTTATGTGAAAAGTCAGGGAATTAATACAATTTCAGTGAAAGCAGCTGTGAATCCAACTGGGGATAATGCCTATCTGTCTCTGGATAATGCGATAAAGACATTAAAGAAAGCAAAAGCAGCAGGATTACAGACGAATCTCGTTTTACTATATTCCGATGAGATGACCTATGCAGGGACACAGAAACTTCCTGAAGGCTGGACAGTAAAGAATGCAGTAGATAAGGCAAAAGACTATACAAAAGAAGTAGTAGAAGAACTTACAAAAGAAAATGCTATCCCAACTATTATCACAATTGGTAATGAAGTAGACTGGAATTTCCTTGGAATTACTGAGGAAGGTGGATGGAATGGCTGGGTTGCCATGGGAGATATTTCTGCTTATTTAAAAGACAATGGAATTAAGAATGCAGTCAGTATCGCAGCTCCGAAAGAAGCTTCTGCTATTAAAGAGATAATTGATGGAAAATTAAAATGGACAAAGGCAGACTATGATTATATAGGAGTAAACCTTTATCCAGACGATAATACAAATACTTACGTTAAGGAATTAAGAGATGCTGTGGAAGAGTGTTCAGAGAAGAAACAGCTCATTGTTTCCAGCGTAAAGTATGCCCGTGTAAATGAAGAAGATACCGTTAATGTGTATACACAGGCAGAAAACATTTATAATTTATTATCAGCAACGATTGACAAGAACAATGCAGGTGGAATTATTTATGATGATGCAGTCTATACAGGAAGCTGGAATTCGTTAGTTGATGATGATGGAGATGCACAGATTTCTCTTGCTATCTTTGCTTATGCACAGGGTAAGCAGACAGATACCAGCCGTGATCCTTATAAATATGGAGATGATACGGGCTTAAAGTCACAGAAGGTAACGATTCGGAAAGTAAGTAAGATGACAGATTCAACTATTCGAGGAATGGATATTTCTTCTTATATTGCATTAAAGAACGCTGGAGTAAAATATTATGATAATAATGGAAAGGAAGAGTCCTTACTAAAAGTTCTAAGCGATAATGGAGTAAATTATATTCGTATTCGTATCTGGAATGATCCATATAATGAAAATGGAGAAACTTATGGTGGTGGAGCAAGTGATGTAGAAAACGGTTTGAAGATTGCAAAAGAGGCAGCAAAGTATAATATGAAATTACTACTATGCTTCCATTACTCGGACTTCTGGGCAGAACCATCAGTGCAAAATCTCCCAAAAGCCTGGAAAAAAGATGCTGACAATCCTCAGAAACTTCGTTTAAATGTATATAATTATACTAAGGAAACTATTAAAAAATTTAAAGAGATTGGCGCAGACATTGGTATGGTTCAGATCGGAAATGAGATTTCACGAGGAATGATGGGAGTCATGCAAAGTAAAAATTCTAGCATTTGGGAAGAAAAGTCAAAAGTAGAGTTGATTGACAGTTATATAAATGCTGGATCAAAGGCTGTTAGAGAATGTGCACCAGAAGCGTTAATTGCATTACATTTAGACACATTATATACAGGAACATATAAAAAGGTAATGGATGTATGGGAAAGAGATGATGTAGATTACGATGTGTTAGGAGCCTCTAGCTATGCATTTTGGGCAGGAGATAACATGGTTAATAGTTTGAAAAAGGCAGGCGAGTACGTTGCCTCTAGAGGTAAATTATTTACAGTGTTAGAAACATCATGGCTTAATTCAACAGAAGATGCAGACGGAACCTCTAATATGATTTCTAGTACTAAGGTAAAAAAATATAAAGTTGGACCACAAGGGCAAGTTGATGTACTAACAGATATGTACGATGCAATATTATCTAACGATAATGGGCTTGGCATTTTCTATTGGGAAGGAGCCTGGATTCCTGTAAAAGCTGGATGGACAAATTGGAAGTATAATAAAGAAATGGCAGATAAGTATGGAACAGGTTGGGCTTCCAAGGGAGCTGTAGGATATTTTCCTAACTGGAAATTGTACTATAATAATCAGCCAGCATGGGGAGGAGATTCATGGGATAATCAGACATTATTTGATACAAAAGGATATTCTTTAGATTCTCTTCGCTTTTACAAGGATGCGATTTCGTCAAAGGATAAACAACAGATTGCAATCATTGAGATGACTAGCCCAAATGGAGAAGTTATTGGCTATAGGTATGTTAAAGTTTCAGTAGGAAAGACGATAAATTATACATTACCAACAATAGCTGGATATAAAGCAGACAGAGACAAGATGCAGATTAGAGGAGAAAAGGAAGGAATAAAGCGAGTACAGGTTACATACAGAATACTTCCAAAGAAGCAGAATATTTGTTTAAAGAAGTCCGCCTATAAATTACCATATGCTTCAAACTATAACTTTAAGAAGCAAGTCATTGCGAATGGAAAGCTTACTTTTAAATCCAGTAATTCCAAGGTTATATATATTAATAAACGAACAGGTAAAATGACAATAAAGAAGCCTGGTAAAGTAACAATTACAATTAGTGCAGATTCAACTGCTTCTTACGAAGCAGCAACAAAACGAGTTGTTGTATATGCTGTCCCGAAGAAACAGACGTTGCAAAAGGTTAGGAAATCTGGAAAAACTGTAAGATTAAATGTGAAAAAAGATACGAAAGCAACAGGCTATCAGGTAATCACATCTACAAATAAAAAGTTTACGCGTAATAAAAAGTCGGCTGTTTCAAAGAAAAATCGAAATCTTAATATAACATTAAGACAGAAGAGTAAGGGAACATATTATGTCAAAGCACGTTCCTATATCAAGATTGGTAAAAAATATTATTATGGTCCATGGAGTAAAGTGAAAAAGGTTACATTAAGATAACAATCCCTCTTGATTTTCTCCCCATTTTGGATATAATAAATTCATAAAAAGAAGTAATAAATATTTACAGAGGTGGCCAAAGAAGGTATATTTATGTAAGAATAAGTATACCTTCTTTTCTTTTTGTACTTCTTTTGGAGTAGGTATTACTGTTGGGGAATTTCATGAGTTTAATACATAGAGAGGTGATATGTGTGAATACGTTACAGACAAATGACTGGCTGATTTTAAATTCGATTATTTATGAGATTTATACAACGGCTGATTTTGACAAGATGAGACAGAAGTTTTTGGAGCAGATGAAGATGCTGGTGGACTTTGACAGTGCGGATTTTTATCTGGCTTCTCTGGATGAGGAATATAAACTGACGGATCCTGTTACGTATCATTGTGAGGAGGATTTGTGCGAAGTTTACGACAGGATTGATTACAGCAGGGGAATCATGTACAGTGGAAAGAATATTGTGTATCGGGAAACGGATATTATTTCTGATGAAATGCGTGTAAAGACGGAATATTATCAGAAGGTTTATAAGCCGAATAACTGGCACTATTCGCTGCAGATGATCATGGCAAAGGATAAGAAGTTTCTTGGAGTGGTGACTTTGTATCGTAATATCGGTAAAGATGATTTCAGTCATGATGATGTATTTCTTGTGGATACTTTAAAGGATCATCTGGCGTATCGTTTATGGCAGCACAAGCAGAATCGTATGCAGTTTGGCGAGAAGCTTACAGTATCGGCTGCGACGGAGAAGTTCGGGCTTACGAGACAGGAGCATAATATTTTGCATCTTTTAATGGAAGGAAAGGATAATAGTTTTATCTGCGAGTACTTATCTATTAGTATCAATACGTTGAAGAAGCATATTTTAAATATTTATCGGAAATTGGGAATTCGTAACAGGGTGCAGTTGTTTAAGAAAATACGGGAGAAGGAATAGAAAAAGGAATAAAAGGACGTACTTTATAGTGATAAGAGGTTGAGTAATATTTATCTTTTCCAGTAGTCTATAGAAAGGGGGATTTATGGTAAGTATTGATTTGTTGAGCAATATATTATAAAGATATATGAATCCTGTGCAGAATAAAGATATACCAAAGAGGGGTGAGCATTTTGTTCGCCCTTTTTGATTTTATTATCCTATGTGAGCGATGAATTTGTTTGTTATATGATTTATTAGATATAGTTGCGTGCATGGCATTCATTTATTTTAAACTTTATTACATATTATTTTTTCAAAGATACAACTGGGGAAATTCTTGGTGTGTATCGAAAAACACATATTCCAGATGGGATGCCTTACGCAGAAAAATTTTATTTTACACCGGGAGATAGTGGATTTAAAGTGTGGGATACGGCATATTGTCTATAGCAATTTTCCAAAATACATTATAAACACGCTCTGGAGTCTTTATTCCGACAAAAATATATGGTATAACTATTTCTGGTTTTTATTAATAACTCAAATTTCCCAAATCAATAAAGTGTATTGAATTTTTAAGGTGTGAAGCCCATTTTAGGGATGGGAAGTTTTAGTTAATAACAGTATAGCTATTTAAAATCAGTGTAGCTTTAATAATCATACTTTAGAAATTTAAGAAGAAGTTCTTGGTAATGCAATTGTGGGCATTTCACATATGTTTCATACACAATGGAGAAAGAGGATTCATTTTGCAAACGAGCATATAGCTTTCTAAGATAAAGTATATTTATCTGTAAATACTTTATCTATTGAAATCGATATGTTAAAGAAACGTATTTTAATTTTAAACAAGTATATTTTAAAGCTGCACAGAGGAAAGGAATGAAGATTTAGTATGTTAAAAAAAGGTAAATTTTTTCTGGCAGCCTTACTGACTTGTCTTTTACTTGGAAATACTTTTGGCAGTGTGGCAGTAAAAGCAGCCGGTACTTCAGACAGTCAGGCAGCACAGACAGTGGAAACGATGTCAAAGGCAAATGAGTATAAAGCATTCTGGTTTTCTTATTATGACTATGATGCCTATCGTGCCAAGTATAAAAAGAAAAATGCATCTACATTTAAAAAGTATTTTACGAAGGTAGTGAAAAAAGGGAAAAACCTGGGAATGAACTGTATTATCGTTCATGTCCGCCCGTTTGGAGATGCGATGTACAAGTCCAAATATTTTCCGTGGTCCAAATGCATTTCAGGTAAACAGGGGAAGAATCCGGGATTTGACCCATTAAAAATTATGATTTCTGTAGCCCATGCAAACGGAATGAAAATCGAGGCGTGGATTAATCCTTACCGTGTAGCGGCAGGTTCCACCAATTATAGCCGTTTATCTTCTAAAAATCCGGCAAGAAAGTGGCATAACAACAAAAAGACACGCAGAAATGTTCTTGCTTATCAGGGAAGTCTTTACTATAATCCAGCAAAGGCACAGGTAAGAGAACTTATTGTGAACGGGGTAAAAGAAATTGTACAGAATTATGATGTTGATGGAATTCATATGGATGATTATTTTTACCCAACATTTAATTCTTCCAATGTAAACTCTGCTTTTGATGCAAAAGAATACAAAGCTTCTACTATGGGCAAACATAAAAATGGCATTGTTGCTTTTCGAAGACAACAGGTTAATGCTTTAGTGAAAGCGATTCACAGTGCAGTAAAAGCAACAAAGCCAAATGTGACATTTGGAATTAGCCCGGCAGGAAATATTGATAATTTAACAAGCAAATATTCTTATTATGTAGATATCAATAAATGGTTAAACTCCCATGATTATGTAGATTATATTTGTCCACAGATTTACTGGGGATTCAAACATCCGTATGCGAAGTTTGACAGAGTGACAAAGCGTTGGATGAAAGCTGCAAAAAGCAAAAAAGTAAAAGTATACATAGGAATTGCTGTATACCGCGCAGGCCATAATACCGGTGCAAGTTCAAGCGAACGCCGGGAGTGGAGATCGGATGCAAATGTTCTCAAAAAGCAGGTACAGTATGCTAGAAAAAAAGGTTGTGACGGTTTTGCATTCTTTGACTACCAGGATCTGAAAAGCAAAACAAGTGCGAGAGCGGTAAAAAATTTGAAAAAAGTATTGAAGCGCTAATTTACTAAAGCACAGAACCCGAACAGATAAATAGAGCTTATTTATCTGTTCGGGTTCGTCTGTTTCTCAGCCTTTCAAATTAGAAGTTCGGCTTGGCCAGTTTTAATTCTTCTATCTGATTAAGTTTGGCATTTTTTACAGTGATAAGGATAGCACCTTTTGCTGTATTGATTTTTTTATTATTTTTGATTTTTTTAGTTTTTCCATTGACAGTCTGTTCAATTTTCTGGATTTTCCATCCTTTTTTCATTTTAATAGAAAGTTTGCCGGAGCAGTCTTTCTTAAGCAGTCCGTATGGTACATTAGAAATATATTTCTTTACATTCTTTTTTCCAACCTTGGCGGACTGGATTGGAGAGGCAAAAGAAATAACTTTAACTTTCATAGAGAGTTTGTAAGTTTTTTTACCCCTTTTTACATTAACAAGAACTTTGGTGGTTCCTGATTTTGAAGAGTTAAAAGTGTTCACCAGAATTTCGTTATAATGTTCATCGGAAGTGTAAGCACTGACAATACTGTAATCATTGCCCTTTGGAACTGCCTTTGTGATAACGTCACCCTTTTTCATGTTCTTGATTCGGATAGTACGGTTATAACTGTTACGGAACATAACGATGGATTTGTCGATGGCAGGTGCCTTAGCAGCGGCCTCTGACTTTACACTTGGAATCAGGCATAATGAGAGAAGCATTACAAATGCACAAAATAAAGACAAAACAGATGATTTGTTGATTCTTTTCATAGATAAATCCTCCTTGTAAAAATGATAAATAAATAGCAAATTAATTATGTCGTATTTATTGAAAATGCACAAGGAAATTCTGGTATTTAAAGTTTTTAATCTTTTTCTCTTTCACACTCTTCCTGTTGTATTTTTCTCTATTTTCATAAGAAGATAGCTTGCAGATTTGAGGACAAACAGAAAAGCGAAGGTCCCTATAGCTCTATCTGTGGCCTGGGAGCAAGTGTTGGATGCAAGCGCATAAGCGAACATTCAACATGCCGCAACGAAAGTCACAGATAGAGCTATAGGGACCTTCGCTTTTCGTCTGTTTACCCAAACTGCTAATTGTTGAGAAAAATTCTCAAATAAATTATTGACTTCTAATAGATATTAGGGTATGCTAACTAAATAAGAATACGTAAAATAAAAGTAAGTTTTAGCAAACATACAAAGGAAAGAGGTTATTATGTTACCATTATCGATGGCAAGTCAGGGAGAACCGGTGATAATTAAAAAGATTGGCGGGAAGCAGGAGACGAAGAAGTTCTTAGAGACATTAGGATTTGTTGTTGGCGGAACCGTTACAGTTGTTTCTGAGATTAATGGCAATATGATTGTGAATGTAAAAGATTCCAGAGTTGCCATTGGAAAAGATATGGCAAATAAGATTATGGTTTAAAGCTATGTTTCAACATTGATAATTGAAAGGTAAAGAAAGAGATAGAAAGTTTGAATAGGTATTAGCCTGAGTATTAAGTTATAGAGATTATTGATTGTAGCGTACATTTTTATATCATATATTTTGGATAGCTAGATAATGAAGTTTTAGTTAATCTAGAGCGTGTTTCAGACACGCTCTAAAGCAAAAATATGACAACAATTGAATAATTACTGAGAATACATAACGCTAAGCGAGGATAATTGAGAAAAAATATCATTAGTAGATTTTTTGCTTGTAATTCCCCCTCGGTTGGCTTATTATTGTGTGAAAAGAAAAGTGATTGTACTTTTACATAAGAATATCAATATTATCAGGAGGTCATGGACATGTTAGAATGTTTAACTAAAATTAACTGGAAAAAAGTAGGTTTATTTGCATCAGGTACTTTATTTGGAACAGCAGGTATCAAGGTTTTAGCAAGTGATGATGCTAAGAAAGTTTATACAAACTGTACAGCAGCCGTTTTAAGAGCAAAAGAGACTGTTATGAATACAGTTACAACTGTTCAGGAGAACGCTGAAGATATTTATGAAGGCGCAAAACAGATTAATGAAGAACGTGCAGAAGCAAAAGTGGCAGCGGAGTTTGCAGAAGAAGCTGAAGCAGCAGAAGAAGAGACAACAGAAGAAGTTGAAGCTGAGGCAGAAGCAGCAGAATAGTTTTGATAATTTGATTTATATTAAAACATATTGTGATAAGGCTGACTGTCGATGTTGATTTAAAGTCGATATTAAGTTAGATTCAAAAATTTGAATTTGATTTAAAATGGATGTAGCTTTAAAAGTAAAGAAGAGACTGCAGGACAGAGGCGGTCTCTTTTTTTAACAGATAAATAAAGAGGTGTATATTTTGAAGTTTCAGATAAAACACGAGATAAAAGGAAGAATGCGTCTCCATATATTACAGAAGAAACAGATGTCCTGCGAACAGGCAGACATTTTATTATATTATCTGGAGAATATCGAAGGCGTAGAATCTGCAAAGATTTACGAGAGAACAGCAGATGCAGTTGTCCGTTATGCTGCAGATAAAGATGGTTTCGTACGACAGAATATTATTAAAGAAGTGCAGAAGTTCGTTTACGATAAGGTAGAAGTTCCGGATGGTCTTATTGAGAATTCTGGAAGAGAGCTGAATCGTGAATTTCAGGAGAAGCTGATTGGACAGATTACTGCACACTATGCAAGAAAGTTTTTATTACCAGCCCCATTTCGTGCGGTGTATACAGGAATAAAATCATTAGGTTATATTTGGAAGGGACTCCAGACACTTGCACAGCGTAAGTTAGAGGTACCCGTTCTTGATGCAACTGCAATCGGTGTTTCTATTCTTCGTGGTAATTACGATACTGCCGGTTCCGTAATGTTTCTTCTTGGAATTGGCGAACTGTTAGAGGATTGGACGCATAAGAAGTCTGTGGGTGATCTTGCAAGAATCATGTCACTTAATGTAGAAAAGGTATGGCTTAAGACCGAGGACGGAGAAGTTCTTGTTCCATATTCCCAGATTAAACAGGGGGACAGCATTGTTGTACACATGGGTAACGTCATTCCATTTGATGGAACTGTATTAGCTGGAGAGGCAATGGTGAACCAGGCATCCCTTACTGGAGAGTCTATGCCGGTTAGAAAGTCAGAGGAGACTTCTGTTTATGCAGGAACTGTTGTAGAAGAAGGTGAAATCACTGTTAAGGTAAAAGCGGTTGGCGGAAGTGGACGTTATGACAAGATTGTTACAATGATTGAAGATTCCCAGAAGTTAAAGTCAGGTCTTGAAGGTAAGGCAGAACATTTAGCTGATAAGCTTGTGCCATACACACTTGCAGGAACAGGACTTGTTTACTTAGCGACAAGAAATGCCACAAAGGCAATTGCTGTTCTTATGGTTGATTTCTCCTGTGCATTAAAACTTGCTATGCCAATTTCTGTATTATCTGCAATTCGTGAAGCAAGCCAGCATAATGTTACTGTCAAAGGCGGCAAGTACATGGAAGCTGTCGCAGAAGCAGATACTATTGTATTTGACAAGACAGGAACACTGACAAAGGCAGAGCCTACTGTTGCGGAAGTTGTTCCATTTGGAGGCAATGATGCAGATGAAATGCTTCGTATGGCAGCCTGTATGGAAGAACATTTTCCACATTCTATGGCAAAAGCAGTCGTAGATGCTGCATTAAAGAAAGAACTTGACCATGAGGAAATGCATTCCAAAGTACAGTATATTGTAGCACACGGTATTTCTACTACGATTGAAGGGAAAACAGCTGTAATCGGAAGTTATCATTTCGTATTTGAAGATGAAAATTGTAAGATTCCAGCAGGAGAAGAAGCGAAATTTGAAGCTCTTCCAGAAGAGTATTCCCACCTTTATCTTGCATTAGAAGGAACACTTGCTGCTGTAATCTGTATCGAAGACCCTCTTCGTGAGGAAGCAGCCGATGTAATCAAAGCTCTGAAAAAGGCAGGTATTTCAAAAGTTGTTATGATGACTGGTGACAGTGAGAGAACTGCCGCAGCCATCGCAAAACGTGTAGGCGTTGATGAATATTATTCTGAAGTACTTCCGGAAGATAAAGCAAACTTTATCACAAAGGAAACAGAAAAAGGAAGAAAGGTCATGATGATTGGTGATGGCATCAATGATTCACCAGCCCTTTCTGCCGCAAGCGTTGGAATCGCTGTAAGCGATGGCGCAGAAATCGCAAAAGAAATCGCAGACATTACGATCAGCGCAGAAAGTTTATATGAAGTCGTAGCATTGAAAAAGATTAGTAATGCATTATTAAAACGAATTCATAAAAATTATCGCTCCATCGTGGGAATTAACTCTGGGTTGATTGTACTTGGAGTTGCAGGAGTATTAGCTCCGGCAACATCAGCATTATGTCATAATGTTTCAACACTGCTTATTAGTTTAAACAGTATGAAAAACCTACTCCCAGAAGAATAGTTTCTGATTTCATTCATTAGACAGATAACAGACGAAGACAGCGAAACCAATAAGCCATATTTGTGATTTTAGTCGCGGCGAGAAATAGTCTTCTATGAAAAGCCCGGTATGAAAATAATTGATTTTGACCCAGTTGTACAAAACACAAAGGTGTCAAAATCAATTATTTTCATACCGGGCTTTTTTAACGCTTTATTATACTATCGCCGCTCCGAGACCACAAATATGGCTTATTGGTTTCGCTGCCTTCTGTGTTATGAACAGGAGGATGAATTAAATCAGTTAGTTGTTTTTTGCAATTCCAATAACATTTTGATAACTTCAGGGCAAGTATAAGACCTCAGTTCGATTCCTCAAATCACCCACTGCATCTTAATTTTAACAAAATCCAGCCAAAAAACAGCCCAGGAAGAGAGCGCAGGACCTATATTTGTGACCTCTTCCTGGGCGTCTGTTTTGAATATTTTTCAAAAAAAGATGCAAAATATCCTCTTATAGAGAAAAGTGTATCAATAAGGGTATTGACTTTATGACGAAAGTTAGTTATTATAAATGCAAGTTAGTAATAACTAACAAACATTAAAACAAGGAGGCACCATGAGACAGGAAGTATTTGAGATTGTACAGAAGATGGACAAAGATAATATCAGAACACAGATGGCCCTGCAGTGTGCGCCGTTGATTACCGGACTTAAGGTGGCGAATCTTTTGATTATTCCATCTAAGAACGAAGAGTTTGTTGGAGCGATTCTTGATGGAACGGATATTTCTTATATGAGATTAGCGAAGTCAGAATGCAAGACAACATTTTTCCTGTATCGGGAAGCAAGCTTAACTGTCTGGCTTACGAAAGCTGAGAATAGAGTACTTCTCAGGGAGACAGGATACAACGGTAAAGTATTATCTGATATCCTCAGAGCAGTTCAGATACGATATGAAGCTTATGTGCAGAAAGGGAAAGATTTTCCCCATGAAATTGGTGTACTGTTAGGTTATCCTGCAGAAGATGTCAAAGGATTTGTGGTGAATGAGGGGAAAAATTATCTCTATTCTGGTTACTGGAAGGTTTATGGAGACCTGTCGGAAGCAAAGCAACTGTTTTACAAATTTGATCGGGCGAAGGAAGCGTTGATTGAACTGGTATCGCAAGGTATCGGAATAAGAAATGTTATCGAAAGCTGCAGTAGTAATTTACTGCTGGATGGCGCGGCTTAAAGTTCCTTGTAAGACCTTTTCAAAGATGGAAACATCATGGTAAATCAAACTAATAATTTTTTTCAGGAGGAAGCAGCAATGAGCAAAATTAGCGTAGTGTACTGGTCTCAGACAGGAAACACAGAAGCTATGGCGGAAGCTGTCGGAGCCGGAATCGCAAAAGCCGGTAAAGAAGCAGACGTAGTAGAAGTCTCAAGCGCATCTATGGAAGACTTAAAAGCAGCAAAAGTATTTGCACTTGGATGTCCTGCGATGGGCGCAGAAGTACTTGAAGAGATGGAGATGGAACCATTTGTGGAAGAAGTAGAAGGCTTCGCACAGGGAAAAACCATCGCACTTTTCGGTTCCTATGGCTGGGGAGATGGCCAGTGGATGAGAGACTGGGAAGAAAGAATGACAGCAGCAGGCGCAACGGTATTAAACGGTGAAGGCCTCATCTGCCAGGAAACTCCAGATGATGATGCAATCAAACAGTGCGAAGAACTGGGCGAACAGCTGGCTCAGAACGCATAAGAGCGTAGAATCATTCAAAGAAAAACTCGTAGTAACTCATAGTAAAAAATAGTAACAAGCAATTATAGTAATCGCATAGTAACGCATATAAAAAACTCATAATAACGCAGTAAAGTAATTTATATTAAAAAGTAACGTATATCAATAAGTAATTACACATTTAAAAAATACCTCTAATTTAATGAAATACCCTTTCTAAAATTTATTTTTAGTCGAAAAGACAAGAAAGAAGAAATCCTTTCATTCCTTTCCGTAAATCGCAGCGGAAAGCAAGGGAAGTGATTTCTTCTTTTTTTGTGTGGGACAAAACAGATGAAAACAGCTAATAGATGAGAAGTGGGCTTGTTTTTCTCTTCGGGTTTCTCTGTTTATAGTTTGTCTGTCTATAGGCGTGTGTCGGATTATGTGCCGATCACTCATGCTGAGTTCGTCTGTTTCTACTTATTACGCAAGGCTTTTCGATAAATGCCATAAGCCACAAATGCCGTAACTGTTTCTGTTATCCAGAAAGAGTGCCATACTCCATTTGCGCCGATAAATCGGCTGAGTACGAACGCTAATGGTACGATGATTACGAGGTAACGAAGCAGGGAGACAACAAGTGATTCATTTCCCTTTCCGAGTGCTTCTAAAGCTCCACTTGATACGACGGAGACAGAAGAAACGATGAAGCCGCAGGAAATAATGCGGAGTGCGGATGCACCGGCGGCGATAGTTGTTTCCTGAGTGGTAAACATTTTCATAAAAGTTTCTGGCGTAAACATAAAAAGTAAGGTGCCGGCTGTCATGATGCCGATAGCAATTGTGAGGGCAAGCCGGTAGATTTTGTTTACTCGTCTGTATTCTTTTGCACCGTAATTGTAACCCATGAGCGGACGCATTCCCTGAATCATTCCGTTGACGGATAAATATAAGAAAGTCTGCAATTTATAATAGATTCCAAGAATGATAACACCAGATTCGGAAATTGATGCAAGGATTCCATTTAATGCGGAAATAAGCAGAGAAGGAAGCGCCATATTTAATGCACCGGGAATTCCAACACCGTAAAGGCGTATGCAGACATTTTTTTCAGGGCGAAGCAGGTGTTTACGTATTGTTACGGGTGGCTTTTTAAATATATAAAACAAAATGTAAATAAGTAAGGTAGAACACTGGCCGATGCCGGTTGCGATAGCGGCTCCTTCGATTCCAAGTCGTGGAAACGGTCCAATTCCAAAAATGAGAACTGGGTCAAGGATAATATTCAGGATGCAACCACACAGCATACTGAGCATGCTGACAACCATCATCCCCATCGCCTGAAAGTATTTTTCAAAAGTGATTTCCACATGGATAATAATTGAGAAAAGAAGAACGATATTTGAATAACGTAATCCTAAAGAGAGGGTGTCCTGATTGTTCGTAAACAGTTTTAAGAATGAAGGCATAATGAGGATGCCGGTTATACTTAAAATAATTCCATGTACAATAGAGAGAAACATTCCCTGTGAGGCAGCTTTATCTGCCTGTTCTCGCTGATCTGCTCCGAGACAGAAAGCAATCATAACATTGATGCCGATACCGAAACCTACGGCAACGGAGTTAACAACATTCTGAATTGGAAATACAAGAGAAAGTGCAGTCATGGCATCTTCGCTGATCTTGGCAACGAAAATACTGTCAATAATGTTGTAAAGTGAATTTACCAGCATGGATAAAATCATTGGTGCCGCCATAGAAAGCAGAAGTGGCAGAATTGGTTTTTCTTTCATATAAGTCTGTTCCATAAAATATCTTTTCCCTTCTGTATTATTTATTATTAATGTTTTACAGGGTACACATTGATGCTGTTAGATTTGTGAATTTTATTTACCAGGTTGATTTTGCTACTATAAGTGAGCAAATACAGAAAAATGCACAAAAATAGGTGCTTCTTGTTTGTAGTCTAAACACATTCAGACCAAGCAAGTAAAGTATGTTTTTATAATGCGGACATAGTTGTGCAATATTTTAAATTTACTCATTTATAGTTTGCTATATAGATTTTTTGTACAAATGCTGGTAAATATTTTTTATGACAAAAACTGAGCCTGTATATTCTGTAAAAAGGAGTAGTTTATCGCGATAAAAAAGGCTACAGGATTCTGCACTGTTTAAATCAGAAACAGAAAAACCTATAGCCTCGTTTAGACGATATATTATTTTGGTCACGTTATTATAAAGGATTTGAAAAGGAAATGTCAAGCACTCTTTTTTAGAAAATTAAATGCAAGAAAGACTCCGAGAGTGCATTGAACTCACAGGAAGGTAAAAAGTGTGGTTCCGGATAGATAAATAATTACATAAATATAAAAAAGATTAAATTTATATTACAAATGATGTATTGTAATTAACAGGAAGAAAGGCCTATGTTATAATAAATAACAAAGACAATGTTTGATATGGAGAAGCTTCGTACATTGAATAAAGGCTGACCTACACCTGTTTTATTTGCTGTGAGGACTTCTGTCACAATCTTGCATTGAATAAAGGCTGGTTTTTACAGCCCAAAGAGAGAAAAAGGAGAAGTTTATGAAAAAAATTCATGCATTAGTTATGTCTCTTATCATGCTTTTTATTGTGCTGGCACCAGCACAGAATGTGGAAGCAGCAGGCAAAAGCCTGAAAGTTTCTGAAAAAGCATTTTTCAAAGAGATGAAAGAATTTGACTACAAAGGAATGAACCGCTATGTGAAGGACTGGGGAGAAGGTGGACAGCTTGTGTCGGCATTTTACATGGTTCCGAGTGGTAAAAAGTATTTTGCTAAATGTGCCAGTAAGATGAGTTATCGTATCATTTCCACAAAGAAAAAAGGCAATAAGGCAGATGTGAAAGTGAAGTTCCGCTATGTGAATTGCGAGGATTTTACATTTAATTTCTGTATGAATGCATTTTATTATATGGCAGATGGAAAGCTTGATAATTTATCTTCCATGTCAGAAAAGCAGGTTATAAAGCTGGTAAATGGAATTATTGACAAATCGCAGAAAGATACAAAGTTTAATCGTTTTAAGACAAAAACAGTTACAATTCGTTTTGTGAAAGCAAAGAATTGCTGGAAGGTTCAGAAAGTTTCTGATAAGTTAGCTGATGTTATGATGGCGAACTTTGCATCAAATCTTCAGAATTTGGCAACATTTTCTATTTCGTCAGCTTGTGGAGAAAAGAGCGCATATGTTATACCTGAGACGTCAGAGTATGGGACAGTACAGAAAAAAGTACTGGTTAAAGTATTGAAAAATATTTATGGAAGAAAGCCAGAGTTGTCTGCATAAAGCTCATTTATACATTTGCTGAAAATCTTTATGAAGTTTATTGCATTAAAAATAGTGCTTGCTATTTCTTAATTCCTAGTATATTATTAGGAATTAGGAGGTGGCGAATTATGATGGTTTCGTCCAAAGGCCGTTACGCACTTCGTGTAATGATCTATTTAGCACAGAATGACAGAGAAGAATTAATTCCGTTAAAAGAAATTGCGGAGAATCAAAATATATCCATGAAGTATTTAGAGATGATCGTGAGCCTGCTTCACAAGGGTAATATGCTTATAAGTGGACGTGGGAAAAAAGGAGGATATCGCCTGGCGCGAAAGCCGTCTGAGTACACGATCGGTTCTATTTTAAAGCTGACAGAAAAAACATTGGCTCCTGTCAATTGCTTAGAGGGTGGGAAAGTAACCTGCGAAAAGGCAGGATATTGTATTACTCTTCCGATGTGGCAGAAGCTGGATGGGATTATTGATGATTATTTAGAGACAGTGACGCTTGAGGATTTGCTGGAGGGTCGGGTTTAACCTGGTTCTCCAGTATTTTTATGAGGTTGTTTTTTATGTAAAAATTATGATGGCGTATGGATATAAAAGTAATATAAGAGAGACAGAAAGTATTTTAAGAAGTATTTTTTCGGAAATTATGTACATGATAAAAAACAAGAATAGCGGTATCTTTTTAATAAAATCCTATTGACAAGATAGGATTTTCAAGATATAATTCCTATACACTAGATAGGATTTAGAAAGAAGAGGGTGAATTTATGTATATTTATGCAGATAATGCGGGAACTACAAAGATGAGTCCTGTTGCGATAGATGCGATGACAAAGTGCATGAATGAGGTATTTGGAAACCCATCCAGCCTGCATTCTACCGGACAGCGTGCTGCAGAAGTGCTTCAGAAAGCAAGAGAAGATGTTGCAGAAGCATTAGGTGCAGATTTTAATGAGATTTACTTTACTTCCGGCGGAAGCGAAGCAGACAACCAGGCTATTCGTTCTGCTGCTCTTTTTGGAGCAAAGAAGGGTAAGAAACACCTCATTTCCACAAAGATTGAACATCATGCCGTTCTCCATACTCTTAAGAAGTTAGAGCGAGAAGGCTTTGAAGTAACATTACTTGATGTTGGAGCAGACGGAATTGTTGATCCTGCTGACGTAGAGAAGGCAATTCGTGAAGATACAGCATTAGTTACTATTATGTATGCGAACAATGAGATTGGTACATTACAGCCAATTGATGAGATTGCAAAGATTTGTAAAGAAAAGAAAGTAACATTCCACACAGATGCAGTACAGGCAGTTGGACATGTTCCAGTGAACGTACACGCACAGAACATTGATATGTTATCTTTATCCGGACATAAGTTCCACGGACCAAAGGGAATCGGTGTCCTTTACGTTAGAAAAGGTGTTCCACTGTTTAACTTGATTGAAGGTGGCGCACAGGAAAGAGGAAGAAGAGCTGGTACAGAGAATATTCCTGCCATTGTTGGTATGGCAGCAGCATTAAAAGAAGCTGTAGCAAACTTAGATGAGAACATGGCAAAGATTTCTGCTATGAGAGACCGCTTAATTGAAGGCCTTTCACAGGTTGAACATTCCCGTCTGAACGGTGATGCTAAGAAGAGACTTCCAGGTAACGTAAACTTCTGTTTCGAAGGAATCGAGGGAGAATCCCTTTTACTTTTACTTGATGAAAAGGGAATCGAGGCTTCTTCAGGAAGTGCCTGCACATCAGGTTCTCTTGACCCTAGCCATGTATTATTAGCAATCGGACTTCCTCACGAAGTTGCACACGGATCACTCCGTCTTACATTATGTGAAGAGAATACACCAGAACAGATTGAATATATCATTAAAGAAGTTCCGGAAATCGTTTCTTATTTAAGAAACATTTCACCAGTTTGGGAAGAACTTGAGAAGGGAGAAAAGAAACATGTTATATAGTGAAAAAGTAATGGATCATTTCCGTAACCCAAGAAACTTAGGAAAAATGGACGATGCAGACGGTATCGGAGAAGTAGGTAATGCAAAATGTGGTGACATCATGAAGATGTACATCAAAGTAAAAGACGGCATCATTGAAGATGTAAAGTTTAATACATTTGGATGCGGTTCCGCAATCGCCAGCAGTTCTATGGCAACAGAGATGATCAAAGGTAAATCTATTGATGATGCCTTAGAATTATCTAATAAAGCTGTAGTTGAGGCCCTTGACGGACTGCCAACACACAAGATTCACTGTTCCGTATTAGCAGAAGAAGCTGTAAAGGCTGCTGTAAAAGACTACTACGATAAGAACGGAATCGAGTACGATAAAGAAAAATTTGCACCAGACGATTGCCCAACATGTGGGGAATAGTTGATTTGGTGGTTGATGCACCATTTGACAGACAGTTGATAGGCGGCTTATTAGATAATTAACAGACGAAAATGAAAAAGGCTTATCATCGTATTTGTGACTTTCGTCGCGGCGGTTTGAATGCTCGCTTATGCGCTCGTATCCAAACCTTGCTCCGAGGCCACAAATATGATGATAAGTCTTTTTTATTTTCTGACTGTGGATGGTTCCGATAAGTACATTCCTAACCTACTTTTGTAAGAAGCGGTTAAAATTACTGGAAAACCAAATCAAGGAGGGAGATTTGGGAGCGAGCATTCAAAGCACCGCGACGAAAGTCACATATTTGAACTATCTAGCTTCTGGTTTTCGTCTCCTCCAACCAAAACGAAATAAATCCCACAAGCAAGGGAATTCTCCCACAAAACCAATTGACAGATTGCAGAAGTCTTTGTATAATAGCAGTGTGTTAACCTACTTTATTCTTAGAGTGAAAAACGGAGGAGAAGATAATGAAGTTTTTTATTGATACTGCGAATGTAGAGGATATCAAGAAAGCGAATGACATGGGGGTTATTTGCGGGGTTACAACAAATCCATCTCTGATTGCCAAGGAGGGAAGAGATTTTAATGAAGTCATTAAAGAAATCGCTTCTATCGTAGATGGCCCGATCAGTGGTGAAGTAAAAGCGACAACAACAGATGCAGAAGGAATGATTAAGGAAGGCCGTGAAATCGCAGCAATCCATCCAAACATGGTTGTAAAGATTCCTATGACCGTAGAAGGATTAAAGGCTTGTAAAGTTCTTTCCCAGGAAGGAATTAAGACCAATCTTACATTAATCTTTACTGCAAATCAGGCATTACTTGCCGCAAGAGCGGGAGCAACATATGTATCTCCTTTCTTAGGCAGACTAGATGATATCAGTGTAAGAGGTGTTGATCTTATTCGTGATATCGCAGAGATTTTTGCTGTCGCAGGTCTGGATACAGAGATTATCGCAGCGAGTGTCCGTAATCCAATTCATGTAACAGACTGTGCTTTAGCAGGAGCTGATATTGCAACAGTTCCATATAAAGTAATTGAACAGATGACCAAACATCCTTTAACTGATGCTGGAATTGAGAAGTTTAAAAAAGATTATATCGCAGTATTTGGTGAATAGGATATAGATGTGATTTCAGAATCTTCATTGCAAAGTGAAGTACAGCAGATTCTGGGATTATATTGGGCAATAAGGAGGAAACCATGAACAAATTAGAACTTCAGAAGATGGCAAATGAAGTGAGAAAAGGAATTGTCACAGGCGTTCATGCAGCAAAAGCTGGACATCCAGGCGGTTCTTTATCCGCAGCAGATCTTTTTACATATTTATATTTTGAGGAAATGAATGTAGATCCTAAGAATCCTCAGGATCCGGACAGAGACCGTTTCGTATTATCCAAAGGTCACACAGCACCTGGATTATATGCAACATTAGCTCACAAGGGATATTTCCCAGTAGAAGACTTAGTTACATTAAGACATATCGGTTCCCACCTTCAGGGACATCCATGTATGCAGCACACTCCAGGACTTGATATGTCATCAGGTTCTCTTGGACAGGGAATCTCCGCTGCAGTAGGTATGGCTCTTTCTGCTAAGTTAAGAAATAAATCCTATCGTGTTTACACACTTCTTGGAGATGGTGAGATTCAGGAAGGACAGGTTTGGGAAGCTGCAATGTTCGCAGGAGCAAGAAAGCTTGACAACTTAGTAGTAATCGTAGATAACAACGGATTACAGATTGATGGTAAGATTGAAGATGTATGTTCTCCATACCCAATCGACAAGAAGTTTGAAGCATTTAACTTCCATGTAATTAATGTAGCAGATGGTAACGATTTCGACCAGTTAGATGCAGCATTTAAAGAAGCAAGAGAAGTAAAAGGAATGCCAGTAGCAATCGTTATGAAGACTGTAAAAGGTAAAGGTGTTTCCTTCATGGAGAATCAGGCATCCTGGCATGGTACTGCACCTAATGATGAACAGTATGCTGTAGCTATGGAAGACTTAAAGAAAGTGGAGGAAGCATTATGTCAGAAGTAAAGAAAATCGCTACCAGAGAAAGCTATGGAAATGCGTTAATTGAATTAGGAAAAGAACATGAGAATCTTGTAGTTTTAGATGCTGACCTTGCAGCAGCTACTAAGACTGGAATGTTTAAAAAAGTTTTCCCAGAACGTCACATCGACTGTGGTATCGCTGAATGCGATATGATTGGAATCGCAGCCGGAATCGCAACAACAGGAATGGTTCCTTTCGCAAGTACATTTGCAATGTTCGCAGCAGGACGTGCATTTGAGCAGATTCGTAACTCTGTTGGATATCCACATCTTAATGTAAAAATCGGTGCTACTCATGCAGGTATTTCCGTTGGTGAAGACGGAGCAACACATCAGTGTAACGAAGATATCGCATTAATGCGTACTATCCCAGGTATGACAATCATCAACCCTTCTGATGATGTAGAAGCAAAAGCAGCAGTACGTGCCGCTTATGAATTAGACGGACCTGTATACTTAAGATTTGGACGTCTTGCAGTACCTGTAATTAACGATAATGATGATTATAAATTTGAAATCGGCAAAGGTGTTGTATTAAGAGAAGGAAAAGATGTTACAATCGTAGCAACTGGTCTTTGCGTAAGCTCCGCATTAGAAGCAGCAGATATGCTCGCTGAAGATGGAATCGAAGCTAAAGTAATCAATATCCACACAATCAAACCTATCGATTCAGATCTTCTTGTAGAAGCAGCGAAAGAGACAGGTAAGGTTGTTACAGTAGAAGAACATTCCGTAATTGGTGGACTTGGCGGAGCAGTATGTGAAGTACTTTCCGAGAAATATCCAGTACCAGTTAAGAGAATTGGTGTGAACGATGTTTACGGAGAATCTGGCCCAGCAGTTAAGCTTATTGAGAAATATGGCTTAGATGGCAAGGGCGTATATGCTTCTGTAAAGGAATTTGTTAAATAACTATTTGATTCTTTGAGAGGAAACAGACGAAAATAAAAAGAATAGACCATCGCAACTGTAAAGATATCACTGCGTAGAAAATGCCTGTTCGGCATTTTTACTTGCTCTCACATTACAGTTGCGATGGTCTATTCTTTTTATTTTCGTTTGTTTCCCCCTAAAGAATCAAATAGTAATCACTTATCCATTTTGTCAAATCAAAAAAGTTGCCGAATTTCTCCCTTTTTTCGCCGCTATTTTATACATATTATATGGAAGAAATTTTACTCCCATGTTTAACAAGTGAAAAAACTGGAAAAAATCAAGAATAAGAGAAAAAAATTAGTTGACATGGCTTGACAGATGTGCTATGATAATAAACTGATTCACAATGGGTCTGTATGCCTATTGGAAAGTAACCAGAAGATTTAACATTATGATTATTCAAGGGGTGAAAACATCGATGGAAAAGAATAGACTGCGTCCAACGCGAATTCCGGGAAGCAAAAACATCAGAATGAGCTATGCCAGACAAAAAGATGTTCTCGATATGCCGAATCTTATAGAAGTCCAGAAAGATTCCTACAAATGGTTCCTTACAGATGGATTAAAAGAGGTTTTTGAGGACATTTCGCCTATCACGGATTACAGTGGACAGCTCAGCCTGGAGTTTGTGGACTTTCAGCTTTGCAGAGAGGATAGAAAGTATTCAATCGAGGAGTGTAAAGAACGTGATGCAACATATGCAGCTCCTTTAAAAGTGAAAGTTCGTCTCCATAATAAGGAAACAGATGATTTTAAACAACACGACATTTTTATGGGCGACCTGCCATTGATGACGGAAACAGGTACTTTCGTAATTAATGGTGCGGAACGTGTTATCGTCAGTCAGTTAGTTCGTTCTCCAGGTATTTACTATGCGATCAGCCACGACAAGATTGGTAAGAAGTTATATTCTTGTACAGTAATTCCTAACCGTGGTGCATGGCTGGAATACGAGACAGACTCCAACGATGTATTCTATGTTCGTGTTGACCGTACAAGAAAGGTTCCTGTTACTGTACTTATCAGAGCTCTTGGCATTGGAACCAATGCTGAAATTAAGGAATTATTCGGAGAAGAGCCTAAGATTTTAAAAACTCTCGAAAAGGATACAGCAACAAACTACCAGGAAGGTCTTAAGAAGTTATACGAGAAGATCCGCCCAGGTGAACCTTTATCAGTTGACAGTGCAGAGAGCCTGATTAACAGTATGTTCTTCGATGCAAGACGTTATGACCTTGCAAAAGTAGGACGTTATAAATTTAATAAGAAGTTAATGTTCCGCAATCGTATTGCAGGACACAGACTGGCACAGGATGTACTTGATCCTTCCACAGGAGAAATCCTTTTTGAAGCAGGTGTAAGACTTACAAAAGAACAGGCTGACGCTATTCAGAACGCAGCAGTTCCTTATGTTTACGTTGAGACAGAAGAGAAAGAAGTAAAAGTCCTTTCCAGTATGATGGTAGATATCACAAGCTTTGTTGATGTTGACCCAGAGGAAGTTGGCGTTACTGAATTAGTATACTATCCAGCCCTTGAAAAAATCTTAGAAGAATATGATGATATAGATGAAATTAAAGCACAGATTCGCAAGAATATCACTGAGCTGATTCCAAAGCACATTACAAGAGAAGATATTTTAGCTTCTATTAACTACAATATCCATCTTGAGTATGGTGTTGGTAACGATGATGATATCGACCACTTAGGTAACCGTCGTATCCGTGCCGTTGGTGAGTTGTTACAGAATCAGTACAGAATTGGTTTATCCCGTCTGGAGAGAGTTGTCAGAGAACGTATGACAACACAGGACATTGAGTCCATTTCCCCACAGACATTAATTAACATTAAACCAGTTACTGCTGCTGTTAAGGAATTCTTTGGAAGTTCTCAGTTATCTCAGTTCATGGATCAGCATAACCCATTATCTGAGCTTACTCATAAGAGACGTCTTTCCGCATTAGGTCCTGGAGGTCTTTCCAGAGATCGTGCCGGATTCGAGGTTCGAGATGTACACTATTCCCACTACGGAAGAATGTGTCCTGTAGAGACTCCCGAGGGTCCTAACATCGGTCTGATTAACTCTCTTGCAACTTACGCAAGAATTAATGAATATGGTTTTGTTGAGGCTCCATACCGTAAGGTAGATAAGAGTGACCCACAGAACCCAGTTGTAACAGATGATGTTGTATACCTTACTGCTGATGAAGAAGATAACTACACAGTAGCGCAGGCGAACGAACCATTAGATGAAGAAGGTCACTTCATTCACACTAATGTTTCCGGTCGTTACAGAGAGGAAACATCCGAATTTAGAAAGTCAAGAATTGACTTAATGGACGTATCTCCTAAGATGGTATTCTCCGTAGCTACATCCATGATTCCTTTCCTTGAGAACGATGATGCGAACCGTGCTCTGATGGGATCCAACATGCAGCGTCAGGCTGTACCACTGTTAAAGACAGAAGTTCCAGTTGTTGGTACTGGTATGGAAGCTAAGGCTGCCCGCGACTCAGGTGTATGTATTATCGCACATCATGCAGGTACAGTTGAGTACTCAACAAGTAAAGAGATTATCGTAAAACGAGAAGACGGAATCCGTGATACTTACCACGTAATTAAGTTCTCCCGAAGCAACCAGGGTAACTGTATGAACCAGAGACCTATCGTAAATAAGGGTGACCATGTTGAAGCAGGAGATATTCTTGCAGATGGTGCTTCCACATGCGGCGGCGAGATGGCTCTTGGTAAGAACCCATTAATCGGATTTATGACCTGGGAAGGTTATAACTATGAGGATGCCGTACTTTTAAGTGAGCGTCTTGTACAGAATGACGTATATACATCTGTTCATATTGAAGAATATGAAGCAGAGGCAAGAGATACAAAGCTTGGACAGGAAGAGATTACAAGAGATCTTGCTGGTCTTAGTGAAGATGTATTAAAAGATCTGGATGAGAATGGTATCATCCGTATCGGTGCAGAAGTTCATGCCGGAGATATTCTGGTAGGTAAGGTGACTCCTAAGGGAGAGACAGAACTTACTGCTGAAGAAAGACTTCTTCGTGCTATTTTCGGTGAAAAGGCAAGAGAAGTTCGTGATACTTCCCTTCGTGTTCCACACGGCGCTTACGGTGTTGTTATGGATACAAAGGTATTTACAAGGGAGAATGGTGACGAGCTGCCTCCAACAGTTAACAAGTCTGTTCGTGTTTACATTGCACAGAAACGTAAGATTTCTGTTGGTGATAAGATGGCTGGCCGTCATGGTAACAAGGGTGTAGTTTCCCGTGTACTTCCAGTAGAGGATATGCCATTCCTTCCTAATGGCCGTCCACTCGATATCGTACTGAACCCATTAGGTGTACCTTCCCGAATGAATATCGGACAGGTCTTAGAGCTTCATTTAAGTCTCGCATCTAAGGTGCTTGGATTTAATGTAGCAACACCAGTATTTAACGGTGCAGATGAGAACGATATCATGGATACTCTTGAGATGGCGAATGACTATGCGAACAAGACATGGGAAGAATTCGAAGAACGCTGGGGTGACAAGGTTAACGATGATATTATGAAGTATCTTTGGGATAACCGTGACCACAGAGAAGAATGGAAGGGTGTTCCAATCGACCGTACAGGTAAGGTTCAGCTTCGTGATGGACGTACAGGACAGGAATTCGATTCACCAGTTTCCATCGGATTCATGCATTATCTGAAGCTGCATCACTTAGTAGATGATAAGATTCATGCACGTTCTACAGGTCCTTACTCATTAGTAACACAGCAGCCTCTGGGTGGTAAAGCTCAGTTCGGTGGACAGCGTTTCGGAGAGATGGAGGTTTGGGCTCTTGAGGCTTATGGTGCTTCCTATACTCTTCAGGAAATCTTAACTGTGAAGTCTGATGATGTAGTTGGTCGTGTGAAGACATACGAAGCAATCATCAAAGGAGAGAATATTCCTGAACCAGGTATTCCGGAATCCTTCAAGGTACTTCTTAAGGAATTCCAGTCCCTCGCTCTTGATGTTCGTGTCTTAAAAGAAGATATGACAGAAATTGAGCTTCAGGAAGGCAGCGAAACAATTAATGAATCCCTTACTTCAGTGATTGAGAGCAGTCCGGATGATAACAATTATAAGGACGAGAGCAATCTTGGAGAGTATGGCTACAAAGAAAGTACTCTGGAAGAAGAAGCTGGACAGGCTGATGCACAGCCAGAGTTTACAGAAATGCCTTTTGGCGATTCTGATTTGTAAGATAGTTTGGAAGGAGTAACCTATGTCTGATATGAATAACCAAACAGTTGAACAGCCGGTTAATTTTGACGCCATTAAAATCGGACTTGCGTCTCCGGAACTGATTCGTCAGTGGTCTCATGGTGAGGTAAAAAAGCCGGAAACCATTAACTACCGTACTTTAAAGCCGGAAAAAGATGGTCTGTTCTGTGAAAGAATTTTCGGACCAAGCAAGGACTGGGAATGTCACTGTGGTAAATATAAAAAGATTCGCTATAAAGGCGTTGTCTGTGATAAATGTGGTGTTGAAGTTACAAAGGCAAGTGTAAGAAGAGAAAGAATGGGACACATCGAACTCGCAGCTCCAGTATCCCATATCTGGTACTTCAAGGGAATCCCTAGCCGTATGGGATTAATCCTTGATATGTCTCCAAAAGCACTGGAAAAAGTATTATACTTTGCTTCCTTTGTAGTTCTTGACCCAGGAACAACAAACTTAAGCAAGAAGGACGTTATCTCTGATGCTGAGTACCGTCGTGTAACAGAAGAATATAGGAATTCTGATGAAGGTCTTGGAAACTTCCGTGTAGGAATGGGTGCTGAGGCAATCAAAGAACTTCTTGCAGAGATCGACTTAGAGGCTGAAGCAGAAGAACTTAAGAAGAGTCTTAAGAATGCCAGCGGTCAGAAGAAAGCAAGAAATATTAAACGATTAGAAGTTGTAGAAGCTTTCCGTCTGTCAGGAAACCGTCCAGAATGGATGGTTCTTGACGCTGTTCCGGTTATCCCTCCGGATATCCGTCCAATGGTTCAGTTAGATGGTGGACGTTTTGCAACCTCCGATTTAAATGATTTATATAGAAGAATCATCAACCGTAATAACCGTCTTAAGAGCCTGTTAGAGCTTGGTGCGCCAGACATTATTATCCGTAACGAAAAGCGTATGCTTCAGGAAGCTGTTGATGCGTTAATCGATAATGGCCGTCGTGGACGTCCAGTAACTGGTCCTGGAAACAGAGCATTAAAATCCCTTTCCGATATGTTAAAGGGTAAACAGGGACGTTTCCGTCAGAACCTTCTTGGTAAGCGTGTTGACTACTCAGGACGTTCCGTAATCGTAGTAGGACCAGAATTAAAGATTTATCAGTGTGGTCTTCCAAAAGAGATGGCTATCGAGCTTTTCAAACCATTTGTTATGAAAGAACTTGTAGCAAACGGTCTTGCTCATAATATTAAGTCTGCCAAGAAGATGGTAGAAAAGTTACAGCCAGAAGTTTGGGATGTACTCGAAGATGTTATCAAAGAACATCCGGTTATGTTAAACCGTGCTCCTACCTTGCATCGTCTTGGTATTCAGGCATTCGAGCCAACATTAGTAGAAGGTAAAGCGATTAAATTACATCCATTAGTATGTACAGCGTTTAATGCCGACTTTGATGGTGACCAGATGGCTGTCCATCTGCCACTTTCCCAGGAAGCACAGGCTGAGTGCCGTTTCCTCTTACTTTCTCCAAACAACTTACTGAAGCCATCTGATGGTGCTCCAGTAGCCGTTCCTTCTCAGGATATGGTCCTTGGTATTTACTACCTGACTATGGAAAAAGAAGGAGCTAAGGGTGAAGGTAAATGCTTTAAGTCTGAAAATGAAGCATATCTTGCTTACGAGAACAAGGTAATCACACTTCATTCCAGAATCAAAGTAAAGAGAAGAGGTATGAGACCAGACGGAACAATGGGAAGCCGTATTGTAGATTGTACAATGGGACGTCTTCTTTTCAACGAAATCATCCTTCAGGATTTAGGTTTTGTTGACCGTTCTGATCCAGATAACTTCTTAAAGTTAGAAGTTGATTTTCAGTGTGGTAAGAAACAGTTAAAACAGATCCTTGACCGTTGTATCAGCGTACATGGTACAACTAAGACTGCCGAGGTTCTTGATAATATCAAAGCTCTTGGATATAAGTATTCTACAATTGGTGCGTTAAGTGTATCTATTTCCGATATGACCGTACCAAAAGAAAAACCAGAAATCCTTGCAGCAGCTCAGAAACAGGTTGAGTACATTACAAAACAGTACCGCCGTGGTTTCATGACAGAAGAAGAACGTTATAAAGCAGTAGTACAGACATGGTTCGCTGCCGATAACGAACTTACAGATAAACTGATTAGTGGTCTTGATAAGTACAACAACATCTTCATGATGGCTGACTCCGGTGCCCGTGGTTCTAACCAGCAGATTAAACAGCTTGCCGGTATGCGTGGACTGATGGCCGATACATCCGGACGTACTATCGAACTTCCTATCAAGTCCAACTTCCGTGAAGGTCTTGACGTACTGGAGTACTTCATTTCTGCACATGGTGCCAGAAAGGGACTTTCCGATACAGCCCTTCGTACAGCCGATTCCGGTTATCTGACAAGACGTCTTGTAGATGTATCTCAGGAACTGATTATTCGTGAACAGGATTGCTGCGAAGGAACAAACAAGATTCCAAGCATGTATGTAGAAGCTATCATGGATGGAAAAGAAACAATCGAATCATTAGAGGATCGTATCAGCGGACGTTATGCAGCAGAAGATTACAAAGATAAAGAAGGTAATATCATTGTTGAAGCGAACTGCATGATTACTCCAAAGCGTGCGAAAGCAATTGTAAACGCAGGATATCAGCAGGTTAAGATCAGAACAATGTTAACATGTAAGTCCCATAACGGTGCATGTTCTAAATGTTACGGTGCCAACCTTGCAACTGGTCAGGCAGTACAGGTTGGTGAGGCAGTCGGAATTATTGCTGCTCAGTCCATTGGTGAGCCTGGTACACAGCTTACTATGCGTACATTCCATGCCGGTGGTGTAGCCGGTGATGATATCACACAGGGTCTTCCTCGTGTCGAGGAGCTTTTCGAGGCACGTAAACCTAAGGGTCTTGCCATCATCACTGAAATTGCTGGTCGTGCGGATGTAAAAGAAACAAAAGAAAAACGTGAAATCACTGTAGTAAATGAGGATAGCGGAGAAACAAGAAATTATGTAATTCCTTACGGTTCCCGTATCAAAGTTCTTGACGGTACTTACTTAGAGGCCGGTGATGAACTGACAGAAGGTTCTGTAAATCCTCATGACATCTTAAGAATCAAAGGTGCAGGAGCAGTTCAGGATTACATGATGCGTGAAGTACAGCGTGTATACCGTCTGCAAGGTGTAGATATCAACGATAAACATATCGAGATTATCGTTCGCCAGATGCTTAAGAAAGTTCGTATTGAAGAAGCTGGAGATAGCCAGTACTTACCAGGAGCACTCATTGATATCCTTGAATTAGAGGATGAGAATGAAAGACTTCTTGCAGAAGGAAAAGAGCCTGCAACAGCAGAGCAGACACTTCTCGGTATCACAAAGGCTTCTCTTGCAACAAGCTCTTTCTTATCTGCTGCTTCCTTCCAGGAAACAACAAAGGTTCTTACAGATGCAGCAATCAAAGGAAAGATTGACCCATTAATTGGTCTTAAGGAAAACGTACTTTTAGGAAAACTGATTCCAGCCGGAACAGGATTAAAGAAGTATCGTAACCTTCATCTTGATACAGGAAAAGTTGTCAACAAGATCGAAGAAGCAGACGAATTTGACTACGATGCAGCTTCTATGGAAGAAGAAATGCGTGATCAGAAGTCAGAGGATGCAGCAATGATGATGGATTCTGAAAATCTTTAATTAGGATACAGGACAGACGACCCCTGAGAATAAAATAATCCCTATCTGTGACTTTCGTCGCTGCGGTTTGAATGTTCGCTTAGACGCGCGAACGTTCAAACCTTGCTCCCAAGTCACAGATAGGGATTATTTTATTCTCAGGGGCTTGACTGTGGCTGGAGTTGGTTTCTTCTGGGTTCGTCTGTTTCTGGCACTTCGAGAAAAATGAAATTCAATTTCCCCCTTGACAAAAAGATTTTTTAAATATATAATCTTTAATTGTGTGCGATGTATAACTATGTCCACATATGGGTATAATCAAGATGATTTGTCATATTGGTTTAACCTAAAGAAGAAACTATTAGCAACCACATTAGAAAATATGCATGGAGGTGAATTTCAGAATGCCTACTTTTAACCAGTTAGTTAGAAAAGGAAGACAGTCTGTAGCAAAGAAATCCACGGCACCTGCTCTTCAGAAAGGATTTAACTCCTTAAAGAAAAGACCAACAGATGCCAGCTCACCACAGAAACGTGGAGTATGTACAGCCGTTAAGACAGCAACTCCTAAGAAGCCTAACTCAGCGCTTCGTAAGATTGCCAGAGTACGTCTTTCCAACGGTATCGAAGTAACAAGCTATATCCCAGGTGAAGGACATAACCTTCAGGAACATAGTGTTGTTCTTATCCGTGGAGGAAGAGTAAAGGATTTACCAGGTACAAGATATCATATCGTACGTGGTACTCTTGATACAGCAGGCGTAGCAAACAGACGCCAGGCTCGTTCCAAATACGGTGCTAAGAAACCTAAGAAATAAATATCAGTGAGAATGCCGGAATAGCAATATTTTCTCTGTTGGTTGCAGGCAATATATTGACTTGTCCGAGCATGAACAACGGAAACAGAAGTTTCCATGAGTACCGATGATTTAATATTTCATTTCCTCATGGAAATGAAGAAATGAAAATCACATTTAATTAAGGAGGGAAGAACCGTGCCACGTAAAGGACATATCGCAAAAAGGGATGTATTACCAGATCCTATTTACAATAACAAAGTGGTAACAAAGCTTATCAATAACATCATGTTAGACGGTAAGAAAGGTGTTGCACAGAAAATCGTTTACGGTGCTTTCGACCGCATTGCGGAAGAAACAGGAAAAGATGCCTTAGAAGTATTTACAGAGGCTATGAACAACATTATGCCAGCTCTGGAAGTTAAGGCTAGACGTATCGGTGGTGCTACTTATCAGGTACCTATCGACGTAAGACCAGACAGACGTCAGGCATTAGCTCTTCGTTGGATTACTCTTTACTCTCGTAAGAGAAGTGAAAAGACTATGGAAGAGCGTCTTGCAAAAGAACTTATGGATGCAGCGAACAACACTGGTGCATCTGTAAAGAAAAAAGAAGATATGCACAAAATGGCAGAAGCAAACAAAGCTTTCGCACATTACAGATTCTAATAAGTTATTTACACAGGATGTGCTGCATAGATTATGCAGCCGTCCGGATACATTTTATAGGAGGAAAAAACCTTGGCTGGAAGAGAATATCCACTTGAGAGAACCAGAAATATTGGTATTATGGCCCACATTGATGCTGGTAAGACAACATTGACAGAGCGTATCCTTTATTACACTGGTGTAAATTACAAGATTGGTGATACTCATGAAGGTACTGCTACCATGGACTGGATGGAACAGGAGCAGGAAAGAGGTATCACAATCACTTCCGCTGCCACAACATGTCACTGGACTCTGGAAGAGGATTGTAAACCTAAAAAAGGTGCTTTAGAGCATCGTATCAATATTATTGATACCCCAGGACACGTTGACTTTACAGTAGAGGTAGAAAGATCTCTTCGTGTATTGGACAGCGCTGTTGGTGTCTTCTGTGCAAAGGGCGGTGTTGAACCACAGTCCGAAAATGTATGGCGTCAGGCAGACACCTATAATGTACCACGTATGGCATTCATCAATAAGATGGATATCATGGGTGCTGATTTCTACGGTGCAGTAGATCAGATCAAAACAAGATTAGGTAAAAACGCGATTCCTATTCAGCTTCCTATCGGTAAGGAAGATGACTTCAAGGGAATTATCGACTTAATGGAAATGAAAGCCTACATCTACAACGATGAGAAGGGTGAAGACATTGACATTATTGATATTCCAGAAGATATGAAGGATGATGCTGAATTATATCACACAGATATGGTTGAAAAAATCTGTGAAGCAGATGATGATTTAATGATGGCTTACCTTGATGGAGAAGAGCCAAGCGTTGAAGAGTTAAAGAGAGTTCTCCGTGAAGGAACATGTAACTGTACAATGGTTCCTGTTTGCTGTGGTACAGCTTACAGAAACAAAGGTGTACAGAAACTTCTTGACGCTATTATCGAATATCTGCCAGCTCCTACAGATGTAGAAGCTATCAAAGGTCAGGACTTAGAAGGTAATGAAGTAGAAGTTCCTGCATCTGACGATGCTCCATTTGCAGCTTTAGCATTCAAGATTATGACAGACCCATTCGTTGGAAAGCTTGCTTTCTTCCGTGTATATGCCGGAACAATGAACTCTGGTTCTTACATTTTAAATGCTACAAAAGGCAAAAAAGAGCGTGTTGGACGTATCCTTCAGATGCATGCCAACAAGCGTCAGGAATTAGATAAAGTATACTCAGGAGATATCGCAGCAGCAGTTGGATTTAAGTTCACTACTACTGGTGATACAATCTGTGATGAACAGCATCCAGTAATTCTTGAGTCTATGGAATTCCCAGATCCAGTTATCGAGCTCGCTATCGAGCCTAAGACAAAAGCTGGACAGGGCAAGATGGCAGAAGCTCTTGCAAAACTTGCAGAAGAAGATCCTACTTTCCGCGCTCATACAGATCAGGAAACAGGACAGACAATCATCGCTGGTATGGGTGAGCTTCACCTTGAGATCATCGTTGACCGTCTCCTTCGTGAGTTCAAAGTAGAAGCTAACGTTGGTGCTCCACAGGTAGCATACAAAGAATCCTTCACAAAAGCAGTTGATATCGATTCTAAGTACGCTAAACAGTCCGGTGGACGTGGTCAGTACGGACACTGTAAAGTTCGTTTCGAGCCTATGGACGTTAACGGAGAAGAAACATTCAAATTCGATTCCGAAGTTGTTGGTGGTGCTATTCCTAAAGAATACATCCCTGCAGTTGGTGCTGGTATCGAAGAAGCAGCAAAAGCTGGTATCCTTGGTGGATTCCCTGTTGTTGGTGTACACGCTACAGTATACGACGGATCTTACCATGAAGTCGATTCTTCTGAAATGGCATTCAAGGTAGCTGGTTCCTTAGCATTCAAGGATGCTATGAAGAAAGCAGATCCTGCATTACTTGAGCCTATCATGAAGGTTGACGTAACAATGCCTGAAGAATACATGGGTGATGTTATCGGTGATATCAACTCCCGTCGTGGACGTATCGAAGGTATGGAAGATGTAGGTGGCGGACGTATCGTTCATGGTTTTGTACCATTATCTGAAATGTTCGGATATTCTACAGACTTACGTTCAAGAACTCAGGGACGTGGTAACTACTCCATGTTCTTTGATCACTATGAAAAAGTTCCTAAGAACGTACAGGAAAAGATTCTGGATGCTCATTTAGCAGCTCAGAACAAATAATTTCATAGATAAAGATTATCTGTAAAGTTTTACTTGCAAATAATGTTAAAATGAAATATAATTACAGCAGGTGCGGCTTTATAGTCGCAGTCTGGCTGTGATTTGGAATCGTCTGGTCGATTCTTTGCCGGACGAGAATATTTAAAATTATAAAGACAGCCTATCAGGCGTAATTTTAAGGAGGAAATTCAAATGGCTAAAGCTAAGTTTGAGAGAACTAAACCACATTGTAATATTGGTACCATCGGACACGTTGACCATGGTAAAACAACTTTAACAGCTGCTATCACAAAAGTATTAGCTGAAAGAGTAGAAGGAAACGAAAAAGTAGATTTCGAAAACATCGATAAAGCTCCAGAAGAAAGAGAACGTGGTATCACAATCTCTACAGCTCACGTTGAGTACGAAACAGAGAAGAGACATTACGCACACGTTGACTGTCCAGGTCATGCCGATTATGTAAAGAACATGATTACTGGTGCTGCTCAGATGGATGGAGCTATCCTTGTAGTAGCTGCTACTGATGGTGTTATGGCTCAGACTAAAGAGCACATCTTATTATCCCGTCAGGTAGGTGTACCTTACATCGTAGTATTCATGAACAAATGTGATATGGTAGATGATGAAGAGTTACTTGAGTTAGTAGACATGGAAATCCGTGAATTATTAAACGAGTACGACTTCCCAGGAGATGACACTCCAATCATCCAGGGTTCAGCTCTTATGGCTCTTGAAGATCCTAACGGACCATGGGGAGACAAGATCATGGAACTCATGGACGCTGTTGATACATGGATTCCTAACCCAGAACGTGACACAGATAAGCCTTTCTTAATGCCTATCGAGGACATCTTCTCTATCACAGGTCGTGGTACTGTTGCAACTGGTAGAGTAGAGCGTGGTGTATTACACGTATCTGATGAAGTAGAAATCGTTGGTATCACAGACGAAACACGTAAAGTTGTTGTAACTGGTGTTGAAATGTTCCGTAAATTACTTGACGAAGCTCAGGCTGGTGACAACATCGGAGCTCTTCTTCGTGGTGTTCAGAGAGACGAAATTCAGCGTGGACAGGTATTAGCTCAGCCAGGTAGCGTAACATGCCATCATAAGTTCACAGCTCAGGTTTACGTTTTAACAAAAGATGAAGGTGGACGTCATACTCCTTTCTTCAACAACTACAGACCTCAGTTCTACTTCCGTACAACTGACGTAACAGGTGTTATCACTCTTCCAGAAGGAACAGAGATGTGCATGCCTGGTGATAACGTAGAAATGACAATCGACATGATCCATCCAGTAGCTATGGAGCAGGGTCTTACATTCGCTATCCGTGAAGGTGGACGTACTGTAGGATCAGGACGTGTTTCTTCTATCATCGAGTAATCACGAACTTATATAATTAGCAACTGAATAATACTAGATTTTATATATATCGTACCGCAAGGTACTTGTGTTCAAGCGTAAGATTCACCCCAGAAACCAATGTTTCTGGGGTTTTTCTGTTATCTAGAAAAATAGGAATTTGCTGGGGACGTCCGTTTACTCCCTCGGCAAATTCCTATTTGAAGTTATAATTGCTGTATGATAAAATTATTGTAAAACACATATTTCTAAGAGGAGAAAATATAAGAAGGAGAAACACTATGTTATTTGATGGATTTGATGTGCTATTTAACATCGCCTTCGCACTAATATTCTGTAGCGTTTTTATTATATTAGCATATGGCATTATCACAAGTATTACCACATGGAATAAAAATAATCACTCTCCAAGGCTCAATGTATCAGCCAGGGTAGTTGCCAAACGAACGGAAGTCTCCCATCATCAACATCCTAATAATGGGGACATGAGCGGCTCTCATGGATATAGCACTACCTCATCCACTTCCTATTATGTAACTTTCGAGGTGGACAGCGGTGACAGAATAGAATTCTCTATGAGTGGTTCTGAGTATGGAATGCTAATAGAAGGAGATGCTGGAACATTAAATTTTCAAGGGACAAGATATCTTGGATTTGAGCGCAAATAGAGACATAAGAGCTATTAAAAATAAGCAGTTTCTAACAGAATTATTTAATACCATGTATAGCGAATTGACAGTTCCAAAATTCAATAAGAAAAATAAATGAAGGGAAATGATGTTTTTAATCATCGGCTCAATTATACTTTTTATTCATGCAGTAATAGTCTTTAACACAGGAGGAGATAAAAAAATAATATGAAAACGAAGACAGATTACAAGTCTATTTTGATAGAAATAAATATCCTTACCATCGCAATTGCTATTATAGCTGTTGCTGTTTACTTTTTTCTGGTTCCGAGTCATACGTCGATTAGCAGTATGTCAGGTCTGGGTATTGTTCTGTCGAATTTTGTTCCGCTGCCATTATCAGCGATTACGATGATTCTTAATGTAGTTTTATTAATTATTGGATTTTTTACCTGCGGAAAGGAATTCGGGCTTAAAACAGTTTACACGAGTGTTATGCTGCCAGTGTTTCTGGGTATATTTGAGAACATTTTTCCCAATACCGGTTCTATAACGAATAGTCAGGAACTGGATGTTCTTTGTTACATTCTGGTAGTGAGTGTGGGTCTGAGTATTTTATTCAACCGGAATGCTTCTTCTGGGGGATTGGATATTGTAGCTAAGATTATAAATAAATATTTTCATATGGAGCTGGGGAAAGCGATGTCTTTGTCGGGGATGTGTGTGGCACTTTCGGCGGCGCTGGTTTATGATAAGAAAACTGTAGTACTCAGTGTATTGGGAACTTATTTTAATGGTATTGTTTTGGATCATTTTATTTTTGATCATAATATCAAACGACGGGTCTGTATTATTACAAAAAAGGAAGAGGAATTGCGGCAGTTTATTGTTCGTGATCTGCACAGTGGGGCAACTATTTACGAAGCGATTGGTGCTTATAATATGGAAAAAAGAAATGAGATCATTACCATTGTAGACAAAGGGGAGTATCAGAAATTGATGAAGTATATCAATCAGGAAGATCCAGAGGCATTTATTACAGTATATACGGTATCGGATATGCGGTATTTGCCTAAGAAGTAGAAGAATTGAGCATGGAGAAAAGGATGTTGTTGTAGTAATCTATGGATATATGAGGGGGTGATTTTTGATGAAACTTACATGGAGTGAGGCGAGTGTTTTTGCATTTGTGTGGGCTTGTGCATTAGGGTATATTGTTGCAAGCCGCATACTGGAGTGGAATTTTGAACGATTTTTGCCAAGTAACTGGTATTTTGTGGTGAAAAAAAGATTGGCACAACCGGAAGCGAAGTCTTTGAGAACGGAGAAAGTACCGAAAAAGATATCGAATGTTCTGGAGGAGCTGCTTACTTTGATGCAAACCGGTAATTTGCAAAAGAGTACAGTAAGAATGGATCGGACTTTTCAAGAAAAAGTAATGCATGAAGTAAAGCTGCTTGAAGGAAGAGGTTTATCAAGGCAGCTACATTTTACGAATGTGAAGTTATCAGAAGGGAATGCCAAAAAGAGAGACTTCCGGCATTGGAGTGATTCAGGACGTGAATGGAGGGAAGTTATCATAGAAGCCGCTGTTTCTGATAAATATTTACATAGAGACAGTGGTAAGGTGATTCATGAATCGATTTATCCGCATGGGTCGATATTGCTTCGGCAGTCCCGTCATATTCGTCACAATGAAGTGGGAGAGAAAGACAGGCAGAAGGAGCAGAGATTTTACTCAAAGTATTCGGAAATATTTTGTCCAAGCTGTGGGGCACAGATACAGTTAAAAGGTGATGAGACAAACTGTCCTTATTGTGGAGGGTTTATTCAGAGTAATTTCTATGACTGGCAAATCGAAGATTTTATGATTTATCAGACACCAGATCCGAATATGGATAATCTAAAGTATACCAGTGTAACGATTTTACTTTCGTTTTTACCGACATTTCCTTGTGTTTATTTGATCACGAATATGTATATTGCAATTGGTGTTGCGATGACACTTACAATTATACTGAGTCTGAGTCTTCTTTGGATCAGAGCAAGGAAAATAGATGAGCTGGAGAATCTTGAGAAAGAGATTGTCCGTTATGATGAGGGCTGGTTAATAAGTAATATCAATGAAGCGTTGTACAAAACACTTCTTACCCCAGAGCTGCTTTCTTACAGTGTTAATAATATAAAGCTAAAAGGTGTGGAAAATACGTCTGACAAGACGACGATTTCTGTGGAAGCGATGTTGAAGCAAACCTTTCTTCAAAATAATAAGCATATCGTGACGAAAAGTGAAAAGCATAACTGGAAGCTTTGCCGATCTCGTTATCCGAATCGAATCAAGTCCAAAGGCCAGGCTGTTGTGATGGAAAAGGAATGTCCAAGTTGTGGGGCTAACTATATTCCGGATAATAACGGTTGTTGTTCCTATTGTGGTTATAGTCTGCAAGTTGATAATGCTAAATGGAAATTGTTGTAATAAGTTTTTGTATATATATCGTACCGCAAGGTACTTGTGTTCAAGCGTAAGATTCACCCCAGAAACATTTGTTTCTGGGGTTTTTCTGTTATCTAGAAAAATAGTAATTCAACAATATTTATCTCGTTTTGGTTTTACCTGTCCTTCGAGGGGTACGATGGTATGGTATTCTGCTTGGTGCTTTTCAATGGAAAGTCGTACTTGTTCTATGTGAGCAGGTTCTATGAGAAGGGACATACCGCAGGATAATTCACCCTGAATGGCTCTGGGAGCCGGGGCAATTCGGTTTGGAATGTCATCGGAATCTAAGACATCATGAAGGGCAAGTCCCTGCTCATAGTTTTCGAATAAGATATAATATTTTAATCCACCTTTAATCATTCTCATAGATTGTAATTCAGATAGTGGTGGCAGAAAGCGCTGCACCAATTGCTCCGGCATAGCGACCGTCAGTATCGGTTAATACATCTGTTTTTAAAGATTCTCCGAGTGATTTCTTAAGATAAGAGTAATCACATAATCCACCAGTGAGACAGATACATTCTTCCTGTCCGTTTGTAAGTCTTGCTGCCTGCGATACAACTTTTTGTACGATAGAGTCGATAACGGCAAAGGCAATGTTTTCTCTTGATTCTCCACGTCCGATCAAACTGATTACCTCAGATTCAGCGAACACAGTACACATGGAGCTGATAGAAGTTCCGCTGCCTTTTGAAGCAAGCTCACACAGATCTTGTGGGGTTAGAGATAATGTATTTGCCATGACTTCAAGGAATCGGCCTGTTCCAGCAGAACATTTATCGTTCATGAGGAAGTCGGTGACCATATCGTTTTCAATGCGGATGATTTTCGTATCCTGTCCCCCGATGTCAATGAGGAGCATATTTTCATTTTTATGAATATAGCAGGCTCCTTTTGCATGGCAGGTAATTTCTGTGACGCATTTTGCAGCGTAAGGGACGGATACACGTCCATATCCGGTCGCGACAACAACGGATTCTTCTGGAAGAATGCCCTTTTCTCTAAGTAGTTCTTGTATTTGATTTGCAGTATCTACACTGCTCCAGCCAGTTGGCTGTAAAAAACGGTGGAGAATTTCTTTTTCATGATTCATGACAACTGTTTTCGCGCAGGTAGAACCAATATCAATACCAATAAAATATTTGTTCATAATAAGTATCCTGAATATTTTTTCTTTATCAACAGCACTTAATCAATAAAAACTAGATATAGAGAAATCAAGTTTATCAGTATGTCGTTTGTAAAGATATTGACGAATTGGAATACCTAAAATATGACATATTGATAAAAATGAATTCTGAAAAATAGATTGATAAAGTTGAATGTTTATAAATTAAATTTCTAAAATATGTGTAGAAGCCCACTCGATTCCTTCTTTGGTGAGTGCTTCTATTAAAATAGTTTCATCTTCTGGAGCGGCTTTCCAGGCAAATCCGCAGCCGGCGGTAATTTCGCGGGGGACGGGGATGAGTCTTCCGGGAAGGCCGTTTTTGGTGCAGAATTTGTCGGTTGCCATAGCCTGTGTTGTTGCGTCAAATGCAATGATGAAAGTAGGCTTTTTCTTTCTAAGCATAGTTAAGATACTCCTTTGTTTAAAGGTTCATAGTTTGGATTTGAGTTTTACGAATTTGCATTTAAGTTTATAATTCAGGCTTAAAGTTTTGCAAATTCGAATTTAAATTTAAGGCTGTACAATTAAGGTTGTACGATTAAGTCTGCCTGTGTCATTTTTTCAGCGATAACGTACATGTTTGTTACCTCACCGACCTGAAGCTTATCAGTAAGTCCATAGAAGTTCAGGCAGGTTCCGCAAGTAAGGATTTCAACGCCCTGGGCTTCTAAAGATTTCAAATCCTCGATGGAAGCAGATTCTTCACTTGTGATATAAGCGCCACTATTATAGAAAAGAATGGTGGAAGGAAGGGTGTCCTGCTGGCTTAAGGCGTAAATAAACCCTTTTAATAAAGATTTGCCAAGTTCTTCTTCGCCACTTCCCATCTGGTTAGAGCTGATGACAACAACGATATTTTTCTTTCCGGCTGGTATTACTGGACAGTTTTCTTCTTCTACTGTTGCAATTGCACTGTCAGCGGCAGCCTGGGCAGCTTCTGCATTTACGGTCATAGTTACTTTGAATTCGTTATCGGAAATCTTTTCAGAATGCACACCGTATCCCTTCTGGTTTGCCATCTTTGTAAGGTTCTGTACGGCAATTTCATTATCAACACGTGTCTCTACTGTACCGCCACCCTGTAATTCGCGGATGGCATTTTTTGTTTTTACTATTGGGATTGGGCAGGCATCGCCCATTGCATTTACTTTAATCATGATTGTTCCTCCATTTTGTATATCAGATGTGAGATGACTCCCACCTTTGTAGGTGGCGAGCAATAAATCAGTATCAGTAGGGGAGTCAATTCCCCCCATCTGATATAGCCTCCGGCAGGATTGCAGAGATGCGCAGAAGAAGTATGTCATGTATTGCATGACGCGCATCTCGCAGCAAGAATGCCGGGGCATTCTTGAATTAATTTGTGACTAAAATTTCCGGTTCTGTTTTTGCTAGAACCTCTCCGACAATCTCAGCAGGAAGACCGGAAGCTTTTAACTTGCCAAGAAGAGCAGGTGCATCTTCTTTTGCAAGAGAAATGAGCAGACCACCGGATGTCTGAGGATCAAAAAGAATTTCTTCCATTGCAAATGGGATATCTTCAAACTGGACAAATGGCCCAGTAAAGTTACGGTTTCTTTGTCCGGCGGCGGTTAAAAGAAATTCATCAGCGTGCCGTAAGGCCTCTTCAAAAACAGGAACCTGTCCGGCATGAATGTGGCAGGAAAGCTGTCCATTCATCATTTCATGAAGGTGTCCTAAAAAGCTAAATCCTGTAACGTCGGTGCAGGCATGAATTTCGAAGTCTTTACAGCACTGTGCGGCATATTTATTCAGGGTTGTCATAGATTCTGTCACGGCTTTCATCGCTTCCACAGAAGCTTCTCCTACTCGATTTGCTGTGCAGATGATACCGACACCAAGCCGCTTCGTAAGAATTAGTGCATCGCCAGGCTTTGCGCCATTATTGGTATAGATTTTATTTGGATTCACAAGACCAGTAACCGATAAGCCGTATTTCACATCCGAATCAGCAATAGAGTGCCCTCCGGCAAGTGTTCCGCCGGCTTCAATTACTTTTTCGGCACCGCCTCGCATAATTTCACCTAAAATGTTCAAATCCATTTTTTCAGGAAAACAGACAATATTTAAGGCGGTCTTTACTTCACCGCCCATTGCGTAAATATCACTTAATGCATTTGTAGCAGCGATTTTCCCAAAAGTGTAAGGGTCATCGACCATCGGTGGAAAGAAATCGAGGGTTTGTACAAAAGCAATATCATCGGAAACTTTATACACAGCAGCATCGTCTTTGCTGTCATAACCGACAAGAAGATTCTCATCTTTCGGGCCCTGCGGTAGCTTCGACAATACACGACTTAAAATGCCAGCGCCAAGCTTTGCAGTACATCCTCCCCCTTTACAAAATAATTTTTCTTTTTCCATAATAGGCAGCCTCCTTTTATGTGGGATGTACTCTCAGTGCTTTTTATGTATGTGCTTGTTACCACTGAAAAATACTTTTATGATTCCTCTTCAATGTAATTTCAGAACTTTTCATACATTTACTTTTGTAACCGATTTTGCGAGTACATTTTGGATAAAATTTCCCAACATAATGTAATTTATTCTAAAATTAGTTTAATAGATATTGTACAGAAAGTAAAATTCATTATTTCGATAATATAGATAGGATTATTGATAAAAACGATAGATATGGTAAAATATATTTATTCTGGAGTGTTTTCGACCAGAGTATTTTAAACTTACCGGAAAGGAAAGTGAGAAAATGGATATACATCAATTGCAGATTTTTGCAAATGTTGCAGAATGTAAAGGTTTTTTGGCAGCATCGAAGAAAATGCATCTCTCGCAATCTACAGTCAGTACACATGTGTCAGCTTTAGAGCATGAGCTTGGGAAAAAGCTGATTCGACGTACAGCAAGAAATTTTGAATTGACAGAAGATGGGGTAAAGCTTTATAAGTATGCAGTAGATATTTTACTCTTACATCGAAAAGCGATAATGGAAGTTGGGGGGAATGGAAGTGAGTTTCTTCGGATTGGTACATCTTCTGTTCCGGCACAGTGGTTTGTTCCTACAATATTGAGTGGATTTTTAAAGAAAAATGTAAATACGCAGGTGGAGATGACGAGTGCGGATAGTTTAGATATTATTCGTCGGGTAAAAGAGGGAAGTCTCGATATTGGATTTGTTGGGACAAAGGTAGAAAAGCAGTGCAAGTACATTCCACTGATAAAAGACCATCTGGTTTTGGCAGCACCAAATACAAAGAAGTATCAGAAGATTTTTTCCGGAGAAAGTGATTCTGGGGAGAGCGATTTAAGACAGATTTTAGAAGCACCATTTTTAGCAAGAAGACAGTACTCTGGAACAATGAAAGAGGCACTCGGCAGCTTGAAATATTTTGGAATAGAAGAAGAAGACTTAAATATTATTGCAACCTTTGATAGTGCAGAGATGCTAAGAGATTGTGTGGAAGCTGGAATGGGAATTTCGATTTTGTCATATCAAATGATAAGAGAATTACATGAGTCTGGAAAGATATTGATTTATAGATTGCCGGAAAAGGAATTTTGCAGGGAATTATATCTTATCTATAAAAATGAATCTTTTCTTCCAGAAATAGTGAAAAAGTTTATTCATTATACAGAGAAGTGTTTTAAAAAAGAATTTTAAGGAGATATATGTAACTTATTAACGGTTCAACAAAGTCGGTATAATCAAGAATTTTTGTTGAACATACACTAAAAGGAATAGAGAGGAAAAATGTATCGAATTTTAATTGTCGAAGATGATTCTACGATTGCTTCGAATGTGGCAGCACATCTGGAGCGGTGGGATTATGAGACCAAACAGATAGAAGATTTTAAATGTGTGATGGAAGCATTTCAGCAGTTTGATCCGCAGCTTGTTATTTTAGATATTGGTTTGCCGTTCTATAACGGATTTTACTGGTGTCAGGAAATCCGGAAAATATCGAGTGTTCCAATTCTGTTTTTATCCTCTATGAATGATAATATGAACATAGTGATGGCAATGAATATGGGCGGCGATGAATTTATCGAGAAGCCATTTGATCTAAATGTACTAACAGCCAAGGTACAGGCATTACTACGCCGGGCCTACTCCTTTCAAGGCAATGTCAATGTGTTAGAGCATGAAGGAATGCTTCTTAATTTAAATGATGATTCGCTTTCTTATAAGGGGGAGAAAATATCTCTTACTAAAAATGAATTTCGTATTTTGCAGATGCTTATGGAGAATGCCGGAAAGATTGTTGCAAGAGATGATATTATCGCAAGGCTGTGGGAGAGTGACGAATTTATTGATGATAATACACTTACAGTAAATGTGGCAAGACTTCGTAAGAAGTTAGAAAATGCAGATATGGAAGGACGAATTAAGACGAAAAAAGGAATCGGGTATTATTTGGATAAATAGAGGAAAGAAAGAGAAATGATCAAAGAAAGTATTTTTTCATTTTTGAAAATCCGCAAAATGCCAATTATTATATTTACAGGAATCGTTGTGATATTTGGAATACTATTTTATTTATATGATATTCCTTTTGATGCGATTATCTATGGATGCGAATTGTCTTTTGTGTGGTGTGCAGTATGTCTGTTTATTGATTTTTACAAATATTATAAACGGCATAAGTTATTACATATCAACAGGGAGCAGTTTTTTGACGATGCAGAACAACTCCCAGAGCATATGGATATTATTGAATATGATTATCAGGAACTTGCAAAGGAATTATATCAGGCAAAGCAGGAGCTTATTTCTAAGAATCGAATTGCAAAAAAAGAGCTGCTTGATTATTATGGCATGTGGGTTCATCAGATCAAAACACCGATTGCTGCATTGGATATTTTATTGCAAAATACGGAGCAATTTTTATATGAAGAAGATATAGTGAACAGCCGGATAAATAAACGGTTAGAAATTATTCAGGAATCAATACCTGTTTCTGATATGAAAATGGAACTGTTCAAGATAGAGCAGTATGTGGAGATGGCATTAAATTATCTAAGAGTTGAAGACATATCTTCAGATTTATCTTTTAAACAGTATGCGGTAGATGATATGGTGCGGCAGGTGATACGAAAGTATGCAAAGATTTTTATATCTAAAAAGATAAAAATGAACTTTAAGCCGACAGGAAGATATATAGTAACAGATGACAAATGGTTTGTTTTTGTACTTGAACAGTTCATATCGAATGCTTTGAAATATACAAAGAAGGGACAGATTTCTATTTATATGAAAGAAAAATCTCTTGTAATCGAAGATACAGGAATCGGAATTCCGGCAGAAGATCTTCCGCGAATTTTTGAAAAAGGCTTTACTGGATATAATGGCAGAGAGAACAAGAAGTCTACCGGAATCGGTCTGTATTTATGTAAAAATATTATGGATAAATTGCAGTGGAATATTACAGTAGATTCAGAGGTGGGAAGCGGAACAAAGATATATCTTACAAAAATGTAAGGTAAGAACAGAAAGTGTTAGGTACTTCGATGGAAGTAGCTGCACTTTCTTTTTATAATAAACCTGTAAGCTTAGAGAGTGTTTGAAAAAGAAAGGCAGGGAATTATAATGGCATTATTAGATGTAAAAAATGTTCGTAAAGTATATACAACACGTTTTGGCGGAAATCAGGTGGAAGCATTAAAAGATGTAAACTTTTCTGTGGAGCAGGGCGAATATGTAGCAATTATGGGGGAATCTGGTTCAGGAAAAAGTACACTTCTTAATATTTTAGCGGCACTCGATAAGCCGACGGAAGGAAAGGTATTTTTAAAAGAAAAAGATTTAAGCAAAGTAAAAGAAAAAGAGATGGCGGCATTTCGCCGGAATAATCTGGGATTCGTATTTCAGGACTTTAATCTTCTGGATACCTTTTCTTTAAAAGATAATATTTTTCTTCCGCTTGTACTTTCCGGAACATCGTATAGAGAAATGGAAAGAAGACTTCTTCCACTTGCAGATAAACTTGGTATCAAAAACTTGCTGGAGAAGTATCCCTATGAAGTTTCGGGAGGGCAAAAGCAAAGAGCTGCCGTTGCAAGAGCAGTTATCACACAGCCGCAGCTTCTGCTGGCGGACGAACCGACCGGAGCACTGGATTCTAAGGCAGCAAAAGAACTTCTGCGTTTATTTACCCATTTAAATCAGGATGGACAGACCATCCTTATGGTAACACATAGTGTAAAGGCGGCAAGCACAGCAGGGCGAGTTTTATTTATTAAAGACGGCAAAGTATTTCATCAGATTTATAAAGGCAGCCTCAGTGAGGCACAGATGTATCAGAAGATTTCTGATACAATGACTGCAATCACAGCGGGAGGTGAGGATGATGAATAGTAAAATTTATGGAAAGCTTGCAGTAACGAATTTAAAAAATAATAGGAAAAATTATCTCCCATATATTTTAGCATCTGCATTTTCTGTGATGATGTATTTCATTATGGATAGTTTATATCGAAATCCCTCCCTCGTAAAAACGGGTGCAACCCTATCAATTATGCTTTCTTATGCGAATGTAGTATTGCTTATTTTCTCGGTTATCTTTTTGTTTTATATAAATAGTTTCCTTATCAAACGCCGGAAAAAGGAGTTAGGAATTTATAATATTTTAGGTATGGGAAAAGGACATCTTGCCAAAATGCTATTTATAGAATCTATAATTACAACAACAGTGAGTATTATTGGCGGCATTTTAGCAGGAATCCTTTTTGGAAAACTTGTGTATCTTGTGTTATTGAAAATCCTCCATTTGAAAAGAGATATCGTGTATATGATTTCTCCAGTTTCTGTAGGAATTACGGCAGCTATTTTTGGATGCATTTTCTTTGTAATTTTTCTGTATAACCTTGTGCAGATGAAGCTTTCAAATCCGATTGAATTGCTTCGAGGAGGAAATGCTGGGGAGCGGGAACCAAAAACAAAATGGCTGATGACAATCATCGGATCTGTTTGTTTAGCAGGTGGTTACTATATTTCACTTACAACAAAAGAACCACTTCAAGCAATAGGTCAGTTTTTTGTTGCCGTACTTTTAGTTGTCGCAGGAACATATGCATTATTTATGGCGGGAAGTATCACTTTATTAAAGTTACTCCGTAAAAAAAAGAGTTATTATTATAAGACAAGGCATTTTACAGCCATATCTGGTATGATTTATCGAATGAAACAGAATGCAGTAGGTCTTGCGAATATTTGTATATTAAGCACGATGGTACTTGTTATGGTTTCTATCACTATTTCTCTATATGCAGGAATGAACGATGTATTAGTAACACGTTTTCCATCTGAAGCCCAAATTACAAATCAGGGAATCAACCAAAATGAAGAACGGCAAATCGGGGAACTCGTAGCCAGTATTACAAAAGAAAATCATACAAATCCAACTTCACAGATACGTTTTCATGAAGGAAATTTTACTGCATTATATAATGACAAAACTAAAAACTTCAATATGACAACAGCACAAAGTTATGGCGATACCAACATAGTCGAGTTTGTTATGATACCGCTTTCTGATTATAATAAGACAGAAGGAAAAGCAGTAAAACTTGCAGATAATGAAGTACTTATCTACCATAGAAAAAATAAAAATAAATCCAGCATAAAGAATGAAGAAACCATTCATTTAAATAATGATTCCTATAAAGTAGCAGCAAATTTAGATAGTATGAGAATTGCAAAAGCAGATGCAACAAATTCTGTCGATGGATGGTATGTCATAGTTAAAGATACCAATATTATTAAAAAGTATTTAAAAGCTGTTTATGGAAAAGATGATATGGAGGATAGTGTAGAAGATTATCATGAATTCATGCAATATGTCTATAGCTTTAATTTAGATGGAAGTAGAACCAATCGAGAAAGAACAGAACAAATTCTTCAAGAACAGCTTCAGGCAAAATTTAAGTCTGCATTTATAGAAGGAAGAGAATTAAGCCGGGAAAACTTTTATAACTTCTACGGAGGATTTCTCTTCATCGGCATATTTCTCGGAATCATCTTCCTCATGGCGACTGTGCTTATCATCTACTACAAACAGATATCTGAAGGTTACGATGATAGAGAACGCTACCAGATTATGCAAAAAGTCGGAATGAGCAAAAAAGAAGTCAGACAGTCCATAAGAAGCCAGGTACTACTCGTCTTCTTCCTGCCACTGATTATGGCAGTCATTCATCTGGCATTTGCTTTTAAAATTATCACAAGGCTACTCAGTGTGTTAAACCTTACGAATATATCATTATTTTTCATGTATACAGTAGGAACAGTAGCGGTATTTGCAGTAATCTATGTGATAATTTATAGTATAACAGCAAGAGAATATTACAAAATAATAATTTGCCGGGGTGAATAAACAGACGAACCCCCAGAGAGACACTACCCTATATCTGCGACTAAAGTCACAAATATAGGGTAGTGTCTCTCTTTGGGGGCGTCTTCTTGCCTGCGGCAAATCAGAAGTTCTTGATTTTGTAGGAGAGGTGTGTTAGAATGTATACAAACAAATTTTCGGAACATATGTTTATAAAGGGGTGATAATATGACAGAAACAGAGATTTCTCTGGAGAGAAAGTTAAAGATTTTAGCAGATGCGGCGAAGTATGATGTTGCGTGTACTTCGAGTGGGTCAAGTCGAAGAGGGAAGAAGGGGCATCTCGGGAATACGATATCTGCGGGTATCTGTCATACATTTTCTTCCGATGGACGGTGTGTTTCTCTTTTGAAGATTCTTTTTAGTAATGATTGTGTTTTTGACTGCAAGTATTGTCCGAGTCGTGCTGCGAACGAGAAGGAAAGAGCAACATTTACCCCGGAAGAGATTTGCAGGCTTGTGGTGGAGTTTTATCGTCGGAATTATATTGAGGGGCTGTTTTTAAGTTCTGCGGTGGTGAAGAGTCCGGCATATACGATGGAGCGAATGTATGAGGCGATTTATATGCTTCGGAATAAGTATCATTTTAATGGTTATATTCACGTGAAGGCGATACCAGGGGCACCGGATGATATTATATATGCACTTGGATTTTTAGTAGACAGAATGAGTGTGAATCTGGAATTACCTACTGCCGAAGGCTTGAAGAGACTGGCACCGAATAAGAAGCCAAAGAATCTGATTCGGCCGATTCAGCAGATTCAGAGAGGAATACAGACGCAGAGAGTAGCACTTGGTAAGGATAGCCGAATGGAGCGGGCGAAGGGAAATCAATATTTGTCGAATAGTATATTTAATGAGAAGAATACTTCCTTTGTTGAGGACAAGTCTGTGTTTTCTATAATGGAAGATGCGCAGAAATCTGTTAAGCAGAATGATAATGTAAATAGGCGACAAAATGATGCGGCCTTTTTCAAAGAAACTAGGTTAGAAAGAGATATAGGTAGTAATATAGATACAGAAAATAGTATGAGTGTCGCTACAAATAGTAGTATAGAAAATAGTTTGAATAGCAATATAGGAAGAAGAGGCAGAGAAAATGCGGCAATGTCTGATAATGCATCGCAGATGGGAAATGGAATGAGTGGTGGAGTAGAAAGTAAAATAACACTCCCATCCCATTTTTTGCAGACTACAGGAAAGCGAGAAGGGGCACAGTTTGTACCAGCAGGGCAGAGTACGCAGATGATTATCGGAGCTTCAGGAGAGAGTGATTTTCATCTGCTTTCACTGACTCAGCGGCTTTATCAGCAGTATGATTTAAAAAGAGTGTTCTATTCTGCCTATGTGCCGCTGAATGATGATCCGGAACTTCCAGCAATTGGAACCGCACCACCTCTTTTGAGGGAACACCGTTTATATCAGGCAGATTGGCTGCTTCGGTATTATGGATTTCAGGCGGATGAACTCCTAAGTTCGGACCGGCCGAATTTTAATACATTTATAGATCCGAAGTGCGACTGGGCATTGCGACATCTAGAATACTTTCCTGTAGAGATTAATCAGGCAAGCTATGAACAGCTGCTTCGTGTTCCGGGAATAGGGAATAAGTCCGCAGGGCGAATTGTCAGGGCAAGAAGACAGGCGGCACTTGATTTTGAAGATATCAAGAAGATGGGAGTTGTATTAAAGCGGGCAGTTTATTTTATAACCTGCAGAGGTAAGATGAAGTATCATACCCCGATAGAAGAAGACTTTATTACCCGCCAGCTTATTGGGACGAATCAGAAAGATAACTGGAAGATAGAGCATCCAACAACATACAGACAGTTATCTTTATTTGATGATTTTAATTTGACGTGAACTCCCCATCACTTAAAGAAAGCAGAAATGATATGGTAGTTTTTACATGTAAAGATAGATTTGATGATATAATGACCTGTATTTACGAAGCGTGGGCATCCCATCTTGGACATAACAATATAAAGTTAAGAACAGAGCCGCTTGGAACAATGGAACTTTTTTGTGAATACCGTCATGTGGAGGCAGATCGAGAGAAAACAGAGAGTGTGATAAGAACGATTCAGCAAAAGATTTCCTTTCGTGCATATCAGATGGTATATCATGCAGCGATGGCAGCGGATGAAGAGGAGAAGCTTGATAGTATCTATCGTTTTTTAATATTGGGATTTCATTATGGCAGGCAGATTCTAGGTTCGCTACAGAATCCGATTGTAATGAAAATATTTGAGCTAGAACGAAAAGTAAGTAATGAAGCACATATATTTCGGGAATGTATTCGGTTTACCGAGATGAATCATCACATACTTGTGGGGATAATTTCTCCCAAATGTGATGTCATTACCTTACTTGCACCACATTTTGTGGATAGATTACCTTCTGAAGACTGGATGATCATAGATGATAACAGAAGAACAGCAGTGGTACATCCGGCAGATCAGCCATATTATCTGACATCTTTTTCCGAAGAAGAAATGTCAGAATTCCTGGCAAGAGAATCTGCAGCAAAGGATACCGATAGTATGACTGCACTGTGGAAAACATTCTTTCAGACGATTGGGATTAAAGAACGTAAGAATCCCGTATGTCAGCGCAATCTTATACCGCTCTGGTACAGAAAGCACATGTCAGAAATGCAGGATTAATTATAAGTTTGCGGCATTTTGCAGCATGAAGAACATAAATTAATCCTGAAAGAATCGGGTTTCTAACGAAAAATTGTTCCAAAGTTTTCCTGATCGTAAATTTTAAGTAATTCCTGTACGCCTTCTTTTACTTCATCACGAGTAAAATCTGCTGCTTCAAGTTCAGCATCAGCCATACGGTTTAGATCATAATAGAAGAACAGACCGACTTTTAATATGTCCGGATTAATTGGATTAGCATATTCATAGAGAATATCTTCTGCATCATTAATATTGCCATCGTTGATCATCTGCTTTAACTTAGGATAGAGCGTATTTTCCTGAAGAAGACCTTTTTCAGCATCAAGCCAGCATCCCGGTTTGATTCCATAGGCAATTTTAAGATAAGTTTCTATTAATTCATTTGTTAAGCGTAAGTCAAAATCATCACGAAGCATGTTGTAAAACCTCCTGTTTTTCATAATGCACTCACAGACTCTTCTCACAAAAGTAAGGATGTGAAGAATCCCGAAGTACATAGCATTATTAAACTTTATAATTATACACTAGAGTTCGCGGAAATTTCAATATTTATCTTATGGCAATCAAGTAAAATCCTATAAAAGTTCAGAATTATAAAAATGATTTTGATCTATGTATTTTGGCATAGAATCAAAATCATTTTTTTGTTATAATATCTTTGCCAAAACAGGAGGAAAAATAAAATGGTAAAAATAGATTTAATTACAGGGTTCTTAGGTTCGGGTAAGACCACATTTATAAAAAAATATGCAAAGTATCTTATAGATCAGGGATTAAATATCGGTATATTAGAGAATGATTTTGGGGCAGTAAATGTCGATATGATGTTACTTCAGGACATTGTAGGAGAAAAATGTACATTGGAAATGGTAGCAGGTGGATGCGATAAAGATTGTCATAGAAGAAGATTTCGCACAAAACTTATTGCAATGGGAATGTGCGGATATGACAGAGTGTTGATCGAGCCGTCCGGAATTTTCGATATGGACGAATTCTTCGATGCCCTTCATGAATCTCCGCTTGACAGATGGTATGAAATAGGAAATGTAATTACAGTTGTAGATGCAGTGCTTGAAGAAAACCTCTCAGAAGACGCAGAATTCATCCTTGCATCGGAAGTAGCCAATGCAGGCATTGTTTTATTAAGTAAAGCGCAGGAGGCAGCAGAGACCGATATAGAGCGCACAAAAGCACACCTTAATAAAGCAATGGAATCTGTCCATTGCGACCGCCAATTTGGAAAAGAAATCTTTGCCAAAGATTGGAATAAACTTTCTGATGCAGATTTTAAAAAAATTCAGTCAGCAGGCTATGTTGGTGCAGATTATGAGAAAAAAGACATTGCAGAAGAAGATGCATTTCAGTCATTATATTTTATGAATTTAACTATGCCGGTAGAGAAACTTGAAGAAAAAGTAAAACAAATATTTAACGACAAAGAATGTGGGAATATCTTCCGAATAAAAGGCTTTATGCAGACAAAACCAGATCAGTGGATTGAACTTAATGCCACACATCAAAATATTACTATACAATCGATAAAAAAAGGACAGGAAATCTTCATAGTAATAGGAGAAAAACTAAACAAAGAAAAGATAACTACTAATTTGATGGGGACACAGACACCGCTCTGCTAGAAGATATTGAGCTGAATTGTATGGAGTCTTCTAAAGAAAAAAGAATGGTTATAAGTTTGATTTTGTTCCGTTGCGCTAAGCATTCCATTCTGCCCAGAAAAACAGGAACTTGGGAAAAACGAGTCCCAAGTTCCTATGGTCAGAATTCCATAGCGCAAAGTCACAAAATGAAATACTTATAACCATTCTTTTTTCTTTATCATAGTATTCTTACAATTTAGCTCAATATCTTTTGCTAAAGCGGCGTCTGTGTCCCCATCAAATTAGTATTTAATCGTCTACAACCTGAACTTTTAACATATTTGTTGTTCCAGAACGTCCGATTGGTACACCAGAAGTAATAACAGTAACGTCACCTTTTTCAAGGAGTCCATCTCTCTTACATGCATTGATTGCACGTTCGAAGAGTACGAATACTTCCCATTCTTCTCCAAGAAGGATTGGGCGAACACCCCAGGAAAGGTTTAACTGACGGCATACTTTCTCATCCATAGCGCATCCGATGATGTCGCATCCTGGACGGTATTTGGAAATCATTCTTGCAGAGAAACCACTCTTAGTTACAGTGATGATTGCCTTTGCGTCGAGGTCGTAAGCTGTGCTGCAGGTAGCATGGCAGATAGCGTCTGTGATACCTGGGTCAGTGTATTTAGCCATATCATTGAAACGTTTGCGGTAGTTGATTTCCTTCTCTGTACGTTCAGCGATTCTTGCCATCATCTTAACAGCTTCTACAGGATAAGCACCTGCTGCTGTCTCACCAGAAAGCATAGTAGCACTTGTTCCGTCGTAGATAGCGTTAGCTACGTCAGTAGTCTCGGCACGAGTAGGACGAGGGTTCTTCATCATGGAATCGAGCATCTGTGTAGCTGTGATAACTACTTTACCTGCTGCGATTACTTTTTTGATAATCATCTTCTGGATGATTGGAACTTCTTCTTCAGGGATTTCTACACCCATGTCACCACGGGCAACCATGATACCTTCGCAGGCCTCGATGATAGAGTCGATGTTATCAACACCCTGAGAGTTTTCGATTTTAGCGATGATACGGATATCTTCGCCACCGTTTGCCTTTAAGAACGCTTTCATTTCTTTGATATCGTCTGCTGTTCTTGTGAAAGAAGCTGCAACGAAGTCAACGTCCTGTTTGATACCGAATAAAAGGTCTTCTTTATCTTTTTCACTCATGAATGGGATGGAGAGTTCAACACCAGGGATGTTAACACCTTTACGGTTAGAAATAGTTCCGCCATTCTCTACTTTACAGTGGATATCCTGCCCCTTGATAGCCACTACTTTTAATCCTACAAGACCGTCATCAATTAAGATGCTGGAACCAACATGGATATCTTTGTGTAAATCTTTGTGAGTAACACTGACAATATCCTTTGTTCCTTCTACATCTCTTGTAGTAAGACAGAAGTCCTGTCCCATCTCAAGAGTAACTCTTTCGTCTTTAAATGTTTTAAGACGAATTTCTGGTCCTTTTGTATCTAACAGACATGCAACCGGAAGGTTATGCTTTGTGCGTAAAGCTTTTACTTTATCTATTCTTTTCTTCTGATTCTCGTAAGTATCATGAGAAAAATTAAGACGGGCAACGTTCATACCAGAGAGCATTAACTGCTCTAAAACATCACCTTTATCCGTTGATGGTCCAAGGGTACAGATAATCTTGGTTTTTCGCATAGTAATAAGTCCTCCTATTTCCTTGGGTTAAAATTAGTATTACCATTCTATTTTAATAATTTCGATTGATTTGTCAACGGGTATTTCAAGGTATTTATGAGAAATGAACGTAAAATCTTCTTAATATACACGAATCAGACTGGAAATACTGTTAACTATGGAAAGTCTTTTCAAAATGTTCAAGGCATCGGTAAAATACAGTTCTTTTACTTCATCGGTAATGATAACCAGTTCGGCATTGCCATTTTGGCGGGACTTTTGAATAATCTGGGCGATACTTACCTGACTTGTTCCGAATACGCTTGTGATATTCGCAAGAACACCTGGTCGGTCAGCTACCTGCAGACGAAGGAAGAAACGGGAATAAGTATCCTGAATATTTTTCACGGGAAGTTCTTTGTAGCAGGAGCAGACATGAAGATTAGAATGTTTTTCAACGATATGTCTTGCAACTGTACATAAATCCCCGGTTACCGCACTGGCAGTCGGACGTTTGCCTGCACCACGGCCATAGTACATTGTATCATCGGATGCAGTTCCGTGAACAAATACAGCGTTAAAGGAATCATTTACTGTTGCCAGAGGATGATCCTGTGGGATTAAAATTGGAAGAACTTTTACTTCGATGCCGTCCTCATCTTTTCTTGCAATACCGACAAGCTTAATTACAGAATTGAATTCTTTTGCATAGAAAATATCCTTTGCTGTAATATTTCGAATGCCTTCGATATAAACATCAGAAAATGTTACGCGGGAATGGAAAGCGATAGAAGCCATGATAGCAATCTTACGTCCGGCATCTAAACCGTCCACATCGGCAGTAGGGTCTGCTTCTGCATATCCTAAATCTGTAGCTTCCTTTAATGCTTCGTCGTAGCTCAAGCCGCTCTGTGTCATGCGAGTGAGGATATAGTTTGTTGTACCATTTACGATACCCATAATCTCTGTGATATTTTCGCTGGACATGCTCTGCTTTAATATCTGAATAATTGGAACACAGCCAGCAACAGCAGCTTCAAACTTGAAATCACAGCCGTATTGTTCTGCGGTATCTAAAAGTTCATGACCATGCTCTGCGATTAAGTCCTTGTTGGCAGTAACAACCTGCTTACCGGCCTTCATTGCCTCAAGCAGATAAGACTTTGCAGGTTCAATACCACCCATTACTTCTATAATAATAGAGATACTGTCATCAGCAATGATTTCTTTCCAGTTGTCAGTGAGAAGTTCAGAAGGAATTCCTTCTCTTTCTTTTGAAGCATCACGGACAAGAATCTTGGCAATCTCAATCTGTGTACCACAGATATGTGGAAAATCTTCCTGACGCTCTTTTACGAGTTCATATACGCCGCTTCCGACAGTACCGGCACCTAATAAAGCGGCTTTCACAATTTTATTCTGAACTGATTCCATAAATTACCTCCAAATAAAAAATCAATAAATAAGGTTGTGTATCATTTTAACAGAGTCCTGTCAAATACACAACCTTTGATTTGTTAAATGAGAGGACGCCCGTTGGAAGATAAATAAATCATATTTGTGACTTTAGTCGCGGCGGTTTGAATGTTCGCTTACGCGCTCGCATCCAAACCTTGCTCCGAGGCCACAAATATGATTTATTTATCTTCCAACGGGCTGACCTTGGCTGGATTTGGGGAATCAAATCAAAGGAAGGAGGATTTGAAGAGGAAATGGAGGGAGACAGATGGTTTTCGTCTGTTTAGCCCCCCCAAAAAATTACTAGAGCATTTTTCAAGCACGCTCTAGTTACTCTGATAATCCAAAGAGTTTTAAATCTTCTTCCACACTTCCAATCCCAGCGATACCAAAGTTATCCACTAATACCTTCGCAACATTTGGGGATAAGAACGCAGGGAGTGTCGGTCCGAGGTGGATATTTTTTACTCCAAGATAGAGAAGGGCAAGTAAAACGATGACTGCCTTTTGCTCATACCAGGAAATATTGTAGATAATTGGAAGTTCATTAATATCCTCAAGTCCAAATACTTCTTTTAATTTGAGGGCAATAACGGCGAGGGAGTAGGAGTCGTTGCACTGTCCGGCATCAAGTACTCGTGGAATACCGCCAATATCACCTAAATTCAACTTATTGTATTTGTATTTTGCACAGCCTGCGGTGAGAATTACCGTATCTTTTGGTAATGCTTTTGCAAAATCTGTGTAGTAGTTTCGTGATTTCATGCGGCCGTCACAGCCTGCCATAACGACAAACTTCCTAATTGCACCGGATTTTACAGCGGTAACAATATCATCGGCGAGGGCAAGTACCTGATTATGGGCAAATCCGCCTATAATTTCTCCACGTTCGATTTCTTCTGGTGCTGCACAGTGTTTTGCCTGCTCAATAATTGCGGAGAAGTCTTTTTCTTCCCCAATTTCACCAGAAATGTGTTTACAACCTGGATAACCGGCTGCTCCGGTTGTGTATAATCTGTCTTTGTAGCTGTCCTTTGGTGGAACGATGCAGTTTGTTGTCATGAGAATCGGACCGTGGAAGCTTTCAAATTCCTCTTTCTGTTTCCACCATGCATTTCCATAGTTGCCGACAAAGTTTGGATATTTTTTGAAAGCGGGATAATAGTGTGCTGGAAGCATTTCAGAATGAGTGTATACATCCACACCGCTTCCCTGTGTCTGTTTGAGCAACATTTCAAGGTCACGAAGGTCATGACCGGAAACAAGGATGCCTGGACGGGTGCCAACACCGATGTTTACCTTTGTGATTTCTGGATTTCCGTAGGTGGAAGTATTGGCATTGTCAAGGAGAGCCATACCGTCCACACCGTATTTACCAGTTTCTAAAGTAAGAGCGATTAAATCATCAGCAGATAAACTGTCATCGAGAGTTGCGGCAAGGGCACGCTGCATAAATGCATCAATTTCCTCGTTATCCTGTAAAAGAACATTTGCGTGTTTTGAGTAAGCAGAAAGACCTTTTAAACCATAAGTGATTAATTCACGAAGGCTTCGGATATCTTCATTTTCTGTGGAAAGAATGCCGACAGTTGTAGCTTTGGCGGCAAATTCATTTTCAGAACCGTTCCAGAGAGCTGCTTCTGGCAGAGTGTCTGTGCTAGTAAGGGTATTAAGTTTAGAAAGAAGCAAATCTTTTTCGGAAAGCGTGTCCTGAATTCGGGCGATAATTGCTTCTTTGCTAAAGTTGGCATTGGTAATTGTAGTAAATAAATTCAGTGTAATCATGTGATTGACTGCTGGCTGAATCTCTACTCCTTCCTGTCTTAAAGTAGTAGTTACCGCAGAAATTCCTTTTGTAACATAGACCAATAAATCCTGCATGGCAGCGACATCGGGCTGTTTTCCACAGACTCCAACGCGGGTACATCCACTGCATCCGGCAGTTTCCTGACACTGATAACAAAACATTTGGTTTTCCATAAAATTTAATCTCCTTTTTCTTCTATAAAATTCCTTTATGAAGGAAATACAACAGTGAGAAGCCACTTAAAGTCTTCTTTTGCGTAAACAGAATGAGGTTTTTTCGCTGGCATAACGAGGGTATCCCCTGCCTGTAAAATATATTCTTTGCCATCAACAGTGAACTGACCGATTCCTTCAAGAACGAGAACCATTGCATCACCAGTAGAATCATGTGTAGCGATTTCTTCATCTTTGGAAAATGCGAAAAGTGTCACACTTACATGGTCATTCTGTGCTAATGTTTTGCTGACAATCTGTCCTTTATCGGCAGAAACCTGGTCAGCAAGATGTAAAACTTCTTCATGTGAAATATTTTTGATATAAGCCATTGTTATCCTCCTTTAATTGACTTTCTATACGCAGTATAATATAGTTAATTTGATAAATATGTTGTTTTGACAACAAACGGGGAGAAAAAATATGGATTTTTATAAATTATCGAAAACAGTGCTTTTTCAGGGGGCAACGCCGGAAGAAACAGAGCAGATGTTGTCCTGCTTAAAGGCGGGCAAACGCAAATATAAAAAGGAAGAAATGATTTACCGGGTCGGTGAAGTCGTATCCTGTGTCGGCGTTGTTTTATCAGGAAGTGTTTTAATAGAAAATGATGACATCTGGGGAAACCGCAGTGTGCTAGAGCGGGCCGGTGAAGGAGAAATCTTTGCAGAAACCTATGCCAGTATCCCAGACCAGAAAATGTTAGTTAATGTCATTGCGGCAGAAGATACAGAAATTTTATTTTTAAATGTGGGAAAAATGCTCCACCTTTGTTCCAATTCCTGCATTTTCCATAATGAACTCATAAAAAATCTTTTACAGGTTTCCGCACAGAAAAATCTCGCCCTGTCCCGAAGAATTTTTAACACTTCTTCCAAATCTATCCGGGGAAGACTGCTATCCTATTTATCGAATCAGGCAGTACTATGTAACAGTAAAGAATTCGATATACCATTTAACCGCCAGCAGCTTGCAGACTACTTAAGCGTAGACCGTTCCGCACTGTCCAAAGAACTTGGGAAAATGTCCAAAGAAGGATTGATTTATGTGAAAAAGAGTCATTTTCGTCTGTTATCTGTGCAGGAATTATTTGAAGAAGAGTCTTAGAATTTGTTTGAAGAATCAATTAGTAATCTGTACTCTTCCTGATTTGTGGGATATTTTACTTTATTCAGTTGACGTAGTCCATGATGAACTACTGTTGCTTTGGTGAAAGTTTCCATGAATATAATACACATTTTGTAGAAAGTATTTTCTAAATCCACTTCACCTTTTGAGTAAAAATGAATGTCTGGAAAAATGTTTTATGGAATATCTGTTAAGTGACAGAAAAAATGTTTTGTTAAAATTGTCTATACATTTACAAAATATTTTTAAAAATTAATAAAAAAATTCTTTGAAAATAAAAATATTTGTGAATCTTTTTTCTGACAGCAGTGCTATAATTGCACCGTAACAAAGAAGAGGTTATTTAAAAAGAATAACCGTAAAAAATACTTATCAGACCTGATAAAGTAGGGCCTCTAAGCATCAGACATTTTGGAGGAAAAGACAAATGAATACTTTAAGTGCTGAAAAAAGAGATATGCAGATCAAGGCAAAAAAGCTTAGAAGGGAAGGATTTGTTACAGGCAATGTGTTCGGTAAGAACATGGAAGGCTCCATGCCGCTGAAAATCGAGAAAAAAGAGGCAGAAAGAATCTTAAGAACCTGTAATAAGGGAAGTCAGTTAATTCTCACTGTTGAAGGACAGAAAATGCCAGTCTTATTAAAAGAGATTGACTACAATGCAATGAAACATGAGATTGTAGAAATGGATTTCCAGGCATTAGTAAAAGGTGAAAAAGTACATTCTGTAGCAGAAGTTGTACTCTTAAATCATGAGAAAGTAAAATCTGGTGTCGTAGAATTATTATTAGAGGAAATCAGTTATGAAGCATTACCAGAAAATCTGATTGAAAAAGTTGAAATCGATTTAGATGGTAAGACAGCAGGTGATACTATCAGAGTAAAAGATTTACCAATCGCAACTGCAGAAGGTATCCATCTGAAGACGAATCCGGAGGAGACAGTTGTACAGGTAACAGAAGTACACAATGCTCCAGAGGAAGAAGAGACTGAGGAAGCTGCTGAAGAATAAGCGGTGTAGCTTGTAGATAATAAGATATAAAAGGCTCCAGTATATTATATATACTGGAGCCTTTTATATATGTAGGTTATGAGCTGCACCTGATTTTTACTAATTAATTCAACTAATTAATTCAACTAATTAATTCAACTAAATCCAGTCACTGTCAGCCCACGAAGAGAAACGATAGCCTATCGTTTCTCTTCGTGGGTGTCTGTTGGTTAATGAATCAAATCATAGTATACCTTGCCGTTTTGTTTAGATTTGCTTATCATTTCCTGTCGTTCCATATAAGGCAGCAGCGAATCCAAAAACTGATTTGGATTAGTGACTCCGATTCGCTGTTTACTAAATGGCTGGCTGGCGGTTAAGTCTTTTACACAGTCAGAGAGTTCCTTTTTTGTCATTTTCCCATTGCGTTTTAATTCTTTTTTTATCCGGCTGATTCCCTTAGAGGTCAGGAGGTTGTTTAAATCCTGATTCTGGTGCATGGAACGCCACAATCCCCAGCCGTAGATTAACATAGTGGCTACGGCAAAGAGTAGGATATAGGGGAGATAATGTATCAGATTTTTCAGTAATTCCATGGGTGCTCCCTTCTTATCTTAATTTTTTATGTGATTTTTGTTAGCCATTTTATTTGTAGTTTATATCTTTTTTATTTTAATTTTTCTGAATAAGTAATTAAATGATGGTCTTTCAAAATTTCGAGAAATTTAATAAGGCGGGAGAGTGATTTTTCCATTTTAGGGAAATGAGCATCGAGTTCCTGGGAGAGTGTGTGAATGTCTTTTTTATCATCAATAATGTTCCAGACGAAGCTGCCGTAATCGTCAAGGTCGATAGAACTTACTTTTGGACGGTGGAAGAATTTCTGGGCAATTTTGTTAAAGAAACCTTCCCAGCGAATGAAGACGGTAATGTTTCCCTTGTCGTTTGTTTCATATTTTATTTCTGGATTTTTTACTGGGATAAAATCAAGGTAGTTTTTATCTATTTTCTGTTTTGCCATAGGGACTCCTTTCATATATTTGTAAATATGATTATAACGGTTAGAATATAGTTCGTAAAGTGTATAAATAATTTTGGCAGTGAAAGAGGTTCTCTCACTGCCAGAAATGAAATATGTTTTGTAATTTAATTGTTAATTAGTTTTGTTGTTCTTTTTTACACATAAGAAGTATAAATAAGCAAGTAAAATGATGAAAATAACTAAGCTAGCAATCTGTGGAAGGGCAACAGGGGAAACAAACTTAGAGTCAACTTTTGCTACCGCACAGATAGCAAGGATAACTCCCATGAGTCCCTCTCCGGCAATCAGACCGGAAGTAAATAATGTTCCACGTTCAATGCAAGCTTTCTTTTCTTTTTCTTCGTTTTCATTTGCTGCTTTACGGCGTTCAAGAATCCAGCGAACTACACCACCAGCCATAATACCGGCACTCAGTGAGAATGGAAGGTACATACCAACAGCAAATGGAAGTACTGGAATACCAAGAATCTCAACAACGATAGCGATGAATACACCAACAAGAATCAGTGCCCATGGAAGTTCTGCATTCATGATACCTTCAACGAGCATCTTCATCATTGTAGCCTGTGGAGCAGGAATTTCGTTAGAACCGAATCCCCATGCAGCATTTAACAGATATAAAACATATCCGATTGCAGCGGAAGAAGCGATAACACCGATCATTTCACCAATCTGCTGAAGTTTAGGTGTAGCACCTACGATGAAACCTGTCTTTAAATCCTGTGAAGTATCGCCGGCGATAGCAGCAACGATACAGATAATACTACCGATACAGATGGAACCGATCATACCTGTAGTTCCTGTAGCTCCTGTAGCTTTTAAAATTAAAGTAGAAATAATTAAAGTAGCAATTGCCATACCGGAAACTGGGTTGTTAGAAGAACCGATTAATCCAACCATACGGGCGGAAACAGTTGCAAAGAAGAATCCGAATATAACAACAAGAACTGCACCAAGGAAACTTACAGGGAAAATTGGAAGTAACCAGATGGCAACAGCAATAACAGCGATAATACCAAGAATAATCGGCATTGGTAAGTCGCGCTGTGTACGAGAAGCATCAGCAGTAGCGCGGTTTTTAGCCATGCTGCCTATTGCCTGTTTAAATGTACGGACAATGAGTGGTGAAGTCTTGATTAAGCTCATGATACCACCAGCTGCAACGGCACCGGCACCAATGTACTTGATATAAGTTCCCCATAATGATCCTGGAGCAAGAGTAGAAATTACTTCACTTCCAGGGAAGATGGTAGCATCTTTACCAAATAATGCAATCATAGGCATGAGTACAAACCAGCTTAAAGTGCCACCTGCGAACATGTATTTTGAAATCTGAGGTCCACAGATGTAACCAACACCGGCAAGGGCAGGAAGAACCTGAATACCTACGGAAGAGCCGGCATATGCCTGAATATCATAACCAATTTCACTAGGGAAAAGTTTAACTCCATCAGCGATGAATTTGTAAATAGCAGCGATACCAAGACCGGAGAATACGATACCAGCTTTGTTACCACCTTCTTCTCCGGCAAGGAGAACCTCTGCACAGGCAGTTCCTTCAGGGAAAGGAAGAACACCATGTTCTTCAACGATAAGAGCCTGACGAAGTGGAACCATGAAACAGACACCAAGGATACCACCAACAAGTGCAACTAAAAAGATAGTTAAAATACTAGGAGAATCAATCTTACCTTCTTTTGCCCATAAGAATAAAGCAGGGAGCGTAAAGATTGCTCCGGCAGCAACAGACTCACCGGCTGAACCGATTGTCTGAACAAGGTTGTTTTCCAAGATAGAATTCTTACGAAGAATGATACGAATAATACCCATGGAAAGTACGGCTGCAGGAATAGATGCGGAAACGGTCATACCAACTCGAAGTCCAAGATATGCGTTAGCAGCACCAAAAATAACTGCAAGTAAAATACCAAGAATTAAGGCTGTGACTGTAAATTCCGGAACTACCTGGTCCGCAGGAATATACGGTTTAAAATCGTTTTTGTTTTCCTTCATTACGTTTATCCTTTCTTTTTTACAATTTCCTTACAAAAACATAACAATTATAACATTTATATAAAATGAAATAAAGGTAAAAAAATGTGCTTTTTTTGTGGTTTATGGAACTTATTAGGTATAAATAATAACTATAAAGTAGTAGAAAATGGCTGTAAAATTAGTGAAATTAACTTTTTTTGCGTACTTCTTCATTGACTTTCAGCTAAATAATGCAGAATATTTTTCATAACAAGATGACTCAGCGAACGATGTGGAGGTATCATCGAGTAAAGTCAATACAGGTCAATAAGAAATAGGTAATTTACATACCAAAATGTCAATGAGATATTATTATGTACAAAATAAAAAAATAAAAAAAGACTTACATAAATTTTTTCTTTATGCTATAATGTCAAGCCGTATCAAATAAATTAAATATCGTAAAAATATTTTGGTCTAATTGGAAACGCACAATATTTTAAAGGTATGCAGTTTTAAGAAAGTACTATATTTTAGAAATATTTAAAGGTGTATGAAATATAAAATTGCAAACATATAAAATGTTGATAACGAACAACACAGCCTATTTTTATGCTATTTCATCGAAGTTTAAATAGCTAGAGCGTGTTTGAAAAATCATTCCAGCAATCTGCACGCCTCAATTTAAAGTATTTATTTTGAATGAGAAAGATTATTTTAAGAAAAACAGCTATTTAAGATTTTGATAAACAGAATGAAAAAGGAGGCAGCTGATTATGCCAAAAACAAAGTTACAGAACGTTATTTTTACAATTATCATGGCTTTTGTCATGGTCTACGCAATGGTTTGCTACAATATCGCAATCGATAAAGGTGGTATGAGCAACCAGATTTTCTTACTCGCATTTCACGAGATGCCAATTATGTGGCCGATTGCAGCTATTTTAGAATTTTTCGTAGTTGAAAAATTATCAAAATTCCTTGCATTCCGTATTGTATCCCCAACAGATAAACCAATATTCATTACACTTGCAATCTGTTCTATGATTGTCTGCCTGATGTGTCCGGTCATGAGCTTTATCGCAACTGCATTATTCAAACATCCAGGAAGTGAGATTATCGCACAGTGGTTACAGACAACAGTAATTAATTTCCCAATGGCACTTTGCTGGCAGATTTTCTTTGCAGGTCCGCTGGTAAGAAATGTGTTCGGAAAATTTGTAAAATAAACTAAATTACCCTCCTATAGCAGTCCCCAGTGTTCAGTGACGGTTTTCTATCACAGCTCTGGTTTTCGCCCATCCCCCTTTACAACCTCCCAAGAATCTTCTATATTATATGGTGAGTTTTGCAGAAAGGAAGGCATACTATATATGAAGAGTTCTTTATTTCCTACATTGAAAAATTATAAAAAAGAATATCTGGGAAAAGATATCGCAGCAGGTATTATGATAGCGGCGGTTTCTATTCCTATCTCTATGGGATATGCGGAAGTATCAGGATTGCCAGCAGTTTTTGGACTGTATGGTTCTGTGCTTCCCATTTTATTTTTTGCACTTTTTTCCACATCACCGCAATTTATTTTTGGAGTAGATGCGGCACCGGCGGCCATTGCGGGAGCAGCACTGGCGAGTCTTGGAATTGAGAGCGGCAGTGCAGATGCTCTGCGGTATATCCCAGTTATCGCATTATTTGTTGGTTTGTGGCTGCTTTTATTTTATTTTTTGAAAGCAGGCAAGCTTGTTACATTTATTTCGACTCCGGTTATGGGCGGATTTATCAGTGGGATTGCGTTGACGATTATTTTGATGCAGATTCCTAAAATCATGGGTGGCAAGTCTGGTTCGGGTGAACTCCCAGAATTATTAAAGCACTTATATGAGACAGCACAGCATATTAACTGGGTGTCAGTAGCATTAGGTGTTGGCGCATTGGCAATTCTTATTATTTCTAAAAAGGTTATGCCTAAGTTTCCGATGGCGGTTGTGATTATGGCATTAGGAATGATTGCAACAATGGTATTCCATGTAGACAGGTACGGAGTTACTTTGCTAGCAAAAGTTGAGCCAGGACTTCCTAAGTTTATTTTACCAGACATTTTCCATGTGGATTTAAGCCACGCGGCAGGCAGAGGCCTGATGATTGCAGTTGTTGTTATGGCCGAAACTTTGCTTTCTGAGAATAATTTTGCAGCAAAAAATGGTTACAAAATTGATGATAATAAAGAAATTTTGGCCTGTGCAGCAGGAAATATTATCTCTGCGTTTACAGGCAGCTGCCCGGTAAATGGAAGTATTTCCAGAACTTCGATGAATGAGCAATTTGACGGAAAGACGCAGGCAGTTTCGATTACAGCAGCGGTTACAATGGTGGCAGTTCTGCTTTTTGCCGCGGGCTTTATCGGATATTTGCCTGTTCCGGTACTGACAGCTATAGTCATTTCGGCGCTGATGAATGTTGTGGAATGGCATTTGGCAGTGCGATTATTTAAGGTAAGCCGCAAAGAATTTTATATATTTGTGGCTGCTTGTATGGCGGTATTATTCCTGGGAACTATTTACGGTGTAATTATTGGAATAATTCTTTCCTTTGTTGCAGTTGTTATCCGTGAGACAAATCCACCAAGGGCATTTCTTGGAGGGATACCTGGAAGAGATGGATTTTATGATTTGAATAAAAATCACTATGCACATCCGATTGAAAATACAGTGATTTACCGCTTTAATGCAAGCCTGTTCTTTGCAAATAGCAAGCTGTTTCAGGAAGATATTGAAAATCATTTAAAAGAGGATACGAAAACGGTAATTGTGGATGCGGGAACAATCACGAATATTGATATTACAGCGGCAGATACGCTTCTTATGCTGAAGAATAATCTGGAGAAAAAAGGAATTGCTTTCTATATCACAGAACATATGCAGGGACTTAACACACAGCTTCGCAATTTGGGAATGGGATCTTTGATTGAAGAAGGCTGTGTCAGACGAACAATTACGGCGGCTCTTTTAGATTCTGGATTACAAAAGCCATTTCCATTAGAAGGAGTTCCGGCAGATTTGCAGGAAAACTTAAAAGAGTTACAGGAAAATGCAGAAAAAGCATTGTCGTCACATAAACATAACACAAAAAATATAGAAAAAATTAAAAAGACATTGTGGCTGCATACTCTCCCAGCTGAGGAAGAAAATACACTCGAAGAATTTGCATGGGCATTTGGTGAGGATACTGTAAATGAGATTGAAAAACGGGTTCATCAGGTCATTTCCCATTTACATCACTGGCCAGAACTCGAAGCAATCTCAGAAAGTGGTCTCGCAAGACAGATGAGGGCATGGCATAATCTCGGAGTTATTGATGAGGATGAGGTACTTCGGAGGATGGAGCTTCATTTGGATGAACTCTCAGCAAATCTTGAAGAAGACAAGAACAAACAGCTTATCTTCCAAATGATTGAAAAACGCCGCCAGCATCTCGAAATGGAATTAAAACAGGAAAATCCAGAAATCTGGCAGAAGTTAGTAGAAAGCCGCAAACATTTAGAAAGAAGACTCGAAAAACAGAATCCAGAAGCAGCAAAAAGGTTACATGAATTGGAAGAAAAATTTCTGGGTTAGTTAGACAAACAGACGAAAATCGAAGCAACATCTCTGTGGCTGTAGTCGCAGCGAGAGGAAGTCTTCTATGAAAAGCCCCTCATTAAAAGTTATTGATTTTGACTCCGTTGTAAAAAACACAAAAGTCGCAAAATCAATAATTTTAATGAGGGACCTTTCTAACGGAGGTTGTTTTCTCACAGCTCTGAAGTCGTAGATTGGGTGAGATGCTGCTTCGATTTTCTGTCTTTGGCTACATTGAAATCAGAAATTTTTTTATAATTTATGGGGAAGAAAAAACATCTCAGTTATAAAGAAATATATCCATAAAAATATTTTGATAATATTTTTATAAATTAAAAAAATATAAGGTCATTTTGAAAAATGATATAGAGAAAAGAAAAAGAATGTTTAAGAAAAATTAATAATATTCTTTTTCTTTTTTAGTGTATAATAAAAATATTAGAGAAGATTTTAAGAGAGAATAAGATGTAGAGAAGTAAATTAACAGGAGGATGAAAAATGTCAGATTCTATATGGAGTGATGGTGGTAGAATACAGATGCCTCAATATGAAAAGCTGACTCGTATCAAAAAAGTAGATGTCACGATTGTCGGAGGAGGATTATGTGGTCTTCTATGTGCGTATTTCTTAAAGGAGGCGGGAGTGGAATGTCTGCTTCTTGAGGGAAGCAGGATAGGCAGTGGAACTGTGAGACATGCGATGGCACAGGTTACGTCGCAGCATGGCCTTATATACAGCAGATTGCTGGAAACTTTGGGGGAAGAGAAGGCCCGCATGTACTTTGAAGCGAACGAACTCGCATTGCATAAGTATCGGGAATTGGCAGCATCTATAGATTGTGATTTTGAGGAGAGAAGTTCCTATATTTATTCAAGAACAGACAAAGAATGCATTGAGAGGGAAGTGCGTGCAGCCAGTCTTCTTGGTATGAAAGCAGAATTTTGTGAGACACCGGAGCTTCCATTTGATACGGCGGGAGCAGTACGTTTTCCGAATCAGGCGCAGATGAATCCTGTAAAGTTTTTATATGGTCTGGTAAAAGATATTGAAAAGTCAGATAAGGTAACTATTTTTGAAGAAATGCCTGTAGATGATTGGATAAATGGAACAACATGGAGCGGACTCTATATAACAATTCCGAAAAATATCATTTGTACAACACATTTTCCATTTTATAAGAAAGCAGGAGGATATAATAATAAGCTATATCAGAATCGTTCCTATATCATGGCCCTTGATCATGTGCCGGAGCTTCATGGAATGTATGCAGATGCGTCTGATAACGGACTGGCATTGCGAGGATATAAAGATATGATTTTTGTAGGAGGAGCTACCCACAGAGTAGGGCAGGAAGAACGTGATTGGAATGAATTCAGAGAGAAGATTTTATCGTATTATCCAGAGGCAATAGAGCGGGAGCATTGGGAAGTAGAAGATTGTGTGAGTTTGGATGGAATTCCGTATATCGGACCATATTCAGATAAGACCCCGAACATGTATGTTGCTACAGGGTTTAATGGCTGGGGAATGACTTCCGCAATGACAGCAGCCATGTTGCTAACTGATGCTATCATAAATGGACAAAAAACAAATGGGGCTACAGAATCTTATCCATGGGGAGAAGTTTTCTATCCGGAAAGAAAGATTGTGCGTTCACAATATTTTGCGAATGTAAAAGAAAATGTAAGAGAGAATATAAAGAGTTTTTTGACCAGAAAAAGTAAAATAAATGATTGACAAATATTTTTAATAGTGCTACCATACACTCGAAACAAGGAAAAGCGATGAGGGAAACGAGTAATATAATCGAAATCATACAGAGAGAGTAACAGTTGCTGAGAGTTATTTATGAGGAAGTATATGAAAACCATTCCTGAGCTGCGATGCGAAAAAGAAATATTTTAAAAGAACTATACAGATTATATGAAGATGTTTTAAGAGAAGCATCCTGATGAATGTTAAGATATTTCACAAGTGTTGCCGTATGCCCGCGTTAAGGGATAGGATTTAATTTAGAGAATCTGAAGTGAAACTATAAGGTGGAACCGTGTATTTAATGCACCCTTAGATTATAGCTATGCTGTAATCTGTGGGTGCTTTTTTGATATAAATTAAAAGTAAGACATGTAGACTTTTTAATCAAATATGTTTTAGTTGTAAGCTGCAGCGGTCTATATTCATTACTATTAACGTTCCCAAATCAGATTCATTCTTATTTTGGAGGTAAAAAGAAATGAAAGTTCTCGAAAAAAATGGACAGGTAATCGAAGGTAATTTTGAAGAAAAAGAAGTAAAAGAAGCGTTTTGGCACACAAGCGCCCATGTATTGGCACAGGCAGTAAAGAGATTATATCCAGATACGAAATGTGCGATTGGACCAGCAATCGATAATGGATTTTACTATGATTTTGATTTCTCTTTCCCATTTACAGAGGAAAATCTTGCAGCAATCGAAAAAGAAATGAAGAAGATTGTAAAGCAGTCTCTGCCATTAGAAGTATTTGAGGTTACAAAAGAAAAAGCCTTAGATTACATGAAAGAAAGACAGGAAGATTACAAAGTAGAAATGATTGAGGAACTTCCAGAAGGAGAGACAATCACATTTTATAAACAGGGTGACTACGAAGAATTCTGTGCAGGCCCTCATGTATCCAATACTTGTGTAATCAAGGCAATTAAGCTCCTTTCTACAGCAGGTGCGTACTGGCGCGGCGATGAAAAGAACAAAATGCTTACAAGAATTTATGGAATTTCTTTCCCAAAAGCTGCTGAGTTAAAAGATTATCTGAATATGCTCGAAGAGGCAAAGAAGAGAGATCACAGAAAGCTTGGAAAAGAACTTGGATTATTTACCATCATGGAAGAAGGTCCGGGATTCCCATTCTTCTTACCAAAGGGAATGATTCTGAAAAATACTCTGATTGATTACTGGAGAAAGATGCATACAAGAGAAGGATACGAAGAAATCTCCACACCAATCCTCTTAAACAGACAGCTTTGGGAAACATCAGGACACTGGGATCATTACAGAGAAAATATGTACACAACAGTAATTGACGACATGGATTTTGCTGTAAAACCAATGAACTGTCCAGGTGGAATGCTTGTTTATAAGATGGAGCCTCGTTCTTACAAAGAACTTCCACTTCGTCTTGGGGAACTTGGCCTTGTGCACCGTCACGAAAAGTCCGGACAGCTTCATGGACTGATGCGTGTAAGATGCTTTACACAGGACGATGCCCATATCTTTATGACAGAGGCGCAGATTGAAAATGAAATCCAGAAAGTCGTAAAATTGATTGATGAAGTATATAAGAAATTTGGATTTACTTATCATGTAGAATTATCCACTCGTCCAGCTGATAGCATGGGAACAGAAGAAGAGTGGGAAGTAGCAACAAATGCATTGGAAAATGCAATCAAAGCCATGAATATTCCTTACGAAGTAAATGAGGGAGACGGCGCATTCTATGGTCCAAAACTTGACTTCCATTTACAGGATTCTATCGGAAGAACATGGCAGTGCGGAACAATCCAGCTTGACTTCCAGCTTCCACAGAGATTTGAGGCAGAATATATTGGAGCAGACGGAGAAAAACATCGTCCAATCATGATTCACCGTGTTGTATTTGGTTCTATTGAGCGATTTATCGGAATCTTAATTGAACATTATGCAGGAAAGTTCCCAACATGGTTAGCACCGGTACAGGCAAAAGTTCTTCCTGTATCCGACAAATTTGCAGATTACGCAAAACAGGTTGCTGAAGCACTCAAAGCAAGCGGCGTTCGTGTAGAAGTCGATGACCGCGACGAGAAACTTGGCTATAAAATCAGACAGGCACAGCTCCAGAAAGTTCCTTATATGCTTATTCTCGGAGAAAAAGAGCAGAGCGCAGGAACGGTTTCTGTTCGTAAGAGAGATCTTATTGATGAGAATGACAGCCCAGAACTTGGCACAATGAGCGTGGAGGAATTTGCCGCAATTATCAAAGAAGAATCTCAGTATTAAATTACTATTTAATTCATTAAGCGAACTACAGACGAAGCCATTGCCCCCAATAAGGC
>ERZ1673722.105-NODE-105-length-113387-cov-10.974579_pt1 | contig 113387 bp, 100 predicted proteins | sample MGYA00580222_ERZ1673722 | MGnify/ENA primary metagenome ERZ1673722 (study PRJEB41218, sample SAMN15661750) | gut metagenome | host: Homo sapiens | place: Canada: London | collected 2015-08-20/2019-03-30 | study: EMG produced TPA metagenomics assembly of... | reverse complement strand
AGGCTGGACTAATACATTATTAACAGAAGATGCTGTTGCTTATGATTTTTCATAAACAATATAAGAATTCAAACTACTGAAATTCCAGAAGTCTAATAAAACCAAAAGCCCGTCAGGAAATTCCCGACGGGCTTAGCTTTGCAGCAGCCGACTCTATGTTGTTGCATTATATCTTAAATATGCCTTATTCACTTCTGAGAGCTTCAACAGCGTCTCTCTTAGCCGCCATTCTCGCCGGAATATGTCCTCCAAGCATTGTGAGAATTGTACTGACAGCAACAAGTATAAGTGCATGTGAAATTTTTAGATGTGCGACGTTTTTAAGATCTGTAAGAGAATATATTATTGCATTGATCGGGAAAGTTAATAATTTAGCAATAATAATACCAAGCATACCGGAAGTTACACCCAAAATAAATGTTTCCGCATCAAAAACTCTGGTTATGTCTTTTTTCCTTGCACCGAGAGCTTTCAGTATACCAATTTCCTTTGTTCTTTCAAGAACAGAGGTATACGTTATAATTGCAATCATAATCAAGCTGACAATTAAATTTGTTCCTGCAAAAGCTATAAGTACAATTGTAATACCGTCCATGATTCCGTCAGACATTCCGGAAATCATACTTGCCATATCGGTATATATTATCTGATCATCAGCTTCAAGACTTTCATTGTACTTATCCAAATATTCAAGCATTTTGTCCTTACTTTCAAAGTCATAAGGATAAAGCTGAATGGCATATGGAATTTCATTTCCGCCGAGATATGCAATAGTTTGTTTCTTTGTTTCCTCATCCATAGCTTCCATGGAAAGTACGTTTACATCAGACTGTTCCTGTGCCTTTACAATTTCTGAATTCTTAGAATTATCAATGACCAGTTGTGCAAGTTCATCATTATAAGCAACTCCGCCGCCCTCTGACATCATTGATGTAGGAGAATCTTCCTTAGGTCTTACAATACATGAAATGCGCAGAGTCAAAGTGTTTTCTGCATTATACATAGCTGCTAAATCTGTATTGTAAGAATATGTACCGTATTCTGTTTTTACGTAATAATCATCGTTCATTACTACTTTAAGTTCTTTACCGATAATTTCGTTAAAATCAATTTCTTCAAGATTATCAGCATCAAAACCAAGTTCTTTCATCACAGCTTTGTTAATACGGTTTTTTGTATCAACCACAAGCATAAGATCATTAGGTGTTTCAGGCATTGTTCCAGTCAGAACATCATAATGTTCATTCATCAGGGAATGTTTGTTTTCATTTAATGAAACAGGGTAAGATGACCAGTTCATATTAGCTGATGTTACCGGAATATAATTTTCTCCGTCCTTACGTATCATATTCATATTTACAAGTCTGGAATATGTTACACCTTTACAAAGAGACGAATCCATATTATTTACATACTCAAGATATTCATCTGTAAATTTATTGGTATGCGTCATAGTATCCTGCATGGAATCAAACAGATAGATTTTCTTTTCATCGGGATAATCTTCATATTTTTTCTGTTCTTCACCCATTTTTATCATAGTATCTGTGTCCAGATTCATACTCTGCTGTGATATTATTATGGGCATTTGCTGTAAAGTATCCGCTTCAAATTTATCTATCTGCATCTGAAAACCTACAGAAAGACTTAATATTACAGCAATGCCGATAATACCTATACTTGAGGCAAAAGAAGTAAGAAATGTTCTGCCGAGTTTTGTTCTGATATTGTTAGCTGAGAGCTTGAGAGCAGTAAGAAAACTCATACTTGTCTTTTTAAGACTAAATTCTTTATTCTCTTTTTCAAAACTATAAGGATTACTGTCAGAAACAATTTTACCGTCCTGGAATTTTACAATTCTGTCAGCATACTTTTCGGCAAGCTCCGGATTATGAGTTACCATAATTACAAGCTTATCTCCGGCAATTTCTTTAATAAGATCCATTATCTGAACACTTGTTACAGTATCAAGAGCACCTGTAGGCTCATCGCATAAAAGTATGTCAGGGTCGTTTGCTAAAGCTCTTGCTATTGCCACACGCTGCATTTGTCCGCCGGAAAGCTGATTAGGCTTTTTATGAAGGTGATCCTTAAGACCTACCTTTTCCAATGCTTCCTGCGCTCTCCTGTGTTTTTCAGCAGCAGATACTCCGCTTAAAGTCATGCCCATTTCAACATTAGCAACAATACTTAAATGTGAAATAAGATTATAGCTCTGAAAAATAAAGCCTATACTGTTGTTCCTATAGGCATCCCATTCACGGTCCTTAAAATTTTTCGTTGATTTTCCATTAATAATCAGATCGCCGGAATCATAACGATCCAACCCTCCTATAATATTCAGGCATGTAGTCTTTCCTGAACCGCTTGTACCGAGGATCGCAACAAATTCCTGCTCTCTGAAAGAAACGCTTATATCGTCAAGCGCTCTGGTTTCAACGTCCCCTACCCTATATGTTTTTTTAATGTTTTTTAACTCAAGCATTCAATACCTCCAATATAGATTCTCATTTTATTCTAAAAATAAAACCAGATTAATAATACCACTGATAAAGAATAAAGTCAAACTAAAAGATATTAAAATATAAATTTTCATCAATCTGTCACATTATTTTAACCAGTTTTATTTTGATATCAATTTGATATCATTATATTATCATAAATTTCAGAACTTGTCAAGAAATATTTTAATTTCTTGGTAAAATATAATAATTTCACAAGTAAACAGTAAAAAAATCCTCTGAATATGATTAAATTTTCAAAAATATATAGTTTTTTTACGGATTTTGTGATATAATAAGTGTTATCAATTTATAGAAAGGATCTGATAAATTTGATCATTGACTGTCATACACATTCCCGAAACTCCTTTGACGCTGATAACGACACCGTAAAAGAACGCTGTCAGCGAGCGATTCAGCTAGGACTTGACGCTATGGCGATTACCGATCATTGTGAGGTAAACAGGTTCTATGAAAAAGAATACTATCATATAACCGAAGAAAAAAAATACGATGATTACGGTTTCAAACGAGCCTATGAGGCGTCAATGGAAGAAATTTCTCAGGCAAAAGACGAATTTGCCGGAAAACTGAATCTTATCTGCGGAATTGAACTGGGACAAGCAACAGCCGATACTGCTGTTGCAGATCTGATCCTTTCTGACGAACGTCTGGACTTTGTAATAGGCTCAATGCATGAGCTTCCGGACCATGACGACTTTGCATTTCTTGATTACAGTAAGGAAAATGTACCAAAGCTTATGGAGGAAAATTTTACTGAAATACTCAAGCTTTGCCAATGGAATAAATTTGACGTTTTAGGTCATCTTACATATGCATTGCGTTATATACAGGGAAATCAGAAAATTCAGGTTGACATGTCCCCTTACAATGAAATAATTGCAGAAATTTTTAAAACCATAATAAAAAACGGAAAAGGTATCGAAATTAATACGTCCGGCTTAAGACAGGCATACGGCAAAACTTTCCCGTCATATGAATATATAAAATTATATAAGGATTTAGGCGGTGAAATTATCACTCTGGGTTCAGACTGCCATTCCACAGCCGACCTTGCAAAAGGAATTCCCGAAGGTATTGAACTTGCCAGAGAGGCAGGTTTCAGGCAAATCGCATACTATAAAAACAGACAACCACATTTTCTTAAAATATAAGGAGAAAAGCTATGAACGAATTAATTAAACTTTTAAAACAAAATGCCAGATTTTCAAATGAACAGCTTGCAGCCATGCTGGGTACTACTCCCAAAGACGTTGCCGCACAAATTGAACAGCTTGAAAAGGACGGTATTATAAAAGGTTACAGTGTAATATTAGATGAAAACCGAGCAGATAAAGACATGGTTATTGCAAACATTGAACTTAAAGTAACTCCTCAGCGTGACTGCGGCTTTGACGAGCTTGCTAAAACAGTTATGATGTATGATGAAGTTGACAGCGTATCTCTTATGTCCGGATCATACGACCTTGCCGTTACCGTGACAGGAAGAAATCTCAAGGAAATTGCACTATTTGTTGCACAGCGTCTTTCAACCATTGAAGGCGTACTTTCCACAACCACTCACTTTGTACTTAAAACCTACAAAGAAAAAGGTATCTTCATACAAGAAGAAGATATTGATGAAAGGGGTTTTGTTGCTCCGTGATTAATTATGATTCTGTATTATCGTCAAAAATAAAGGAAATAAAACCGTCAGGTATACGAAAATTTTTCGACCTTGCAGCTACTATTGATAATGTTATTAGTCTGGGTGTTGGCGAACCGGATTTTCAAACTCCGTGGGCTATAAGAAAAGCTGCTATTGATACCCTTGAAAAAAAGAGGATAATCTATACTGCTAATTCAGGTCTTGCTGATTTACGCTGTGAAATTTCACAATATATTAATAAAAAACTGAACGTAAAATATGATCCCGAACATGAAATAATAGTAACAGTCGGCGGTTCTGAGGCTATTGATATTTCTATCAGAGCGCTTATTGATCCCGGAGATGAAGTTTTAATTGTAGAACCATGCTTTGTTTGCTACGCTCCTATAGTCGAGCTGACCGGAGGTGTTCCGATTACTGTAGAAACCAAACTTGAGGACAACTTCAAGCTCACTGCCGACGCTCTTAAATCCAAAATCACCGATAAGACCAAACTGCTTATTCTGCCCTTCCCTAATAATCCTACGGGTGCAATTATGACTAAAGAGGATCTTGAACCTATTGCAGAAATACTGCGTGATACCAACATTATGGTTTTGTCTGATGAGATCTATTCGGAGCTTACTTACGGAAGAAAGCATTTTTCAATCACTCAGCTTGATGGAATGCAGGAAAGAACTATACTTATCAACGGCTTTTCAAAGGCTTTTGCTATGACCGGCTGGCGTCTTGGATATCTTGCAGCGCCTGAACCGTTAGTTACACAAATACTTAAGATCCATCAGTACGCTATTATGAGTTCTCCTACAGTAAGCCAGTATGCAGCAGTTGAAGCTCTTACACACTGTGAACGTGAAGTTAAAAATATGGTTTCAGAATATAATGTACGCCGCAGACTGCTTGTTGACAGTTTTAATAAAATGGGTCTTGAATGCTTCAACCCTGAAGGTGCATTCTATGTATTTCCGTGTATTAAAAGTACAGGCATGACAAGCGAAGAATTCTGCGAAGAGCTTTTAAATGAACAAAAGGTTGCAGTAGTTCCGGGAAATGCGTTCGGAGAAAGCGGTGAAGGATTCATTCGTGTATCCTATGCATATTCACTGAAACACCTTATGGAAGCTCTTAAAAGAATTGAAATTTTTATTAGCAATAGGAAATTAACGGAGTAATTATGGATAGCATTAAAGTGAAAACGTCTGCCAAAATCAATCTTTCTCTTGACGTTGTCGGACGTAAACCTGACGGATATCACCTTATTGAAAGTATATTTCAAAGTGTTAATATCTATGATATAATAACTGTTTCCAAAACCGAAAACGGAATACATCTGACATGTAATGAACCGGAAATTCCATGCGACAGCAGAAATATTGCTTATAAGGCAGCCAGATTGTTTCTTGATAAAACAGGTATAAAGTCAGGAATAAATATTCATATCGAAAAACATATACCGTCTCAGGCAGGACTTGGCGGCGGAAGCTCAGACGGTGCAGGCGTTCTTTATGCAATGAACACACTGTTTGACACAAATATTGATATTTGTGACTTAGCAAAGCTTGGTGCAAATATAAGTGCGGATACAGCATTTTTTATCTACGGCGGTACTGCTTTTGTCCAGGGAATCGGAGAAATAATCAATCCCATACGCTTGCTTCCTCCAATTGAACTGGTTATTGCAAAAGGCAGATCCGGTATATCAACTCCTGAAGCTTACAAAATGATTGATGAATTATCTGAACCTAATCATATTGATACACGTAAGCTTTTGAAAGCAATTGATAAAGGTAAATTTATGTATCACTGTGATTGCTGCGGCAATATTTTTGAACAGGTCACATCTATAATCGACGTATTTGACATAAAAAAACGTATGATTTCAAACGGAGCTGAAAATGCAGTTATGAGCGGAAGCGGTTCAGCAGTTTTCGGTATTTTCAAGGATTCCGAAGCAGCCGCTAAATGTTCAGAAAAACTAAAAAATATCTATCCCTTTGCAGTTCACTGTCAGACTATTCCTCAAAGTATTACTACAGAAACTAATTAACCAAATAACCCGATAAGAATAATTCTTATCGGGTTATTTTATACCAAAATTTTTATTCAGTAATATTTATATTTACTCCATTTACTTCAACATTTTCATCGGCTTTTATCAATATGTATTTTTGACCGTCAATTATCTGGGTTCTAATAAGATCCGGTCTATCAGGACTAACCTTTATTGTAATGTCCGGAGTTTTCACTTCAAATTTCTTTACATCAATTATATTTTTAGGACTCAATCCTGTATCGGCACCAAAGCGTGTATCATACTGCTCTTCAAAATTTGATATATTCGGTTCGGATACTCCGCAGTATTCCAGAACGTCTTTTACAGTATGTTTAGATATTACCAATGGCTCTTCCCTTTTTTCTGCCTTATGCTCTGCAACCATTTCACATATTTGGGCATGGACAGTCTGAACAACTTCAAAACTGCAATCCTCAGACACGGTTTCTTCCAAAATCGCATTGAAAATTTCCTTTTGAGTATCTGCCGGCATAGGAATATCCGTATTGAATATTTCCGCCACAAAGTCCTCATAATTTTCAGATGAATTTCTTATATAATAAACAGCATTATAAATATTTGATTGACGGTCATCAAAAGACGGAAACATAAATCCAAGCTCAGGAGCGCTTATGATCCAATCTTTTGCAATATTACGAAAACAGTTTTCATGGACATAATAACTAAGTGCCGGTTTTGTTTGTTTTACAGGACATATACTGCAAAGAATATATGTAAACACCTCAGATGTATCTTCCAATTTTACGTCGTCCTTTGCATAAACGGGAACATCATACTTATCACATGTAAGCAGTATCAGATATTTTCCTTCAAAGTCAATGGACTGAATAATATGTTTATAAATCTCAGACACTGCCTCATCGTCTTTCAGTTCCGAATTTTTCAGATTCATAAGCAACTTATGCTCGTCACTGTCAATAACCTGCTGATTGGAAAACTCAATATCAATAAGATTTTTACCCAATGTTCCGGAAAGAGTTTTTTTAATGATAGCAAGAATTTCTTCAGCCTCTTCCCTTGGTACGGTTCCGAAAAACTGATCAAATTCAGAAATTATTTCCTTATTTTCATTAACATAGCATCCTCGAATATTTGAAATATTAGTTTTGTCTATATTAAAACGTCTGCGGATTTCCGCAATTTCTTTTTCTGTCATGTTGATTTCCTCTTTCATTTTTTGAATATTATTAGTATAACACAAATTTAATTTAAACTCAATATCCGACTTAAAGAAAAAAGAGCGATTTTACGCTCTTTTTAAATTATTCATTTTTTTCTTTTTTCCTGCGTTCAATAAGTCTTCCCACACAGAAAGCAATTATTGAAGTGCCTATTCCGGTTTGCAGACAAAACAGCAGGCTTTCAATTTCGCCCGGGATTTCTCCGCCCAGATATGTTTCCAATACCGGTGTGAACCACGGTTCATATTCTTCACCCTGTATTTCCGATACCATTTCACTTCCCGCATCATCAGAACCACCGAAATCAGCACCCTTGAGTGCAAAGAACGGTACAAATGCAATAAGAACAGCTGCCAAAACACAAGCAATAACACTTCCCTTAATCTTAGAAGGCTTTGTGTTTACATAATTTAAATCCGCAAGTTCATTTTTTGCATAAACTTCAAGGACAGAAATTATTATTACTGAAAGAAGTCCTTCCAGTATAGCAAGCGGAATCTGAGTAACAGCAAATACTCCCAAAAATTTAATCATTGACGCGCCAATTCCTCCGCTTTCAGATGGATAAGCTACAGCAAGCTGGAAAGAAGTTACACAGTATGTAAACAGATCGCCTAATGCAGCGGCAAGGAAAACGCTAACTTTTTTATTTACATTCAGCTTCTGACAGACTTTATAAATACCAAATGTCATAAACGGGCCGGCAATTGCCATTGAAAATGTATTTGCACCGATTGTAGTAAGTCCGCCGTGGGCAAGCAGAACGGCCTGAAAAAGCAGTACTATAATTCCTAAAACGCTTACAGCCGAAGGTCCGAATAATATAGCGCCCAGACCTGTTCCTGTCATATGAGAACAGCTTCCTGTAACCGACGGAATTTTAAGTGATGAAATTACAAATATGAATGCGCCGGAAATTGCAAGCAGAATAAGAGTTCTGCGATGCTCTGTAATTTTTTTCTTGATCGACATAAATCCCATAACAAGAAAAGGAAGTGATAATACACCCCAAAGTATACAATAACCAGGAGAAATAAAGCCTTCCATAATGTGCATAGCATCCGCAGCAGGAATTATTCCGATACACAACGCTATGGCAAAAATAATACCGATAAGCTTTTTTTGTTTTTTAGTCATATAAAAAACCCCTTTACTTAATTTATAAAAACATTTCCTTTAACTCAGAAATACTTTTAACAGTTTTATTGGCAGCAATAATCCCCCTGACTGCCAACAGTTCACAAACCTCCATAAGTACTGGTCTGACAAGGTTTGCTTTTTTCAATAAACCACTATCTGAGAACACATTTTTCGGAATATCATCAGCAATAATGCATCCGTCGTGAAATACAATAACACGCTCAGCCCATTTCCATGCAAAATTCACATCATGAGTGGATACGATAGTCGTTATATTCTGATTTTCTAAGCGCTCAAGAGTTTTTTCAAACATTTTACAGTTTACTGGATCAAGAGACGCTGTAGGTTCGTCAAAGATAATTATTTCCGGCCGCATAGCAAGAATATCTGCAATACTTACTCTCTTTTTCTGTCCGCCGCTAAGATAATGAACAGGACGTTCCCGAAGAGACTCAATATTCATTTCAATCATAGAACTATTAACCCTTTGCTTCACTTCTTCTTCAGATAATCCCATATTAATAGGTCCGAAAGAAACTTCCGCTTCAACTGTCGATGCAATCAGCTGACTGTCAGGCTCCTGAAAAACTATTCCTACATTTCTTCTTAAAATATCTAAATTTTTGCCTGTAATCTCAATATCTTTATAAAAAATACTGCCATGATGATGTGATAAAACACCGTTAATATTCAGAAAAAATGTTGACTTTCCCGAACCGTTTGAACCTAATACTGCTATTTTTTCGCCCTTACTGAAATCTGCATTTATATTTTTAAGTGAAAATCCGCTGTCATATTCAAATGATAAGTTTTTTATCGTCAATATATTTTCACTGTTCATAAAATGTCCCTTTCAAAATAGTATCAAGTAAAATTTCAGACAAAATAATCAAAATAACGTAAACTGCAAAAAATATTACTTGCTTTGATTTTATAGCTTTTTTCTGACACATAAACTTTATTTTACCGCCTGAGCATCTTGATTCAATTGCATTATAATAATCCGACGCCCTCCTCAATGAAACCGCAAAAAGATTTCCGCATATAAGTCCAAAAGTTTTTAAGGAAGTACGAAAATTACAATAACCCAAACGAGCCGCAGCAGAATTTTTCATTTTTGCCTGACTGTCCAATAAAATAAAAATATATTTATACATAAGATTCATAAGCTCAATTATAATAAACGGCAGCTTAAGCTTTCCCAGTACAGCAATAATTTCCGTTACCGGCGTAGACAAAGACATCAAGTACATAGCGCTTACCGCACCGATCGCCCTGCATGATATATGCACTGCTCTGTAAACATTCTCAGGAAGAACTTTAACTGAAAATCCTCCGCTGAAATTAAAATCCAACATTATAGCGATCGAAGTCATGATAAGAAATACCAAGGGAATACACATTAAAGACAGATACTCTCTTGTATGGATTTTTCCATTATAAACAGTTATCACTCCGGCAGAAACCGCAATAAGTATTGGTACAATAACATTTTGAGAGCATATTGACAATATCATAATTATAAAGGAACATAAAATCTTAAGACTGCTGTTCCAATTTTTAAGTTTTGAACTATATGCATATTCGTCAATGGATCTTGCACCGAAATGGTTATGTTTCATGTTAAAACCTCAAATAAAAAAGTCATATTACCGAAAACTGCGTATTTCGGTAATATGACTAAAAAATGACACAACAAATCAAAGGGTATGGTATTTTTATAAAAACACACCCTCTGTCAGCCGCCATTTCCCGTCGCTCGCAGGATCCGGACACGGAATATATATTGGCAGGTCTTCTGACTTGAAAATTCAGATTATAACATCAACGCAGTTTTGAGTCTTCCCAACAAAAGTCAGTGACATAATTCAAAACGGCTTTTTTCTCACAGCAGCGGGACTGTTCAGGATTTTCACCTGATTCCCTTTTAATTCACAGTTAAGTGAAACCAATTTCCGTAAATATTCAATAGAATTATAACACAAATACAGAATATTGTCAATATTTGTTTTCCCTTTAACCGAATTTTACTTATATAAAAAATAACCTGTTTACATTGTAAACAGGTTATTGAATATTAAATATAATCTATAAACTTTAAAATACTGCTATAACATAATTGGATTAATATTTCTTTTCCAGTTCTATCTTTAAATTTTTTATAATTTTCTTTTCAAGCCTTGATATGTAAGACTGCGAAATGCCTATTAAATCCGCAACTTCTTTTTGTGTTTTTTCTTTTCCGTCCAATAAGCCAAATCTCATCTGCATTATTTGTTTTTCACGTCCGCCGAGAGACTCAACAGCCTCACGGAGCATACCCCGTTCCGCCTCCGATTCGATTCCTTTATTTACAACGTCCTCGTCAGTTCCTAAAACATCAGACAGCAAAAGCTCATTACCGTCCCAATCAATATTCAGCGGTTCGTCTATTGATATTTCATTACGATACTGCGATGACTTTCTCAAAAACATAAGTATTTCATTTTCAATACATCTTGACGCATATGTCGCAAGCTTTATTTTTTTATCTGGTCTGAATGTATTGACAGCCTTTATCAGTCCTATAGTACCAATAGAAATAAGATCTTCTACGCCTGTTCCTGTAGATTCAAATTTTTTAGCAATATAAACCACAAGTCTAAGATTATGTACTATTAATTTTTCTCTGGCGCCGCTGCTGTCTTCAGCAAGCTCTGCAAAAGCCTTTGCCTCCTCTTCCTTTGAAAGCGGAGGCGGAAGAGTATCGGAGCCGTTAATATAAAACACTCCATCATGAATTGATTTTTTCTTTTTAAAAATAAATAAGTATAATTTGTAAAAAAATGATTTAAAACAATTCATGAAATAACAATTCCTTTCTATTCAGCATAATAATTTTGGATTAAAGATTGCAGGCGTATCCTTTGGATTTATCCCTATCAAAGCTTCGGTTTTTTTATTCTTTCCGGTTTCTTTATCAGCAATAATGATCTCATCAGGAGAAAAAACAGGTATTAACCCATTGTTTCCTATAGTGGAATACGGTATAAACCTCAGTCCGTATTTTTGATAAAGATATTCCGCTCTCTCCGGACAGATTTGTTCATCATTGTCCCCTATGTAAGAAAATTCCTTTTGCGGACAAATTATAACAGGCTTTCCGCTGAAATGGTCAATCAATGAATTTCCCGTATCCGCCAACGCTTCCATGGAAAATACTCCGGATTTATGACGTATAATAACTTTATAATGATGAGAAGTATCACAGCCTCTGTCCATTAAACGTCTTACTGCAGTTACTGCAAAATACGCAACAGCAGTAAATATGACTAAACTAAGCAATGAAAAATCAACATAAAAATATGAATTATTAAACGCCATAAAGGATGGCTTGAAAGTAATATACAAAAGCATTACCACTCCGCCGAAAATAAAATTTACTATGTAAAAATACAAAATAAGTTTCAGAGTATGTTTTTTATCCTTTATTCCGAAAGCCATACCTACTATAACCACTGCCGCTCCAAGTTTAATTGCTAATGGAATTAAAAAATTACCGGCAGGGAGCAAAATAGTCAGTGAAAATAAACTTCCGATCGCAGAGGATATAATACATCTTATAGTTTTAAGTGGAGTATGGGTAAATTTTGCTGTTGCACGCAGCAAAAAATAGTTTACATAAATATTCAAAACTATAAGTACGTCCAGATAAATACTTTTCATAAAACCGCCGCCTTATGTTCGGATATAAATTTATTATAGCTGAAAGGACAGGGTTTTTAAGTCGAAAGCTGTTATGTCATAATTTTTGTTAAATTGCACAAAAAATCCCGCTTATCAAAAGCGGGATAATTTTATTTAAGAAATAAAAGCTGAAAATGCTTTATATGTCATATAAACGTCAATTTTAGAAACCGTTTCAAAAGGCGCATGCATTGAAAGTACCGGAACACCTACATCAATAGTGTCAACATTGAGATTTGCAATATAAGCCGCAACAGTTCCGCCGCCGCCCATATCAACCTTTCCAAGCTCTCCGGTCTGCCAAATTACATTATTCTTATCAAGCAGTCTGCGGATTTTTCCTACAAATTCAGCAGAGGCGTCTGATGTACCTGATTTTCCTCTTGCGCCGGTAAATTTAGTTACCACAACGCCGTAATTTATAAACGCACAGTTTCTCTTGTCCATAACATCGGGAAATGTAGGGTCAAATGCCGCATTTACATCAGCAGACATACATTCTGAATTTGATAGTACTGTTCTTCCCTCTGCGCCGAACTCAGCAGCAAGATCTGCAATGAAATATTTCAGATAAGCAGACTGCAAACCGGTATTGCCATCGCTGCCTGTTTCTTCTTTATCAGTCAGTATTGTAACTGCTGTGTATTTAGGATTCTTACACTTTACTGTTGCCATCAGCGCAGTATATGCGCACACTCTGTCATCATGTCCGTAAGCGCCAATCATACTTCTGTCAAAACCGATATCCTTTGCCTTGAAAGCCGGAACTGCTTCAAGCTCAGCCGAAAGAAAATCATCTTCAACAATACCATACTTCTCATTTAAAATGTTCATTATATTAAGCTTTACAGCTTCGCTCAAACCGTCCTCTTTAAATGGTCTTGAACCGATAACAATATTAAGCTCCTCGCCTTTTATACCCTGTGCAAGGTTTCTTTTCATCTGATCCTGCGCCAGATGCGGAAGAAGATCGTTTACACAAAATACCGGATCGTCCTCGTCTTCACCGATAGTAACAGTTACCTTACTGCCGTCTGCTTTGACGATTACACCGTGCAGAGCCAGCGGAATTACTGTCCACTGATATTTTTTAATTCCTCCGTAATAGTGAGTTTTAAACAGCGCCATTTCAGTATCTTCATATACCGGACACTGTTTCAGATCCAGTCTTGGAGAATCAATATGTGCCGCACAAAGCTTAACGCCTTTCTTTATGTCCTCACTGCCTATTACAGCCATAATCACGGCTTTGCCTCTGTTGTTTACATAAACCTTATCTCCTGCTTTAAGTCCCATACCGGGCTTAAACTCAATAAATCCATGGTCTTTAAGAAGCTTTACTGTATATTCCACTGCTTCTCGTTCAGTTTTTGCAGCGTCCAAAAACTTTTTATATCCCTCGCAGAATTTATCGCTTTTTTTGATATCTTCTGCTTTCATTTTTAAAACAGCATTTTTTTTCTGAGACAGCAAAGCTTTTTTTAATTCCTTTCCCTCTGACTTTTCTTTACTCATGCAGCTTACCTCCAATTGCTAACTTTTATATTTATTATTATAATAATCTTTAATTTTATCCGTAACCTCTCTGGTTACTTCATATAAATTATTTATATCACTGTTATTTTTTATAATAAAATCAGAATTTTGTCTGAAAAATTCTTCTTTAAGCTGTGAATCCATACGGTACTGTGCCGATTCACGGCTTATTTTATCCCTTTCAACAATTCTCTCAAGACGCAGATTATCTCGGGAAATAACGGAAATAATCAGTTCACAAAAATCATCAGCACGGCTTTCAAACAGTGTCGGGGCATCGAGAAGAATAAGTTTATTCCCTTGAAAGGACAGTCTCCTTATAGTTTTCAGTATTTCAGATGTTATATAAGGGTATGTAATCGAATTTAAAAGTTCAAGTTTTTTCTTGTCTGTAAATACCAATCCTGCAAGCTTAGGACGGTCCAGAATTCCGTTTTCAAGTAAAATATCTTTTCCGAAAAATTCACAGATCTCCTTAAGACACGGCTGTCCCTTTTCCATAACCTGTCGGGCCACATGATCAGCATTTATAATTGAAAATCCGTTTTCAGAAAAAATTTTGCAAACAGTAGTCTTACCGGCTCCTGTCTGACCGGTGAGACCTACCACCATCACTCCCTCAAGACTGTTCATACCCTTATCACCTCGAATCCTGCCGCCCTTAAAAGACGATTATATACTGCAAGACCTACTCCGTCCTTTTGAGGCGGTCTTACAAAAATTCTATCAGCATTTAAACTATCAAGCTCTCTGAGCTTTGCAAAAAAATTATGTGCCTGCTGACTGCTGTCGCTGCCGTATGTCACATATCGACAATTTATTTTGTTTGTATCATCATCATCAAATAAAAGACAAAATGTATTAATGCCCTGATTATTGTTTACATATATACAGAAATTTTCAAAATCTCCGTCAATAATTTTTACATCTGCTTGAGGTGAATAATGCTTATACTTCATACCCGGAGAAGGAGCTTCTCTTCCCGCCGCTATATCGTTTAATATTGCATCATCAATTATAACATTATCGGCATGTTCCATCAGCATCTCGGATGTAACCGAACCTGGTCTGAGTATTCTGACTGTGTTTTCATCATCAAAGGAAATCACTGTAGATTCAACACCGAATCTGCTTTCTCCCCCGTCAATAACAGCGGAAATTTTTCCGTTCATATCATTCATAACATGAGCTGCCGAAGTAGGACTGGGATATCCGGAACGATTTGCAGAAGGCGCTGCAATAGGACCAGTTAAACGTATAAGTTCTCTCATAACCCTATGTGACGGCATTCTTATTCCTACAGTATCAAGTCCTCCGGAAGTTTCAGCCGGTATAATATCATTTTTTGGTACAATCATAGTAAGCGGACCTGGCCAGAATATTGCAGCCAGACGATAGAAAATATTTGGTATATCATGTCCCAGCTTATCAGCCTCTTCAATTTTATATATATGAACTATAAGGGGATTATCTGCCGGTCTCCCCTTTGCTTTAAAAATTTTCTTTACAGCCTCAGGATTTAATGCATCGGCACCGAGACCGTAAACTGTTTCTGTTGGAATACCGACAACATTACCCTTTCTTATTAATTTTGATGCAGTTAATATATCTTCCGCTGAATCGTATAGTAATACTGTATTTTCCATTTTTACTGATTCTGCTGCATAGCAAGCTTTGCTGCCTGATCGGCAGTAGCCAAAGCGTTCAGCACTTCCTCCAAATTTCCGTTTAATATTTCTTCAAGTCTGTATATAGTCAGATTAATTCTATGATCAGTCAGTCTGCCCTGAGGATAATTATACGTTCTGATTCTCTCGGAACGGTCCCCCGTACCAACCTGCGTTCTTCTCTCGGACGCAATCTTATCATTCTGCTCATTAAGCAGCATTTCATAAAGACGTGAACGGAGAATTTTCATTGCCTTATCCTTATTTTTAAACTGACTGCGCTCATCCTGACATTCAACAACACAGCCTGTAGGCAGATGAGTAATTCTAACAGCCGATTCAGTTTTATTAATATGCTGTCCGCCTGCGCCGCTTGCTCTGAAAACATCAATTTTAAGGTCTGCCGGATTAATTTCAAGCTCTACTTCGTCTGCCTCGGCAAGAACTGCAACAGTAACCGTTGAGGTGTGTATTCTGCCCTGAGACTCGGTTTCCGGAACTCTCTGCACACGGTGTACGCCGCTTTCATATTTCAGTCTTGAATAAGCTCCCTCGCCTTCAATAGAAAAGCTTATTTCCTTATATCCTCCAAGCTCTGTTGGGTGAGCGTTAAGAATTTCCTGCTTCCAGCCCTTCGATTCAGCATACATGGAATACATTCTATAAAGAGAGTTAGCAAACAAAGCTGCTTCTTCTCCTCCTGCACCGCCTCTGATTTCAATAATTACGCTTTTATCATCATTAGGATCTTTTGGCAGAAGAAGTATAGTAAGTTCATCAGAAAATTTTTCCATATCTTTTTTAGACTCATCAAATTCAGATTGAACCATTTCCTTAAAATCTTTGTCCATTCCGCCGGCTTCAAGAAGTTCCTTAGCTTCGTTAAAGCTGTTTGCCGCCTTTTCATATTCTCTGTATTTTTCCACAACAGGAGTAAGATTTTTAAATTCTTTCATCAAATCTGTAAAAAGCTTCTGATCGTCTGCAATTCCAGGCTCAGAAAGCTTGTTACTGAGTTCGTTATATCTTTGTTCCATTAATCTTACTTTTTCAATCATCTGTTTTCCACCTCTGCTGATACCACTGTGATAAATTATTCTTCACGTATGACTTTTTTTATTCTCTTTTCAATTTTATTTCTGGGAACCATGAATTCATGTCCGCATTTTATACATCTTAACTTAAAATCCATTCCCGAACGAATAACAAACATTTCATTTCCTCCGCAGGGATGGAATTTTTTCATAATAAGTATATCCTTAGGTCTGATATCCATATGTTTCTCCATTCTGAAGTTTTGAGCGTAAAAGTTAAGCATAAATTTTTTGCATGACGTCACTTTACGGTTCAATAAACGCAATTCTTTTTTATTATACCCTATTTTTTGCATCAAGGCAATATTTTCTTTAAATATTTTCAAGAATTTATACAAAAATAATAAAAATTGCAAGGAGGTTTTTATGTTTTCAAGAATAACAAGTGAATTTGAACAGATAGAATTTGCTGAATTTGCTGCAAAACGGATTCGTGAGACCGTAAACGGTACAAAAAGAATAACAATTTTTCAAAATCAAAGTAAATATAAGGGACATCTTCAAAATCATGAAAAAAAGAATGCGACCCACGGTGATGTTTTTTATCTTTTGCCTACAGCTATAAATTCTTACAATTATATTACCGCACAAGTTTCAAGACCGGTCAGCGAAGCTTTAATTCCTGAACCGCTGCTCACACAATCGGTAAGAATTGAAATAATTACCGATTTTTCCAACAGACATAAAATTTCACAAATACTTTTGTCTGAAGGCGGATACGATATCAAGCTTGACGAATATTACAGTAATAAAAAATAAATCTGCTTCATATAAATTAACCATTAAGACTTTATAGCATACCGCATTATTTCTGCGGTACTGCTGTAAAGTAAACTTATCCAAATTGATAATACTTAATCTTACGGTATTATCATAAAAGTCACGGATAATAATAAAAAACAGATTCAGTGAATCGGAAAGGCAAGGAATAAATGAAAAACTATCTACCTGAAGGCTGCCTTATAAACACAGCTGAAAACATAAGGCTTACCGGAAGCATTGCAGGTCTTCACGAAGCAATGACATCAGGCAAAATACTTGAAGGACGTGCCGCACTTTGTGACAGTGAACATAACATCATTGTTGATCTTCCCTGCATCAAGGGAATTATTCCGAGAATAGAGGGAGCAATTGGTATTGAAAGCGGTAAAACCCGAGATATTGCTCTGATTTCCAAAGTCAACAAGCCTGTTTGCTTTAAAGTCATATCTATTAATACAGACAGCAATGGAAATGAAACCGCTATTCTTTCAAGACGTATTGTTCAGGAAGAATGCCGAAAACAATACATAGAGAATCTTTCTCCGGGTGATATTGTTCCGGCTAAGGTAACTCATCTGGAACAATTCGGCTGCTTTGTGGATATCGGCTGCGGCATACCGTCTTTAATTCCTATTGATGCGGTTTCTGTTTCAAGAATTTCTCACCCATCTGACAGATTTTATCCCGGACAGGATATCAAAGTAATTATTAAAGGTATTGATTCTGACAGAATATGGCTGTCTCATAAGGAACTTTTAGGAACATGGCAGGAAAATGCAGATATGTTTACAGCCGGAGAAACCGTATCCGGAATAGTTCGCTCCATAGAAGATTACGGTATATTTATTGAGCTGTCTCCTAACCTCGCCGGTCTGGCCGAACCTAGAGAAAACGCTCAAATCGGACAGTATGCCAGCGTTTACATAAAAGCCGTAATACCGGAAAAAATGAAAGTAAAACTTATAATTGTTGATATTTTTAATGCAGAATACAAACCTTCTCCGCTGAAATATTTTGTAAACGATTCCCATATATCACAATGGCGATATCCTCCGGATTCATCAGATAAAATTATCGAATCTGTATTCGAATAAGTGAAAGGAGCTTTTATACTAAAGCTCCTTTAAATAATTTTATGCATTATAATCATCAACATCAAATTCACGGTTTTTAAAATAATATTTTTTATCCTCATCGGTTATCTGGCGTATTACTTTTGCCGGATTGCCGACAGCAATAGAATTTTCAGGAATATCATTTACTACAACACTGCCGGAACCTATAACGCAGTTATTGCCGATTGTCACTCCGGGATTGATTACACTGTTTCCTCCGATCCAGACATTATCTCCGATCGTTACAGCTATTCCGTATTCATATCCGGAATTTCTTGAATCAGGATGAATAGGATGACCGGCTGTGTAAATAGAAACATTAGGAGCCAGAAGAACGTTATTGCCTATTTTTACTTTACCTACGTCTAAAATTACGGTATTAAAATTTGCGTAAAAATTATCTCCCACTTCTATATTCTTACCATAATCACAATGAAACGGAGCTCTGACGGTAATATTTTTTCCGGCGCTCCCAAGAATACTTCGTATAAGCCTTTCGGCGCATACGGTATCTTCCGGATGACAATTATTAAATTTATATACTCTGACAGCATTTTCCATGCTTTCTTCCGGAAGACCATCCATCCATGCTTTATAAGGAAGACCTGCCAGCATACGTTCCTTTTGAGTCATACAAAATCTCCTTGTTTATTATAATTTTTTCTTTTCTTCTTCTAAAGCTTTGATTAAATCGTCAATTGAATGAATATTATCCTGCTTTTTGGGTACGGTTTTCTTTACGGGCTTGTTCTGCACCGGATTTTTCCGGATCGGCTGAGACACTGTCTGCTGTCTGACAGGCTGGGACTTTGGTTCTCCAGTTTTTTCCTGTGCAGCCGGAATTTTAAATGCAGCCGTCTTTTCAAGGTCAATCTTATCGTCTGCATCAACTTTTTTATTTAAAGCCGCCTTAATAGCTGCCATCTTATGATTTTTGTCATTTCTGGATGCTTCCGGAGCAAGAGACGGTCTGCGTGTAACAGGCGCTGACGGTTTCTCATCAACAGCCGCTCTGAATTTTTCAACGGCATTTTCCGATTGAATATTATTGTTATCAGAAATATTCCTTTTAGCCGCCGGTTTCATTGAAAAGTTTTCAGCAATTGAAGATTTTTTTTCTTCAAAACTTATATCCGGCTTTACTCCGGTTAACGGATCAAAAAGCGGATTTGCAGACGTACCTGACGAATCGTTATTAACGTCTTCTCCTTCCGGTTGAACATAAAACATTTCATCTTCCTCTTCGTTACCTCTTTTGCGTACAGAATAAATTTTAAAAATCAACATAGCAAGAAGAATAACACAAGGAAAAATCATTCCGACAAGTATACCGGTAATTCCTTTAAAAAATTTTATCACCTTACCAAGACTGATGCTTTCCGTTGTACATTTTGCTATAACATTTTCCTTTGGAACGTCAATTATTTCATCCTGCTTGCTGTCAGCGGAAACACGGTATACTGTACTATCCGTATTATGGACAACCTCAACGATTCTCATGACATTTTCATTCTTATCCTGTTTAAAAAGGATAACATTTCCTTCTGTCAGGACAGTAATCTCATTTTTCTCTGCTATTACAGCCGCTCCTTTTTCTAATTCCGGCATCATATCGGCAGTATTCATTATGTATATATTTTTACCGAAGATGCTTCCGGAATTGCTGCTTGAACCGAATATGTAATTAATGCCTATCGTGCACACGATACAGGCAATCAAAATTACAGTCAGTACCGCAACAAATATTGAAAATCCTAATCTTTTGCCCTTTGTCATTATTTTTTCCTCCAAAATCAATATTATTTTTATTATATCATAATATTTCAGGAATTACAATTTTATTTTTATATTTTTATAAATTTTTATTTTTATCACACACTCTTGACATATTTAAACTTTCATGTTAAAATAAATATGTCGCTTGTGTAGCACAGTTGGTAGTGCAGCTCATTCGTAATGAGCAGGTCGCAGGTTCGAGTCCCGTCACAAGCTCCAGCATAAACCACATAGCTACGCCGTTTGCAAGAAATTGTAAACGGCGTTTGTTTTCGTTTTTTTGCTGTTTGTTAGCAACAGTCAAAGAAATTAAATTTAATTCAATTTTAATGCCGTAAAATATCTGTTAATTAACGTATCCGAGCTTTGTTGTATTTCACATTCGTGTACAACATACCATTATATTATTGAGAAAATCCAGCACCAAAATCAACATAAATTATGTAACGCTTTTTCCTCTTCAATCATATTCTATAACATGGAGGTGAAGTGAAATGAAAGATAAGAATGAAAGCTGTGTTGAACTGAATATCTACGTTGAATGCGATAAATGTTCTAAGTCCGAACCAATAGTATCATGTCCCGATGATAAACATGATGATAATGAGTCTTGCGTTAAAATAAACGTATTCGTTGAATGCGACGATAAGAAACACAGATACACTGTCTGATGTTATAACCTGAAATGACCGCCGATTTTTCGACGGTCATTTTTATCATTTATAAATACCAAGAATTATTGATTCATAAAAATGAGATTGAACATTTCCTGGGTTAATCCGTATTTTTCAAAAAACAACTATCAAAAAACAATTTAGCCGCACAATCCTTATACGGTATTGTATTTCAAAATATCCGAATGCATATTAGTAGCAGTCAGGCACAATACGCTGTTTTCCTTTATTATATCACTTTTATCACTTTTCTTTTTCATTGTCTACTTTTTTGTATATTCAAAGTTATTATTCGTGATATGAGGCATATTTTTTACAAAATTACGACTATGTACCTGATAGTAATATTATACACATAATATTTAAGAAAAAATAAATATTTGTTCAAATTTAATTAATTTTTATTATTATGTTGATTTTTGTAAATTTTTGGTATATAATTAAAACATAACCATGGTTAAATAAATTTATTAAAGAGGTAAAAATGAAAGGTTTGAAAAAAATATTATCAATTGGATGCGCTGTACTTACATTAGCATCTTCTATGTCTTTTATTAATGTATCAGCTGATCCGCCAACAGTTTTTAAAAATGGCTCTCGTACACAAAATGAAATTAAAAATAATTGGAGCACTTATGTTAATGAAGAAAAATCAAAATATCCGGAAACAGCTCATGGTCAGCAAACTTATTGGAACGGCGGAAATTTAGATTCCTTTTCTTTAACTCCATGTACGCCAACATATGAAGGAAGCGCTAATCACGATCGATGCAATATAATGGATAGTACTACATATTTTCAATTCTATAAACCGGATTACAGTATGATAATCGAACATTATACTGATGACAGAGGTAAACCTCATAATACAACATACTCCCAATGTTATGCATTTGCCCTTAAAATAGCGTCAGATATTTATAAGGCAAGCGTATTCTGTCGGTATCCTATTGATAGTACAGGATATATAACATATTCAGACGGTACTAAAAGTTTATATCAGCCTCAATTAGGCGATGTTTTACGAATATCCACATATGAATCAGCTGCAGCAAATCACAGTATTATTATTACTGGTATTTCCGGAAGTAATATAACATTTGCTCAATGTAATGCTGACGGTCATTGTGAAATCGATTGGGATCAGACACGCATAGCATATCATAATAATTCCGGAAGCATAACATATTATGCGGCAACTGCAAGCAGACTAAGAATTTTGGCTCGTAATGGTCATGTTGAAAGAGTATGTAAAATAGGCGATTTAAATCTGGATGGTAAAATCGACTCAAATGATATTACCAAGCTTCAAAGCTTCCTGACAACCGGTAAGGCAGAATTTCCATTACAGGCCGCAGACGCTGATGAAAATCGTGTTATTAATGAAAATGATATAACGGCTTTGCAGAATATAATTAATAAAGGATCAAGTAATCTCGGACACGCTGTTCTAAATCCATATAATATAACTTCACCTATAAATAGCAATATAAATGGTGATTTTATTTATAATGGCGCTTCATATAAAATCAATGGCAGCAGCGTTTCATTTATGGGATTAATTGATAGTAGAGTAAAAAACTTCAGTATCCCTGGAATGGTATATAATTCCAACGATAATAAATCCTATACTGTTTCACAAATCGGCTATCCTGATGCCCCCAGACCCGGTGCAAACAGTGGATTATTAAATCTAGAAACTATAACCGTACCTGGAAGTGTAACTACTATACATAACTTTGCTTTTTATGGTGGTAAGCTTAAATCACTTAATCTGACCAGTTTATACGGATTAACTGAAATAAATTACTGTGCATTTACAAACTGTACTAAGCTTCAATCTGTTACTTTACCACGTTATATAAGAACTATCGGAACCAGTGCTTTTGCAGGATGTACGTCATTGACAAGTTTCAATATTGATTCGGATGCCTATGGAGTATGTCAATTAACAAAAATAAACGCATCTGCTTTTAGTAATTGTAATCAGCTAAGACAATTAAACCTCCCATTTGTAAATTCCCTTACAATTGAAAACGGTGTATTTGCATATATGGCAGCAACAACAACATCTCCTGTTAAAATTAATCTGGGCGCTCCCAAAAATCCTATTTATTCAATAATTACATTGAACAGCAGTGAGGTTGACATGTACAATAATAAAACACTTATTTTTACTGGCAGTTTAAGTAATTATACATTAAAAGACAGTAATGGAAATATAATTAATTGGAAATAACTAGTAACTAAACTTAATTGATATCATTATAAGCGGCAAGGAGTAATTCTGCCGCTTGTAATTTTTTCTGCTAACGTTGTACTCGGAGAAACAGATTTTTTCTCGTTCGATTGATATTGAAATTATTAACAGCGTGTGTTATAATGATATGGTAGGGAATTTATTTTTGTGAATATGACGATCCCAGAAACAGGCATTATTACGTTAAAATTATAGGTGAAAGCAATGAATAAATCGTTTCAACAGTTTGTAAATGAAAGTAAAAATATAGTTTTCTTCGGAGGCGCCGGAGTTTCTACAGAAAGCGGGATTCCCGATTTCAGAAGTGTTGACGGTCTTTATAATCAGAAATATGATTATCCTCCGGAAATAATTTTAAGTCATGATTTTTTTATGAAAAATACAGAAGAATTTTATAGATTTTACCGTGATAAAATGCTTTGCCTTGACGCAAAACCAAATATTACTCATTTCAAACTGACTGAATTTGAACGGTCAGGGAAACTGAAAGCAATTGTTACTCAGAATATCGACGGTCTTCATCAGCGTGCCGGAAGCAAAATTGTATATGAACTGCATGGCTCAATACTCAGAAATTACTGTATGAAGTGCCATAAATTTTATGATGCCGAATATATTCGTCAAAGCAAAGAAATACCCCACTGTAAGTGTGGTGGAATTATTAAACCCGATGTTGTTTTGTATCAGGAAGGACTTGACGATAATACTGTTGAAAAATCTGTGCAGGCTATTACAGACGCTGATTTATTAATAGTAGGCGGCACTTCTCTTAACGTTTATCCGGCTGCCGGACTTATCCAATATCGAAAAAGAACCTGCAAGCTGGTATTGATAAATAAAACTGAAACTTCTGCTGATATATATTGCGATCTGGTAATTCATGACAGTCTTGGAAAAATATTTGCAGAAACGGAGATAAACTGATGCAGTCATGGAATCCATGGCACGGATGTCATAAAATAAGCGAGGGATGTCAGAATTGTTATGTTTACCGTACAGATTCCAGATACGGTAAAGACAGCGGAAAGGTTGAGAAAACAAGCAATTTTGACATGCCGCTTAACAGAGACAGGTCAGGAGAATGGAAACTTCAGAACGACGGTTTTGCAGTTGCAACATGTTTGACTTCTGATTTCTTTATCGACGAAGCTGACCAATGGCGCAGCGATATATGGCAAATTATAAAAAGGCGCAGAGATCTGGACTTTTTTATTATTACCAAGCGTATTCACAGATTCTATGAAGGGCTTCCCGAGGATTGGGGAAACGGATATGATAACGTAATAATTGGCTGTACCTGTGAATGTCAGCGTACTGCTGATTTCAGACTGCCGATATTTCTTGAAGCACCCATTAAACATAAGGTTATAGTATGCGCTCCGCTGATTGAAGAAATTAATTTGTCGGAATATTTAAATGAACAAATCGAACAGGTTTCTGCTGGTGGTGAATCAGGTGAAAATGCACGGATTTGTAAGTATGAGTGGATTTTATCCATCAGAGAGCAGTGCATTGAAAAAAACGTTGATTTTCATTTTCATCAGACAGGCGCAAAATTAATGAAAGACGGCGTACTTTACAGAATACCCAGAAAATATCAGCATTTACAAGCCAGAAAAGCCGGTATAAATATACGTAATAACTTATTAAAATACTAAAGGAAGTGTAACATGAAAGCAGTATTGCAGAGAGTAACTCATGCGTCGGTTAAAGTTGACGGCGAAATTAAAGGAAAAATAGGAAACGGTTTGCTTGTATTTTTGGGAGTTGGTCTGGAGGATACAGAAAAAGACGTGATAAAATTTGTTAATAAGATAGTAAAACTGCGTATTTTTTCTGATGAAAACGATAAGATAAATTTATCAGTTAATGACGTAAACGGATCTCTGCTTGTTATTTCTCAGTTTACTCTTTATGCCGACTGCCGTAAGGGTAACAGACCCAATTTTATCAATGCAGGAAAGCCCGATAAGGCCGAACAGTTGTATGAATTATTTATCAGTGAATGCAAAAAGCATGTACCAATAGTAGAAAAAGGCGTATTCGGAGCTGATATGAAAGTTGAACTTTTAAATGACGGACCTTTTACAGTAGTACTTGAGAATTTATAGTGTATATATGTTTAATCTCTTCTGCGGAGTCAATAATAAAAGCAGGAGGGATTTTTTATGTATAAAAGACTGATAATACTGGCGGTTACATTTGCATTTATGTTTTCAGTATTATATATGAGAATATATGTAATCGTTAGAAATGATGATTATATTGAGACGGGAAAAAATCAAGGCGTTTATAAGCTTACGGTAGGAAACACAAACGGAAATATTTACGACCGAAATTACAATAAGCTTATAAATAATCAGACGAATTATTATGCGGTTATAAATCCGACTTCCTCTGCGACCGAGGAAATTCTTCCGGCTGTAACAGATAAAGACGAGTTTTATTCACAGCTTGTTTACGGCAGTCCTTTTGTCTGTCAGGTAAACTGCAGCGAGTTTGAAAGCGACGATATAACAGTATTTGAAATTCCTGAAAGATACGGCGACAATCAGCTTGCACAGCATATAATCGGTTATGTACAGGACGGTAAAGGAGTAAGTGGAATTGAAGCTGCGTATGATGATTTTCTAAGATCTAATGTACAAAAAAATACCGTTACCTACAGTATAGACGGACAAGGAACTGTTTTGCAGGGACTTAATAAAGAAATTGAAGCAGATGACGAAATGACCGCAGGAGTCGTACTTACTATTGACAAATATATACAAGCAATTTGTGAGCTTGTCGGAAAGAAAATAGAAAAAGGCGCTATAGTAGTAATGGATATACGTACAGGTGATATTCTGGGCATGGCAAGCTTTCCTTCTTACAGCGTAGAAAATCTTGAAGAAGCCGTAAATAACAAGAATTCTCCTTTAATTGACAGGTGCTTGTATTCATATAATGTAGGTTCAATTTTTAAGCTTATTACAGCACAGGCAGCGTTTGCTCAGGGAATCAATGAGGATTTTTCGTATAATTGTACAGGTTATACTGAAATTGACGGTCAGGTTTTTAAATGCCATGACCTCAGCGGACATGGCATACAAAACATGACAGAAGCTATGACTAATTCATGCAACACTTATTTTATTGAACTTGCAAAGCATATAGACAATCAGTTATTTCGTGAGACTGCTGAAAAAATGGGATTTGGAATGAGCATACCTCTCGCATCCGGAATTACAGCGTCAGGAGGTAATTTACAAAGTTTAGACGATTTATCTATGCCGGCGGAAAAAGCTAATTTTTCATTCGGACAGGGAAAGCTTATGGCGTCGCCGGTTCAGATATGTACATTTACAGCGGCAATAGCTAATGAGGGAAAGCTATTTGTACCAAGACTTGTAAAGGGAATCACAAACGACGGTGAAACAATTGTAAATGAAGAACAGATAAAATATACTCAGGTATTGGACAGAAATACTGCGTTCAGATTACAGGATCTAATGATCGCAGCAGTAAATAACAATGAAAATTCCAATGCCCGCCCCCGCAACGCATATGCCGCTGGAAAAACTTCTACGGCTCAGACCGGCAGATTCGGAACAGATGAAACAGAAATATGTCATGGCTGGATCACAGGTTATTTTCCGGTAAGCGAGCCGAAATATGCAGTAACGGTTCTGTGTGAGGACGGCGGTTACGGAAATGACTGTGCAGCTCCGATTTTTAAAGAAATAGCAGAAAGAATCACAGACATATATAAATAAAAAATATCCGGATAGTTTTTTCTATCCGGATATTTAATTATATTAGAATAGGAGAGTAAATTGTTTTAGTTTTCAACAGCTTCCTGATCTCCGAAGAGAGTATCGCCTTGAGTTACTTCCTGTAAAGTTACCTGTACATCTGTATCCTTACCATTTCTTGAAATAGTTAAAGTTATAGTATCTCCGGCCTTAAATTCATTTTTCTTTTCATTGATTTCTTCAGTAGTTGAAACAGCAGTACCATTAACACCAATAATAATATCACCTTCCTGAATACCTGCAAGATCAGCAGCACCGTTTGGAGTAACAGAGCGAACATAAGCGCCTACAGACATATTATATAGGTTTGCTGTGGTTTCATCAACGTCTATACATGTAATACCAAGCTGAGGTCTGCCTTTGACATAACCATAATTGATCAGATCGTCAATAATAGTTTTAGCCTGTGTAATAGGAATTGCAAATCCCAAACCTTCAACAGACGCACTTGAATAAGTTGATGTCATTTTAGCAGAGTTTATACCGATTACCTGACCGTAGCTGTTTACCAGCGGTCCGCCCGAGTTACCGGAGTTGATCGCAGCGTCAGTCTGGATAAGACTCATTTTTTTATCGTTAATATTGATTTCACGGTTCAAAGCCGAAACAATACCGCTTGTTACAGAACCAAAAAGTTCAAATCCCAGCGGATTTCCGATTGCAAGAACCAGCTCACCAACCTGAAGATCGTCGCTGTTTCCGAATTCAGCCGGGGTAAGACCGCTTGCATCAATTTTCAAAACTGCAATATCTGTATCTGTATCATACCCTATAATAGTTGCTTCATATTCTGTTTTGTCGGACATTAAAACAGATACGCCTGTTGCTTTTCCGTAGTTTGTATCAGTACCTGTGTCATAAATTACATGAGCATTAGTAATAATATATCCCTCTGAGGTCATTACGATACCGGTACCCGTTGCAGTGGCAACCTGAGTATTGGTCTGACCGCCGTAGTTTCCGAAGAACCAGTTGCTGCTGTTATTCTGACCGCTTACCTGAAATTCAGACGAGATACCTACGACTGCCGGCATTACCTTTGAAACAGCATCAGGTACGGAAAGACTGTCTTCTCTGGAAGCAAGTTCGATTAAACTTTTTTCATTGGAAGCATTACTGTTTGTTTTACTTGCTTCTTTTGATGAAAGATCTGCTTCAGAACTGTCGGATGTACCACGACCGAAAAAGTTTTCAAATGAGAAATTATCGTCAATATATCTATAAGCCGATATTGAGCCTGCTGAAATTACAGCTGCACATACTGCAAAGGCAATAACTCTTGTAAAAACTTTTTTCTTCTTTTTGGGTTTTTCTTCTACAACAGTACCAGACGTGTTAATAGTATCATTTTTGGCATAATCATAGCTGAATGAGCTTTGAGTATTATTTTGTTCCTGACCGTTTTCATTATTGTTTAAATTGTTATTATTCTGGAAGTTATCCATATTTAAAACACCCTTTCTATGTAAATCATGTTTTTTGTTTTTTGCTATATTTATATTATACCTTTTTATGTGAAAATTTTATGATAACGTTTAGAAAAACCAGTAAAATGAATGTTAAGATACAATTTATATTTTGTGTATAGGAAGAATTGAAAAAAATTATACTATATGATATAATAAAAATAATAAATTTCAATAAAGTAACTTCGAGGTGAATGGTTTGTTTGAGCTTCCCGATTATGTTCTGTATGTTTTGAAAAAGCTTAGCAGCAGAGGATTTGAAGCATATATTGTGGGTGGATGCGTAAGGGATATTATGCTACAAAAGATACCCAGTGATTTTGATATTACAACAAATGCACTTCCTTTTGAAATAAAAGAGTGCTTTGAAGAACACAAGATAATTGATATAGGCGAAAAGCACGGTACAGTAACAATAATAATCGATTCCCGAAAAATTGAAATAACCACATACCGAATTGACGGTACTTACAGTAACAATCGCCATCCGGATAAGGTTACATTTTCCTGTAATTTGTATGATGATTTAAAAAGGCGTGATTTTACGATCAATGCTATGGCAATGAAGTCCTCCGGTGAGCTTACTGATAATTTTAACGGAAGATCTGATCTGAAAAACAAAATTATTCGTACCGTAGGCGATCCGGCTAAGCGTTTTACAGAAGATGCTTTAAGAATCCTCAGAGCGCTCAGATTTGCTTCGCAGCTTGGATTTCACATTGAAAATAAAACAAGCGAAATGATTCACCAATATGCATATCTTATCAAAAATATATCTGCCGAACGTATCAGGGAAGAATTTGTAAAAATTCTTCTTGGAAACAGTGCAGAAAAAATTTTGAGAGAATATTGTGACGTTATTGAAGTTTTTATACCGGAAATTAAAAAATCATATGGATTTAAACAATATAGTCCATATCATAAATATGACGTATGGGAACATACTATTCATGCGGTAGGTGCATCTGTACCAGAAAAAAACGTCAGAACAGCAATGTTTTTTCACGATATTGCTAAGCCGGATTGCTTTAAATTGGATAAAAACGGAAGAGGACATTTTAAAGGTCATGCAGTTAAAAGTGCGGAAATGACATATGATATACTAAAGCGTTTACGATTTTCATCAAAAGACATCAAAGATATTATTTGTGTTATTTATCATCATAGTGATGAACTTGATAATAAACCTGAAATCAAGCTGCTTATGAATAAGATCGGCATAAAAAATTTTATAAATCTTCTTAATGTACAGAGAGCAGATTCTATGTCCAAGCAGGAATTTTGCCGTGAACGTCTGAAAAAATCCAATTGGCAGGAAAAAACAGCAAAAGAAATAATACAAAACAAAGAGTGTTATACTTTAAAAGGACTTGCAGTTAACGGTAATGATCTTATGAAATTGGGATTTGAAGGCAAAGAAAACGGCAAAATGCTTGAGTATTTATTAAAAGAAGTTATATATGAAAATTTGGAAAATAATAAAATTTCTATTATAAATTATATAAAATCATTAAAATAATATGTTGAAACTTGTTAATATTCACATTTTTTCATAAATCTCTTGACATTTCGCTTGAGATGCGATATAATAAATAAGCTGATTCAAGCAATGGAGAGGTGTCCGAGTGGTTTAAGGAGCTGGTCTTGAAAACCAGTGATCTCGCAAGGGACCGTGGGTTCGAATCCCACCCTCTCCGCCATTTTATTTTATATTCTTTTTGTCATTATGGAGAAGTACTCAAGTGGTGACGAGGCGCCCCTGCTAAGGGCGTAGGGTGGGAAACTGCCGCGAGGGTTCAAATCCCTCCTTCTCCGCCACAAACCTTGTAAATTACGTAAATACGTAGTTTGCAAGGTTTTTATTTTATCTGATTTATTGTTAAATGAAATATATAATTGCTGTGAAATTTATAAAAATTTTTTCTATTCCCAACTTACTACCAACCATTAAACCGTGAAATATTTCAAATGTGACCCTTACTTTCTGCTGCATGTTACTATTTAGTGAAGAAAATAAGACTTCTAAAATTTCAGCCAATCTTAATTTACTCTTTATATAGAAAAAATCCCCACTTGGATCAAGTAGGGATTTTTTGGGAAACAGTTACAAAATACATTTAAATTTTACACTTAATATTTATATAAAAGATAGATATATTGTAAATATTATAATTCAATGTTGATTTTTGTAAATTTTTGGTATATAATGTGTGTATAAGTATATTTAATAAAATTTATTTAAGGAGAAATTATTATGAAAAAATTTAAAAAGATTTTAACAGCAATAACAACAACTGCTATATCAGCTGCTTCGCTTTGCAGTATGTTTTCTGCGAGTGCAGATACTACACAATTAAAAACTTTTAGGATATTTCACAAAGTGGCAGTCAATTCAAATATAGCATATTTTGATTATACTATAAATTACAGTTCAATAGTTACCGCTACACCAAGTATTAAAACAAATTTACTTGACAATGGCTACTTTACTTCCACAAATAATGGCAAAGTACAGGCTACATATCTGGGAAATTCAATAAATACCAACGGTATCATAGCTACCACAGATTTTTATACTCCTATGTCCGTCACAAGCATTTTTAATGAAATCAGCTATAATGCAACAATAAGAAACAGTAATAACAACAATATAGATCCTAATTCAATTACAATGACATCTGTTTTAATGGGTGACGTTAATCAAGACGGAGTGGTTAATGCAGAAGATATTAGTGCTTTAAATAAATATTTATTGAGTCCAATTAGTTTTCCTCTTTCAGAAAAAGGGCTTTTAGCAGCTAACGTTAAATTTGACTTTGACAATGATGGTAATCCTATTATTAATTCAATAGATTCCGCACTAATTATAAATTATTGTAATGGTACTATAGAACATTTTTAATTGATTTTATACTTAAAAACCTATAAATGAGACTTAAAAAGTAGTAGACACAAAAAGTGTCTACTACTTTATTTCATCCTTTAATGATTAAAGCAAATCAGCAATTTCCAAAATAAGTTTTTCAGATTTTTCCCATCCGAGACACGGATCTGTTATAGATTTGCCATAAATACAGTCATCAACAGTTTGATTACCGTCTTCAATATAGCTTTCAATCATTAAACCTTTAACAAAATTCTTAATATCATCTGAATGTCTGCGGCTATGTAAAACTTCCTTACTGATTCTTATCTGTTCAAGGTACTTTTTACCGGAATTGGAGTGATTTGTATCAACTATTACGGCTCTGTTTGCAAGATTTTTCTTACAATACAATTCATAAAGCAAAATAAGATCCTCATAATGATAATTCGGAAGATTCTGCCCGTGCTTATTAACAGAACCTCTCAGTATAGCATGAGCGTAAGGATTACCGTCTGTACTTACTTCCCATCCTCTGTACAGGAAATTATGACTTCCCTGAGCAGCAGTAATTGAATTCAGCATAACTGAAAAATCGCCTCCGGTAGGATTTTTCATACCAACCGGAATATCCATTCCGCTTGCCGTTAATCTGTGCTGCTGATCTTCCACTGAACGTGCTCCAATTGCAACATAAGAAAGCAAATCATAAAGATATCTGTAATTTTCAGGATAAAGCATCTCATCTGCACATGTAAGCTTAGTTTCAGCTATTGCCCGTGTATGAAGATGACGGACATGAATAAGTCCCTCTAAAATATCCTCTTTTTTTGTAGGATCAGGCTGGTGGATCATTCCTTTATATCCTTCTCCTGTAGTTCTCGGTTTATTTGTATAAATTCTAGGTATAATAATAATTTTATCCTTAACTTTTTCTTGAATTACTGCTAAACGTCCCACATAATCCATTACCGGTTCTTCCTTATCTGCCGAACAAGGACCAATTATCAATAAAAATTTATCAGAATTACCCGTGAAAACGTCTATAATCTCCTTATCACGTTTTTCCTTTGTTGTAAGAACTTCTTTCGGAAGCGGATACATATCGCGTATTTCACTTGGCAAAGGCATTTTTCTTTTGAAATTCATACTCATTGTTTTTTTACTCCTTTTATTATAAAGTTATACTTAATCGCTTTAAATGGATAAAGTGACATTATTGGTAATAATGCCCCAAAAGCTTATTCTTTCGGGGCAATCAAACCATGTTATCATTATATCATATATTTTGCATAATGTCAACTGAAAATAAGTATAAATTATCTTTTATCAGAATTTTCCTTACACCTGTAAGAAGTACGAAGTATATAAATAGGACGTTTTTTAGTTTCAGTATAAGTTTTGGACATATACATACCTACTATTCCCATGCAAAACAGTTGTATACCGGCAATAAAACACATAATACATACCAGAGACGGCCATCCGGAAACAGGGTCTCCAAAAATTAGTTTTCTTATAATAATAACAAAAATCATTATGAACGCCAACGCACAAAACAACAATCCGGCAAATGAAGAAAGTATAAGCGGAACAGTTGAAAATGCCACGATTCCGTCAATAGCATAAATAAACAATCCCCAAAATGACCATTTGGTAGTTCCGCACACACGCTGAATATTTTCAAATTCAAGCCATTTTGTCCTGTAGCCTACCCATGCGAAAATTCCTTTTGAAAAACGGTTATATTCTTTAACTGAAATTATTGAATCCACCATCTGACGGGTCATCATACGGAAATCTCTTGCGCCGTCCACTATATCAGTCTGAGAAATCTTTCTAATTATCTTATAAAACTGTCTCGCAAAAAATGAACGTATTTTCGATTCGCCTTTTCTAGTTACTCTCCTTGAACCAACGCAATCATATTCCCCCTCAAGCAATGTTGCATACATTTCTTCAATAAGTTCAGGAGGATCCTGTAGATCTGCATCTATAATAACTACATAATCACCGTTTGACTGTTCTAAACCGGCATACATAGCCGCTTCTTTTCCGAAATTTCTGGAAAATGAAAGATAACTGACATTCGGATCCTTCTTACTGCATTCTTTCAGTACTTCTAAAGTTTTATCCTTAGATCCGTCATCAACAAATAAATATTCCATATCTATATCGTATTTTTGCTTCATAGAATTATATACTTTATTCATTGCGTCCAAAAAATATGGTATAGTTTCCTGTTCATTATAACATGGGACTATAATAGTAATAAGATCTGACATATTTTGCTCCAATCTGTATAAAATAACAATCAATTTTTTTATTATTATACCATATTTCACACTGCTTTGCAACAATTTAACAAAAATATAATAAGGTGTGAAATAAAAATTCCACACCTGCATAAAAACAAAAAATATTTACTTTATTTCACTTAAACAATTATGACAAATCTTTTTTCCTTTGAAGTCTGTAAGATTTAATTTTGAATGACAAAAAATACACGAATCCTGAACTTTCGTGATAATTATTTTTTCATCTTCAACACGTACATCAACAGAGGATCTGATTTCCATACCTAGTTTTTTTCTAATATCCTTGGGCAATACTATTCTTCCCAAATCATCAATATTTTTAGTTATTACTGTATTCTTCATGTTCCGTGCTCCTTTAATTTAATTATATATATATTATAATATATTTGTCGAATTTTGTCAAGATGTGTCAAATATTTTATTTATATTTAATTATTTAATTTTATATTTACATTTCAGGCCCCATTTTTCTCATTATTGCCAAAGCAGTTTTGATTCCGTCAACAGCCGCAGACATAATTCCTCCCGCATAGCCTGCGCCTTCCCCGCAGGGATAAAGATTATCCAGTGAAACAGAATTCATATTTTCTGTACGTTTGCACCTGACAGGAGAGGAAGTTCTGGTTTCCGGTGCTGTAAGCAGTGCATTACCATCGCCGAAGCATTTCATTTTTTGGGAAAAACACCTTAACCCCTCACCCATCATAGAGGTTATGAAATCCGGAAAAATTTTATTTAAATCGCATGAACATATTCCTCTGTCGTAAGTCGGTCTAATATCAGATTTCAGAAACGGACTATCCTCTAAAAAACCTTTTACGGTAGTTGCCGGAGCATACTTCTGACCGCCGACGCATTTAAAAGCATTCTGTTCAATTGTACGTGCAAAATTCACTCCGTCCAGAATACCACTGCCATAGTCTTTATCCGAAACGGATACCACAAGCGCTGAATTGGCATTTTCTCCGTCTCTGGCAAACTTGCTCATTCCGTTAGTAACAACTGTTTTTTCTTCGCTGGCAGCTGAAACCACATGTCCTCCCGGACACATACAAAAAGTATAAACGCATCTTCCGTCAGGACGGCGATACGAAAGCTGATATTCTCCAACCGGAAGATTAGGATTGTCCGCAAATTTTCCATATAAGCTGTAGTTTACATCCATTTGTTTGTGTTCGATTCTCACTCCTACAGAAAACGGCTTCGGCTCAAGAAAAACATTCTTATTTACAAGCATTTCAAATGTATCTCTTGCAGAATGTCCAACTGCCATTACCAGTGCAGACGCTTTTATTTTATTAATTCGGTTATATGTTATGCCGTTTACAGATCCGTTATACACGCTAAAATCATCCAGTTTAGCGTTAAAAATAATTTTGCCGCCAAGAGATAAGATTTTTAAACGTATGTTTTTGACAATTTCACGCAAATTATCCGTTCCGATATGCGGTTTTGCTTTTATAAGAATTTCTTCGGGTGCGCCGAATTCTGCAAATTTTTCCAAAACATATCTGCAAAGCGGATCGTTTATTCGCGTGGTAAGTTTTCCGTCCGAGAAGGTTCCTGCGCCTCCTTCTCCAAATTGTACGTTGGATTCTGTATTAAGCTCACCACCCTTCCAATATTTTTCAACGTCTTTAATACGCTCGTCTACAGGTTTTCCTCTTTCAATAATAACAGGTCTGTACCCGTATTCAGCAAGCAAAAGACCGCAGAACATTCCCGCCGGTCCGAAACCGGCAATAACTACTTCCCCGTCACGTTTTAAAGAAGATATTTCAGGAGTAAAAATACTGTCTGAAACATACCGGCAATTTTTATTCCGGCAGATTTTCTTTTCAGTATTTTTACTTAATGTTTTTACATATATTGAATATACAAAATGAATATCATTCTGTTTTCTTGCGTCAAGAGATATCTTATTTATATCAGCGCTTAATATATCCTTTTCAGACATATTAACAGTTTTCAGTGCTTTTTTTATAACTAAAGACTTATCTTCGTCAAGAGCGCCTTTGATCTGATCAATTATAATGGGCATAATAACCTCCAATTATATGTTTTCGCAATTTTTTCGGAATAATGATAAATAAAATTATATCATAATTTCTTTAAAGTATCAATATTTATGAAAAAGCACTATATTTTTTTATTTTTCTATTGAAATATAAGTTTTTTTTTGGTATAATAATTAATGTATAAGTTTATACATTCTTGTCGTTTTTTTAAGTATGGAGGTGAACCGGCAATGACAGTCAGAGAACAAACCGAAATTCTCGAACTAAGTACTCTAAGTACCTATGCCTGCACTTCTGCCGGTCATGGAAAGCGTAAAATCTACGAGGAAAAGTGTCCCTTGCGAACAGATTTTCAGCGGGATCGTGACCGCATTCTTCATTGCAATGCTTTCAGGCGTCTTAAAAGAAAAACTCAGGTGTTTTTATCACCGGTCGGCGATCATTACCGCACACGCCTTACCCATACGCTTGAAGTTTCACAGATTGCAAGAACTATTGCAAGAGCTCTCAGGCTCAATGAAGACCTTACAGAAGCCATTGCTTTAGGACATGATCTGGGACATTCTCCTTTCGGACACTCCGGAGAAGCTATACTGGATGAAATCTGTCCCTATGGATACAAACATTATCTTCAAAGCGTACGTGTAGTTGATTACATCGAAAAAAAGGGACAGGGACTCAATCTTACTTATGAAGTAAAAAACGGCATTGCATGTCATACCAACAAAATTTCAGCTACCGCCGAAGGAAATGTCGTAAGATTATCCGATAAGATCGCATATATAAATCATGATATTGAAGACGCTATACGTGCAGGTATCCTTAAACCTTCCGATTTGCCGGAAAATGCAGTAAAAATTCTTGGCTCAACCAAGTCGAAAAGAATTACTACTCTGGTAAGCTCAATAATAGAAAACGGTGCTGATGAAATACGTATGACAAACAAAATAAAAGCTGCTCACGATCAGCTAAGAAGCTTCATGTTTGAATTTGTATACACAAATCCGACCGCAAAAAAAGAAGAAAAAAAAGCAAAGATACTTGTTGAACAGCTTTATGAATACTTCAAAAAAAATCCGGAAAAAATGCCGGAAGAATACATTCAGATTTGCAGAAAATTTGACCGTGACAGAGCTGTTTGCGATTATATTTCCGGAATGAGCGACGGATACGCAGTTGATCTATACACCGAATTATTTGTACCTCGTTCATGGAAATAAAATATTCGGGTACTTAAAAGGAGGAACATAAAAAATGCCGCTTCCGGAAGAATTTATCTATCAGCTGAAGCTTGCAAATCCTATTGAATCAACAATCGGCAATTATATTAACTTGCTCAGACGCGGCAAAGACTATGTTGCCTTGTGCCCGTTTCATTCAGAAAAAACTCCGTCCTTTCACGTTTACACCGATACCCAGAGCTTTTACTGCTTTGGCTGCGGCGCCGGCGGAGACGTTATTACATTTACAAAAAAAATCGAAAATCTTGAGTACATTGAAACAATAAAGCTGCTGGCTCAAAAAGGCGGTCTTGACGTTCCGGAAAACGATACTGATAACAGAGCCGCAAATTTAAAAAAACGTATTCTGGAAATTAACAGAGAAACTGCAAATTACTATTTTAAACAGCTTGTTTCAGGTGATGATAAAAAGGGTCTGAAGTATTTTGTTGACAGAGGACTCAAACCTGAAACTATAAAAAAATACGGCTTGGGTTATGCTCCTGCAAGCTGGGACGGTCTGTATAAGCATCTTTCAAAATCCGGTTATTCAAACGAAGAAATGATTGCGGCAGGAGTCAGAACTGTCAGTCGAAATAATAACAATGTTTATGATACATTTCGTGAAAGAGTAATATTCCCTATAATTGATTTAAGAGGAAACGTAATTGCTTTCGGAGGAAGAACACTGGGTAATGGTATTCCAAAATACTTAAATACCGGTGATACTCCGGTTTTTAAAAAAAGCAGAAATCTTTTTTCTCTTAATCTGGCTAAAAATTATCCGGCAAGAAAAATGATTCTTGCAGAAGGATACATGGACGTAATTTCTATAAATCAAGCCGGATTTGAAAATGTCGTTGCAACCTTGGGAACTTCGCTTACCTCCGATCAGGCAAGACTTATGAAAAGCTATGCAGATGAAGTTATTATCTCATATGACAGCGACAGCGCCGGTCAGAAAGCTACTCAGCGTGCAATCAATCTGCTGAGCGAAGCAGGTATAAATACAAGAATAATAAAAATGAACGGCGCTAAGGATCCGGACGAATTTATAAAAAAATTCGGAGCTCAAAGATTTAAGATGCTTCTGGAAAATTCCGACGGTGCAATTAATTTTGAATTGGAAAAATGCCGAACCGGACTTGACCTTAACAGCGAAACTGATAAGGTGACATTTCTGAAAAGATCTGTAAAGGTTTTATCAGGAATTTCCAACCGTCTTGAACGCGACGTTTACATTTCAAAGGTCGCAAGGGAAAATGAAATTAGTATTGATGTTCTGCGAAGTCAAATTGATGCGGAAATTAAAAAAAATATTAATATAGAAAAGAAAAAAGAATGGCAGGCTATACGTTCAAAATCCTTATATAATGATCCTATTGTACCGGAATCCTCCCGAATTCCCAGACAAGTTAAAGCAGAAGAAGGTATACTTGCCTATCTATTTAGATTTCCGGATAAAATGGAAACAGTGATGCAGTCTGTTTCTCCGGAGTATTTTGTAACGGATTTTTACAAAAAAGTTTTTGTCTCATACTGTAAAAAAATGCAGAATCACAGCAATTTCAGCATATCTATGTTCGGCGATGAATTTACTGATGATGAAATGGGCAGAATAACGGGAATAGAAGCAAAAAACAAGGAAATTATTATAACAGAAAAGAATCTTAAGGATTTTATCAATATTCTGATTGATTATAAAAATAATCCGATAAACCATGGAAATAAAATTTCTTCTGATGATGATTTGATCAATATCGTAAAAGCAAAAAGAAAGAAATAAAAAACAGCAAAAACTGCTGAGAAACGGAGCGTTAATATGTCAGAGAAAAAAAATACTATTGAAAGCTTGATGGAAAAAGGTAAAAGTACCGGAAAGCTTACTACAAAAGAAATTACCGATGCTCTGGAAGAACTTGATTTTGACGTTAACCAGATGGACACTTTCTATGACAACTGCGCAAGCTATAACATAGAAATTGTAGATGATTATTCTACTGACGCCGATCTTAAAATCGGTATGGACTCAAGTCTCAACGACGATCTCGAAATGGCCCTTTCAACCGAAGGAATCGCTATTGATGATCCGGTAAAAATTTATCTGAAAGAAATCGGACGTGTTCCGTTACTTACAGCAGAAGAAGAAATTGAACTTGCCCAAAGAATGACTCAAGGCGATTCATATGCTAAAAAACGTCTTTCAGAAGCTAATTTGAGACTCGTTGTAAGTATTGCTAAAAAATATGTGGGACGCGGCATGCAGTTTTTGGATCTTATTCAGGAAGGTAATCTCGGTCTTATAAAAGCAGTGGAAAAATTTGACTATACAAAGGGATTTAAATTTTCAACTTATGCTACATGGTGGATTCGTCAGGCTATTACCAGAGCTATCGCTGATCAGGCAAGAACTATAAGAATTCCGGTTCATATGGTTGAAACAATTACAAAAGTAAAAAAAGTTTCCAGTCAGCTGCTTCATGAAAACGGTCATGATCCAAGCGCTGATGAAATTGCTGAAAAACTGGACATGCCAGTTGAAAGGGTACGTGAAATAATGAGAATCGCTCAGGATCCCGTATCTCTTGAGACTCCTATCGGAGAAGAAGAGGATAGTCATCTTGGCGATTTTATTCCTGACGACGAAGCTCCTGCACCGGCTGAAGCCGCTTCACTTATGCTTTTAAAAGAACAGCTTAACGACGTTCTATCAACTTTAACCGACCGTGAAGCAAAAGTTCTTAAACTGCGTTTTGGTCTTGAGGACGGACGCTCCCGCACTTTGGAAGAAGTAGGAAAGGAATTTGACGTTACACGTGAAAGAATAAGACAAATTGAAGCCAAAGCTTTAAGAAAACTTCGACACCCAAGCAGAAGCAAAAAGGTTAAAGACTTTCTTGACTAAGTCGCTAACCTTAATACATAAAAAAGAGGACTGTTCAGTCCTCTTTATTTTATATTCAATTTTTATTTATTGGAGGTTATTTAAAATAACATAGATTAATACACTGGAATCACCCTATAATTATTAATCAAATATTAAATACAAGTTCTGGCGGATCCACTCCCCTTCTATTATGGTTTTTTATAATATAAAATACCATTCATTAGCATCACCTAAACTCATTAAATAGTCTATACTTAATAATTTAGTGCACTGGTACCACCTTTTCATAATTATTTATCTTTGCGTTTTATGTAAAGACATTAAGTCATAAAATATGAGATATTACCATACCTCACAATATTTAATTTGAAACCACAACTGAACCATCAACCGCTTACTTCAACTTACAACTCAATGACTTACCGATTATCTCAAAGATTCTCAATATTACTCATATGGAACTAAAATCATATTTAATTTAATTTTAATATTCCCGTTATTATCATTTGAAACAATCAAGGAAGCATAAGCCACCAGTCATGGTTTCGGGCTGCTGTTCTTCAATTGATTCCATCGGTACCCGTCCTCCATTCCGATTCAAATTTATTTCCGTAAAAGGAACTCCGATTCCTTATCAACTGCCTTACAGAAATACCATCGTTAAAAGATAACAAATAAATCAATGGTTCATATTATGAAATAACCAATATTATAAATGATGAATATCATCTTAGAACTTTTTATTTGTTTCCTTTTGATGTATATATAATAACACTTTATTTATAAAATGTCAATAGTTTTTTATAAAAAAACTGCACAATTTTATTCAAAATGTTCAAGCAAAATTACTATTGACTTTACCCTGCGTTTGTTGTATAATTAATTTGTTAGGGTTAAAAAATCTTAAAACAAAAAGATTGGAGAATTTTATTCATGTCAAATTTAAACGAGTTTGAACCGGATTTATTTACTCTGGAAGACGAAGAAGGAAATGAACAGACCTTTGAACTGGTTGACGTATACAAAGAAGATGACATTACTTATTATGCGCTTATTCCTCAGCAATCTGATCCGGATAACCTTGAAGAAGACGATTATTTCGTGATTCTCAAAAAAGACGACAATGACGGTGATGAGTATTTAAGCTCTGTTGACGATGAAAACGAACTTGACAGGCTCGCAGAAATTTTTATGGAAAGAATTTTTGTAGAAGAAGACTGCGATTGTGACGATGAGAATTGTGACTGCTGTCACTAAAATTTACTATTGATTTTCAGTGAAAAGTATGTTATAATAGTATTAAGAAAGCTATTATATTCTGCCTTGTACGTGTCAATGTAGTTTTTATAATCCAACACTCTTTTAAAGGGAATCTGACTCTGAACAGAGGATTGCAGACCTCCCGCTATGCGGACGAAGGGAGCGTGAGACTTTCAGGAGGATACCCACCTGGCTTTTTAGCTTGGTTTTATGTGCTATATGACGGCAAGGCGGTTTATATTAACTAACGATTAATCCCGTATTCTTAATTGAATACGGGATTTCTTTTATTACTCTAAAAGGGAGTATTAATTAACTCCCTTTTAATATAGCTTATTTACTATTGATAATCATTCTCTTTAATTTAACTGCATCAAAAATATTAACTTTGCCGTTCTTATCAACATCTGCTGCCGACTTATCAGATATTTCTGCATCCTTTTTTACAAGATACTTCTGAAGCAGAACAATATCCGCAACTGTAATTTTACCGTCTTTATTTAAGTCGCCAGCTCCGGCGCTTACAATCGGCGTAGTACCATCCGGTTCTGTACCTCCGATCAGTACGCCATTGGAATATACGCATATATTCGGTGCTTTCTGCATTTCTCCGCTGTATCCGTTATACTCGGAGTTATCTATTTTAAGCATTCCTTGTGCGCTCCAATCATCCGATGTATCCCACGGTGAACTCCATGAAGCCAGCTGAAACTGATATTTTTTATTTGAATTGGCAATAGCATAACCGTCCCACTTAATTTCAACATAATAAATATTATCTTTATAAAGTTCAGGTCCGGTTAAAACTCCGTCAGCGCCGGATTCAATTGCAGCCTGATCATATACCTCTCTCGCATCAAGCGACGATATATCCATTCCCGATGCATCAAAATAATATCTTACTGAAATGTCCTTCAACGCTTTTACAGAATCGGTACACACATATAATGTCAAATCAGTACATCCAATACCGCTGCCTTGGATCTGATCTGAACACACGCCCTCAATCCAATAATTATTTCCTCCAGATTCACCCGTACTTTTATCCGGCGGCGGAAAATCAGGAGTCACCTGCATTGATTCATCTCCGTAAAATTCATAAAGTCCGGCGCATGCTCCTACAAATGCCGCATTGTAATCAATCGTAACTTCATTATAAATCCAATCATTTGTTGTATCACTATGATTATCATCACCATCAGGACCGCCCACCAGTGCACCGTAAAGCACATGCTTTTGTTCCCTTGTATCCTCTGCCATAGTAAGACCGGAAGCTGCTCTGTGATGAGGATATTTTACAGCATTCTCATTATAGCCTACTACATAAGCCGTTCCGGCGTCATTATCACCCAAAAGGTATTCCATCTGACTTCTCGCCCAGTCACTGTATTTAGAGGGCTTTCCATTATTGTTATATTTATCATAAACCAGCGCTGCAAGCTGTGCTGCTGTATTGTAGCGTGCCGAACCCCATTTGTCAAGGAAAAAATATCCCTGAGGAGATAATTTTCCAAGACTTCCGCTCATACAGTTTTGTATCTGTTTTTCAATCTGACTCCAGAAATCTTTTATTTCATACTCATTTTTCCCGCTTATTGTTCTGAAACGGTCAAGTATTGTATTATCCTTATCATTGCATTCGGAAATAAGGCACATAGCACCCGTCCAGACGTCATTCCAACAGTGAACATAAGTAGGCGGTGCATAATAATCATTGTTCAAAACGCCAAGCGCCTCGTCAAGATAATCAGTATTGCCTGTCGCCATATAAAGCCACATTCCTGCCCAGCAATAATCATCGACCCATTTTGAAGAATTATAAAAGCTTCTGGGTCCATCTTCATTATCACTTAACTGCTTTTCATTCGTCTGAGCAAATTTAAATAAAGCTTTTGCATAATCAAGACATTTGTCTGCATAAGCAGCGTCAGTAGCTTTAAAATTAAGATAAGCAGACGCCAGAGACGCAGCAGTTGCAACTACATAATCGGTCTGCGGTTTTTCAGCCGTAAGAAAAAATCCTTTTCTTTTCATTTCATCAATTTCAGGCGCATTCCAATACGAATGATCAATCTCACCCTCGCCTACCTGGTAACAAAAGGCAACTACATCTCCGCTTGCATTCCGGAAAGTACATTTCATAAAATAATCATTAAAATATTTGAGAATTGTTTCTATATGGTCATTTTGTCCGGTTTTTACATATGAATCTCTGAACTCATAATATCCCCATCCCAAAGTGGAAGCCGCATAAGCTTCAGGCATACCGAATTTCACATGATCTCCGGCGTCATGAAATCCTCCTGAAACATCAACATAGCCATCTCCGTCAGGATCAAGTATACCTTTATATTTATTTATAAATTCACTTGACAGATTCGTATATTCCGTATTAAGCGGAAGCTGTGAATCATATGTGTGACAGTCACCTCTCCATGTAAATCTGGTGTTTTCTTCAACTTCTTCGCCGCACATATTAGAATCATAAAAATAAATGGAATACTGCAAGGCTTTAGCAAAATTACTGTAATCCTCCGCAGCTGATACGCTGATTTCATTAGTTAAAAAAGGGGACGTCATGTAAAGTACAGCAGAAGCGGCACCCACAACAGCACATGACAATTTTTTCAATAGCTTCATTTTTATTTCCTCCGTTCAAACAATTTATGCATCATTCTATCCTCAATATACTTATTAGATTTTCATTTTTTAAGAATTTCATTTTGTCAATCCACATAAATTAATCCATAATTATAATACCTTATTTTTATAAAAAAGTCAATATTTTGTTTATATTTTTCCTATAAATTTTTGTACATATCTAATAAAATTCAAATATTTATGTTATAAAAAAAGTTCGGATAAATCCGAACTTTTATGTATTATTTTCTACCTTCTAATACTCGGGAACAAAGATTACTTCATTTCTTTCAGCATCTTTGGTTCTTTTGGCTGATGGCATCCATAAAATGATGTAGCGCCTGCTGCCTTTACAGCCGTATTCATGCCGATTTTTGCGATTACTTCCATCGCTTTTTTTGAAATTGATTTCATCAGAAAAATTCTCCTTTATAATTATTTACCGAATTTTATTCGGCAAAAAAATAATACCATATTTTGCCATAAAAATCAATCTTTTTTCATAAAAGGAACAATAAATTCATTAACAGGTTAATTTAATTAATTATTAATATTCTAATAACAATTTATTTAAATATTCAAAATGAATTGGAAACAATTGCTAATGATAACAGAAAATTAACATTTTATACACAAAAAATTATATAATATTTTTTCAATTACGATTATAATATAAAAAAATAAAAAGGAATATAGCTTTATGAATATTGCAATTGGTGTTAAAAATTTTAATATTTCACTTATTATTCAGGAAGAAATCTTAAAAATATCTCAAAAATTTACAGTTCCTGTTAATATATCAATATTTACAAACGGTATTGAATTGTTAATTGAAAAAAATAAATTTGATATAATTTTCATTGATACTGATTTAAATGATATAAACAGCATCCAGATTTCAAATTGTATTCGTCTGACAGATAATATAAAAAAATTAATTTTTATCTCTGATGAAGATGAACTGATTTTTAATCTTTTAAAATATCAGCCATACCGATTTATCAGAAAACGATATTTTAAAAGCGAATTGAACGAAGCGATTATATCAATATTTAAATCCCTTCAGGATGTAAATAAACCTTTTATCTGCCGAAATGGTAATATTAAAATACCTGTAAATCTCAATGAAATATATTTTTTTGAAATATTCGGACACCATATAGAAGTAAATACCATAAATTCCAAATTACATATAACCGGTACTTTAAATACACTCCAAAATCAACTGGAATCATTTGGATTCATAAGGGTGCATAAAAGCTATTTAGTAAATTTAAAACATATTATAAACTTCGGTTCAAAAAAAATAACTATGTCCAATCTGGCTGTACTTCCGGTCAGTAAATATAGAAGTACCGAATTAAAAATTAAATTAAAAAATTATACAATTTAGAACGGAGCTTAATTTTATGATAGATAATATATGGACGGCTGTTGAATTTTTAGCCTCAATAATTGAACGCTGCCTTATAACACACTATATTTCCAATTTTCTTGAATTTAAATCAAATGAAAACAAATCAAAGAAAAAAATTCTATTTTTTTTGCTGACTGCGTTCAATAATATTATATTGAGCCAATTTTTACAAATAGACGCTGTAATTGGTATAATCCAACTGATAATTGCTCTGGTATTTTCTTTTATATTTATGAAGGACTCTTACTTTAAAAAAATTTTTGCCTCATTCACAAGTATATTCTTGATTTTGGTAATAAATTCCGGAGTATTATTTACCTTCAGTAAAATTTTAAACGAAGATATTCAAGTGCTAATTTCGTCTATAGGAATTTTCAGGTTATTAATTTTATTTATAACTAAATTTTTATACTATATTTTAACATTAATTCTGATAAAAATATTTCGTAAAGATGAATATAAGCTGGCAAAAGAAGATATTATATACATATTAGTTATATTTTTTATTACCTTGATTGTCGGAAATCTTATGTTTGAGTACGCACTGAAAAACAATAATAATTTCAGCATGCTTTTCAATATAATATTTGTATTCCTCGTCACTACAAACATTCTTTCTTATTTCTTATTGCGCCATATTAAATCAAACACAAATAATGAAAAAGATAATACCGTGAAAATTAATACTACAGTTAATACAAGTGAAATAACTCAAACAACTTTAAATTTAATACATAATAAATTATATAACGACGCTGAAGATTATCTTCAACAAATCAATAACCAAGAACCTGCCGCAGAAATTATACCAGACAGTTCTTTCATAAATGCTATAGCCAATTCAAAGCTTCAGGAATGTAATAGAAAAAAAATAAAACTAAATATAAACTGTACCGGATTAATAGATATTTTTTCAGAAGAAGATATGGGTATAATTTTATCGGTTGTTCTGGATAAAACTATTGAACACTGTTCGTCTGATAAAATTTCATCAAAAATAGATTTAAAAATAGTTAATGAAAACTATCACCTGAGTATTATTATTTCATTTACTCATAATGATAATTTTATTTCCAGCACATATATAAACAGCTTATCAGAAGATGCTATTATTAGCAGCATAGTAAAAAAGTACCAAGGACTTATTACATTTGACGATAAAGAAAATTTATTTATTGTTAATATATGGCTTAAATCAAATAAATCAGCTGTTAATTAAAAATTCACTTTTAACAGCTGAACAAAAATACAGAGAACCGCATACAATTAAGGCGGCAGAATTCTCAACGGAATAATTACATGCTTTTTTTAACGCTTCTCTGTATTCACAGTACTCAGCCGGACAATTATTCTTCTTAAAAAGGTCACAAAGCTTTTCAGCTGGTATATTATTCTCTATAAAGCCTTCTGCACAAAATACATACTCAAAAATTTCTGACAATTTTTCAGCAGCATACTCATATGCCTTACCTTTAACCATTCCTATTAATCCGACAAATCTTTCTTCTCCACTATTTCGCAGTATTTCACAAAGAGAATTTATTCCTGCAATATTATGTCCGCCGTCTATAATTACAAGTGGGTCATACCGTACTATTTCAGTACGCAGTTCTACTGATACTGACGATAATGCACTATATATATGATCATATGATATTTTAAATTTTATATTATTTAATATCGATAAAATTTCGATGGCAGTAACTGCATTGACGATCTGATGTTTTCCGCACATTTTTAATTTATATAATTTATTTTTATATCTAAATTCCGTTTCTTTCAGATTAAGCTTGTCAATATAAATTTGACTGCTGTCCGGAACAATCAGAGTACTTCCCTTTTCAAATGCTTTGCTTAATGCAATTTTTTTAACTGATTCTTCATTATCGTATGACAATACTGCATAGCTGTTTTCTTTAATGATACCAACCTTTTGTACGGCAATTTCTTCAATAGTATCTCCAAGTATTTGAGTATGATCAAGTGAAACAGATGTTATTACCGATACAAGCGGAGAAGAAATTATATTGGTAGCGTCAAGTTCACCGCCTATTCCGGCTTCAAGAAATACAATATCACACGCTTCTTCTTTATAATAAAGAAGAGCTATTGCAAAAGTAATTTCAAACTGTGAAAAAAATAAATTATCCGCATATTTTTTTACATACATACAATAATATGCAACTTTTTCTTTTGGAATATTCTGACCGTTTATACGTATTCTGTCACAGTATTCCTTAATATAAGGAGAAGTAAACTGTCCGGTTTTATAACCGGCATTTATTAAAGCGTTTGAACAATACTCCAACACAGAGCCTTTTCCGTTAGTACCGGCAATATGAACAAATTTCAAATTATCCTGAGGATTACCGATTAAGTTTAACAACTTTTTTATTCTGGATAAATCTGTTACTTTTCTGCCGCTTTGACTAAAACTATTTATATAAATCATTGCTTCTTCAAAATTCATATTAAATCTCCTAAAAAATAATATTTTCACTTGCAAACATATAAAATTTATGCTATAATTAAATAGATGTTTCCGTAGCTCAGCTGGATAGAGCGACCGCCTCCTAAGCGGTAGGTCGGGTGTTCGAATCACCTCGGGAACACCAAATTTATGTAATCCTACGCATTTACGTAGGATTTTGTATTACATATACGTTTTTTACACAATTTTATTTAAAATTAATATGATAACTGCATTATAACGTTCTGCATTTTTTGCGGAGCATTATTTTTTATAAAAATTCCCCTTCAGTAAGGGGAAAGTTTTATTGTACAGCGTTAGTATCCTTTTGTCAACACGGTATCAATCATGTCTTCTCATCTTTGTTTAATTCTACTTCCTATATTCATAATACACCCTTCTTAAGTTAATGATAGCATATAATTATACCTATGTCAATAAAACAATCTCAAACGATTCAGATACGTTACATTTAATGACTGCATCATTTTTAAAAAAACAGACTGTATCATCAACAGCCAAAACTGTTCCATAAAAATGAAAAAAAGTATTGCTTCTCAGTTCAACACATGATATAATATAGTAAAATAATAACTGGAATAAAACAGGAGCTGTTGGAATTTGAAAAAAATTATATCAGTATTGTCAGCAATACTTATTTGTATATATATATCGTCATATGATTATTGTCAAGCAATTTCTTTTACACCTTCATTTGAGGTATATAGTCAGTCGGCATATATGATTAATCTTGACACAAAAGCTGTAGTTTATGAAAAAAATGCGGACGCAGAACAAATGCCGGCTTCACTTGTAGATATAATGACGGCAATCATTGTTCTGGAAAATTGTACGGATACAGATTCGGTTACCATAACGGCAAATAAGATGTTATATGAAGAATTTGATGAATATGAATATCAGGACGATTTAAGGTATGCTGAGATATGGGACGGCGATACACTAACAGTGACCGATTATCTTTATGCGCTTATGCTGACGTCTTCCTGTGAAGCTGCAAATATTCTGGCTTATTATTTTGGAAATCAGAATATTTCTGCTTTTGTAGATAAAATGAATAAAAAAGCACAGGAAATCGGAGCCGTTAATACTGTTTTTACTAATCCGCACGGACTTTATGATCCAAATCAGGTTACAACAGCTAAAGACATGGCGCTGATAACTCAGTATGCTTTAACAGTACCGGGATTTGAGGATATCGCAACTACAGAGGAATATGAGGTTCACCCTTCAAGCTATGTAACGGCTCACGAAGGTGATTGGAGTTGGAGCCATTCAAATATAATTATGAGTGCTGCAAGCGATTATTATTTATATGGAGTAAAGGGAATTAAAACCGGAAATCTTCAGCTTGGCGGACGAAATATAATTACAATGGGAAGCTCAGACGGTATAAAATATTTGTTGGTTTTACTGAACGCTCCTTTTTATAATGAAGAAGGAAATTCAAGATATTATCATCTAGAGGACGCCTACAATCTACTGGAATGGGTATTTGATAATTTTAGCTATCAGGTATTGCTTTCTGACGATGAGGAAATTGCAGAGATCAAGGTGGAAAATTCAGATGGAAGCGGATATGTTTTGGTAAAACCAAAGGAAGAATTGTCCACTTTGTGGTATAGTGATATAGATACAACGTCAATACAAAAAAATATCAAACTGGCTGAAAATGTAAAAGCACCTGTTAAAAAGGGAGAAAAGTTAGGAGAAATTGAATTAAAGCTTTCTGACGAACAAATTGCCGTTATAGATTTGGTGGCGTCTACGGATGTTGAAAGATCTTTTCTGAAATTTAATTTGTCAATGACAAAAAACTTTTTCAGTTCAGTATGGTTTTTAATTGCGATAATTGCAACTATCTTTCTCTCGCTGATATATCTGGGATTATGTATCTGGGCATATACTGATGCAAAAAAACGTGCTAAGGGAAGCTTTTCAAATAAAAAAATAGTTAAAAAGTTATATGGAAATAAACGTAAGTAAAATATTTTAGAAAGTTAAAAAATCACTGTGGAACACAGTGATTTTTTATTATTTTTTAGTGTGTAAGAAGAATTCTTTCATCGCAGTATTCACATTCGATAGTATCTCCTGTACCAAGATATGATTTTGGCAGATAGTGTTCAGTATTGGTTATGCATTTGGGATTTGTACATAAGCATTGCGGACGTTCAATACCCTTAATCAGTTTAATAGGTTTCTGATTTTCCAGCATGGTCATTATAAGCGCCATTCTTACATACATTCCGTATTTTGCCTGTTTAAAGTAAACCGCACGCTTATCATCGTCAACTTCATCTGCAATTTCATCTACTCTTGGCATAGGGTGCATAATAATCATATCAGAACGACTTTTTTTCAATTTTTTTCTGTCAAGTATATATGTATCTTTTTCCGCCAGATATTCTTCTTCACTTGCAAAACGTTCCTGCTGTATTCTGGTCATATAAAGCATATCCAAATCATTTATAACTTCATCAAGAGATGTGACTTCTGTAAATTTGCTTCCGCTTGCAATAATTATATCTTTTATATATGACGGGAGTCTAAGCTGAGGAGTGGAAATCAGAACAAAAGTATTTCCTGAATAAGCGGATAGAGCCTTGCAAAGAGAGTGAACCGTCCTACCGTTTACGAGATCTCCGCAGAGACCTACATTGAGATTATCCAGTCTGCCTTTTTCTTCCTTAAGAGTAAGCAGATCTGTAAGCGTTTGAGTAGGATGGAGGTGACCGCCGTCACCGGCATTTACCACTGAACAATCAGCAGTCAGCGCTGCTGCTTTTGCGGCGCCTGGAAGAGGGTGTCTTATAATAAGTATGTCGGCGTAGTTACTGACAATTTTAGTGGTATCCTTCAAGCTTTCACCTTTGGAGACAGAAGAAGTTGCCGGATTGTCAAATCCTATTATGCTGCCTCCCAGTCTTATCATTGCCGACTGGAAAGACATCTGAGTACGTGTGGAAGGTTCATAAAAAAGAGTAGCCATTATTTTTCCGTCACATGCGTGAGTATATCTCTGGGGGTGATTTTTTATATCGTGACCCAGTTCGATTATTTTATTCCACCATGAAACCGGATAGTCGTTTAAGTCTATTAAATGAGGATATTGCGATATCATTTTAACCTCCTGAATTTTTACGTTTATAGTAATGAAGAACCGTTTACAATCATTTTAAATTGGATTCCCAAATATGAGCATGCACGTTTGCATAATAGCATACGGTTTAAAAAAATTTCAAAATACTCTATAACGGGAGATATTTCAGTATCAATTATCAAGTCAAGAATAATTGCAGTTTTACTTTCATTAAAATATAAGGCGGATTTTTCAACGGCATAGTTTACCCTGTCGTGAATATCAAATGTAAGAAAATCGTTGTTTCTTACACGGCTTCTGCGCACGTCTGTTTTATCGGCAATTATAAGTGCGGCGGAAATTGCGTCAATAGGCTGTGCGGTAGATTCGTCGTGATTACCGATTGCCGATATTATTGAGCATATTTCAGAGGCCGGCATACTTAAATTATCCAGAAGTCTGAATGCCATAACTGCTCCGCTTTGCGCATGGTCAATACGGTTTATGACATTACCGATGTCATGCATTATACCTGCAATTCTGGCAAGCTCAATTTGTCGTTCATCATATCCCAGTTCAGATAGAATCATACTTGCATGTTGCGCTACTATTTCCACATGAGCAAAGGAATGTTCAGTGTACCCCTGAGCTTTTAAAGCTTGATCCGCCCTTCTTATATATTCCATAATATCGGGATTTTGCTTAATATATTTATATGTTACAATACTTGCCATTAATTTTTCGCCTTTCGGATTATTTTACAAATTCTGAATTTTCAAAGTACACATTGTACCATACAAGAAAAGTATATATAGTCCATATTTTTCTGCTGTTGTCCGCCTTGCCGTTTTTGTGATCGTCAAGAAGCTTTACGATCATATCTGTGTTAAAGAATTTATTTGCCGCATTTCCTGTAAAGCTTGATTTTACAATATTGTAATACTTATCCTCTTTAAGCCATACACGGATCGGAACAGGAAATCCGAGCTTTTTCTTTGCAGCCGTTTTAGCAGTCTGAGGAGGGGTATCCTTTTTGGCGGCAAGGCGCATAGCATACTTTGTAATGTATTTAGTATCTGCGTCTGTTTGTTCTTTATGTGTTACTCTGTAACGGCGCGGAATTTTTTCAGCAACTGCCATAACTTCCTTGTCAAGGAAAGGTACTCTAAGCTCCAGAGAATTTGCCATACTCATTTTATCGGCTTTAAGCAGAATATCGCCTGTCATCCACATGTGCAGATCAAGGTACTGCATTTTAGTAACATCGTCTTTATTTTTGACTTTATCATAAAATGGCTTTGTAATTTCAGTCGGATCAGGAGCGTTTGTTTTAATTTTCAGGAGTTTTTTTCTTTCTTCAGGAGTAAACATATAAGCATTTCCGATAAATCTTTCTTCAAGGTCTTTGCCTTTTCTGATAAAGAAATTTACTCCTCTGTGAGCCGGAAGCTTTCCGGCCGCTGCGCCTATACCTCTTTTAATTCCTCTTGGAAGTTTGTCATAAAAAGTACCGTCAGGTTCACTGTATACGTTATATCCGCCGAAAATTTCATCTGCGCCTTCGCCTGATAAAACAACCTTTAATTTTTGCGACGCAAGATTGCATACAAAGTATAGCGCTACAGCCGCAGGATCGGCAAGCGGTTCGTCCATGTGATACTGAATTTTTGAAAGAGAGCTCCAGTATTCCTCCGGAGTTATAACTTTACTTGTGTTGGCTTTTCCGATAGCTTTTGAAAAATCCTTTGCCCAACCGATTTCATTGTACTTTTCATCGTTTCCGAATCCTACGGTAAAGGTCTTATCAACGTCTGCAATAGCGGCTACATAACTTGAATCTACACCGCTTGAAAGAAAGCTTCCGACTTCAACGTCGGCGATTTTATGCGCTTCAACCGAGTTATGAAAAATATCCGAGATTTTATTTACCCAGCTGTCGAGATCAGGCTTTTCATCGGCTTCAAATTTTATTTCCCAGTAACGTTCAATTTTTAAGTTTCCGTCTTTATAGGTAAAACAGTGAGCAGCCGGAAGCTTAAATACGTTTTTGAAAAATGTTTCATTGCATGGAGAATACTGAAATGTAAGGTAATTTTCTAAAGCGTCCTCATTCATTTCTTTTTTAAAATGAGGATGAGGAAGAAAACTTTTTATTTCAGACCCGAATAAAAAGCTTTTACCGGAGAGAGAATAATACAGCGGTTTTATTCCGAAAAAGTCACGTGCGCCAAAAAGCTCTTTTGTATTTTTATCCCATATAACAAATGCAAACATACCCCTTAACATATTGAGCAGATTTTTACCGTATTCTTCATAACCGTGAAGAAGAACTTCAGAGTCGGTTTTTGTTTTGAATTTATGACCGGCAGCAATCAGTTTTTCACGTATACTTTGAAAATTATATATTTCACCGTTAAATAAAAGAACTTTTGAACCGTCTTCATTTAATATAGGCTGATCGCCCTGAGCAAGATCAATAATACTGAGACGTCTGAATCCAAGTGCGATACCGTCATCAATGTAAGTACCGCCTGAATCGGGTCCTCTGTGAATTATTTTATTCATCATGTTTTCAAGCACGATATTAGAGTTATTTATATAGTTAGTAAAACCAACAAATCCACACATATTTGTATCCTCCAGTTAAAAATTATTTACAAATGCTTACCTTATATTATACTATATGTTGGAGAACTTTGCAATAATTATACAGATTTAATTCTTAAAAAACTATTGCAAAAATTTTGCTGTTGAGGTATAATAATTTTATGGGAATTTATAGAGAAAAAAGAAAAAATATGTTGTAAACTGTATTATAGGAGCATGAGAAAATGTCAGGAAGACGGCGCAGAACTTATACGTATGTGAAAAGCAGCAGCGGTCCGCTGATAAGATTCAGATTCAAAGTGGTTTTTATTATATTTATTATTGTGACTGCCGTTTGCTTTTTTATTTATATGACAGGAGCCAATTTAGGTAATGATGAAACGGAAAACAATATGTTCTTATCGTCTGATGTATCAAAAACAGAAAGTATTGCTGATGATTCTCCTGATAAAGTAAAAGAAATAATAAATCCTGTTCCGTTATCTGAACCACTTACGGAAACTTATTTTGGAAAATGTGCATTTGTCGGGGATTCTATAACTGTCGGATTATCTGATTATCAGTTAGTACCTATAAAAAATGTTTATGCAGAAATTGGCATGAACATTGAAAAAATAAATACTGATACAATACAGACTCAATTTGGTCAAACAACAGTGCTTGAAGGGCTTAAACAGGCGAAGCCTGAAAATATTTATATAATGCTTGGCAGTAACGGAATTGCGTGGCTGTCTGTAAGCGATATGATTTCTTATTATTCCGAATTTGTTGACAGTGTTAAACAGAACCTTCCGGATTCAAATATTTATATACTTTCAATTCCCCCTGTCACAGCTGCAAGAGAATCGGCTGAAGAAGAACCAATATTAAATTCAGATATAGACAAATATAATTCTGAATTACTTAAAATGGCTGATGAAAAGAAAATATATTATGTTGATATTAATACTGCTCTTAAAGGAAATGACGGTAAATTTCCTGAAGAAAATGCCGCTGAAGACGGTATGCATTTTAAAAAGACAACGTACAGTATTATGCTTGACTATATTTTGTCTCATACAGCTGAATAATAAAAATATATAAAGGGGAAATTAAAAATGTACAGAACAAAAAGAAGAATTGCCGGCGCTTTTGCAGTTACGTTTATGGTTTTTGCATTAGCTGGCTGCAAAAAGGATTCAAATGAAAATGTCAAGACTTCAAAACCGGTAAGTGAAATTACTGCAGAGGTTATTGACTGCGGTATTGAATTTCCGGAAATGGTTGAAGTAAGCGAGGACAATTTTCAGTTCAGATACAATCTGGAGGACGGGGATTATTCGGAATATTCAGTCTGGTGGGCAGGCTCCGGTGGAGATGCTGATGAAATATGTCTGATAAAAGCTGAAGATACTCAAAAGGTTAAAAAAGCAGTAGAGGAAAGGATTGAAAGCCAAAAAGGCGTTTTTAAAGACTATGTGAAAGAGCAATATGATAAGCTCTGTGATGCTGAAATAAATACAAAGGGTAATTATGTATACTGGATATGCACAAATGATAACAAAAAGGCGGAAAATATAATTCTGTCGTATTTTGAATAAATACATATAAATGCCAAATACCTGTAACAGGGGGTAAGAATATAAAGAACTAACTGATTTTTTGATAAGTCAGTTAGCTCTTTTTGTTTTGTTCGGATTCAGCCCCTGCCACTATTAAAAATTGACATATGAAAAATCTTTCAACCTACTTGACAAAATACGAACTGCACGCTATAATATATAGCGTGCTACACATTATAAAGGAGGAACGATTGTGCCACAAAAGGACATTGGATATTTGATTAAAAACATTAACGACAAGTTAAAGGTCAAAGCGGACGCTGACTTAAAGCATAGTAATTTAACCTTAGCGCAAAGCCGTGTACTGACTTTTTTAGCCAGTCAAGACGGTCAGGCCACACAAAAAGAAATTGAAATATTTTTAGAGGTTTCCCACCCGACGATTGTCGGTATTATTTCACGTATGGAACAGAACGGACATCTGATCTGCTGGGTTGATAAAAAGGATAAGCGAAACAAAATCGTTGCACTGACTGAACAAGCAAAAGCTTTGAGCAATGAAATGGAACAAAGAATTTCCGCCACTGAAAGAAGACTGCTTACTTCACTTTCAGAAGAGGAAATAGAGAAATTAAAACAAATGCTTTTGACCATCTATAACAATTTAGAATGATAAGCCGATGAATTTCGGCTTTTATTTAAACAGAATATGTAGCACGCTACACAAAAAGGAGGAAACTATGATTAGAACATTGGCTCGGAGCCTGCGTGAATACAAAAGAGGCTCTGCTCTCACAATTTTTTTATCTATACTTGAAGCGGCTTTTGAAATTCTCATACCGCTTTGTATGGCGGAAGTGATTGACAAAGGCGTTGATCTCGGCAATATGAGTAACGTATGGAAATATGGTATTGCTCTTTTGATATTTGCTGCTTTTCAACTTATTACGGGCGTACTATCGGCGCACATTGCTGCCAAAACCTCTGTTGGATTTTCTGCCAATCTACGACAAGATATGTACGATAATGTGCAAACCTTTGCCTTTTCCAACATCGATAAGTTCTCGACGGCTTCCATCGTAACCCGTCTGACAACGGATGTTACAAACATTCAAAATGCATATCAGATGCTCATTCGCATGGCAATCAGAGGACCTGTTATGCTTGTTTTTTCTATGATTGTATCATTTCGTATTAACAGTACGATAGCTTGGATTTTTCTTACTGTCATTCCTATTATGGCATTGCTGCTTCTTTTGATTATCAAAAAAGTCAATCCGATTTTTAACCGTGTTTTTCATACTTATGATGAACTTAATAATATAGTTCAAGAAAATGTGCGGGGCATTCGCGTTGTTAAATCCTTTAACCATGAGGATTATGAAATCGACAAATTTAAAGGTATATCCAAAAGCATTTATAACGATTTTGCAAAGGGAGAAAGACTACTAGCCTTTAACTCCCCAATGATGAACGCACTTGGTTATATGTAGTATGTAATTATTGCTATTCTCGGTAGTTTTATGGGAATTTACGGCATAACCAATTTGGGACTGACGGGAACGGGAACGCTTACCCTCGATATGATTGCTTCTTTCCTTACGCTGTCCCGCAGCTTTACAAATCCAGTGTCACAGATTTCAAATCAGTTTAATTTTATTGTCACCGCCCTTGCAGGCGCTTCCCGCATCTTCGCATTTATGGATGAAGAGCCTGAAACTGATGACGGCTATGTAACGCTTGTCAATGCAAAAGAAGAAAACGGAGTGATTACAGAGACTGAACAACGTACAGGGCTTTGGGCATGGAAACACCCGCACAGTGACGGAACCGTTACTTATACAAAGCTTGAGGGCAGGGTTATTCTCGACAACGTTGATTTTGGCTATGTTCCTGAGAAACAGGTTCTATATGATATTTCACTTTATGCAGAGCCAGGGCAAAAGATTGCTTTTGTCGGTGCGACAGGCGCAGGAAAAACAACGATTACCAATCTGATTAACCGATTTTATGATATTGCTGACGGCAAAATCCGCTATGACGGTATCAACATCAATAAGATCAAAAAGACTGACCTGCGCCGTTCGCTCGGAATCGTGCTTCAGGAAGTCAACCTCTTTACAGGGTCGGTTATGGAGAATTTGCGTTACGGCAATCCCGATGCCACCGATGAGGACTGTATTGCCGCCGCAAAGCTTGCTAACGCCGACGGATTTATCCGAATGCTCCCGCAAGGCTACAACACTGTCTTAAAGGGTGACGGCAGTGGATTTTCACAGGGACAGCGGCAGTTGATTTCCATTGCCCGTGCCGCCGTATCTGACCCGCCTGTTATGATTTTGGATGAAGCGACCTCCTCTATTGACACCCGAACCGAGGCTTTGGTGCAGGACGGAATGGATAAACTGATGAGAGGCAGAACTGTGTTTGTGATTGCACACAGGCTTTCCACAGTGCAAAATTCAGATGTAATCATGGTACTTGACCACGGGCATATCATCGAACGGGGTAGCCACGAAAAACTTATTGCCGAAAAAGGCACTTACTATCAGCTTTACACAGGTGCCTTTGAGTTGGAGTAAAAAAGTAAGGTGATATCTGAATATCAAAAATTTCAGCACCGTTTGTTTTCTAAGGCTTGATTTTCTAAGCAAAATCGCTTATAATTAAATTGAAAACAAGATGTTAAACCAATTACTGCTAGACAGTGTATTAAGTTGCTACCGATTGTTGCAAAGCATAAGCCAGAATTGAAAAATGATATTCTTTCCGCACTTAATAAAGCAAGTATATCTATTTATGACGATAGTATGCAACCATTGGTTTATAGGGATATTCAAAAATCATTAAAGGAAATATACAAATTATAAAACCGCCAAATCAGGATTTTAGGAGGTACATAACCATGAGGAATATGATTGCATATTGCGGACTGGACTGTGAAAAATGTGACGCATATCTTGCAACAATCAATAATGACCAAGCGTTGCGTGCGAAAACCGCAAAGTTATGGGCTGAGTTAAATAATGCTCCCATTCTGCCCGAACATATCAACTGTGAAGGCTGTCGTGTTGATGGGATGAAAACTGTATACTGTGATAATCTTTGCAATATTCGCCAGTGTGCATTGAAAAAAGGCGTAACAACATGCGGTAACTGCCCAGACTTAGCAAAATGTCAGATTGTTGAAGTGATTACATCAAACAATCCCGACGCTCTGAAAAATCTGGAAGGATAAACTATATAGTTTAACAATTTCCAGAGGGAAATTTTATTGAAATATCCTACAAAAGCATATGGATACAATGGTTTAAACATAATAAAAAAGGGAACGAATCAAACTCCGTTCCCTTTAATTTTTACTACTGCTGTTCTTTCATACCGCAGCATTTTTTATATTTCTTGCCTGAACCGCAAGGACACGGATCATTATCAGCTGGTTTCTTTTTAGTCATTCTGATACTTCCCGCATTAGGTGCGTCCGGTTTAGCAACCTGTTCACGCTGAATAGGAGCATTCTTCTGAATTCTTACTGTAAGCAGCATTCTGATCGTATCCTCACGGATTGATTCAACCATAGCGTCAAACATTTCAAAGCCTTCATACCTGTATTCAACAACCGGATTTTTCTGACCGAATGCACGAAGTCCGATACCCTTTTTCAATTCAGCCATATCGTCAATGTGATTCATCCACTTTGTATCAACAACCTTAAGAAGGATGACCCTTTCAAGCTCACGAATAAGCTGTCCGCCGAATTCTTCTTCCTTACGGGCGTAAATTGTTTTCATACGGTCCTCAAGAAGTTCCACAATAGAATTTTTAGTAACATCATCAATCTGATTTTCATCATAATCCAGATCTTCATCATTAAGAACCCAACCCATAAAATGATCTTTCAGACCGATAATATTCCAGTTTTCTTTTTCCACATCGTCGACAAGATAATTATTAACAGAATCAACTGCAAGATCATGCATCATATTGAGAATATAATCATGCAGATCCTCGCCGTCAAGAACCTGTGAACGCTGATTATAGATAATCTCACGCTGCTTATTCAAAACGTCGTCATAGTTCAGAACATTCTTTCTGATACTAAAGTTTCTTCCTTCAACCTTCTTCTGTGATGATTCAATAATTCTTGTAAGCATCTTGCTTTCAATAGGCATATTTTCTTCCACATTAAGCGTATTCATCATGTTTTCAAGTCTGTCGCCGGCGAAAATACGCATAAGATCGTCCTCTACAGACAGGAAGAAACGGCTTTCGCCCTCATCGCCCTGACGTCCGGAACGTCCTCTGAGCTGATTATCAATACGTCTTGATTCATGGCGCTCAGTACCCAGAATATAAAGACCGCCTGCGGCTTTAACATCCTTAGCCTTTTCTTTTACCTCAGCATTGAATTTATCATAAAGTTCCTTGTAAACTGCCCTGGCAGCTAAGATCTCCTCATCGTCAGTATCTGCAAAGCCTACAGCTTCATTAATAATATCTTCTTCATATTCTCTCTTACGCATTTCAGCTTTAGCAAGAAATTCTGCATTACCGCCAAGCATAATATCAGTACCACGTCCTGCCATGTTTGTAGCAATCGTTACAGCACCCAACTTACCTGCCTGAGCAACGATCTCAGCTTCCTTGGCATGATATTTAGCGTTCAGTACTTCGTGCTTTATGCCCTTTCTCTTCAGCATTGCCGAAAGAATTTCAGATTTTTCAATTGAAATCGTACCAACCAGTACGGGTTGTCCTTTTTTATGACATTCAACTATCTGATCAATAATTGCACTGAATTTTCCTGCTTCTGTTCTATAAACCTGATCTGAATGATCCACACGAATAACAGGTTTATTTGTAGGAATTGCAATAACGTCCAGCTTATAGATCTCCCTGAATTCGTCTTCTTCGGTCATAGCAGTACCTGTCATACCCGACAGCTTTTTATAAAGACGGAAATAATTCTGGAAAGTAATAGTTGCAAGTGTTTTTGATTCGTTAGCAATTTTAACGCCTTCTTTAGCCTCAATAGCCTGATGCAGACCGTCGTTGAAACGGCGTCCAAGCATAAGGCGTCCGGTAAATTCGTCAACGATTATTACTTCTCCGTCTTTTACAACATAATCTATATCTACATGCATAACTCCGTGAGCCTTCAGCGCCTGATTAATATGATGCAGCAGCGTCATATTATCTGGATCCATAAGGTTATCAACATTAAAATACTTTTCAGCTTTTTTAACGCCCGAACGTGTAATTGTAGCAGTTTTAGCCTTTTCATCTATAATATAATCAACATTTTCATTAATTTCGTCCTGATCCTGTTTATCATCAATTTCAACTACAGTTGTGGACACAAGATTCTTGACAAATTTATCAACAATATCGTAAAGCTCTGTAGACTTGTCCCCTTTACCGGAAATAATAAGCGGAGTTCTTGCTTCGTCAATAAGAATAGAGTCAACCTCGTCGACAATTGCAAAGTTAGGCTTTCTCTGTACTCTGTCCTTGGCATATATCACCATATTATCACGCAGATAATCAAAACCCAGCTCATTGTTTGTAGCATATGTAACATCACAGTTGTATGCAGCACGGCGTTCTTCATTTGTCAGTCCGTGAAGAATACAGCCGACAGTAAGTCCTAAAAATCTTAAAACCTTACCCATTTCATCGGACTGCGTTTTCGCAAGATAATCGTTAACGGTGACAACATGAACGCCTTTTCCAGAAAGAGCATTCAGATAAGAAGCAACGCATGCAACAAGAGTTTTACCTTCACCGGTTTTCATTTCCGCAATACGTCCCTGATGAAGAACTATAGCACCGATAAGCTGTACTGGAAACGGTTTTTTACCCAAAACTCTATCTGCCGCTTCACGAACGGTAGCAAGCGCTTCCGGAAGGATCATATCAAGGTTCTCACCTGTTTCGAGCCTGTCCTTAAAATTCTGTGTCTGCGCTTTAAGTTCAGTATCAGACATTGCGGCATACTGATCTTCCAGTTTTAAAACACTTTCCTTAATTGGTTCTATTCTTGCAAGTTCCTTAGTACTGTAGGAGCCAAAAATTTTTCCAAAAATTCCCATTAACATTATCCGCCTTTACTAAAATTATATTTTACGCTGCCGCCAGAAACATGACCGGCACGGTTTTACAGTCATTATGTAACAAATCAACTGCAATTTAATACTCATATAATATTTTATAACAATTTCATATCTTTGTCAATAGGAATTTTGTTAAAAACAATTAAATATCATTTTAAATCATAGCAGCTGAAAACACTGTCAAGATGTTTTTCATCCGGTTTGACCGTAAATAAGCTTACCAGCGGAACTACAACAATTGAAAGAATCATTGTAATTGCGCCTGCATTTATAGGAGACGCAAGATTCAGTGGGAACGACGCAGCAGTCTTTGCAAGCTCAGGGAACCAGCCGAAGCCGAATAAAATCATATGTCCCACTGTCAGACCGATTCCCAGTACAAAGCTGGTCCAGACAGATGCTTTTGTAATTTTTTTGCTGAAAAGTCCGAACATAAAAGGCCCTAAAAATGCTCCTGCCAAAGCACCCCATGAATAAGACATAAGCGTTGAAATAGACGCATTTTTATTAAATGCAATTATAACAGAAATAATTAAAAATACCGCAATCAGCACACGCATTATAATTATTTCTTTTTTATCATCATGTTTTTTCATTTTAGGCTTAATAAAGTCTATAGTAAGCGTAGAGCTTGATGTAAGAACCAGCGAAGATAGTGTGGACATAGAAGCTGACAGCACCAGTACCACCACAAGACCGATAAGCAGATCTGGCAGAGCCGCTTTGAGTACCGCCGGGATCATTGCATCAAATTCGGGTTTTCCGTTGGAGTTAACACCGATTAAAGATTTTGAAGTATCTGAACTGTCAAGAGTACAGAATAGTCTGTCAAAACCGCCCAGAAGATAAGAACCACCCGCAACAACAAGAGCAAAAAGCGTTGAAATAATAGTTCCCTTTTTTATTGAACCTTCATCTTTAATTGCATAAAATTTATGTATCATCTGAGGAAGTCCCCATGTGCCAAGTGATGTCAGTATAATAACTCCCAACAGGTTTATAGGATCAGGTCCGAATAGCTTGTCGAAGCCGCCGCCGTCGGCTTCGATCTCACCCAGCTTAGCGATTGATTCTGTAAAACCGCCCTGATTGTTTACCGTACAGACTACAACAGCTATAATTCCGCCAAGCATAACTATTCCCTGAACAAAATCGTTTATTGCCGTCGCAGCATATCCCCCAAGAATTACATATATTGCAGTAATTATCGCCATAGCAATAATAAAAATTTTATATGATCCCTCTGAATCAAGATTAAACGCCATGTTAAACAGTCTCGACAACCCATTGTAAACCGACGCTGTATAAGGAATCAGAAAAATAAATACAATAAGTGCGGAAGCAATTTTCAATCCCTTAGAATCAAAACGTTTTTCAAAAAATTCCGGCATTGTTTTAGCATTTAAATGATTAGACATAATTCTTGTTCTTTTGCCCAGAACCATCCACGCAAGAGCGCTTCCTATCAGCGCATTACCTACGCCTATCCATGCCGCAGATACGCCGTAGCTCCAGCCGAACTGTCCGGCATAGCCTATAAACACTACGGCTGAAAAGTAAGAAGTACCGTAAGCAAACGCTGTAAGCCATGAACCTACATTTCTTCCTCCCAGAACAAAATCATTTACGGATTTTGTTTTTTTGGTTGTGTAAAGTCCTATGCCCATCATTACAGCTATGTAAATTACAAGCATACTAATTGTTAAAGCAGTCGTCATATTTTTATCTCCTTTATAAGTTTGTGGCTTTAAACCAGTAAAGCATTAATTATTTTACCAGTTTTTCTGATATTTGTCAATATATTTTCTTTGTTTTTGCAGAAAAATAAATGTTGAAGTCAGAGAAAACATTTGGTATAATAAATACATACTGATTTTAATTAAATAACTGGAGAATTATATAATGAAAATGAAAAAAAACGAATTGCAGAGCTTTGATGAAAAAACCTGCGGTTCTGTAATGTTTACAAGAGAAAACGGTATAAAGAAATATCTGCTAATAAAAAACGACAGCGGTCATATAGGCTTTCCGAAGGGACATGTTGAATACGGTGAAAGCGAAGCCGAAACTGCTGAAAGAGAAGTTTTTGAAGAAACCGGACTGAAAATTAAAATAAATACCGATACCCGTCAGGAATACACTTATGAAAATAAAGATTCCATAGTAAAAAACTGCATTTATTTCTGCAGCGAATTTAAAAATCAAACAATAAAATTACAGCAGGAGGAAATCTCGCAAAGCTGGCTGGTTGAGTATGATAAAGCAATGATGCTTTTAAATTATCCTCAGGATAAAATCATTCTTGAAAAGGCGGACAAAATGTATGACTAAAAAAGAAAAAGCACTGCTTGCCTGTGAAGCGCTTGAAAAAATCTATCCGGACGTTGAGTGCTCCTTAAATTTTACCAAGCCGTATGAGCTTATGATCGCAACCAGACTTTCCGCACAGTGTACCGACGCCAGAGTAAATATCGTGACTGAAACTCTTTTTAAAAAATACCCCACTCTGGAATCCTTTGCCGAAGCTGATTTATCAGAGCTTGAGGAAGTCGTAAAGCCATGCGGATTTTATCATACCAAAGCTAAAAGCATAAAAGAAATGGCAAATCAGCTTATCAATGATTTCGGCGGAGAAATTCCGCAGACTATGGAAGAACTTCTTACTATTTCCGGCATCGGACGCAAAACAGCAAATCTTTTGCTTGGAGATATTTACGGAAAGCCGTCCATTGTTACCGACACACATTTCATTAGAATAACCGGACGGCTGGGTCTTACAAAAAATACAGAGCCTAAAAAAGTCGAAATGGATCTAGTAAAATTGATTCCGCCTGAAATTTCATCTCATTTCTGTCATCAGGTAGTACAGTTCGGGAGAGATATCTGCAAAGCAAGAAAACCGGAATGCTCACAGTGCCCTTGCAGCGAGTTTTGTCAGTATTACAATAAATTGAAAAAATAACTTGTTGACAATATGCATGAATCCTGTTAAAATATAATTTATAAAATGTAAAGGGGGAATTTTTTTGTTTGGATATATCCGCCCCTTTAAACCGTATATGCGATTTTATGAATTTGAAATTTATAATGCATTCTATTGCGGATTATGCAAAAATCTCGGAAAAAATTACGGTCAGATTTATCGTCTTATGCTAAGCTACGATTTTGCTTTCCTAGGAATTCTTCATAATGCCGTAAACAATACGTGCAATAAAATAGAACGTCAGCACTGCATTATTCATCCGTTAAGCAAAAAAGCCTGTATATGCTGCGTCAGTAATCTGGACTACACCGCTTCTGCGGCAGTTATATCCATTTACCATAAAATCTGCGATACCATAATTGATAGTAACTTTATTATATCGGCATTTTTCAGAATAGTAAGATTTATACTGAAACCGGGATATAAAAAAGCTAAGTTAAAATATCCAAATTTGTGCAGCGGTATTGAATTTTATATGTCGGAACAGTCCAGAATAGAAAATGAACAATGTACCTCCATAGACCATGCCTGCGAACCTACCGCACAAATAATGTCTCTTATTGCGCAAGGCATATCTGAAAATCCGGAGGACAAGAAGTATCTATCTGGATTGGGCTATCACCTCGGCAGATTCACTTATATTGCCGACGCTTCTGATGATTTGGAAAAAGATATAAAAAACGGCAACTATAATCCCCTGTTTCTTAATTTTCAAGATATTGAGGAAGCCAAAAAATTTGCTGAGGAAAATATAAATATGTCAGTGGGAATGATTGCTGAATTTTACAGTAAAATAAATATTCATAAATTTAAAGAAATAATAGATAATATAATATATCTTGGATTGCCAAATTATAAATTGACCAATAAAAAAGAACGTAAAAAATTCAAAAATAATCAAACTGAGGTCTAATATTATTAAGAACGGAGCTATCAATGACGAATCCATATGAAATTTTAGGTGTAAAATCTGATGCCGGCAAGTCGGAAATAGACGCCGCATACAACCGTCTTATTACCGAATATAAAAATTCAGGCAGTTCAGATAAAATACAGGAGCTTACAACAGCTTATAATCAGGCTGTAAACCAGTATAATGAAAGTATAGTTCTTGGAAATACCGTTTCTCAGACCATTAATCCTTACTACGCCCCGTCTGACAGCGTAAATATAAATGTACATAAAGTCTCTGACAAATCGAATAATTATTGTTCTTCTGAAAATAATACTGATGATAAAAAATCAGAATGTCAAAATTCAGAAAACGTAAATGTTTATACTAATGATGTTTTCGGTTCTGTCAGGCAATTTATTGATATGAAACGGTATATTGAAGCTGAAAATCTTCTCAACAGCATAAATTATAAGGATACCGCTTTATGGCATTATCTTTACGGTAAAATGTGTTACGGCAGAGGCTGGATGAATCAGGCGGCAGTACATTTCCAGAGAGCCTATGTACTGGATCCTTCAAACCAGCAATACAGGGAGGAAAATATGCGGATTAATAATATGAAATTAAACTCCTCTAAAGTTCCGAAAGCAGTTATAGCTGGAGGTATCGCAGTATGCGCACTGAAAATATGCTATTATACCTCTCCCATAATAATAAATTTTTGTGACGATTTATAAAAAAATACAAGGTAAGCCTACGACCGTTAACAGAGGCAGAACTGGAGATAAAAAATGACAGATCCATATAAAGTATTAGGAATTTCACCGCAGGCAAGTGATGAAGAAGTAAAAACCGCTTACAGAAAGTTGTCTCAGCAATATCACCCTGACCATCATGCTGACAGCGTCATGGAAGAAATAGCAAATCAAAAAATGGCAGAAATTAATGCGGCATACGATCAGATAATGAATATGAGGCGAAGCGGAACTACTTATCAAAACTCAAATTCATCTTATACCGATATCAGAAGCATGATCGAAAACGGTAATTATACTGCTGCGGACAATATTCTGGAACAAAACAGAAACGATGCAAATGCAGAATGGAACTTTCTCAAAGGTACGGTATGCCTTTCAAGAGGTTGGCTGAACGACGCATATTCTTACTTTGAAAAGGCAGTCAGAATTGAACCCTCAAACCGTGAATATCAGGCGGCGTACACGCAGATGCAAAGCAAAAGGAACGGACAGATGTACGGTAATCCGTACAACACAGCCGGAAATAATACCAACAGCACAGCCAACACTTTATGCAATCTGTGCCAATGCATGATATGCGCCGACTGTCTGTGCGACTGTTTTTAATATTATGAATAACGTAAGCTATAAAGTTGCTTTGGGCGGAGTGATTTCGTCACTATGCCTTCTTGCAATGTTTCTAACAAGTGTTGCTCCGTTTCTGTATCTCACGCTTCCAATGATTGCCGGCGCTTTGATAACAATCATTGTAGTAGAAGTAAATATGTCATGGGCGTTTCTGACATATGTCGCAGTTAGTCTGCTTTCAATATTTGTTACTCCTAATAAGGAAGCCGCAGTAATTTTTATTCTGTTTTTCGGACATTATCCTATAATAAAGCAAAAACTTGAAAGTATTCATATCAAATTATTAAAATGGATACTGAAATTTATTATATTTAATATTTGCATTGTAATTGATTATCAGATTACACTGCATCTTCTGGGAATAGACGATTTTGCAGATGATTTTGCAATGTTTGGTAAATTCGGGATTTATATACTCTGGTTTTTGACAAATATTATTTTTATTGTTTATGACTATGCTTTAAGCGGCTGTATCGAAATGTACATAAAATATCTTAAACCAAAAATATTTGGAAACAAACCAAAATAAAAACATACCGCAGCGGAAACAGACTCCACTGCGGTATATTATTATATAATTTTCCTTTTTAATATAATTAAATCAAAAATATTCAATTTGCTATCCTTATATAAATCATACTTTATAAATTCTTCTTCCATTAAATTCCCTGATTTTACTAGCCATTTCTGAAATTTTACTATATCTGATACCGTTATAACAATTGGCTTTTCTCCTAATGATTCAAAATTTTTGTCATATTTTTCTGCATATTCCTGAGCTGTTGAATTTTCATATCCATAAATTGTACCTTTGAAAAAATAATTACCATTTTGATCAGCCATTGTATATATTGTTTCCTGACTGTCAGCAATTTCACATTTAGGATTTTCTATTGTTATATTTTTTAGATCTGTGCACCACATAAATGCACTCTCTCCTATACTAATTACACTATCGGGTATTGTTATACTTACCAAACTTGTACCAGCAAATGCACTGTTTCCAATTGATATAACGCTGTCTGGAATTTCTATACTTGTCAAGTTACAATAAGAAAATGTTTTGTCACCAATTGATGTAATTCCCTCTGGTATCGTTATGCTTTCCAGGATATCGCAATAATAAAATGCACCGTTTCCAATTGATGCAACACTGTCTGGAATTGTTATGCTTGTCAAGCTTGTACAATACTCTAATGCATAATTTCCAATTGACGTAACACTATTTGGAATTGTTATACTTGTCAAACTTGTACAATACCCAAATGCGTTAACTCCTATTGATGTAACCCCGTCTGGGATTGTTATGCTTGTTAAGTTTTTGCAATAAAAAAATGCAAGATCTCCAATCGAAGTAACACTTTCCGGGATTGTTATGCTTGTTAAATTTTCACAGCCATAAAACGCTTCCTCAATTATTGTAACCGGAAGTCCTTTTATTTTGCTCGGAATTTCAACTTCTGTTACCGATTGATCACAAGCGGTAATTTTAACATAATCAAAAACTCCGTCCATGTCTTCATCAACAGTAACATAAGTCATACTATCATATATTCCCTCATCTGCTTCAACAATGAAGGATTGTCCCCCGGCAAAGGCTGCCAAAACCAATGCCAATGCAGCTGCTGAACTCAAAAATTTTCTTACAATATTCAACAATAATCACCATACCTAATTTATACTGATATTTTATCATACTTGTTTATTTATGTCAATAAAATATATTTCAAGATTTCTTCACCCATAAAATCTAAACCGCATATTATATAAAAGAAAATCTAATGGGAAACGAGGGCTTGTTATGAATAAGGAAAATGTATTTCTGGTAGTAGGCGGAGATTTGCGTCAGGTCTATACTGCAAAAAAACTGGCTGAAAATAATAAGGTATACGCTGCAGGATTTGACAATAACATTATAGGCGACAGCAATGTAATACATGTTGATCACAAACTGGAACTTCCGGAAATCGCAGATTATATAATTCTTCCTCTGCCTGCATCACAAAACGGAGTTTTTGTAAATGCGCCGTTTTGCAGAAACAATATTCCCCTGACAAGTCTGGCTCCGCTTCTTAAATGCGACGGAATAATTTTCGGCGGAAAAATTGACCCTTCAACCATGAAGATTTTCAATAAATGCGGAATTAAGACAGTTGATTATTTTGAAAGAGAAGAGCTTAATGTCCTGAATGCAGTTCCTACAGCAGAAGGCGCTGTTCAGATTGCTATGGAAGAAATGGCTTCTACTATATATGGTCAAAAGGTACTGATAACCGGTTTCGGAAGAATTTCAAAAGTACTTATAAAGATACTAAACGGATTAGGCGCTGATATCACAGTTACAGCAAGAAAATATTCTGATTTGTCATGGGCTGAAATTTACGGCTGCAAAGCCGTTCATACATCGACTCTTGAAAATATTATCGGAGAATATGACTTGATTTTCAATACTGTTCCGGCTGTAATACTAAACGAAAAATGCCTGAACCAAATAAAAAATGATGCCCTTATAATAGATCTTGCTTCAAAACCGGGAGGCGTTGATTTTGATACTGCCGGAAAGCTTGGACTGAAAGTCGTTTGGGCGTTATCACTGCCCGGAAAAATTGCGCCTGTTACCTCCGGAGAAATAATCGCCTGTACTATCCTTAACATCCTGAAGGAGAGGAGATACACGGATGACTGACCTTTCAAATGTTAAAATCGGTTTTGCAGTAACAGGTTCATTCTGTACATTTGAAAAAGCATTTGCAGAAGCTGAAAAACTAAGAAAAGCCGGTGCAGAGCTTATCCCTGTTATGTCTTATAACGCTTCTTCAATTGATTCAAGATTCGGAGAAGCTGTAAATAACATAAAAAAACTCGAAAATATCTGCGGACGAAAAGTTATTAATACAATTGACGGCGCAGAACCTATCGGTCCCCAAAAAATGACTGATATTATAGTTGTCTGTCCATGCACCGGTAATACATGTGCAAAGCTTGCCATGAGTATTACAGATACACCTGTTACAATGGCAGTAAAATCTCATATCAGAAACGGCAAACCGGTAGTTATTGCACTTGCATCAAACGATTCATTAGCCGGTTCAATGAAAAATATAGGACATCTGATGAATATGAAAAATTATTATTTTGTTCCCGTTTATCAGGACGACTATCATAAAAAGCCAACCTCGGCAGTTTGTGATTTTTCAAGACTTGAAGAAACAATAATTAATGCTCTTAATCAAAAACAAATCCAGCCAATATTATGCTGAATATATTAATATGAAAATAATTTCTGACCGGTATTTATTATATCGGTCAGAAATCAATTTATAAACATATTATACAAAAAAATATTAATAGTATTGTTTTTTTGAAAAATATGATAAAAAATACTTGATTTTCTTATAATTATAAGTTATAATGGAATAAGAAAAAAATTTTAAAAAAGAGATCAGAGAATTTAGGATGACAACAAAAAAATATTATGGTATTTTATTACCGCCTGTTATAACTTTATGTTTAATAGGTTTTTTCTTTATGTTTTTCGGGATTTTTCCATTTGGAAATAAAACTGTATCATGGTGCGACATGAACCAGCAGACCATACCTTTATTGATGGATTTAAAAGATATTCTTGAAGGTAAAAGCAGTATTTTTTACAGTACGGGAAATGCCGGAGGAATGAATTTCTGGGGCGTGTTTCTCTTTTTTATAGCCAGTCCGTTTTATCTGCTGGTAATATTTATTGAAAAATCTCACTTGATTTATTTTGTAAATATATTGTTTGCTGTCAAGCTTACAGTATCTTCTATAACAGCAGCAATTTATTTTAAATATTCACATAAAAAACTTAAAACCGGTTACGTTGTTATACTAAGCGTCATGTACGCTCTCTGCGGTTATGGCATAATGTATTATCAAACCTTGGTATGGCTTGATATAATGTACCTTTTTCCTCTGCTCGTTATGTCAATTGAAAAGATGTGCACACAAAACAAATCAGCAATGTATTGTGCAGTTCTTTCTCTTATGGTAGCGATCAATTATTACTTATCTTTTATGATCGTTATTTACATTATGATTTCAGTTCCGCTGTTTATTTATATCAGATGCAGATCAAATCAGCGTAAAAAAGCTGCGTTTTCTTTTATATCCTCAAGCTTTATTTCTCTGCTGATCACTGCTCCGGTATGGCTGTGTTCATTCCTTCAGATTTCAGAATCTGCAAGAGGCGGCAATACTATTTCAGGAATTATGTATGATAATATGTTTAAAAATACAGGAAATAAGCTGTCTGTTATAATGTGTACCGCTTTGTGTGCCGCTGTAATTCCTTTTTTTATTAAAAATAAAATTACCAGAAAAAAAAGCGTACAATATAATCTTATTTTACTGGCGTTTATGACGGCTCCTGTGTTTCTGGATCCAATAAATAAGATGTGGCATACAGGAAGCTATCAATGCTTTCCGCTTAGATATGGATTTATAATTATTTTCACATTGCTTACTCTGTCAGCCCATTACTTTGAGTCGATCGGCGAATACGGTAAAACATCATACGGTTTCGCCGTTATTCTGATTATTCTTGTATTAAGCTTTTTTGCCGTCAGCGTATACACTGTAAAAACTAAAAAAAATACGCTGACAAGCTATGTTAATATATTGCATATCAGTAAAGATTCTCTGAAAATCCTTATGACTCTTGCTGTTTTTGCATGCTTGATTTATATTATAAGCATAATTACAGTACGGCAAAAGCTTCTGAGTTATAAAATGTTTTGTCTGATTATATCCAGCGTATTTATAACTGAATTTTCAATAAGCGCATCAGTTAATATCGGATATGCCGTAAACGACGGTGAAATTTTTACATGCAGCGCAAGTCTAGAAAATAAAACTGCTCAAGAACCATATTACAGAACAAAAACCGAAAAAAAGTATCTCCATGTAAATATGATAGGCGGACTGGGTTATAATTCCATATCCCATTATACTTCCCTTACTTCAGAACAGTACATGTATGCTATGAAAAAACTTGGCTATTCATCATATTGGATGGAAGTGGGTTCAAACGGAGGAACAATTCTTACAGACGCTTTACTTTCCATAAAGTATTCCATAGGAGAATATTTTGGTTTTAACTCCTGCCAAAGCATTATTAAAACCGACAGTAAGCTTAAAATAGCTGAAAACAAGATATGTTGTCCTATAGGAATTCTTAGCAATACGGCTCCTGAAAAAATGAGTGATCTGGATTTTGACGACAGGTTTTCCGTCCAGAGCGAGCTTGCAGAAAGACTTCTCGGCAGTGATGAAATGCTGCATAAATACAACAGCTCATATATAGCTGACGGTACCGTTAAATACAAAAACGGAAAATATATAATAACAGCTACCGAACCTGATAAAGCTCTTTGTCAGATAAGATACTCACTTAATATAAAAGAAAATCAAATACTGTATTTTGACGTATTTGACAGGCTCAGCAACAACATTTCCGAAAATTATTATGAATCTGTTAAGGTTTACGTAAACGGTAACTGTATCACATCAAGTTACCCTTCGCAAAAAAATAACGGTATTTTAAAGCTTGGAGAATTTAATAATGAAAGTGTCGAAATAATAATTATAATGACAAAAGATATTGCTGTTAAATCATTCGGCGTTTTCGGCATTGAAACTGAAACGTTTAAGTATTACACAGATAAATTACAGGGATGCGATTTTTATTCCCATGGCAGATTTATTACCGCAAATCTTAATACTGAACATGAAAGCTATTTATATATGGCTATTCCCTATGACAAAGGTCTTACTGCTTATATAAACGGCAAAAAAACAACTCTTTATAAAGTAAACGACAGTTTTTGCGCAGTTAAGATGCAGCCGGGAAAAAACAGTATTAAGCTTTCATTTATGCCGCCTGGAATGGTTATCAGTCTTATAATGCTTATAGCAGGAATTGTAACTATTATAGTGTGGAAACTTAAACTGTCTCGTCTTTCAAGACCAAGGCAAATATTATGCAAATTGTCTTCATTATTTTGTATTATTTGCTTTACAGGAACTTTTATATTTATTTACATTATACCTACGGCTTTACGTTTAGCTGTGTGGATTTCTGATTTGATTTCAAAATAAGCTGTTATATAATTTGTCCTCTCATAATTATATCAGCTGTGAAATATAAAAAATAAGAAAAAAGGTGGTAAATTAAATGGAATTACAAGGTATCAGTAAACTGGATTTGAAAAAAAGAAACCGAATGCAAATTTTAAGAGTTATCAGAGAATCGGGTCCTATTTCCAGAGTCGATATTGCAAGTTCTATGAAAATCACAAGAGCAGCAGTTACGATAATAACAAATGAAATGATCAATGAAGGCGTACTTTACGAAGTCGGCGAAGCGCCTGTTTCATTGGAAAATCTTCAGAAGGGCAGACGAAAGATTCTGATCGATATCAACGAAAATTTTAAGTTTGCATTCGGAGCTTCCATAAGTGATGAATTGATCTGTGTAGGTCTAACAAATCTGAACGGTAAAATCATGGATAAAACCAACACTAAAATTACTGAGAATATGACTGCTGAAGATATTCTTGAATATATAACTGCAGCATGCAAAAATATTATGCAGAACAGCTGTCTTGACTCTTCTCAAATTATTGGTCTTGGACTTGGAATACAAACAGATATGTGCAGTAAAATGAAAGTATATTTTAAAGACGGAAAACTCGATTATACTCCGGTTACTGAAGTATTATCAGATAAACTTGGCTTCGATGTTATCTGCGCTAATCTTTCAAGCGTTCTTGCACTGGCAAACCAAATGCAGGATGTTAAAGATCGCAAGGGTAACTATGCTTTCATTCAGCTTGGAAAACATGTAAATCTCTCTATACTCCTTGAAAATGAAATAATGAATGAGAATGTATATTATACCAATCATGTTGAAAATATGATCGTTAATCCGGGCGGAAGAAAAATTGACGGATATCCTGACGGCTCCGTCAAGGCTGAACTGACATACGATGCAATAATTAACAAATACCGTGAAATTTATTCAAAGGAAAATACTCCGATTCTCTGGGAAATAACAAACGGTGATGCAAACAAAATATATTACAAAACCCTATGTGCGGCAGCCGCTAAAGGTGATGCAAAAATGCTTGAAGTTTTAGACGGAATACTTGGATGCCTGGCAGTACTTATTAATAATATTTCAACTGCATTTTTTACAAGAAGTACAATACTCCATGGTTTCAATATGAATGACTGGATGTTCGAATATTTTAAAAAACACCTTATAAACTACTGCGGTGAAGAAACAGCAAAAAAAGTACGGTTAAGCTGCGTTGAAGAAAATCTTGAATTCAAAGGCGGAAACTGTATAGTAATAGCCGAAAACTTTTATAATAAAGGCGGTTTGTACGAAGAATAAACAAAAAATTAAAGCAGCTCAGATTAACTAAGCTGCTTTTTTATCAATAATCTTTGACTATTATTTCCGAAAATCTTGAAATTTATTGAAAATATGATATAATATAAAGAAGTAATGATATAAAGGGGTGAATTACATGAGTGAAACCATTACTTATTTGATTAAATTCTGCGCAATGTTTTTTCTTATATTGCTGCTAATCTTTATACTAGCAGTAGTAACACCGAAGCTTGCATCAAAAATTGATAAACTTATTTCCAGAATTATTAAACCCAAACCCGAAAGGGTGGATGATAATATATATAAAGTTAAAAGTATTTATGATATACCTGAAAAAAAAGACACTGTTGAAAAAAATAATGAAAACGGAGATATTGAAAATGGCAAAGAATAATTCAAAAATGGTTGAAGCAATTACTCCTATGGATGAGGATTTTGCAAAATGGTACACCGATATTGTAAAAAAAGCTGAGCTTATTGAATATACCAGCGTTAAAGGCTGTATGGTCATCAGACCATATGCTTATGCAATCTGGGAAAATATTCAGAAAATACTTGATGGAATGTTTAAAGAAACCGGTCATGAAAATGTGTGCATGCCTATGTTCATTCCCGAAAGTCTTTTACAGAAGGAAAAAGATCATGTAGAAGGATTTGCACCTGAAGTCGCATGGGTCACATACGGCGGAAGTGAAAAGCTTGAAGACAGACTTTGTGTTCGTCCTACTTCTGAAACACTTTTCTGTGAACATTATTCACACATTATTCACTCTTACCGTGATCTGCCGAAATTATATAATCAATGGGTAAGCGTTGTAAGATGGGAAAAGACAACACGTCCTTTCCTTCGTTCAAGAGAGTTTTTATGGCAGGAAGGACACACCATTCATGCTACGGCAAAAGAAGCTATTGAAGAAACAGAAAGAATGCTTAATGTGTATGCAGACTTCTGTGAAAAAAGTCTTGCAATGCCTGTAGTTAAAGGTAAGAAAACTGAAAGCGACAAATTTGCAGGTGCTGTTTCAACTTATGCAATTGAAGCTCTTATGCATGACGGTAAAGCTCTTCAGGCAGGTACGTCGCATTATTTTGGAGACGGTTTTGCAAAAGCTTTTGATATTGAATACACTGATAAAGAAAATAAAAAAGTATTTCCTCACCAGACAAGCTGGGGCGTTACTACACGTCTTATAGGTGCAATAATAATGACTCACGGCGATGACAGCGGACTTGTACTTCCTCCTGCCATAGCTCCTATACAGGCAGTTATTGTTCCGATAGCTCAGCACAAAGAAGGAGTACTTGACAAGGCTAATGAGCTTCTGGAAAGTCTTAAAGCTTGCGGTATACGTGCAAAGCTTGACGACAGCGATAATTCACCGGGCTGGAAATTTGCAGAGTATGAAATGAAAGGAGTACCTGTCAGAATTGAAATAGGCCCTAAGGACATTGAAAATAACCAGTGTGTTATTGTAACACGCCATAATCGTGAAAAGACAATTGTCTCCATTGAAAATCTGTCTGATATATTCTGTAAAGCTGTTTCCGATAAGCTTCAGGACGTTCACGACGGAATGTATCAAAAGGCTCTTGAAAACAGAAAAAAGAAAACCTACTCATGCACTACCATTGAAGAAATTATTAGCGCTCTTGAACAAAACGGAGACGGCTTTATCAAAGCAATGTGGTGCGGAGACGAAGCTTGCGAAGACGCTGTTAAGGAAAAAACCGGCGTTGGTTCACGCTGTATTCCTTTTGAACAGGAAAACCTCTCTGACAAATGCATTTGCTGCGGAAAGCCTGCTAAATGTATGGTATACTGGGGCAAAGCTTATTAAATAAAAAAGAACCTGTACTTACATAAATTTTTGTGCAGGTTCTTTATATAAAAAGAAATAATCCCCTGAATACATATTCAGGGGATTATCTTTTGAGCAGATTTATTCAATTGAATACTCCAAATAAATCATTCACCAGTATAATTTAATATTTTATGAATACCCTCTGTAATAGACAGATATTCTCCATAAATAGCATCAAGATATTCAATACCAGCTTGCTCAATGTGGTAATAAACTCTAACACGACGTTTACCAATTAATTCTTTTCTGTCAGAAATCATTCCTTTATCAATCAAACGATAAAGACTTGGGTACATCGTGCCTTCCTTCAAAATAAACAGACCTTCGCTGCGCTTTTCAAGTTCTTGAGTCAACTGATATCCATACATGTCATCTTCTTTTAACAGATGGAGAATAAGCAATTCAGTCATACCACGTTTTAAATTTTCTTGTATCTTCACAATATCACCTCTATATAATATTAAACCATAAAAATTGATTTTTGTCAATAGCTATTTTAAAAAAATAGTATATTTTTTTATGATTTTGTTTTTTTTTAAAGAATAAATTATTTTTATTCAATAATAAAATTAATTTCTCCCATACTGCAATCTGTTTTAAAATAATATTTTCCGTCTTTATTTTGAGGATTTTCTATATTATTAACACTAACATTGCCTTTGAGAACATTAAAATTATAATCAGATTCGTTACCGTATAAGGTAGCGTTAACATCGCCCATACTGCACACTATGCTGCAATTGCCTTTAATAATACCCGAAAGCGTCAGATCACAAAATTTGTTTTCTATCTTCACTGATTCACTTACAAAATTACAAAACTCTGCATCTCCGGATCTCAGCGTCAAATCAGCTGCAGCAGCGTCAACATTCATACAGCTTATGCCTCCCCCCTTATTGTCGATTTTAACATAATCACAGGTAAGATTAGTAATATTACTGCTGCCTGTTCCGCAGTCTATAAATATTCTTTCTGCCATAATATAGCTTAATTCAGATGAACCGTATCTGCTGTTTATCTGAACATCTTTAAAGTTAAGCGAAGCGGGTATATAAATATTTATTTTCCCTTGCTTATGAAGAAAGCCGGGTATAAATGTTGTCTGATACCATTTTTTAGTCTCATATCTGAGTTTAAAAGTATTATTAGTAGTAGAATAATCCAGAAATTGCTTTGAAATATTGTCCGCCTTAATATTAAATTCCTCAACATCATTAGTACAAACTATATTTATATCAGCCAAAGAAACATTTATATCAAGATTAAAGACTCCGGAAGAAGGAACATTTGCTTCAAAATCAGTCAGTTCCAAGGATTTCACATAATCTCCCTTTGCTCCCATAGCAAGTCCTATAACAGCAAGAACAATGCCAACAACTAAAACAGCGGAGGGAATTATTACTTTTAATTTCTTTTTTATTTTCATACCTTAACCGCCTTTCTGCCAATTAATTTATTAAATAATAAAATAAGACTTTTAACAGTTAATTTGAAAATATAAAAAACCAAATTCATAACCGGAACAAATAAAAGTACAGCCGCACTAGCCATCACCATTCCGGTTCCCATAAAAAATAAACCCACTGAAGTATTATTGCTTATGTAAGGTATGCTCATACAAAATAAAACAATTCCTGCAACTGCCATAAGCAGAAGTATTCCGGCGGCAGCTATAAAGAGTGCAGCAGCTGCTAACGCAATGATCAGCGTGACTCCTCCCCACACAGGAAATAGCAGTATTGTCATTAATAAAGCTGTTCTCCTCTGAGATTTAGTCATTTTCCCTTTAGCTTTTTTTACATTTGACCTTGTCTGATTAAGCATACCTGAAATAGTATTCTTATTCTTTAAAATTTTTTCTGCCAGTTCTTTGGGACTTCCAAGATTTTTAATAACATTATATTCGTTTTCGAGTCCGGCGTCAGTAAAATATTTATCATAATACCTCAGAGCTGCATTACGCTCCTTTGCCGGAAGCGGATGAAGATAAGCTTTAAGTTTTGAAAGATAATCATACTTTGTCATTTTACGCTGTTTCTCCCTTGTTATATATGTTCTATCTATTATATATTATTCTTCGCCATAATGAATATCATAACATCTAAGATTTATCCGCACAATGCATATACATACATTTCACATGACATTACACAATACCAATTTATATTATATACCAAATAAATAAAAAAGTCAACGAGCAAAAATAAAACTTTTATAAATTTATATCCAAAGACAATGTCCTACACCTCTCAGGCGGCAAATATCTTTAAATTCTTGGAAACGGTTCACTGAATCTGTTTCATAAACAGTATGATTTTTCACAGCAGAAATTTGAAACAAAAAAGCGGACAAACTGTCCGCTTGCTTATCCGCATAATACCTTTTTACTATTGTTTATAAATTTCAACTGTACAATTTAATGCTTCCTCACCATGTGGTTTTATCTGTATCAATTGATTCCGGTATTCTATAAGATTCTCTTTCTTCAGATACTGAACTCTGTTTTTTATAAACACTGGAGCTATTCCCAAAACATTAGAAATATTTTTAACGGAAAGATACTCGTTTTTAAATTCCAAAGCTGCTTTAAGTATAAAATAATCCAGAATATTTATGTTATTTTCATTATTACCGTATTCTGTTTCATCATTATAATTCTGATAAATTGAAGATTCATATGCCGATGTTTCGAAATTATTATCATTACTATCAGAATTAACATATAATTCAGGCAGATCTTCAGCGTTTTTCAGTCCGTCCAGCTTTTTAATTATATTATAAACAGTTTCAAACATTTTAGATGTTTCATTATTACCTGATTTAATAAAGTTATCCGAACTTCCTACAATAATTAAAAGTTCCTTAGCTCTTGACAAAGCCACATTAATTCTGCGACTGTCTCTGGCAAAACCTATGGCGTGCTGATTATTATTTCTAGCAAAGCTTATTAAAATTATATCTTCTTCCATACCCTGAAAACGGTCCACTGAACCAATTCTCAAAGTTATATGTCCGAATTGCTTATAATAACCGTTATTAATCAGTTTTTCCTCAATAAGCTTGACTTGAGCATCATAAAAGGTAATAATACCTATACTTTTATGTGAATTGTTATCGGTCAGATTCTTTTCTAATAAACATAGGATTTTTTTAATGCATTCAGCTTCAAACTCATTAGAATAACTTTTATTATTTTTCTTTTCATAATACTTTTCTATATTAGGCACGTCATACCAAATCACATGATTGTCAGCATTGATCCCACGTCCCTGACAGCAATGCCGTTTAAATTCAGACGCAGGCGATTCCAGTCTTCCAGCGTCTGTATTTACATAAAACTGATTTATCAGCGCCGCAATATCCTTATGCATACGATATTGCCTGAAAAGCATAGTTCTCATATCTGTTCCGGACTTTTCATAGAGTTCTTCAAACAAACTTACTTTAATAAGCTTTTTCAGCTGATCATCATCTTCTTCAATTTCATCGTATGCATTCTGGTCAATAAACGGCGGAAGCTGTTTATGGTCTCCAACTAAAATAATTTTCCTGCCTTTAAGCATAGGGAGTATAATATCAGGAGGAGTACTTTTACTTGCTTCGTCAATTATCACCACGTCAAAAGACGGATAATTTTCATTAAAGTCCTTTGTACCGCTTTGTATACACGTAATTCCTATAACGTTTGCATTTTCAATGTAAAGTTTTTTCAATTCGCTGTAGTTATTTGAGCTTTCGTCTGAAATCCTGTTTCTCCATTCATCAAGCAGCTTCTTCCATTTTTTATATCGGTTATATCTAATACTGTAATATCTGTTTACATTATATTCAAGTTCGTCAAGATTAATTTTCTCAAAATCAAAGTTCTTTAATGCGGCAGAATAAAAATCATCCTTTATATGTTCTTTAAAATACTCAACCGAATATTTATAATCTCTAACAGCGTTCATACAATCATTATATATCTTTTCATACTTACCTTTAAAGCTGTAGTATTGAGCGTCATAATCCTCTCCCAATGCATCAAGGCAAAAGTGAAAGGACTCAACATTATCTGTAAATTCCCTATCAGTTCTTAAATTATAAATTTTTTCACATATTCTTATTGTTTTAAGCTGAATGCTCATTATAAGATTTTCAGCACGTCTATAATAAATCGCAGCAACCTGATTCCATTTATGACCGAATATAAGTCTTTTTATTCCGTAAGGTTCAGAATCAAGTATTCTTTCACCTTCTTCATAAAGAGACTGAACCATTTCTCTGTCGGCATAATAAAAAACCCCCTCATAGGCAGTACGTTCAATTATTCTGCTGCTGACCGTCTCTGTTATATAACGGAACTGAGAAACGAATTTTTCAGTATATTCATTATAAAATTTCATATCAGCTTCATACTCACGAATCATATCCAAATCTGCTTTAATATCCATATATTTATCTTCTAAATCATTATAAATACTGTTAGGCAATTTAAAATCAGGAGGATAACAATCCCTTGCTTTATTTGCTTTTTCCATATCGTCATTTTCATAAGCGTCGGTTATAAGCTCAAAAAATTCTGCTCTCTGCTTTTTGGCGTCCTCTAATACATTCTGAAAAAAGTAAAGCTGTGATTCATGAAAATTCTTATTTTTCTCTAACTCTTTAATATTTTCCGCAAGCTCCAGCAATTCAGGAAAGCGTTCCTTCGATTCTTTTAAAAACGTCAGACGACCTGTTAAATTCTTATCCATTTTCTTAGTAGCTTCTGATATCTGTGAAATCCATGTCCTGACAACATTATCCTCTACAAACGGAAGTCCTTCTTCTTCAACCCTTAAAGCGTCACCCTTTCGCAGTACTCTTATATCTGCATGATTCATTACCCTTGAAATAGCATTATCAACCGCAAGATTAGACTGTGATACAATAAGCGTTTTCAGTCCTCTAACAGCATTCTGATAGCAGATTTCAGCTATAACGGTAGTTTTTCCTGTTCCGGGAGGACCTTGTATCAAATATAAATCTTCTGCATTAAGCGCCCCTTCAACAGCGCTTATCTGTTCAGGATTCATTGTTTTTGTAAGAAGATTTTCCACAGTTAAGGTTACATTTTCTCCGATTTCACGATTAGCTTTTTTAGGATCAAACAAAAATTCCGGCAGACGGCGGTTTACAGCTTCGCCTTTACAGAGCTTGTCCAGTCCGGACTTCATTCTTTTACATGTAATATCAACTGCCCCATCATATATAATCAAATGTGTTCCGGCAGTCAAACGGGACATAATTTTTGAAAGCTCACTGCCGAACGGCTGTATGAATAAAACTTGGCTTTCATACCGTTCAACCTTACCGAATCCCCATGAAGGCTGATTTTTTTCATCTAAAAAACCAACGCTAAGATTACGTATAACTGCACTAGGTTTCAAATTACTTGTAATAATAATTATTTTTTCGTTTTTCACTTCAGCACTGTCGCATGTAAATTTATATGAATTTTGTTCAGCCTTTTTCTGCATTGATTCAATATAATCGTACCACATTGCAAACCGCTGCTTGATTTCTTCATTTATATATGTAAAATCTTCACTTTTTTCCTGTAAAAAAACAAGATTCAGTTTTCTTCCGTCAGTTATGGTTTTATCTGTCACAGATGTACAGAAAAAATTATTGTGCTCCAAGCTTCCTGAAAGTACAATATTTTTGCCGTCAAAAATAAATCCCAGACATACTGTCTTACCGTCAATAACAGCGGCGGTAATCTCAAAGGTCTTATTATCCGGAAACATTATTAAAGGCAGTTCATATTTTGAATTGTATTTTACATTACTGTACTGTTTCAATTCGTCTATCGCTCTGGGTGACATACTCAAATTAAGATGTAATGTTTTAGTATTATCCATATAACCGCCTCCAATACTCAATTAAAATTATTATAGCATAAAGCGAACAATATTACAATTATTATAATATACAAAAATACCGTGTAATTCGATACACGGTATTCCTATAAATATATTTCCGGTCAGTTTTAATTAACAATTGCAATACACCTTTATGGCTTCTGACATAAATTCAGCAGTACCATTTCCGTAATTGTCAATATTAATTCTGAAACGTTCATCTTTTGTATACATTTCACTTAATCCGTAAAGAATTTCATTATTGCAGAGATAGTAATTCTCAGTGATAAACTCCTGCCACTTCTTTACAATTGCTTGTACTGAACTGTCAGATGGATTTACACCATTTTTCATACAATCTGCAAACTCTAAAATGATATCTTTCATATCAGAGTTTATCATATCCCATTTTGACTTTGTATAAGATGCAGTCTTTTCTGTATATTCCTTGTATGAATTTGTATTTCCCCACTTTTCTTTAGCTTCCTGTGCATATTTTTCACGAGCCTTTTCAAATTCACTGTTGTCAAATAAATTAAGATTCACAACAATTTCTCCTTTCACCGCACTATCAAGAGCCTTTATTAGCCGTTCCAAACGATCTTTTTTCAATGTCAGAAGTCTCTTCTGCTCTATAAGTGCTTTCCGTTTATTATAATTTGGAGAAGACAGAATTTCTGCAATACTTTTTAAAGAAAAATCAAGCTCACGATAAAATAAAATCTCCTGCATTCGCTCCAGAGAACGTTCATCATAAGAACGATAACCATTTTGTTCGTCAACAAAAGATGGATTAAGCAAGCCTATTTCATCATAATAGTGCAGTGTGCGCACACTGACTCCCGTTAACTTTGCAAATTCTCTAATATGCATTTTCATATTTCCGCCTCCTTGATTATGAGTATACACTATAACGTAACGTGAATGTCAATAGGTATAAATAAAATTTTATTAAAAAACTCCCCTGCAAAATGCAGAGGAGTAAATTTCTGTATTATTGATTTTTCTTAGATTCAAGATCAGCAAGAGCGTCTTTTCTGGAAAGATTTATTCTGCCCTGCTTGTCAATTTCAACAACCTTAACAACAATTTCATCACCGATCGAAACAACGTCCTCGACCTTTTCAACTCTTGCCTTATCCAGCTTTGAAATGTGAACCAGACCGTCCTTACCCGGAGCAATTTCAACAAATGCACCGAATGACATAATTCGTACAACCTTACCCTTGTAAATAGAACCTACTTCCGGTCCGGCAGCGATTGTATGAACAATTGACAGTGCTTTATTACACTTATCAAGATCAACTCCGGAAACAAATACACTTCCATCCTCATTAATATCAATCTTTACATCACATTCAGCAGTAATTTTCTGAATAACCTTTCCGCCCTGACCGATTACATCTCTTATCTTTTCAACATCAATCTTTGTCTGAAGCATTTTCGGAGCATACTTATTTACAGTCTCTCTCGGCTGAGGAATAGCCTTCAACATAATCTCGTCAAGGATATAAAGTCTTGCTTTTCTTGTCTTTTCAAAAGCTTCTTTAATAATCGCAGGAGTAAGACCGTCAACCTTGATATCAACCTGAATCGCAGTAATACCCTTATGAGTACCGCCGACTTTAAAGTCCATATCACCGAAGAAATCTTCCAGTCCCTGAATATCAACCATTGTCATAAATTCATCACTGTCAGGCTTTGTAATAAGTCCGCATGAAATACCTGCAACCGGTGCTTTGATCGGTACGCCTGCGTCCATAAGAGCCAATGTAGAGCCGCAAATTGAACCCTGTGATGTTGAACCGTTTGAAGAAAGTACTTCTGATACAAGTCTCAGTGCATAAGGGAATTCCTCAACAGACGGAATTACAGGCTCTAACGCTCTTTCAGCCAGAGCTCCGTGACCGATTTCACGTCTGCCAGGACCTCTGCTCGGCTTTGTTTCGCCTACAGAATATGAAGGAAAATTATAGTGATGCATATATCTCTTAGACTCTTCTTCATCAAGACCATCAATTCTCTGTGCTTCACTTATTGGTCCTAATGTAGCAATTGTAAGAACCTGAGTTTGTCCTCTTGTAAACAGTCCGGAACCGTGAACTCTCGGCAGTACGCCTACTTCAGCAGCCAATGGTCTGATCTCATCAATACCTCTTCCGTCTACACGCTTGCCTTCATAAAGCCAGTTTCTTACGATTTTCTTCTGAAGCTTATAAATACATTCATCAATCATTGCAGTCTGTTCAGGATAAACCTCATCAAACTTTTCATGAATATCGTCCTTAATAGGCTGAAGTCTTTCCTCACGAATATTTTTATCATTTGTATCAAGAGCAAATTTTACTCTTTCAGACGCAAATTCTTCAATTGAGTCAAACATATCGTGATCGACTTCCTGTGACTCAAATTCAAATTTCTTCTTTCCGATTTGTGCCTGAATGTCACTGATAAATGCAACTATTTTTTTGATTTCCTCATGACCCTTTAAAATTGCATCAAGCATTATATCGTCTTCAACCTGATTAGCGCCCGCTTCAATCATAACGATTTTTTCAGCAGAACCTGCAACAGTAAGATTAAGATCGGTTTTAGCTCTCTGCTCCAGATTTGGATTAAGAACGATTTCACCGTCAACAAGTCCCACACTGATTCCGGCAATAGGACCATTCCACGGAATATCAGAAATTGAAATAGCGATTGCCGTAGCGATCATACCCGTAATTTCAGGGGAACAATCAGGATCAACTGCAAGAACAGTCATTACTACTGATACATCATTTCTCATATCTTTAGGGAAAAGCGGACGAATAGGTCTGTCCACCATTCTTGAAGTAAGGATAGCCTTTTCAGACGGCTTGCCCTCTCTCTTAGTAAATGATCCCGGAATTTTACCTACTGAATATAGTCTTTCCTCATAATCCACTGATAGAGGGAAGAAATCAACACCTTCTCTTGGTTTTGGGCTTGCTGTAACATTTGCCATAACTACTGTTTCACCGTAATGTACCCAGCATGAGCCATTTGACAACTCGCATGTCTTTCCGGTTTCAACAATCAATTCTCTGCCTGCAAACTGTGTTTTAAAAGTTTTGTAATTTTCAAACATAAATAAACTGCCTCCGTTTTCAGTAGCAGCTTTAGCAATAAATCCTGAATCCCCAAAATGAGAGTCACGATTTAATGCTAAAATTACCACTACTGCACCTATTTTTTTATTCTTTGAATAGCTTAAAAGGCAGAAAGGATTCCTCCCGACTGCCTTTTATAAAACTTACTTACGGATACCAAGCTTTTCAATAATTGCACGATATCTGTTAATGTCCTTCTTCTTAAGGTAGTTGAGAAGATTTCTTCTGTGACCTACCATTTTCAAAAGACCTCTTCTTGAGTGATGGTCTTTCTTGTGAACCTTAAGATGTTCTGTCAGATCGTTGATTCTTCTTGTAAGAATAGCGATCTGTACTTCAGGAGAACCTGTATCATTCTCATGAGTCTTATTAGCTTCAATAACCGCTGTTTTTTCTTCTTTTAAAAGCATATTTTTCACCTCTTTAAATATTTATGCTGATAACTTAGAAAAAGGCAGGCAAATTCCCAGTTGGGCTTAATCCTTAATCCAAGTACAAAGCATATTTAATATTATACCACACTTTACCTCATTTGTAAAGAGTTTTTATGAAATAATTTTACCTTTTTTCCCTTTACTCTTTTCAATCGGCTTTTCACTGCCGCCCTTATCTTCAAAAATCACTTCTTCATCATCAGTATCCGCTGTACCTATTTCAGGATTTACTTCTCCTCTTTGTTCATAATAAGGGTTAATAACATATTTCTGAACAACAGGATAAGAATTAAAGCATATTATAAAGCATATTATCGCTGCCGGTACAAACGGCAAAAGTAAAATAAAACTCAGATTCCAGATGATCGCCACAATAAACACGCCTGTAATAAGAAGTGTAATAAGCAATGTCAAAAGATTTTTCTTTAACGCAACCAGTGAAAGTACTAAGGAATTTTTCAAAATATTTTTAAAGGAAACATCAGTCGATATGATCATCAAAAAAGTATAGAAATTCATCATTACCGCAATGAGCGCCATACTTGCGCAAATTACAAATAAAATCAATAACAGGTTATTTCCTGTTTCCCTTGCCATTTTTACATACACATACATTGCCGTACTGATAATTGCAAAAAATAATATATCTATTACTCCCATTGCCAATGACTTCTTATAATTTTCAGTAAACGACTTTTTAAAATCAGTTAAAATAAACGCATGCTTTTCTACAGTAAAATTTCTGAGTATCTTGAACATTCCCGAAGTTGCAGGACCTATTGTAAGTACAAAAGCAATTAAACAAACCGCCAGCATAAGAGTAGTTACAGTAGCGCTTGAAACACGTATAACAGCGTATAATGCCAATACTACCGGTATGAAAAAAAGTGAATATAAAATATTAACTTCGATCAGCTTCCAGAACTTTCTGAAAAAAATCTCAAAAAATCTAAGTATCCCCTTTTTTTTCGGTGCATTTTTTGGAATCCCCACTCCTGTATTATTATTACCAAACAATTTTTACACTCCTTGAAATATCAGGGATTTAAAAGTATCCCCGTAAAAAAATATGTAATTATACTGTCCGCCGCCGCCGCAAGCAGACTTAAAGCAATAAGAACGATAAATTTTACAGTAAAAAGCTTAATTCCGGAACGCTTGTCTTCTTCGACATTTTTATTAAGTGCAAAATTCATAAACATATTAGAAAATTTTATTGATTCTCTGGCACCCAGTATTAAAATTACTGAACTTACTGCCGCAAACGGAAACAGCATTATAAGTATCGCTAGAAAACCCTTTATGCCCAGCATAAGATAAAAAACTGACGCTGAAACACCTGTTGAAACGCCTCTGTATATTATACCTGCAATAGTCAACGGTTGTCCCAATGCAGAAAAGCCGCATATATACTGTATTGTCAAAGCTGCTGCCAAAGGCAGAAAGGCGTTAATATAAATTTGAATTATTGTTTTCACTTCAGACGTTTTAAGAAGATTCTGAGTTAAAACGCTTTTGCTTACCGCATCCAGACTATCCGCAGAGCATACTATTACCGTCCCCGCAACTATACCTCCCGATATAAGCAATAAAAGCAGTCCCAGACTAAGCTTTCTTCTTTGTGTTCCTGTAAGATTTGTCTTGTCCGATATTTTCATATACACCATTCCTTTTCAATTCAGCTAACAAGCCTTTTTAAAAAGGATATGCCGGACAATCTGAATTTATACTACTTTGATAATTCGTATGCTCGTTTTGTACATGCCTCACAGGCATTATTTACAGTATTCAGCAAATTTCCCTTGTTAAGCTCTTCCAATCCGGCAAGAGTAGTACCGCCCGGGGAGGAAACCATTTTTATAAGCTCATCTATAGTATAACCGGAATCAGTAATCATTTTAGCCGAACCTATAAGACTTTGTGCAAAAAGCTTCTTTGCAACTTCTCCGTCAATACCTTCCTTAACGGCATAATCAATAAACCCCTTTGCATAAAGGTATATAAATGCCGGACTGCTTCCGTTTACAGCAATTATTTCTTTCATTTTGCTTTCATCAATAACAGCAGTTTTACCGCATGCTTTAAAAATACTGCATACAAAATCAAATTCCTGCTGAGACACTTGGCTGTCCTTTGCCAGCGCAGAAGCTCCCTCATTTAACAAAAGCGGAGTATTAGGCATAACAATAACCGTTTTTACGTTTGTTCCTGTAGCTTTTTTTACAAAATTGCTGTTTATTCCTGCCGCAATTGAAATAAGTACGGTATCATCTGTTATTTTCTGACCGATAGAATTAAGAACTCCTTCTATTACCTGAGGCTTAACAGCCAGAAAAACATATTTGCATGCCGAAACGACTTCAGAACCGTTAACGCATTTATTTACTCCGAATTTTTTTAAAGGTTCAATTTTAAGCGAATCCTGATCAGCGGCAAACAACTGAATCTGATTATTCAAACTGCTGTTTAAAATACCTTTCATTATGGCAGTTCCCATATTTCCGGCACCTATGAATCCGACATTAATTTTCATAATAACAAATCCTTTCATAAAAAAATCACTTGTATAATTATAACTCAAAAAAGCTAAAATAACAAGTGATTTTATAAAACTTTATATTTCTTTTATTATACGGCTTTTTTTATGCCGAAAACCTTCCTGTATGCCATAAGAATTATAGGCATAACAATTGAAAGAAGTACAACATCAACCGGAAGCTGTATTGCATTTTTTATAATTCGTGATGTAAACATTGCCCAGAAACTCCCTGTTCCGTATAAAGCGCATATAAAATATGTATTCAGACATAAATTACAAATCAAAACAACAAGAATCTTTGAAATAGCACACCTTATTGTCATAAATCTGCCTATTTCTGCTTTGTATAAACAAATTCCGTAAATAAAGCCTGCCATAATTTGTACAAGAGTAAAACCCGGGTGATATGCGCCTCCGGTTTTATTTGCAAGCATAAACCCTAATATGTCTGTAATACCTCCTGCAATTGCCGCAGGTATTGGTCCAAACAACATTCCTATAGATGCCAATGCCAAAAAGCTAAAAGATATTTTTATATTCTCCCCTATAGGAATCATGACAAATATACTTAGCAGTACATGTACTGCTATCAACATTCCCGTCATGACAATGCACCTTAGATTCGTTAATTCTTTTGCCGAATCACTAAAAATTGCTAAAAACCTTTTCATAAAAAACCTCCTAAATTTGTGCTGATTTGCACAAAGGAGCCATTATGAAAAGGTTTACCTTTATGCATACAGCGGGATGCGAAAACTGTACCGCAAGTCTTTTATAAGGCTCTTCGTCCCGACAGCAACTCCCCGTCTGCCAGACACTTCACGCACAGCTTTCTACTCTGATGCCAATATTCGTATGATTTTCCGGTTTGACTGCTTATTAAAAAGCAATTTCGCCGGCAATATGATAAAGCTCTTCCTCGAAAGGCTTTTTCATCGATAATGCTTCCTGAATGTCAAAGTCAACAATTTTGCTGTTTTGCATTCCAACTACTCTGTTGCCTATTCCCTGTGAAAGGAGTTCAACAGCATAGTAAGCCATCTGACTTGCTACAACTCTGTCTCTTACTGTAGGAGCACCGCCTCTTTGAACGTGTCCGAGAATTGTAGTTCTTGCTTCAATACCTGTTTTATCCTGAAGTGTTCTTGCAATTTCATCAGAATGACCAACACCTTCAGATACAACAATAATAAAGTGCTGTTTACCTGTTTTTCTTGATTCAAGCATTTTCTTTGCAACCTTATCAAGATCATAAGGGATTTCGCTTGTAATTACATATGTCGCACCGCATGCAATACCAGCGTTCAGCGCAATATATCCGGCTCCTCTGCCCATTACCTCTACAACACTGCATCTGTCATGTGACTGTGTTGTATCCCTGAGCTTGTCAACCATTTCTACGACAGTATTCATTGCCGTATCGTAACCTATAGTATATTCCGTACAGGAAATATCGTTGTCAATTGTACCCGGAAGACCTACACAAAGAATTCCCTTTGCAGAAAGATCTGCCGCACCTCTGAAAGAACCGTCTCCGCCGATAACAACAATACCCTCAAGACCCAGTTCTTCGCATTTTGCTCTTGCCTTTTCAACGCCTTCTTCAGTTCTGAATTCAGGACACCTTGCAGTATACAGCATTGTACCGCCTCTCTGAATAATGTCCGATACGCTGCGTTCATTCATTTCAAACACATCGCCGTTAATAAGACCGTTGTATCCTCTGCGGATACCATAAACCTGCATGCCCTTTCTGATTGCCGCTCTTGTAACTGCTCTTACTGCCGCATTCATTCCCGGGGCGTCGCCGCCGCTTGTTAAAACACCGATTTTTTTAATCATTATTATAACTCCTATCCGCCTTCAGGCAATTGATCTCAGTTTACCGTCTGAAACCGATAAATGACAAGCGTTGTATTTCACGCAAATCCACTATATACTATTTTACTACATTTCAGATTTTTGTCAAGTGTTTTCAGCTGAAAATAGGAAAAGTTTCGGAAATATTGTAAAGTATGCTTAATTGATAAGTCCTATATCATTTACATTTAATATTTCACATAGTTTATCCAAAACGTCGTCTTTAATACTTATTTTATTAAAATCCTTTAATCTCAAATATTTTTTTAGATCTGTCAGATAAAAACAAACCTCATTTTCTCCGCTGTATTGTCTGATTATTTCAGCCGTTGAGCGTATAATGTCCTTCTGACTGCTTTTAACCTTAATACACAGCCTTTTCGAACTTAATATATTGTCAAATTCATTTTCATCAAAAATACTATCAGCAATAACAGAGTACCCGTAAGAATTCTTTGACGATACTTTGCCTACAACATATAAAACATTCCCATAAACCAGTTTCTTTTCATATTTTGCATAAGTTTCAGGGAATAAAGTACACTCAACCGAGCCGCTGGTATCCTGTAAAGTCAAAAATCCCATTTTTTTGCCCGTTGAAGTATATTTTACAGTTATATCGTCCATTGCTCCCAAAAAGCTTATAACCTGATTTTTAGTATATGCACCTTCTTTCAAATTGCTCTGAACATGCAAAGCGTCCGGTATATGCATAAGCTTCAATGCCGTTTTATACGGATCCGCAGGGTGACCGGAAATATACATTCCTGTAGCAAATTTTTCAAAACAAAGCAGATCTGCATAACGGTATTCCTCTTCCGGTTTAAACTCAACATCAACCGCCGTCGGACTATTTTCCTCTGAGAACAGTCCCATTTGACCGTCAAGATTTGATTTTGAAAAATCGCTTGCACTATCCATAAGAAATTCATAATTGCTGATCATCTGACGGCGATTTGCACCAAGTCCGTCAAATGCTCCGGACTTAATCAAATACTCAACGGAAACCTTGCTTACTCCTATTTCAGCAGTACGGCTGCAAAAATCCTGTAAATTTATAAATTCCCCGTTTTCGTCACGTTCCTTAAGAATACCGCTTATAACACCCATTCCCAGAGTTTTTATTGCAAGAAGTCCATAACGTATTCCATTTTCCTCAGAAGTAAAATAAGCAGAACTTTTATTTATATCCGGTTTCAGTACCTTTATATTATTTTTTCTGCACTCGTCAACATATTCTATCAATTTATCAGTATAATCCAAAACACTTGACATAAGTGCCGCCATATACTCCTTAGTATAATGACATTTCAGAAAAGCTGTCTGATATGCAAGATAAGCATAAGCGGCAGCATGAGACTTATTGAAAGCATATGACGCAAATCCGCTCATTTCATCAAATATTTCATTTGCGTCCTTCTCATCTATTCCGTTGGCAACCGCACCCACACAGTTTACAGTACCGTCAGGATTCTTATCTCCGTAAACAAAGCTATGACGTTCTTTTTCCATCACACTGTGCTTTTTCTTAGCCATTGCACGACGCACAAGATCGGCACGCCCATAGGAATATCCTGCAAGAGTACGGCAGATTTCCATTACCTGTTCCTGATATACCATACAGCCGTAAGTTACATCAAGAATATTTTTCAGCATAGGGTGCTTGTACTTTATATTTTCCGGATTATGCTTGTTGCTGATATATTTAGGAATAGATTCAGAAGGTCCGGGACGGTAAAGAGATATTACAGCTATCAGATCTTCAAGATTTTCAGGTATCAGCTGAGAAAGAACCCTCCTCATACCTGCACTTTCAAATTGGAAAACGCCCGTTGTTTTTCCCTGTGACATCATGCGGTAAACTTCACTGTCTTCAAATGAAATTTTATTTATATCAAATTCAGGAACTTTTTTTCTTATTTCTTCCACACAATGTTTTATTACAGTTAAGTTGCGAAGCCCCAAAAAATCCATTTTAAGCAGTCCCAAGCTTTCCAGCGCAGTCATAGTATACTGAGTTACAACAGCGTCACCGCTCTTTTTTACCGGTACCAAATCGGTAACCGGAACTCCGGAAATAACCACTCCTGCCGCATGGATGGAATCGTTTCTGGGCATACCCTCAATTTTCATTGACATATCAATAAGCTTATGTGCAGAATAGTTTGAATCGTAAAGCTCTTTCAACTCTTTGCTTTTTTCCAGTGCCTGAGCAATAGTTATATTCAAGTCTCTCGGAACAAGTGAAGAAACGTCGTTTCTGAATTTTACAGACAGTCCCATAGTTCTTCCGGTATCCTTAATAGCCGCTCTGGCTTTAAGCGTATCGAAGGCTATGATCTGAGACACACGGTCACTGCCGTACTTTTCAACTACATAATCAATGACCTTCTGCCGTCCCTCTATGCAGAAATCAATATCAAAATCCGGCATACTAACTCTTTCCGGATTTAAAAACCTTTCAAACAGTAAATTATATTTTATAGGATCAATATCAGTGATTTCTATACAGTAAGCACAAATACTTCCTGCCCCCGATCCTCTTCCCGGACCGACGGGAATATTATTGTCCTTTGAGTATCTGACAAAATCCCATACGATCAGATAGTAATCCACATATCCCATACCGATTATGATATCAAGCTCATAATCCATTCGTTTTTTTATATTTTCAGAAAAATTTTCACCGTATCTTTTTTTTAATCCGTCATAGCAAAGCTTTCTGAAAAATGCTATATTATCGTCTTCACCGTCAATATGAAATTTAGGCAGCTTTATTACTCCGAATTCAAACTCAACATTGCATTTATCAGCTATTATCGAAGTGTTTGCAATTGCTTCGGGAAGGTTTCTAAAAAGCTCGCTCATTTCCTGTCCGCTTTTCAGATAAAACTCCTCGGTAGGAAATTTAAGACTGTTCGGCTCATAAATAGTCTTTTTTATCTGTATGCACATCAGAACATTCTGCATTTCAGCGTCTTCTTTTTCAATATAATGCACATCATTTGTAGCGACAAGAGGAATACCCGTCTCTTTTGAAAGACGGCAGATAAGCGGAATAATATTTTTCTGCTCGCTTATTCCATGATCCTGAATTTCAAGATAGTAATTACCATCACCAAAAATCTCCAAATATTTCAGCGCTGTTTTTTTAGCGCCCTCATAATTGTTATTAACAAGCTGTCTGGGTATTTCTCCTGCAAGACAAGCCGAAAGACAAATAAGTCCCTCACTGTACTTTTCCAAAAGTTCTACATCAACCCTTGGCTTACTGTAAAATCCCTCAGTATAGCCCAACGAAACAAGCTTAATAAGATTTTGATATCCTTTATTATTTTTACATAGCAAAACCAAATGATAAGGACGGATGTCAAGCTTTGACTCCCTGTCAAATCTTGTACGGGGAGCTACATAAACTTCACACCCTATTATCGGCTTTATTCCGGCTTTAAGTGCCTCCTGATAGAAATCAACAGCTCCGTACATTACTCCATGGTCAGTGACTGCTATTGCTTTTTGTCCCATTTCAGCCGCTTTTTTCACTAACTGAGGGATACGGCATGCACCGTCCAAAAGACTGTATTCACTATGAACATGTAAATGTACAAAGCTGTTATTGTTTTCATTATTATTCATAGAACACCATTATTATTTTCTTTTTTTCTTATCTCATCTGCAAATCTTGAAATCTTCTGAAATCTTCTGGTAACACCGGAACGACCTATTGGCTTTGAAAGCATTTCACCGATCTCCTGAAGGCTCATTTCCGGATTGTCCAGCCTGATTCTGGATACCTCCTGCAAGTCAGCAGAAAGTTTGTCAAATTCTCCATGTTCCATAATAAATTCAATATCATGAATCTGCCTAGAAGCTGCCGCAATTACTTTGTCAATGTTGGCGGAATCACAGTTTGCAATACGGTTTGCTTTATTTCTTACGTCCTTGTAGATTTTTATATTTATCAGATCTATAGTACCCTGCCTGGCGCCGATAAACGTCAGTATATCTTCAATGTTTTCGCTGTCCTTTACATACAGCACCGTCAATCCCTTTCGGACTGTTTTTCCCGATTCAATGCCCAGACTTAAAAGTATGTCATGCAGATCCTTATAAAGCTGTTCGTTGGGAACAGTAAACTCAAGATGATACTCCTTATAGGGATCGCTGACGCTTCCGCATATAAAAAATACTCCTGCAAGAAAAACGTTTAAACTATTATTAACTATATTTTTTAAATTTATTTCACGTCTTTCAATATTAATATTATATGTTTGCTGAATACGGCTCACAGACTGCTTATCTTCTATACTCAAAGCGTATGCTTTATTTCCGTTTTTTCTCGAACCGGTTTCAATTTTCACTTTGATCTCATTATTAAAAATACTTTTTACAAGCATTTCAAAAAGCAACGCAAATTCTTCACACTCAGTACTAAAACTTATATGACTGTCAGTAAGTCCCTTGCAATAAAGCAGAATACCATAAAGACAAGCATATCTTTTATCCTTATCTGTTATGCCTTTACACAATTCTTTTTTTACATCATTAGAAAAGGATGCCAATTAAAGGACCTCCTTTAATTATGTTCGATAATAACTGATGTCCTTGTTAATATCCCTATGACTTTTCTGTACCCTCAATCCCTGCTTTGAAAGATAATCTGCTACCAATTCAGTAAAAGTAATGGATCTGTGTTTTCCGCCCGTACATCCAAAAGAAATTACCAGCTGGCTTTTTCCTTCATGTACATACAATGGAATAAGAAAATCAAGCAGATCTTTTATTTTTTCAAGAAGCTTTTTCGATTGCTCGAATCCCATAACATATTCCCTGACACTTGAGTCACAACCGGTCATAGGCCTTAATTCCTTGACATAATAAGGATTCGGCAGACATCTTACGTCAAAAACAAGATCGGATTCAGTTGAAACTCCGTATTTATATCCGAACGACATAATTTTTATAATCATTGAATCACTATTCTTTTCAAGGAAAAGCGACTTCACCTCTTCTTTAAGCTGTGAAGTGGATAAATAAGAAGATTCAACATAATAATCCGCTACTTCCCTCAAAGGATTAAGCTGTTCGCGCTCAAAGGCTATAGCCTTATGCAGACAGCTGCTGAATTTTTCATCAAGAGGATGCTTTCTTCGGGTCTCCTTATAACGTTTAATAATAACCTCGTCATTAGCTTCAAGATAAAGAATTTTAACGTCAAGATCGGCAATATCCTTTAATATTTTCCAGCGGTCAAATATCTCACCGAACATATCTCCTGATCTTATGTCAACTGCTACCGCAACACGGTCCAGCTGACCTTTTGAGTGCATACATATATCTGCAAATTTAGTTAAAAGCTGAGGAGGAATATTGTCTATACAATAAAATCCTATGTCCTCCAAAACATTCATTGCACATGATTTTCCGGAACCCGACATACCGGTTACAATAACAAACTGCATAGCTTACAGCGTCCTAAACAGACGCCTTTCCCTCCTTTATATTTTTATGGATAAATGATTTATTTTAAAATTATCGGTTCAAGCTCAAGACTGTAGCCTGTTTTTTCATAAACGCATTTTTTTACCTTATCAGTCAATTCAATTACGTCTTCAAAAGTTGCGCCGCCTTTATTTATAACAAATCCGCTGTGCTTTGTACTCACTTCCGCACCGCCCACGTTCAACCCTTTAAGTCCGCATTGTTCTATAAGCAGTGAAGCATAGCTTCCCTCCGGACGCTTAAACGTACTTCCGGCACTTGGAAAATCCAGCGGCTGTTTATCTTTTCTTTTATGCATAAGCTCATTCATTTTTTCACGTATCTGTTCCCTATCTCCTTTATTCAGGGAAAAAGTCACGTCAGTTATAACCCAATCCGGATTTTCACTGAAAACGCTATGCCTGTAAGAAAGCGACATTTCAGCCGACTCAGCTGAGCATATTTCACATTTTTCATTTAAGTAATGTGCCGATGTCACAACATCTTTCAGTTCTCCTCCGTACGCTCCGGCATTCATAAATAAAGCGCCTCCCACAGTTCCCGGAATTCCGTAAGCAAATTCCAGTCCGGACAAAGAATTTTCCATAGCATAAATGCAAAGCTCGCTCAATGATGTTCCGGACGTACAGAAAATTTCAGTTTCTCCGGTTTTTTCAATATGCGAGAAATCCTTTGAAATTTTAAGTATAACACCGTCAAAGCCGTTATCGTCGGCAAGAATGTTGCTTCCTTTACCCAATACAAAAAATCTTATATTTTGTTTTTTGAGAAATTTCAGTATTTCAGCCAATGTATCCGAAGAATTTATATTTATGAGTATCTTACAGCTTCCGCCTATTTTAAACGTAGTATGTTTTTTTAACGGTTCTTCCGTTTTATATTCACAGCAAAGCTTACGGCACAGGCCGCACAATTCGTTTGTATATGGCATAAAGCTTCTCTCTCTCTGATTATTTTTTTAAAATTATATTATGCTTTTTTGAAACATATTCCAGTACTTTATCAGCGTCCCTGTTGAAAATCAGCTTTTCAGGAAAATCAACAGATTCAAGAATTTTTTCAGTCAGAGGAGTCTGACCTATAAGTCCGGCATAATGACAGTCTGTATTAACAGTTATTTCCGTTTCATATTTTTTACATGCCCTGAGCATCGCAATACAGTTTTCTTCCGTACTTCTTCTATACTGAAAAGAGCTTTCATTCAGTTCAATAAATTTACCGTATTCCTTACATGCCTTGGCAATTGCTTCAAAATCCACAGGATATCTGAATACGGTACAGTGTCCGATAACATCAATTGCCGTATTATTTTTTACCGCATTTACATATGCGGCAGTATTTTCCTTTTCAGTACCCGGCTTAATTACCGGTACATGACATGAAGCCACCACCCATTGCAAATTGGAAAGATCAAATTCCGTCATATCAATATCGCCTTCAAAAGATTTGATATTTGCTTCAGCGCCTCTTAAAACGGTAACGCCATTTATCTTCTGGGGCAAAACATGAAGATTATGAAAATGCCATTCATGGGGTGCATCCGGCATTGACATTGCATGGTCCGTAAGAGCAAATGCTTTTAGTCCGTATCTTCTGGCAGCGGCAGCCATTTCATCAACAGTTGAATACGCATGGCTGGACGCCAGCGAATGACAGTGTAAATCAGCTTGTATTAACATATATCCTCCGCCCTCTTAAAACTGTTCGTAATTCTTGACCGTTTCCGTTCCTTCCATATCAAGTCCCAGCTTATCAAGAAGCTCCTGAGCCGCATTATAACCCATTTTCTTCTGTCTGTTGTTCATAGCTGCAACCTCTAAAATAACCGCAAGGTTACGTCCGGGTTTTACTGGAATTGTAAGAGACGGTACTTTGACCCCAAGAATAGACGTGTATTGATTGTCGACTCCCATTCTGTCATAGACTTTTTCAGGATTCCAAAGTTCCATTTCAACAATAAGATCGATTTTTTCAGTCAGCTTTACGGCTCCCATACCAAACAGTCTTCTGGCATTTATAATGCCGATGCCTCTGAGCTCAAGAAAGTGACGGATATTATCCGGCGAACTTCCCACAAGACTGATATTGGAAACTTTTTTTATTTCAACTGCATCGTCAGCAACAAGACGGTGACCTCTTTTTACAAGTTCTATTGCAGTTTCACTTTTACCTACTCCGCTTTCTCCTGTAATAAAAACGCCTTCGCCGTAAATTTCAATCAATACTCCATGACGTGTAATTCTGGGCGCAAGATTCAGATTCAGAAAGGCTATCAAACCGGACATAAAATTTGAAGTACTTTCCTTGCTTCTCAGCAGCGGAACTTCATATTCCTTTGCCAGTTCAAGCATTTCTGCAAAATAAGGAAGTTCTCTTGTAATAATAAGTGCCGGAAGTTTTTGTGAAAAAAGCTTATCAAGGGTTTCACGTCTGGTTTTTTCATCTATTGTAGATAAATACGCAAACTCCATTTTCCCGATGATCTGAATTCGTTCCGGATTAAAATATTCATAAAATCCCATAAGCTGCAAACCCGGACGGTTTACATCGTTTTCATCTATGAATATTTCCTCCGCATCCTTAGGAACAAAAATCGATTCAAGCTTAAATTCATCAATAATTTTTTTCAATGATACCTTAAATTTATCTGCCATAACTTCCTCCGTTACTAATTTTCAAAATCGGTTATTATAATTATACTATACCCTGATTATTTTTTCAATACATGAAACAATATTTAATTTTTATTTTACAATACTTATTTCCGTTCTTTTCAGTATAATAAAAAAGAGACCGCTTACGGCATATACGCAGCAATCTCTTTTTTATCACATTATCAGAGTACCGGAAGAACCGATACAACATTTATGCCATTAGCTTCAAACCTTGCTGAGATTTCTTCAGCTGATTTCAGCGTAATCACATCGGTAACAAAAGCAGTCTGGTTTGTTTCTTCACAGATAAATTCAGCGTTGCCTGCGATCTCACTGATTTTTTCTATGCTGTCTGTTTCAACTCTGAAATAAACCTTAGCTTCAAGCATTCTGTAATCCTCAACAAAACTGTTGTCTGAAACGGAATTCCACATCTGTGAAAATACTGTTCTGTCGTGCTTTACAGACTCAATAACATCTGCTAACACTGCGCTTGCCGTAGGCAGCTTACCTGCGCCTCTGCCGTAGAACATAGTCTTGTCAATGCCGTCGCCATATACCATTACAGCATTAAAAACATCGTCGACCCTTGACATAAGATTATCAAAAGGAACGATCATAGGCATAACTGTAGGAAGAATTTTACCGTTTTCCAGTTCTTTGACCCTAGCAATCAGTTTGATAGCGCCAAATTTACTTACTATTTGAACATCTTCAAGCTTTACATCTGTGATACCCTTTGTATATACGCTTTCAGGATAAACATGTTTACCGTAAACCAAAGACGAAATAATACAAATTTTTCTGCATGCATCGTGCCCTTCAACGTCAGCAGCAGGATTTCTTTCTGCATAGCCTAAATCCTGAGCAAGCTTAAGCGCATCGTCAAATTTCATACCGTCAACAATCATTTTGGTAAGAATGAAGTTAGTTGTACCGTTTAAAATTCCGGCAACTTCAGTTATATCATTTGCCGCAAGACATCTGTGCAGCGGACGAATGATCGGAATGGCTCCGCCAACGCTTGCTTCAAAGTAGTAATTACAGTTATTTTCCTTTGCAAGCTTTAAAAGTTCATCGCCTTTAGCGGCAACAAGTTCCTTATTGGAAGTAGATACGCTTATACCTCTGGAAAGACATTCCTTAGTAAATGTAAATGCCGGTTCAACTCCGCCCATACACTCCGCAGCAGCTGTAATTTCACTGTCACCGACTATATCATCTATACTCTTGACAAACTTGTCCGCATAAGGACTGTCCGGAAATTCTCTTATATCCAGAATATATTTAACGTCCATTTCATGTCCGGCTTTTTTTTCGATCTTTTCTTTGTTTTTATAAAACAATTCTACAACTCCGGAACCGACAACACCATAACCTAATACCGCAAATTTAGACATAACTTCCTCCATACATATAATATATCATTCTCCTGAAAGCAGCTGAATATCCACAACACCTTTCAGCTGCGCAATAATTAATTTAATTGCCTGTGCTTCATCAAAGCTTTCCTTTAACCGCAAAGAAATAGTAACAGTTGCAACGCCGTCAATAGGAATACTTTGATTAACGGTAAGTATATTTGCATTTAAATTGTGAAGAGACACCAAAACGCTGGACAATACACCCGGTTCATCTCTCAGCAGCATATAAAGAGTTATGATTTTCTGCATAAGCTTTTCTTCATAAGAATAAACACTGTTTCTGTATTTATAATAAGCGCTTCTCGATACCCCAACACGCTTACACGCAGCCGCAGAGCTTTTCTCTTCCTTGTTGGCAAGAAGCTTTTTAACCTCCAGAACTTTAATTATAACCTCAGGTAAAACTTCTGATTCAACAACAATTAAATGTGATTTATTTTTCATGTATATTCCTCATAATATAACAGAAATATTTAAAGTCCACCTGTGACATACAAATGTACTTGCGATATACACTATACCACAATTTTGAATTTATGTCAAGTAATCAGATTAAAAAACACAGCTCAATTATAATTCCGGTTTACAAATTTTCATTTATATGGTATAATAATTTCAAGTATAAAAAAACAGGAGGAACACCAATTGGCAAATGAAAATATCCGCAATTTCTGCATTATTGCCCATATAGACCACGGCAAGTCAACTCTTGCCGACAGAATTCTTGAAAAAACCTATACAGTTGCCCAGCGTGACATGGAAGAACAGCTCCTTGACAACATGGACATTGAGAGAGAACGTGGAATTACCATTAAAGCCCGTGCCGTACGGCTGAATTATAAAGCTCTGGACGGAAAAGAATATGTTTTCAATCTCATCGACACTCCCGGACATGTTGACTTCAATTACGAGGTTTCACGTTCTCTTGCAGCATGCGAAGGCGCAGTGCTGGTAGTTGACGCATCACAGGGAATCGAAGCCCAGACACTGGCAAATACTTATCTTGCTATCGAACACGATCTGGAAGTACTTCCTGTTGTAAATAAAATAGACCTGCCGTCAGCCGATCCGGAAAGAGTCTGCGAAGAAATTGAAAGCGTTATCGGTATTCCTGCAATGGACGCTCCGAGAATTTCCGCAAAAGCGGGAATAAATATTGAAGCTGTACTTGAACAGATTGTAAAAGACGTTCCGCCGCCGTCAGGTGATGAAAACAAACCATTAAAAGCTCTTATTTTTGACAGTTACTATGACGCATACAAAGGCGTTATTATTTATGTAAGAATAAAAGAAGGAACAGTAAAAACCGGCGATACTATCAGACTTATGGCAACCGGCGCTGAATTTACTGTTGTTGAAGCCGGATATATGGACGCCAATAATCATATTAATCAGGGCATATTGTCTGCCGGAGAAGTAGGCTATATCTCTGCTTCAATAAAAAGTATAGGCGATACACAGGTGGGCGATACTGTTACAAATGCAGACAATCCATGCGATGAAGCTCTTCCTGGATATCGAAAAGTTAATCCTATGGTTTATTCGGGTATATATCCCGCCGACGGTGCTAAGTACGAGGATTTACGTGAAGCATTGGAAAAGCTTCAGTTAAATGACGCTTCCCTTGCATTTGAACCGGAAACTTCTATCGCTCTGGGATTTGGATTCAGATGCGGATTTTTAGGACTGCTCCACATGGAAATTATCCAGGAACGTCTTGAACGTGAATATAATCTCGACCTAATTACAACTGCACCATCGGTAATTTATAAAGTCAAGCTTAACAGCGGCGAAACGATTTACATCGACAATCCTACTAATTATCCTGATCCCGGAACAATTGCAGAAGCGGAAGAACCTATAGTAAAAGCTGAGGTTTTAGCTCCGTCTGATTTTGTCGGTAATATTATGGAACTTTGTCAGGAACGCAGAGGCGTGTTTAAAGACATGAAATATCTTGATGAGTCAAGAGTTGCCCTTCACTATGAACTGCCTTTAAACGAAATTGTCTATGATTTCTTTGACGCACTTAAATCCCGTACAAAAGGCTATGCATCCTTCGACTATGAAATGACAGGCTATGCGCCGTCCAAGCTTGTAAAGCTTGATATTCTTCTTAACGGCGAGATCGTAGACGCTCTTTCATTTATTGTCCATACCGACAGAGCTTACAGCCGTGGAAGAAAAATGGTTGAAAAGCTCAAAGAAAACATTCCAAGACAGCTTTTTGAAGTACCTATCCAAGCGGCAATCGGAGGTAAGATAATTGCAAGAGAAACTATAAAAGCAATGCGAAAAGACGTACTTGCAAAGTGCTACGGCGGCGATATTACACGTAAAAAAAAGCTTCTTGAAAAACAAAAGGAAGGTAAAAAAAGAATGCGCCAGCTTGGTACTGTAACAGTACCGCAGGAAGCGTTCATGAGCGTATTGAAATTAGATGAATAAAAGGTGAATAAAATGAAAAAATTTGAATGTCCTCACTGCGGAGAAAAAACCATAAGTCCAATAAAAAAAGCATTTGCAGGAAATCAGAAGTCTAAAGGCGTTGTCTGTCCCAAATGCGGCGGTCACTGCACTAATGATATGAAATCGGCAGTTTTTCATACAATTACAGACTTTATAATGCTTGTGTTCGTAATCATATTTTATTTTGCAATGCCAAGCGGCACTAATTTCTTTTACATGGCAGCGGCAATTATTATTACTTTTGTTATTAACAGAATTGCAGACGCATTTTTCTTTTCCCTTGCGCCAAGCATGAGACTTGATATAAAATGACCCCTATAGGTATTTATATACACGTGCCTTTCTGTGCCCGAAAATGTCCGTACTGTGATTTCTATTCATGCGCCTATAATCTAACGGCTGCTGAAAAATATACCGATGCAGTTATCCGTGATATCAAAAATCTTCCAGATAACATTTATGCCGATACCCTATATTTCGGCGGCGGTACACCGTCTCTCCTGTCTGCTGATATGCTGAATAAAATTCTTGATGCATTATCTCATCACTGCCATTTTATAAATCCTGAAATAACTTTAGAAGTAAATCCCTGTACTGTTACTGAAGAAAAGCTTTTCCAATACAGTAAAATAGGAATTAACAGACTTTCTTTCGGCGTTCAGTCTGTTCACAATGACGAGCTTAAATTCCTAGGGCGTATGCATTCATGGGAAAAAGCTGAAAAAATAATAAATTCAGCCCAAAGTATCGGATTTAAAAATATTTCATGCGATATTATGATCGGTCTTTCCGGACAATCTATTGAAAAATTAAAATTAACTATCCATAAAATTGCTGAACTATCCATACAACATTTCTCCGCTTATATACTTAAAATAGAAGAAAATACACCGTTCAATACTCCGGATATTATCAATTCTTTACCTGATGACGATCATATTTCCGACTTGTATCTTTTTATGGCCGAAGAACTTCAAAAACTCGGATACAATCAATATGAAATATCTAATTTTTCCAAAATGGGATTTGAAAGCAAACATAACTTAAAGTATTGGAAATGCCAGGAATATATCGGTCTGGGTCCGTCTGCACATTCATATTTTAACGGCAAAAGATACTTTATTCCATCGGACTTGAATAAATATTTGAATAGTACTGAAACAATTTTAACTGATGAAAATCCAGGCAATGACGATGAAAAAATTATGCTTGGACTAAGATTGACTGAAGGAATCAATATAAATGATTTTCCATCCAGAAAAGCATTATTCTTGGAAAAAGCAAAAGTATTTAATAAATTTAATTTAATAGAAATTAAAAATAATTTTATAAAACTAACTCCAAAAGGATTTCTTGTTTCAAACAGCATTATAAACGAATTTATATGAAAAAAGAGCAGTTATAACTGCTCTTTTAATTTATGTATTAAAATATCGAATCCATAAGACACCAGTCACCTTCTATTTTATACACTTTAATGGTTGTAGTATCTTCATCCTTATCATCGTCGCCCTTAATCTTCATTTTAACTTTAAGTTCATAACCCTTAGAAACTCTGACCTTTTCATCATATTTATCCTTGATACTGTCCTCAAGATCCTCAAGGTCATCCTTGTCAATTTTATCTTTATCCTTTATCTTATAAGAAATTTTGATATCATCACCGTACTCTTCTTCAAGCATACCAGTAATTAACTCCATTGATTCATCAAGGTCATCATAAATATCACTTTTCTTTTCATCTTCATACTGATATTCAATTAAAAATTCAGGCATTGCCTTATACAAATATTTCCCTTTGCCTGTTTCCATAGCCTTCACCATATTGTCAACAGGTTTCTTATATCCGCCGCCGCCAAACAGCAAATTAACAAGAACAATAAGAATAACAAGAATAACTGCTGCCGCAGCTATTATCACCGCCACCGCCTTATTTGTATTTTTAACCGTGTCCGTACCTCCGGAAGTTACACCTCCGCCCTGAGCAGCACCGCAAAAGGTACAGATATCAGCGCTGTCTTCAATTTCCTTACCGCATTGCATACAAAATTTACTCATATTTACCCCCATATTTATTTTTTTATATAATATCACAAATTAAACAAAATGTCAATCTATCACCTAAAATTTCAGCATCAGCGACAAAACATAATTTGTCCAATTTGTTATTTTGATAAATCATTAATAATTTTTCTAAGTGTCTCAATGGAATGGTCATGATTTTTCTTCGTATCTTTCTCAGAGCTGAGATTTGTAGTCACTTTACGAATTCCTATGTACAGATCATCCGGAACAGTATTTTCCTCATAACCGATAAGCTCAGCAAATTTTGTATCTTTAAGATACAGTCCATACCCTTTTACATACGGACAGTCAGGAAAATATACCTCAAGATTTTCCAGGGTATTTTCAGGCTGAATCAAATCGCTGGATTTACTGTCTGCTATAATCATCATAGTTTCACCCAACTGAAATTGTGTTGAAAGATTGGTTAAATTATTCTCATAACCATACAGACTTTGAGTATTTTCCGATTCATCATCAGAAATAGGAATATAAATAATATTTACATACTGCTTTTCATCGTCATTATAATCATCAACATAACTATCAAAAACATCGCACATTGATTTATAATGAGAATATAAGTCAGTATCATTGCTAAGAAGCAATACATTTATATCCGCTTTGACCGTAGTAACTTTATCATAAATCAAAAAAGCGGCAATTAAAATAAAAAATGAAAAAATTCCAAGCCACCATTTGTTGTGATAAATAAAATTTTTGAATTTCTGCCATAAATTATAATGTTTTTTTTCATCAGAAGACAAATCAAGTATGTCAGATTCTTTTATTATTCCCTGCTTAATTTTAAGAAGTTCAATTTTTTCTTCCTCAAGCTTATGTGAATACTCCTCCCTTTCAATTTCTTCTTCCTTTTCCAGACGAAGACGCTCTTCTTCATTCTTCTTTTTTTCTTTTTCATTAACCATATGAACAGTTTCCAGAATCCCTGGCTGTTTTTTATTTTTTTCCTTATCCTGCATATTTTCTCCTTAAAAATGTACAGGGATACACTTTATTCAAAATGTACCCCTATTTATATTATTTCTCAGCTTCGTTTTTTCGCTATAGGACGCATGTCGGGACGAAATCGGTCATATTGATATAGACTTCTGCTAACCCCTACAACACTCTTTATCCTCTATCATCAGATTTACAAGCAATTATTTTCCCTACATAACCCAACCATTAACAGAACGAATAGTGTAAAATTTGATGTAGATAATGTAAATTCTTCTGCCTGATTTCTGATTTTATAATACTATTGTTAATAGACTATCTCATCGAACCTTCTCCACCCATCAATCTTGTCATTTCTTCTATGTGTTCCAATGGGAATGGTGGTTCACACAGAGGTTTTAATGCAATCGACATCATTTTCATCGGATTGTCATCTGCCGCCACACGATTTGACGACATTGTTCCACACCTACAACAACGATGTATGATTGCCCATTCTCTGTTTTTTCTTACCCACACTGCAACAGGTTCCATTATGCCACCGCAGTCTGAAGCTCTATCTCCGGGTTCTATATCCAGATGAAGACTGCTAAGGCAATTCGGGCAGTGGTTTCTATGATTACCTCCTGCGCCTTCCGGTACAACTAGTCTTCCACAAATCCTACAGGTAAATGTTTCATTACACGGATGGGTTTTATAATAATTTTTATCATATTTTTTTCGTTTATTTTCACGGTTCATTTTAATTCCTCCTGAAAGTTTTTATAGTTTTATAAAAACTGCCGAGAGGATTGCAATTTTACTGTATGCAAGCCTCCCGGCTTGCTACAATTACACATCTATTGTTAATCAAACAATATTCTCCTTTCAGAATTCAGAATTATTCTATTTTAATACTTTATACAACAGCGGGCAATAAGAACTCTTTCTCTATTGTCTTTTCTTTTTTCTGCCATAAAAGCTCCTTTCATATGACAGAAAGCCGATACATTATATTATAACATATCAGCTTTCAACTTTCAATACCTAAATTGAAAAAGATTTTGAAATATAATCATCAAATTGCTTTGCATAATTCCTATTTTTTAAGACATACTAATCACGTATAATTAATTTGTCTTTACTCTCAAAGTTTATTACTTTGAGAGTCTTTTTGTCATTTTTACTTATTTATTATTTATTTTCCCGTTCCTCTGACAATAGTTCACATCAGCAAAAATTCCTATCTATTTGCGGATTATCCATTAATCTGTTTATCTCATTCTGCTGACATTTTACTTTAATGCTTGGTGTGTAACCGCTTATCTCTGAATCCGTATCCAGTATATCGGGATTTGCAATATCTATTCAGTAATCATACGCCAATAATTTAAATACGTTCTCATTCCATTTTCATCTAAATTAGCCTCCATCTATCAAGTCAAGATTACTTGTCATAAACGCCATGTTCCGACTATAACAAGTTCATGTCCGGGTGTGTAGCCGTCAAACTAACTTGCGTATCCTGCAAACCAATTGTAATCTGCTTCTGTGATAAATCCGTCTTTGTCCTTATCCATGTATTCCTTGAAGTCATCATCACCCTTGTACGCTCCTATATATTCATTCAATACCTGCCATTTTATATCAATATTTTTTTCTGGTGATAAAAGCAATAGTTCCGGAAACTGTTATTATTGAAAAAACAAGTCCAACTCCATGTGTCCCTGTTTTTGGCGAACCTGTTACGGAATCAGAAATCAATTTGTTTTTGACTTCTGATTTTGTTTCTAAAATGTTAAATGTTTCCAGTTCCGTTTTATTGATTATTATCTATTGCTTTATCGACTGCTCTGCCATATATCTTGCAATATCTGCTGCATCCCTGGCTGTAACCTGACCGTCCTGATTAAAATCCATTGCCGGATACGCTTCAACTGTTATCTTTTCACTGTTAATTTATGCTTCTGCAAGTGTTTTTGCAATAAATGCCGCATCGCTTGCTGAAAGCTGCTAATTTAAACTTATTATTTCATAACAAATATTATGATTTTTTTTAAAATATTGACATTTTTTTGTGTGTAATATATAATTATAATAAAAATTAAAGAATAATTTTAAGGAGGTAAATTTTATGAAAAATAAAATTAAAGCAATTTTCATTTCAATTATAGTAACTTTAAGTGTAATGCCGTTTTCAACAGTCAATGCTTTTTTTGAAAAAATGTGGGATGAACCATATCCATTTGAAATTCTTTCATCTAATTATTACAATAAGGAAATTGATTACAGTCTTTGGAACAAATTTTTAAAATACGATTTATGCATTACCGATTATAATTCTCTCAATGATGAAGAACAAAAACTTTGCTATTTTATTTTTGAAAAAGAACGTTCAGCACAAGGTACTATTCGCTGTGAACGTGCCCGTCGTATATTAGCAGGAGATAAAGGTTTAAGTGAAAGAATTGATCCTGATTTTAACGGCTGTATTCAAACTTTAGAATATAATTATGTTCCTGATATTATACATCTTGATAATGATATAACTGTTAATGAATATTGGATTGATGATGACGGTACACAACGTATTTTAACTGGTCGTTCTTATTATGTTTTTGTTAATTTTGAAATTGAAGAAGCATTTAAAAAGCTTTATGAAGAACATTGCAATGAAAATTATGTTAATATATATCCGTCTGATTTGGATGATGAACATTGGGCAATTTGCCTTACAGATAAAACAGTATTGTCTGCGCTACCTATAGAAGTAAACAATGCTTTTGAAATTGAATATGACGGGGATACTTATTATATTCTTCCGGATAATACCGCTGTATTATCCAAGAGCAAATATAAGAATTATTCAAGTTATAATGATGAGCCTATAATTGAAAATATACTAATACCCCAAACTGTAAATGGATACCCTGTTACAGGAATAGAAAGGGATGCATTTAAAAATTCATCTATAACGAATATAACATTGCCTGATACTATTTCTTTTATCAATAAGTACGCATTTATGGGCTGTAAATACCTTGAAAATATAAACTTTCCAGAATCATTAGAAAAAATAGGTGAATATACTTTTAAAGAATGTATAAATTTGAGAGAAATAAATTTAGATTGTCCCAATTTAAATATTTCAAAATTTGCTTTTGAAAATTCCGGATTAACAAAAGCTACAATAAACGTTAAATCCATTGATGAAAATACATTTGAAAATTGTAAAAATCTAGATACTGTTACACTAAATGAAGGACTTGAAAGTATTAAAGCAAATGCATTTAATGGATGTGCAAATCTAAAGAATATCGAATTACCATCTACATTAAGAACTATTGGCCAAGGTGCATTTTATGGAACTTCCATTAAATCAATAACAATTCCTTCAACTGTTGAAATTTTAGGTATTCTTCCTGAGCGTATAGGATATTACTCAGGCGGATGGCTTGATGTCCCAGCAACCGATCCTTTAACAGAAGAACCAGAATTAATAGTAAATAAAGATTGCATAATTTATGGTTACTATAATACCGAAGCACATTATTATGCGATATCTAATAAACTTAAATTTATCCCTCTTGATGAAAACATACTTTATGGCGATACAAATAATGATGGTGAAATCAATATGTCAGATGCAGTTGTACTTCAATCATATCTGATTGGCTGTAATATCTCTATTGGATATGAAGCTGACCTTAATCAGGACGGTAAGGTCAATGTATTTGACATGATTATGCTTAAGCGTATGTTGATGAAAAAATTATAATTTTATAAAACAAGGGAGGAATTTTTCCTCCTTTGTTTTAAGAAGGAAAATATAATATTAAAAAAAGCAATGGCTATCTTCTCAAGGGAATCCGGGAAAGAGTCGAACTGATCTCCCAGCTTTCAAATTTAATTTTCTTCATAACAATTCACCTCACCCCATAATTTTCGGTATAACCATCATTGCTAAAAATCCTACTCCTGCAACGGCGTAGATGCTGTTTACAACCAAGCAGACTTTCATCAAATTGTTTTGAGCTTTTGCCTTAACATAAGAAATGATTGTAAACACACCGCTGAAAATCATAAATGTAGCATAGCAGGCAATCATAATTTCAGCGACAGGCGATTCCAATGCCCACTCGAAAGTCCGAAGCGGTAGGATTGTCCATGGCACAAAAAGCATAATCGTGCTAATAACGGTTAAAATTTTATTTTTCATAATAATTATCTCCTTTCAGCCTGCCCGAACCGAAGGCAGGAAAAGCTTAAAGCTAAGATTGTTATAAGGATAGCGACAGGTATCCACGGTATTAGCTCAACCTGCGCTGTATCAAAATTTGCTGCAAGTTTTCCGTATTCTGCCGTTATCACAAAGAACGGATACGACATCGGATAGGCAAACCACGCTTTTGTATTGATCATCAATACGGACGGTACAATCGAAGCCAATCCGATACCGATAGAAAAAATCGGTGTCTGAATACATACCGACAAAAGCCAGAAAAATGCAAGCATTGGAATTGCTGCAACAAATATCAAGCCTGCCTCCTTAAAAACAAACAACGGCTGCAAAATGAAATTATAGTTCTGCGTACTGGAGGCTATTGCTGCACTTACATAATACATACCAACTGCCATACCGATTTGGAGGGCTGCCAGCGCAAGCAGAACAATGAACTTTGCCATACAGAGTTTCGCTGTGCTGATCGGTAAGGAAAGCATTTTCAAAATCCCCTTGTTTGCTCTTTCAGTTTGACTTAAAAGAACTGTCCCGACTACCATACTTGCAGGGAACATAAACCATGACATCCCCATAAAGCCCTGAATAAAAAAATTGTTTTCCGGAGAAATTCCCTCTGCCTGCATATCAAAATTCATTTTAGCATTCACAATGGACGGTATCCATAAGATAACTGTCGCAACAAGGAGGATCAGTAGTATCTTTGAGCGTTTAATTTTCTTAAATTCCACGCCGACAAGCGATAAAAAATTCATTCAAACGACCTCCTTACTTTTATAAATAGCAGTTCTGCCAAGACAAAAATTACAAGCTCTGCGACTACCGCATAGATATAATGCATTGACTGTGTTACATCGCTACTCTCAAATACCTGAAAAGGCATTGCAAAGGGAAAAAGCGAAAGGGCAAAGTTAGTTGTCGGCAACATTGTTGCGGTAAACACGCATACTACGCCGATCCCAAGAGATACCCACATATTCTTGCAGGCTTCCGCAATAAGAAGTGACAGGATAATGCAGGGTAACATCAGCAAAAATGAATACCCGAAGTATTTGCACAGTTCACTAAAAAAGCCATTTCCGATTTCAAACCAATTATAGGTACAAAATGCGACTGCTCCCGCTTCTATTGCAAGCACAAAAAGGCTCATAAAAATCGTTAAAACTGCTTTGCCCAAGAAAATAGAACTTTCACGAATAGGCAAAGACTTCATCTTCTGCATAGCATTGTCAGCATATTCAGTATGATATAAAAGGCAAGCTCCGGCTACAACAAGCAGCACATTTAACATCGTCATCATCTGCCAATTTGCACCAAGCAGAATTTGTATCGGATTTCCTGGCAGATTAAGATACATTTCCGAACGGACAACCATATTGATAACAGGAACAGCCGCCGCCAAAATGCCGCCGCCTAAAAATGCAGGCAAGAATCCGGTTCGTTTTATCTTTTTACATTCCAAAGAAACGCTCATCGCACCCCACCTCTTTGTCCGTTGTCAGCATCTATCAAGGCAAGGAATGTATCCTCCAAATTATCCGTAGGGTAGCCCTGTGACGCTGCGATGAATTTAAGCTGTTCAAGTGTTCCCTCAAACAACAAATGACCGTGATTCAGGATACCAATGGTATCAGCCATTAGTTCTATTTCGGAAAGCAAATGCGACGATACCAAAACGGTACAATCAAACTTTTCAGGTAAAGAACGGATCAGCGTTCGGATTTCGTGGATACCGACAGGGTCAAGTCCGTTTGTTGGTTCGTCCAAAATCAAGATTGGCGGTTTTCCAATCAAGGCGCTTGCAAGACCTAACCTCTGTTTCATTCCAAGGGAATATTTTTTTGCAAGCCGCTTTTTAAATTGCGTCAGCCCCACAATTTCAAGAGCTTCCGCTACGGAGGATTTGGGAAGTCCCAATATTTTACGGATAATTTCGAGATTTTCTTCACCGCTTAGGTTTCCGTAAAAGGCGGGAGCTTCAATAAACGAGCCTATTTCTTTCAGAATCTGCACTCTGTTATCGGGATACTTTTTTCCGTCAATCGTAAATGAGCCGCTTGTCGGTTTAGTAAGCTCCAAAAACATTTTCATAGTAGTGGATTTTCCGGCTCCGTTCGGACCGAGAAAGCCATAGACAGCACCTTTCGGAATATGCAGATTGATACCTGAAACCGCTGTAAAATCCGCATACGATTTCGTTAAGTTTTGAGTTTCAATGATATTCATTGTTTTTTTGCTCCTTTCTCATCATTGCAAGTACATTATAATTTATCAACCTTGTGCTAACCTTCTCGTGTCCTTACATTTGCCTTACATTTCATCGTATATTAGAAAATGACACATTTCTATGGTATAATAAGAAATATAAAGGAGGTAGACCTATGGACTTTGATTACTTGAAGCAAAAACGCATTTTGCTTGTCGATGATGAGCAGGAGCTTTTAGATATGGTTATTTCTATCTTAAATGAGGACGGATTTCAAAATATCAAAACGGCAAAAACGGTGGCTGAAGCGATTGTTATTTCTGAAACTTACCAACCTGAGCTTGCCATTCTTGATGTAATGCTCCCTGACGGGAGTGGATTTGATCTGATGGAACGGATTAAAAAAACGGCTGATTATCCTGTGTTGTTTTTAACTGCCCGTGGCGAGGATGACGATAAATTCCGTGGCTTTGGTCTTGGTGCAGACGATTATATTGTAAAGCCGTTTTTGCCAAAAGAGCTTTTGTTTCGTGTGAGCGCCATTCTTCGCAGGAGTTATAAAGCCGATAATCCCCTTGTGAAACTACATGACAGCGAAATTGATTTTGAGCGTGCAGAGATCATAAAAAACGGAGAGCATATTCCTCTTACGGCAAAAGAACACAACATCCTCTCTGCTTTATATCGAAACGCAGGACGAATCGTTACGATCGACGCACTGTGTGAAGCAGCTTGGGGCGATAATCCTTTCGGCTATGAAAACTCGCTGATGGCACATATCCGCCGTATCAGAGAAAAAATTGAAGTAAATCCGTCCCAGCCTGTTTCTTTAATAACGGTTAAAGGACTTGGGTACAAACTCATTGTGGAGGGCAAATAATATGAAAAGCGTACCGAAACTAATCCGGCGCTTTGTCGGTATTATGCTCTTGTCCTCGGTGCTGCTCATTATTCTAAACCTTGCTTTATTGGTGATATATACGCTCAACCAAGCACCAAACAGTTCCCCTTGGATGACAGCACAAAAGGTTGCCGATAATTTGTTGCAGGATGATAATGGATATGTTTTGACCGAAGATATAGAAATTGAACTCCAAAATACGAATGGTTGGGCAATTTTTATTGATAACGCAACAATGAATGTTGTATGGCAAACGAATAATCTTCCCGAAACCGTACCTATGTCATACACCGTTTCAGATATAGCGAACCTTACCCGTGGCTATATAGACGGATACCCCACATTTACAGGCGAGGCAGAAAATGGACTTGTGGTTCTCGGTTATCCGAAAGACAGTTTTTGGAAACATATGTGGCCGAGTTGGGATTATAATTTAATTGCCAACTTGCCCAAAACGGTTCTTTCTGTTTTAGCAATCAATATAGCCTTGATTTTTATAATCTATGTGATTGCCAATTCCAAGCTGTTAAAATCCGTGAAACCGATAGTCAGCGGAATACAGGCTTTGTCTACGAATGAAGAAGTCCATCTCCGAGAAAAAGGGCTTTTATCCGAGCTTGCGGTAAACATTAACAAGACCTCAGATATTTTGCAAACGCAAAACAGACAGCTCCGCAAAAAAGAAACCGCAAGAGCAAATTGGATTGCAGGGGTATCCCACGACATACGAACACCGCTGTCAATGGTAATGGGATATGCCGGACAGTTAGAAAACGATATGCAGCTATCAGAAGATAACCGCAAAAAAGCCACGGTTATTGTACGGCAAAGTGAGCGAATGAGAAACCTAATTAACGACTTGAATCTTGCCTCCAAGCTGGAATATAATATGCAGCCAATTAACCCTAAAAAGCAAAATTTAATTGCTGTTATCCGTCAGGTTGTGGTCGATTTCATCAATATGAATATTGATGAAAAGTACACGATTGAGTGGAAAACGGACGAAACCTTAACCTCCTGCCCTATATATATTGATAAAGACTTAATTAAACGAGCAGTAAGTAATCTCATTCAGAACAGCATAAATCATAACGAGCAAGGCTGCCATATCTTCGTTCGTGTTATATCTAAAGATAATGTTTGTACTGTCGTTGTTGCCGATGATGGTATAGGTGCAACAGATAAACAGATTGAAAAACTGAACAATACGCCGCATTATATGGTGTGTGATGAAAAAACAACTGAACAACGCCACGGTTTAGGCTTGCTCATTGTTAAGCAAATCATATTTGCACACAACGGAAAAATGTTGATAAAGCATAGTGAATACGGCGGTTTTGAAGTCGATTTGAGTTTGCCGATTACTATGTAAAGTGAAAGAGGAACGTGACCGTCATCAGTTTCGGTAATCTGCGTTTCGATTTTGCTTTCCGTTCGGGAGGATATGACGTTCATCTCCCAAAAGATGTCCTTCAGGATTTGCTTATTGGAATCGTCCATTGTCGCAACTTCTTGGGGATTATCCTGATCCTTATTCGTTTTAACAGCGTAAACCGCAAGAACCTCCTTCCATACAGCACGACTTCCGCTCATTTCAAGTACATCATAGGATACTGCGTCCTTTTCAGCTTGCAGCTTTGGTGCTATACTAAAAAAGTGGACAGCAAAAAGCGAAAGATGGTATAATAAT